>Ga0268386_10000893_pt1 | contig 19861 bp, 18 predicted proteins | sample RVTome_15_FD_200260 | JGI IMG/M metagenome (GOLD analysis project Ga0268386, IMG submission 200260) | Soil microbial communities from uranium-contaminated site in the Upper Colorado River Basin, Wyoming, United States - RVT150D86... ...
GACCCCCCACCCCTATCCCCTCCCCACGTAGGGGGAGGGGGAGCGCCTGTCAGCTTCGGTCCCTGTCGCGTTCGTTCATCGACCCCCCACCCCTATCCCCTCCCGCCATGGCCGGAGGGCTCCGTATCTTCCTCGCCTGCATCAGCTTGTGGCGAGTGTGGCTCTGGAGCTACACTTCGCCCATGCGGCGTCGGGGACTGCACAACAATGCCCGCCTGGTCCTGGCGGTTACGGCCGCCCTCGTCGTCGTCTTCCTCCTCGCCGAGCTGCTGCTGCGGCGCAGCCGGGACTTCCAGCCCGACTTCCTCGCCTCGGTGTTGCTCTACGGGCTCACCGTCCTCAACCTCTCGCTCCTCCTCGTCCTGCTCTTCGTCCTCGGACGCCACCTCGTCCGGATGCTCATGGAGTGGCGCCGCGGAGTCTTCGGGGCGCGCCTGCGGGTTCAGCTGCTCCTGGTCTTCCTCCTGATGGCCGTCGCTCCCTCCGTCCTGCTGCTCCTCGTCGGCAGCGACCTCATTCGTCAGGCGGTCGACCGGTGGTTCAACGTCGACGTCGAGCGGATCCTCGCGTCCTCGCAAGTGCTCGAGGGGTCGCTCCGGCGATCGGCCACCGATCGCAGCCGGGTCCACGCGCACCTGCTCGCCCGCGACATCGAGACCCGGCGGCTCCTGCGTGACGGGCAGCTCGGCCGCCTGCGGCGCGCGGTGGAGGCGCGGGCCCGGGACCTCGAGATCGACCTCGTGAACGTCTACGCCACGGGGGGCGAGCTCGTCGCCGTGATGGACCCCCGCCTGCCCCCCGCGGTGTCGTGGGACGCCGTCTCGGGCGAAGCGCTCGCCGAGGCGGCGCTCGGCGGGCGCGACGCCGAGGCCATGGTCGCCTTCGGCGCGGGCGAGCTCGCGCGCGTCGCGGTGCCGGTGCGCGACGAGGCCGGCGAGCCGGGAGGAGTGGTGGTGGTCTCGACGTTCGTCCCCGCCGACGTGTCGCGAGCGGCTCACGACGTACGGGATCACTACACGAAGTTCCGCAAGACCCAGACCTATCGCGACCCCATCCTCTCGTTCTACCGCTCGCTCTACCTCTTCCCCGCCCTGCTCATGCTGTTCGGAGCGGTCTGGCTCGCGGTCTACCTCTCCCGCAGGATCACGACGCCCCTGCGGCTCGTCGCGGAGGGAGCGGAGAAGATCGCGGCCGGGCAGCGGGGCGTGAGGGTGGACTTCCCCTCGGGCAGCGAGGAGCTCCGGGCCCTGATCGCCTCCTTCAACCGCATGTCCGAGCGGCTCGCCCGCACCGAGGAGGAGCTCGAGTTCGGCCGGGCCGGCCTCCTGCGGAAGAACCAGGAGCTCGAGGAGAAGCGCCGGCTCACCGACACCGTCCTCGAGACCGTGGGCACGGGCGTCGTGGTCCTCGACGACGAGGGCACCGTGACCGCGATCAACGCCGCCGCCCAGCGCCTTCTCCACCTCGACGGCGGCGCCCTCGGGCTCCCGGCCGACCGCGTGCTGCGGGGGCCGGGCCGCGACGAGATCCGCTCGCTCGTGCTGCGCCTGCTGTCGGGCCGGGTGTCGCGGCAGGAGCGCGAGGTGCTGCTGCCCTCGCAAGACGGCGAGGGGCACCTCGCCGTGATCGTGGTGAGCCTGCCCGGCACCCTGGGCTCGGCGCCGGGGGCGCTGCTCGTGATCGACGACCTCGGCCCGCTCATGAAGGCGCAGAAGGTGGCGGCGTGGGGCGAGGTCGCCCGCAAGCTCGCCCACGAGATCAAGAACCCGCTCACCCCGATCCAGCTCTCGGCCCAGCGCATCCGCAAGGCCTGGCTCAAGTCCGACCCCGACTTCGACCGGGTCCTGGCCGAGTGCGCGCGGGCGATCGTCGACGAGGTCGAGGCCCTGAGGAACCTGGTCGACGAGTTCGCCCAGTTCGCGCGTCTCCCCGCGGCGAGCCTCCAGCCGGCGGCGCTCGGCGACGTCGTCGAGCAGGCGCTCTCGCTCTACGACGGCCTGTTCCCGGGCCTCGAGATCGACCGCCGGGATGCGGCCGACCTGCCCCTGCTGCGCCTGGACCCGGACCAGATGAAGCGGGTGGTGATCAATCTCGTCGACAACTCGATCGCGGCGATGGAGGGACGGGGCCGCATCCTCGTCGCCACCGAGTACGACCGGGGGGAGGGCCGGGCCCGTCTCGTCGTGGCCGACGACGGCCCCGGCATCGCTCCCGCCGACCGGGACAGCCTCTTCGTGCCCCACTTCTCGACGAAGAAGCGCGGCAGCGGTCTCGGCCTCGCGATCGTGAGCCGGATCGTGCAGGAGCATCTCGGCACGATCCGGGCCGAGGACAACGAGCCGCGGGGTGCCCGCTTCGTGGTGGAGCTGCCGGCATGAGCGACTCGATCCTGGTCGTGGACGACGAGTCCGGGGTTCGGACCTCGCTCACGGCGATCCTCGCCGACGAGGGCTACGAGGTGGCGTCGGCCGCGAGCGGCGAGGACTGCCTCGCCCTCCTCGCCGGGCGTCGCTTCGACCTCGTCATGCTCGACGTCTGGCTTCCGGGGCAGGACGGCCTGGCCACCCTGGAGCGGCTCCGCGAGGTCGACCCCGAGCTGCCCGTCGTGATGATCTCCGGGCACGGCACGATCGAGACCGCGGTCCGGGCGGTGCAGCTGGGCGCGCGCGACTTCGTGGAGAAGCCCCTGTCGCTCGATAAGACCCTCCTCGCGGTGCGCAACGCGCTGCGTCAGAAGCGGCTCGAGGCGGAGGTGCGCACGCTCAAGCGCCAGCTCGACCAGCGTTACGTGATGGTGGGACACAGCCCGGCCATCCGGAGCCTCCGCGCGGAGATCACCCAGGCGGCGCCCACCAACGGCCGCGCGCTCATCTTCGGGGAGAACGGCACGGGCAAGGAGCTCGTCGCCCGCGCCATCCACGCGCAGAGCCGGCGCGCCCAGGCCCCGTTCGTCGAGGTCAACTGCGCGGCCATCCCCGAGGAGCTCATCGAGAGCGAGCTCTTCGGGCACGCCCGGGGGGCCTTCACGGGCGCCCTGGCCGCGCGCAAGGGCAAGTTCGAGCTGGCCGACGGCGGGACGCTCTTCCTCGACGAGGTCGGCGACATGAGCCTCAAGACCCAGGCCAAGGTGCTCCGGGCCCTCCAGGAGCAGCGGATCGAGCCGGTCGGCGGGACGGGCTCCGTCGCCGTCGACGTGAGGGTGATCGCGGCGACCAACAAGGACCTCGCCGCGGAGATCCGCCGGGGCGCCTTCCGGGAGGACCTCTACTTCCGCCTCAACGTGATCCCCTTCCGCGTGCCGCCGCTGCGGGAGCGGCGCGAGGACGTGCCGCTGCTCGCCCGCCACTTCGGCGAGGTGCTCTCCGCCGAGCACGGCCGCCGCCCCAAGGCGCTCGCCGCCGAGGTCCTCGACATCCTGGCCCGCCTGCCGTGGCCGGGCAACGTCCGCGAGCTGCGCAACATCATCGAGCGTCTCGTCATCATGACGCCGGGTGACCGCGTGGAGACGCACGACATCCCGGCCACGCTCCTCGACGCGCTTCCCGCGGAGGCGTCCTTCCCGCCCGCGGCCGGCGAGGGCCCGGCCGGGGCGCCGCCGCCCGCGGACGAGGAGGCGCCGCTCGCGTCGGCGCGGGAGGAGTTCGAGCGACAGTACATCCTGAGACGCTACCGCGAGTGCGGCGGCAACATGAGCCGGACCGCCGAGGCCCTCGGCGTCGAGCGCTCGAACCTCTACCGGAAGATGAAAGCCTACGGGCTCCTCCCGGCGAGGCGCGAGCAAGCTTGAACCCGAAGCCGCCCATCCCCGATAATGGCGTCGAGCGGGCGGCGCCGAACCGAAGGGGCGGCGGCGCTCCGGATGCGGCAAGCGACCAGATGAAGGACATGCGCGAGAGCACGCGGGCCCGTTCGCTCCAGGGCGAGTGGTGGCGCCGGGCAGTGATCAGCCTCTGGGTCGCGATCTTCCTGGTCGGCGGCGGCGCGCTCGCCGCGAACTGGGACACGCTGATGGCCCGCCTCGCCCGCCCCCCCCTCTCCGCGGCGGCGTCGCGATGAAGTGTCCGGCGTGTGGCGAGCGGCTCGCCGGCCCCGCCGAGCGCTGCCCGGCCTGCGGGGCGGTGCTCGCACCGAGGGTCGAGGGAGCCCTCGCTCCGGCGCCGCGCGAGCTGACGCCTCCTCCCCGCGATCGTGGCGAGTCGTCGCGCACGGAGCCGCTGCGCGACATCCCGGGGCTGCGCAAGCGCGAGCGCACGTGGCGCGACGAGGTCCGCGAGCGCGTCCGCTCGCGACGGCAGAAGAGGGCCGACGCCGGGCTGCCTCTCTTCGAGCAGGCCGAGCTGTCGCCGGGCGCGGCCGAGACCCGGGCGGAGGACGAAGGAGAAGCCGCGCCCGCCGCGGTCGTGCCGGATCCTCCGCGTCCGGCCGAGCGCGAGCGAGCGGTCGAGGAGCGAGGGGTCGAAGCGCGCGAGGGCGTCGATCTCGTGGCGACTCCGCTCAGCGACGAGGAGCTCGCCGACCTGCCCCTCCATCCCTCGGAACCGGCGGTCCGACGCGTCGTGACGGCCGACGTGCCCGCCGCCGGCCTCGGGGAGACGCCCGCCCTGGACGAGGATCTCGGCCCGGCCGAACCGGAGATCGAGGAGGAGGTGTCGCTCCGGCCGCTCCCCCCCGAGGCGGGTCCGCTCGAGCGTCCGGCGCGCGTGAGCGAGCGCGCCCAGGCGGCGGCGGTGGACGCCGGGCTCCTCACCGTGCTCGCGGCGCTCGTGCTCTACTTCACCGGGCGCGCGGCGCGAGCCGACCTGCTCGCTCTCGCCGCGTGCTGGCCGTGGCTCGTGTCCTACCTGGCGTTCCTCGGCCTCTTCTACGCTGGCTACTTCACCGGAACCACGGGGCAGACGCCGGGGAAGATGATCACCGGCCTGCGCGTCGTGGATCCGGCGGGGCGCCCTCCCGGGTACGGCCGGGCCGTCGTTCGTGCCGCCGCCGGCGCACTCGGAACCCTGGCCGCGGGCCTGGGCCTCGTGCCCATGGCGTTCGACCCCGCCCGCCGGGCGCTGCACGACCGCCTGCTCCAGACGCGCGTCGTGCACCGCTGACGCTGCGCCGGGGGCTGCCGTGACGTCGCTTCCCGCGACCGTCGGCTGAGCCGTGGACGCCGTCACCCTCGATCACCTCGTCGCCGAGCTGTCGGGCTGGCTGGTCGGCCTCCACCTCGGCCGCCCCCGAGCCGGCGCCTCCGGAGCCGTGCTCCTCGAGGTCTCCCGCAGCCCTTCGCGAAGACTGTGGATCGACGCCGGCCGGGGCACGGCGGGCGTGTATTCCGTGAGCCGCGAGACGGCTCGCCGGCTCGGCCGGGCCGGAGACGACGAGCCGACGGGTCGAGCGCGCCAGGCGCTCTTGCACCTGCGCAAGCACCTCGACGGGGCGCGGGTCACGGGACTCGCCCGGGTGCCCGGTGAGCGCACCGTCGTGGTCGAGACGAGCGGGGGGACGCTCGTGCTTCGCCTCTCCGGTCCCGCTCCCGCCCTCACGCTCGCTCGCGACCACGAGGCCCTGGGCACGCTCGGCGACGGCCCTCCGGCGTGGCCCCCGCCCTCGGCCGCCCCCGAGCGCGAGTGGGACCGGCTCTCTCCCGCCGACTTCGAAGTGGCGGTCTCCGCGGCACGCGCGAGCGGCCGCTCGCTCGCGCGCTCGGTGCTCTCCGCCTGTCCCGGCCTGGGGCCGGTCCTCGCCCGAGAGACCGACGGCTCGGCACGCTCGTTCGCCGCCCTGGTCGAGCGGCTGCGTGCTCCTCGTCCCACCCTCTCCGCCCCCGGACCACGGGAGACGTGGCACGACTCCGATCTCGGAGGCGACGCCGTCGTCCTCCTCCCGATCCCCCTCGATCGGCCGGGGGCGGTGCTTCTCCATCCCGCCTCGTGGCTCGACGCCGCGGAGGTGCTGCTCGAGGCCCGCCGCCGCGGCCTCGCCTTCGAGAGGCGTCGCCTCTGCGCTCTCGCCGCGGCGCGCCGGCGTCTGCGCCGGCTGGAGCACCTCGAGCGGAACCTGGACCGGGACCTCGCGGGCGCCCCCGACAGCTCCTCGCTCCGGCGCGAGGCGGAGGCGCTGCTCGCGTTCTCCCACGGGGTCGCGCCGGGGGTCTCGGAGGTCGTCGTTCCCGACCCCTACGAGCCCGAGCGGCGCCTGAGGATCCGGGTGAACCCCATGCTCGGCGGCGTCGCCAACGCGGAGGCGCGCTTCGACAAGGCGCGGCGAGCCGGCCGGGCGACGCAGCAGATCACGGTGCGCCTGCGGGAGACGCGATCCGCGCTGGAGGCGGAGAGACGACGCGAGCGGCTCCTGCTCGAGGCCCGCGACGGGGTGGAGCTCGCCGCCCACGAGGCGGAGCCCGACGCGGGCCCGAGCCACGGCGAGGCGCCCCGCTCGCCCCGTCTCTACCTCACGTCGCACGGGCTCGCGATCCACGCCGGGCGCAGCGCGAGCGAGAACCACCACCTCACCTTCCGCGTGGCGCGGCCCGAGGACCTGTGGCTGCACGCCCGCGACGTGCCCGGGTCCCACGTGATCCTGCGGGATCCCGAGGGGCGCGCGGGCGCCGACGATCTGCGCGAGGCCGCGGAGGTCGCGGCCTTCTTCAGCGACGCGCGGAAGGAGGCGCTCGTCGACGTGCACGTCACCCGCCGCAAGCACGTCCGCCCCGCCCGCGGCGGCCCCGGCCGCGTGTTCGTCGGCCACTCGGACACGCTGCGGGTCGCCCCCCGCGATCCGGAGGGCCGCCTCCGCCGCCGTTAGCGGTCGCGCGCCGCGGCGGCGGTATGATCGCTCGGTGTCATGCGTGACGGCGGTCGGTGCACGATGGCTGGCGACCGCGTTCGGGTCGGGTTACGCGCCGATCGCGCCGGGCACCGCCGGCTCGGCCGTCGGGCTCGCGCTGTTCTGGCCCCTGGCCGAGACACCCTGGCCGCTGCAGGTCGCCTCGTGCGCGGCTCTGTTCGTCGTGGGAGCCCTGGCCTCCGGGCGGGTCGCCCTCGACGTGGGCATCAAGGACCCGGGGCTCGTCGTCGTGGACGAGGTCGTGGGCATGTGGGTGACCCTCGTCGCGCTCTCGCCGGGGCCGGGGGTCGCGGCGCTCGGCTTCGTCCTGTTCCGGGCGATGGACGTGCTCAAGCCGTGGCCGGCCCGCGACCTCGAGCGCCTCCCCGGCGGGTGGGGCATCATGGCCGACGACGTCGCGGCCGGAGTCTACGCCCACCTGCTCCTCCGGGTCGCCTCTCTCGTGTGGCCCCCGCTCGCGGGACCGTGATGGCGAGGCTCGCGAACGGTCGCCCCGGGACGACGAGGCGCGCGCGGTGAGGGCGGAGCTCCTCGCCGTCGGCAGCGAGCTGCTGGGCACGCTGAGGGTCGACACCAACTCGGTCTGGCTCACGGGGCGGCTCCTCGAGATCGGCATCGAGGTCGCGGCGCGCTCGACCGTCGCCGACGACGCGGCGCTGCTCGAGTCGGCCCTGCGCACAGCGCTGTCGCGCGCCGACTTTGTGATCGCCACCGGGGGGCTGGGGCCCACCGCCGACGACCTCACCCGCGAGGCCGCCGCCGCCGCCCTCGGCCGCCGCCTCGTGCGCGACCCGGCGATCCTCGACACCCTCCGCGCCCGATTCGCCCGGTTCGGGCGGGTGATGTCGCCGACCAACGAGCAGCAGGCCGACGTGATCGAGGGCGCCCGCGTCCTCCCCAACCCCCGGGGCACGGCTCCGGGCCAGCGGGTCGAGACCGACGGCCGGCTGCTGGTGCTCCTGCCGGGGCCGCCCGGAGAGATGAAGCCGCTGTTCGAGGACGAGGTCCTGCCCGAGCTGCGCGGCCGGGCCGGGGGACGCGTGATCCGGACGCGCGTGCTCCGCATCGCGGGCATGGGAGAGAGCGACGTCGAGCAGATCGTCGCGCCCCTCTACCGCCGCTTCGACAACCCGCGCACCACCATCCTGGGAGCGGCCGGCCAGGTCGAGCTGCACCTCGTGGCCGAGGGAGCGACGGGGGAGGAGGCGGAGGCGCGTGCCGAAGAGCTCGCCCGAGGGCTGCGGGAGCTGCTGCCCGGCCGCATCTTCAGCGAGGACGGCCGCGAGCTTCCCCAGGTCGTGGCCGAGCTCCTGAAGGAGCGCGCGCTCACCCTCGCGATCGCGGAGTCGTGCACGGGCGGCCTCCTCTCCGCGCGGCTGACCGACGTGCCCGGGGCGAGCGCCTTCCTCGAGCGCTGCCTCGTCACGTACTCGAACCGCGCCAAGGAGGAGGAGCTCGGCATCCCGCCCGAGCTCATCGAGCGGGTGGGCGCCGTGTCCGAGGAGGTCGCGGCCGCGATGGCGAGCGGCGTAAGGCGCCGGGCCGGGACCGCCCTCGGGATCGGGATCACCGGCATCGCCGGGCCGGAGGGCGGCCGCCCCGAGAAGCCGGTCGGCCTCGTGTACGTCGCCCTCGACGGGGCGGGGGCGCCTCGGGTGCGCCGGAGGATCTTCCCCGGCGACCGCGAGCGCGTGCGCCATCAGGCCACGCAGGTCGCGCTCGAGATGCTGCGCCGGCGGCTGCTCGGCCTCGAGGAGCAGCGATGAGCGAGGCGGGCCCGAACGTCCGCGCCTTCGTCGCGCTCGAGATGGAGCCCCGGATCCCCGAGGCGATCGCCGATCTCGTGGCCCGCCTCCGTCCCCTCGTCCGGGGCGCGCGGTGGATCCGGGCCGAGGGGATCCACCTGACCCTGCGCTTCCTCGGCAGCACCTCTCCCGAGCGGATCGAGCGGCTCCGTCCCGCGCTCGTCGCCGCCGCGGCGGCCTGCCCGCCCTCGTCGGTGTCCGTGAGCGGGCTCGGCACGTTCCCCGTGCGCGGCAGCCCGCGCGTGCTGTGGCTCGGTGTCGACCTCCCGACCGACGTGGTCGCGCTGCAGTCGGCGTGCGAGGAGGCGGCGGCTGCGGCCGGCTTCCCGCGCGAGACCCGACCGTTTCGGGCCCACCTGACCCTCGCCCGCTTCAAGGAACGGGTCCCCCGTCCGCTCCTTCCCGAGGCCGACCTCGGTCGCGCCCGGGTGGGTCCGCTCGTCCTCTTCCTCAGCCAGACCCGCCCCGACGGAGCCGTCTACACGCCGCTTCACCGCTTCGACCTCGGCGGCGAGGGATAGACTGGTGCCGTGTCACCGAGGTCGTGTCTCCGGTCGGCGCCGCCGCGACGGCTCGGCGGCCACCCCGTCGGTGCCGGGGTGGTGAGACGGCCACACTTGCGAGCGGCGCCGTAGAACGCCCGGCATGCCCACCCTGGTCGCGATCCTCGTCGGGGCGTACCTCGTGGGCTCCATCCCCTTCAGCTTCGTGGTCGCGCGCGCGTTCGGGGTGGCCGACGTGCGGCGGGTCGGCAGCGGCAACGTGGGCGCCACCAACGTGCTTCGCAGCGCGGGCAAGGCGGCCGGAGCCCTCGCGCTCCTGCTCGACGCCGCCAAGGGTGCGGCCGCCGTCGTGCTCGCCGCGCGGCTCACCTCCGCGACGGGGCCGGGTCCCGCCCTGGCGGCGGTGGCGGCGGTCGTCGGGCACATGTACCCGGTGTGGCTGCGCTTCGCCGGGGGCAAGGGGGTGGCGACGGGTTTCGGCGCCTTCGTCCCACTCGCGCCGGCGGCGGCGCTCGGCGGGCTGGGTGCCTTCGCCGGGGTGCTCGTCGCGACCCGGATCGTCTCCGTCGGATCGATCGCGGGAGCGTCGGTCCTCGCGGCGCTCGCCTTCGTGACGCGTGGCAGCGTACCGGTGGCGTGGGCGGCCGCCGTCGCCGCCTCGCTCGTGGTGCTGAAACACCGCTCGAACCTGCGGCGCCTGCGGGCCGGGACCGAGCGCCGGCTGGGCGCGCCGGGGGGGTGAGGCCGTGAGAGTGAGCGTCGTCGGGGGCGGGGCGTGGGGGACGGCGCTCGCCGCCCACTGTGTCCGGGCCGGCCTGCCCGTCCGTCTCTGGATCCGCGAGGCCGAGGTGGCCGCGGCCGTCAACGAGGGCCACGAGAACACGGCGTACCTGCCCGGCGTGCCGCTCCCCGAAGGGCTGAGCGCCTCCGACCGCCTCGACGAGGCGCTCGAAGGTGCCGATGCGATCCTCTTCGTGGTTCCCTCCGAATATGCCCGGGGTCTGTTCAGGAGGATCCGGCCCCTGCTCGCGCCGGGCGCCGCCGTCGTCTCCGCGACCAAGGGCATCGAGACCGACACCCTGCGCCGGATGACGGAAGTCGCCGCCGAGGAGGTGCCGGGCCACCCGCTCGCCGTGCTCTCCGGCCCGTCGTTCGCGCTCGAGGTGGCCCGCGCGCTGCCGACCGCGGTGGTGGTGGCCTCGGCCGACCTCGCGGTGGCGGAGCAGGTCCAGCGCGCGCTCGCGACGGCGGCGTTCCGGGTCTACTCGAGCGAGGACGTCGTCGGGGTCGAGCTGGCCGGCGCCCTCAAGAACGTGATCGCGATCGCGGCGGGGCTCGTGGACGGCCTCGGCTACGGGCACAACACCGTTGCCGCCCTCATCACCAGGGGTCTCGCCGAGATCACCCGTCTCGCCGTCGCCCTCGGCGCGCGGCCGGAGACGCTCGCCGGCCTCGCCGGCCTCGGAGACCTGGTGCTCACCTGCACCGGGGCGCTGTCGCGCAACCGCCGCGTGGGCCAGGGCCTGGGCCGGGGCCTCCCGCTCGCCGAGGCCAGCGCCGGCATGGTGGCCGAGGGGGTCAGGACCACCCTGGCCGCCTGCGCGCTGGCCGAGCGCCACGGGGTCGAGATGCCGATCGCCCTCCAGATGAAGGCCGTCCTGTACGGGGGCAAGCCTGCCGGCGAGGCGCTCGACGAGCTCATGCTCCGCAGCCTCAAAAGGGAGTAAACTGTTCGACCTGTGGGGCTTGGTGTACCCCCCGGGCGAGGACGGATGTATCGGCTGATCTACCAGGACGGCGACACACCGCAGACATACTCTTTCGCCTCCGGCGAGGTCGTGATCGGCCGCTCTCCCGAGTGCCAGATCGTCCTGCGGGACTTCGGGATCTCCCGAACCCACGCCAAGGTCGTGGCCGACGCCCAGGGCACCCGCATCATGGACCTCAAGTCCAAGAACGGCACCCAGGTCAACGGCGTCGCCGTCGTGGAGGCCCGGTTGAAGGACGGCGACCGCATCCACCTCGGCAAGTTCCAGATCACCTTCGCCGACGCGCTCGAGCGCCGGGTGGTCCTCGACGAGGCGAAGCCGCTCAGCGAGGAGGCGGGCACCATCATCCGCTCGGTCGGGGAGCTGAGCCGGCTCCTCGAGGAGGTCCCCGGTCCTCCCAAGGAGCCGACCGGCGAGCGCCCGGCCGCCCAGGTCGATGTCCAGGAGATCGAGAAGTCCAACCGGATCCTCAAGGTCCTCACCAAGTTCTCGGCGACGCTCATCGCGGTGCGGCCGGTCGAGGAGGTGCTGCACCAGGTCATGGACATCGTGTTCGATCACGTCCCCGCCGACCGCGGCTTCCTCATGCTGCTCGAGGAGGGCGACGCCGGGAAGCTGGTCCCGATGGTCGTCAAGCACCGCGATCCCGACGAGGGGCGCGACAGGATCACGATCTCCAAGACGATCGCCGACCGCGTCATGAAGGACCGGGTCTCGATCCTGACCTCCGACGCGCTCGTCGACCCCCGCTTCGGCGCCGGGGACTCGATCCGGTTCCACGGCATCCGCAGCGCCATGTGCGCGCCGCTGTGGAACAAGGACCAGGTCATCGGGATCATCCACGTCGACTCCCCGATGCTGACGAACTGCTTCACCCTGAACGACCTCGACCTGCTCACCGCCCTCGCCAACTACGCCGCGGTCGCGGTCGAGCGGGCCCGTCTCAACCAGAAGATCGTGGCCGAGGAGAAGAAGCGCGAGCGGCTCGGCCGCTTCCTCTCCCCCCAGGTCGCGAGCCGCATCCTCGCCGCCTCCGACACGACGGGCGCCGAGCTCGGGGCGCCCGAGGTCCGGGAGGTCACCGTCCTCTTCGCCGACATCTCCGGCTTCACCGGCCTCGCCGAGCGGATGAGCCCGTCCTCGGTGGCGCTGCTCCTCAACGACTACCTCTCGCGGATGACGGACGTGATCTTCAAGTACGAGGGGACGCTCGACAAGTACATCGGCGACGCGATCATGGCCGTCTTCGGCGCCCCCCTCGACATGCCCGACCACGCCGAGCGTGCCATCCGGACCGCCCTCGAGATGCAGCAGAGGCTTGCCGAGTGGAACGCGGAGCGCAAGGAGGGCCCCGGCCTGAAGGTCCGGATCGGGATCAACACCGGCAAGGCGGTGGCGGGCGAGATCGGCAGCGTCAACAAGAAGGAGTACACCGTCCTCGGGGACACCGTGAACATCGCGAGCCGCCTCGAGAGCTCGGTGGCGAAGCCGGGCTCGGTCGTCGTCGGCGAGCAGACCCGCTCGATCGTCGGCGAGATGTTCGAGTGGCAGGCCCTCGGCGCCTTCAGCCTCAAGGGGAAGGAGAAGGAGGTCGAGGTCTTCGAGGTCGTGGGTCCCCTGCCGAGCGACGCCGTCTCCGCCGCGCCCGAGGCCGAGAGCGAGGCGTCCGAGCGATGACCTCGCCCTCCGGCCGGCGCCGCCGGGGACGGATCCTCTTCACGCTGCTCCTCCTGCTCTTCGCCATCGGCGTCGTGCCCCTCCTGTACACGTCGTACAGCCTCGTCACCCGCAGCCGCGAGAGCCTCGAGTTCACCCAGAAGGAGATGCAGCTCGACAAGGCCCGGATACTGTCCTCGCAGATCGCGCTCTACGTGGACAGCCTGCACGCGCAGGTCGCCACGATCGCGCGAACGCTCGAGATCGACGCGGGGGCGGCGAGCTTCCCCGAGCGGCTGTCGCGCATGGTCGACGACAAGGCCCTCGAGCGGTACCTGGACGAGAGCGGGCGGCTCGTCTACGTCAGCGTGGTCGACACGACCACGCTCAGCGGGCCGGAGTCGGGGCTGAAGCTGCGCGACGCCGCGGTCGAGGACATGGTGCGGGAGGGCTTCCTCCGGGGGCAGCACGGCACGCCAATGGTGTCCCCGCCGGTCGTGTCCGTCTCGCTCCAGGAGCCGCTGCTCGTCTTCGGCGAGCCGGTCGTGGCCGGGGGGCGGGTGCGGGGCGTCGTCCTCGCCCTCGCCAGCCTGCAGCCGATCCGACAGATGACGGCCGAGAGCGGCGCCCGCGGGATCTTCGAGGTCTACGTGGTCGACAACCGGGGCCACCTGATCGCTCACTCCGATCGCGAGCTGCCGCTCGCGGCCGACATGTCGAGCATCAACATCGTCCGCTTCTTCCTCGAGTCGAAGCGGAGGACGGGAGGCACGGTGGGCTTCGCCATCCCCGCCGAGGGCGGTGCCCGCAACATGCTGGGGACGTTCATGCCCGTCCCCGACGACTCGGGGTGGGGCGTCATCGTCCAGGTCGAGGAGGACAAGGCCTACTTCGCCGCCATCGACCTGCGGCGCAAGTCGATCGCCCTCGTCGCCATCGTCACCGCGCTCGCCGTCGTCCTCGGGTCGCTGTTCGCCGGCCAGATCAGCCGGCCGATCCAGCAGCTCGCCCAGGGGGCGAGGCGACTCGCCGGCGGCGACTACGGGACGAGGGTCGCCATCCGCAGCGAGAACGAGGTCGGGGTCCTCGCCGACGCCTTCAACGTCATGGGGGAGGAGATCCAGAAGGCGATCCTCGAGATCCAGCGCTCGGCGCAGGAGAACAAGGAGCTCTTCATGGGCTCGATCCGCATGCTGGCCAACGCCATCGACGAGAAGGACCCCTACACGCGCGGCCACTCCGAGCGGGTCGCCTACTACTCCGCCTGCGTGGCCAAGCACCTCGGCATGACTCCGGAGGAGGTGGAGAACGTCCACCTCTCCGGGATCATCCACGACGTCGGCAAGATCGGCATCGAGGACAAGATCCTGCGCAAGGCGGCCGCCCTCACCGACGAGGAGTACGAGATCATGAAGCAGCACCCCACGAAGGGGCTCCACATCCTCGAGGCGGTGCCGCTGCTCAAGGACAAGGCGGGAGCCGGGCTGATGCACCACGAGAACGTCGACGGGAGCGGATACCCCGACGGGCTCAAGGGGGAGAACATCCCGCTCCTCGGCCGCATCGTGAGCGTGGCCGACGCCTTCGACGCGATGACCACCGATCGGCCCTACTCGAAGGCGATGACCTTCGAGGCCGCCATCGCCCGGCTGAAGTTCCTCGCCGGCAAGAAGTTCGACGCGGTGTGCGTGGAAGCGTTCGAGAGGGCCTCCCAGGCCGGGGACGTGACTCCGGCCAAGGCCCGCCGCGCCTCGGTCGCCTCGCGCCAGTTCGAGATCAGCATCCTCATCGGCGGAGCGCCGCCGCCGGTCGTCGCCGCGGCCGACGCCCCGTCCGCTCCGGCGTGAAGGGAGGCAGATGAGCAAGCTCGGCCCGTTCTTCGCCCTCGGCCTGCTCGCGGCGTGGTCCGCGGGAGGCACCGCCCTCGCGCAGAGCGCGCCCGAGGCGGAGGCCCGCTTCAACGCCGGGGTGATGCACCTGCGCGACGGACGCGTCGACCTCGCCCTCCAGGAGTTCAAGCGCGCGGTGGACGCGGACTCCAAGAACGCCTACTTCCGCAAGGGGCTCGGGCAGGCCTATGCCGCCCGGGGGGACTGGGACGACGCGATCGACGAGTTCCGAAAGGCGCTCGAGCTCAACCCTTACTACGTCGACGTCAGGAACGACCTCGGGACCGCGCTCATACTGGCCGGCCGTCGCGACGAGGGCAAGCGCGAGTTCGTGACCGCGTACGGGGATCCCACCAACCCCACGCCCGAGACCTCCGCCTACAACCTCGGTCGGGCCTTCGTCGACGAGAAGAACTACGCCGAGGCGATGAGCTGGTTCCGGACGAGCCTCAGCCGCAACGAGAAGTATCCGCAGGCCCACCTCGGCCTGGCCGAGATCCTGATCGCGACCGGCCGGCTCGAGGACGCGGTGGTCCAGCTCGAGGCGGGCGTCGCCGCGGTCCCGGGCCATCCCGAGGTGACCCTCGCTCTCGGTCAGGTGTACGAGAAGGCGGGCCGCTTCAAGGACGCGCGGACCCGTTTCGAGGAGGTCGTGAAGATGGACCCCGCCGGCCCGGTGGGGCAGACCGCCGCGCAGCAGCTCAAGACGCTGCCTCGCTGAGGGCGGGAACGTTGCCCTACCGCCGAATCCTCGAACGACTCCTGGATCGCGTGCCCGGCGCCGTCTCCGCTCTCCTCCTCGACGCCCAGGGCGAGCTCGTCGTCGGCGCCGGCAGCCTCGACGAGCGGCAGCGTCTGATCGGGGCCTACGCCGGCATCTCGCTCGGGATGGCGCTGCGCAGCGCCGATCGCCAGGCCGCGGGGCCCATCCGCCACGTGCTGTGGCGGCACGAGCGCGGCAGCGTCGTGCTGTGTCCGCTCAAGGACGGGTACTACCTCGTCGTCTCGCTCGGTCCCCTCGCCCTCGTCGGCGGGGGCGTGCGGCACGCGGAGGCCGCGGGTCGGCTGCTCGACGAGGAGATCTGACGTTGGCGCCCTTCTTCGAGCGGCTGCAGGCGAGCCTCGTCCGCACCCGGGAGGTGCTCAACACCCCGATCGAGGACCTGGTCCGCGGCCGCCGTCCCCTCGACCCCGGCGAGCTCGAGTCGATCGAGGAGGCTCTGCTCTCCGCCGACATGGGCCTGCCCGCCGTCGAGGAAGCGATGGCGGCGCTCGCCGCGCGGAGCGGCGAGATCGCCGCGGGCGGGCTCCCGGCGATGCGCGCGCTGCTGCGGGACCAGATCCGCGGCGTGCTCGACCGCCCCGCTCCTCCCGCCTTCTCCTCGCGGCCGTGGGTGGTGTTCGTGGTGGGCGTCAACGGCTCCGGGAAGACCACGACGATCGGGAAGCTCGCCGCCCGGTGGCGGGCCGAGGGTCGCTCCGTGCTCGTGTGCGCCGCCGACACGTTCCGGGCCGCCGCCGCCGAACAGCTCGAGGTCTGGGCCCGGCGGGCGGAGGCGGACTTCCACCGTGGCGCCGTCGGCGCCGATCCCGCGGCGGTGCTGACCGACGCGCTGAGGGCGGCCGGGGCGAAGGGCCACGACGCCGTGCTCGTCGACACCGCGGGCCGCCTCCACACGCGCCGGAACCTCATGGCCGAGCTCGCCAAGATGGCGCGGGTGGCGGGGCGCGAGGTGAGCGCGGCGCCCCACGAGACGCTCCTCGTTCTCGACGCCACCGTGGGCGGCAACGGTCTCGCCCAGGGTCGGGAGTTCGCGAGGTCCGGCGGCGTCACCGGGCTCGTCCTCGCCAAGCTCGACGGCACCGCCCGCGGAGGAGTGGCGGTGGCGGTGGTGCGCGAGCTCGGCGTCCCGATCCGCTACGTGGGCGTCGGGGAATCGGTGGACGACCTGCTGCCCTTCGACGCCGGGGCCTTCGCGGCCGGCCTCGTCGGAGACGAGGAGGCGGCCCCCGAGCCGGGGCCGCGATGAGGAGCGCCGACGACGTCCGGTGGATGAGGCGGGCGCTCGCCCTCGCGACGCGGGGGCTCGGCGAGACCAACCCGAACCCCGTCGTCGGCTGCGTCGTCGTCCGATCCGGTCGCGCCGTGGGGGAGGGCTGGCACGAGCGGGCGGGTGGTCCCCACGCCGAGGTCGTGGCCCTCACCGGGGCCGGCGATCGGGCCCGGGGCGCGACGCTGTACGTGACGCTCGAGCCGTGCGCCCATCACGGCCGCACGCCGCCGTGCGCGCCGCTCGTCCGCGCGTCGGGGGTGTCGCGCGTGGTCGCTGCCCTCGTCGACCCCAGCCCCCTCGTCGGCGGCAAGGGCCTGCGGCTGCTGCGCGGGGCGGGGCTCGCGGTCACGACCGGCGTTCTCGGCGAGGAGGCGGCCCGGCTCAACGATCGCTTCCTCGTCGCGGCGCGCAGCCCCTATCCCTTCGTGCTCCTCAAGGCGGGCCTCACCCTCGACGGCCGGATCGCCACGGCCGGGCGCCGGTCGAAGTGGATCACCAGCCCCGCCCAGCGGCGCCAGGCCCGCTGGCTCCGCCGCCTCCACGACGCCGTTCTCGTCGGCATCGGCACCGTGCTCGCGGACGACCCGCGGCTCCTGCCGGTGCCGGCGACCCGGCGGCCCTTCTCGCGGGTCGTCCTCGACGCGGACCTCCGGCTCCCCGTCGCGAGCCGGCTCGTGCGCTCCGCCGGCGCGTCGACGCCGGTCGTCGCGCTCGCGGGGCGGCCTCCGGCGGCGCGCCGCCGGCGACTCGAGCGGTCCGGCGTCGAGGTGCTGACGGTGCCGGCGTCGGGGGGACGGCTCTCGCTGCCGCACGCGCTCGCGGCGCTGCGGGAGCGGGGCATCGCGAGCGTCATGGTCGAGGGCGGCTCCGAGGTGCTCGGCTCCTTCCTCGCCGCGCGCCTCGTCGACCAGGTGGCGCTGTTCCGGGCGCCGCTGCTGCTCGGCGGACGGGGGAGCTTCTCCGCCTTCGGCGGAGACGACCCTGCTTCGATCGACGACGCGCTGCGCCTGCGCCCCGTGCCCGACGTGCCGCCCTTCCCCTGGCCGGCGCCCCCGCGCTTCGAGCTGTGGGCCCCCGACAGGAGGCGGAGGCGCGGATGAATCACGCCGCTCATGTGGGGCGTCTTCCATCCTGCTAGGCTGGGGTCCGTAACGCCAGTCGTGTCAGCGCTCCTCCGACGGGGTGCCCGCCGAGCCGCCGCGGCCGGCACCGGCGGTGACACGACCTCGGTGGCAGGAGACGAGCGCTTTCATGTTCACCGGGATCGTGGAAGGGACGGGGACGGTTCGCTCGGCCGAGCGGAGGGGCGACGTCCTCGTCGTGCGGATCGACGTCGGGGGGCTCTTCCAGCGTCTCCCCGTGGGGGGCAGCGTCGCCGTCAACGGCTGCTGCCTCACCGCGACGCGATCGGACGCCGAGGGCTTCGCGGTCGAGCTCACGGAGGAGACGCTGCGGCGCACGGCGTTCGACCGGCGGCTGCAGCCGGGAGTGGCGGTCAACCTCGAGCGCCCGATGAGGGCGGACGGTCGCTTCGACGGCCACGTCGTGCAGGGCCACGTCGACGGGATCGGCCGCGTGCGCGAGATGCGGTGGCTCGGGGAGTCCGCGGAGATCACCGTCGAGGCGCCCCCGGAGCTCGAGCGGTACCTCGTCGAGAAGGGCTCGGTCGCCGTCGACGGGATCTCGCTCACCGTGTTCGGGATCCGCGACGGCGCCTTCTCCGTCGCCCTCATCCCTTATACTCTGGAGGTGACTAACCTGCGGGACGCGCGCGCGGGCACGCTCGTCAGCCTCGAGGCGGACGTCATCGCCAAGTACGTGGAGCGGCTCCTGGCCGCTCGCGGCCTCCCGGGCTGAGGCCCGTACGCGTCACCCGCCGAGGATCCGCGCAATGCCGTTCAGCAGCATCCCCGAAGCTCTCGAGGACTTTCGCGCCGGCCGCATGATCGTGGTCGTCGACGACGAGGACCGCGAGAACGAGGGCGACCTGACGATCGCCGCCGAGAAGGTGACGCCCGAGGCCATCAACTTCATGGCCCGCTACGGCCGCGGCCTCGTCTGCCTTCCGATGACGGGCGAGCGGCTCGACGAGCTGCGGATCCCCCTGATGGTCCGCGACGAGCAGAACAGCGCCCGCTTCGGGACGGCGTTCTGCGTGCCCATCGAGGCCGCGATCGGCACGACGACCGGCATCTCGGCGGCCGACCGCGCCCGGACCGTGCTCACCGCGATCGACCCCACGACCTGCCCCGAGGACCTTTCCCGCCCCGGGCACATGTTCCCGCTGCGGGCGCGTCCCGGCGGCGTCCTCCAGCGCGCGGGACAGACCGAGGCCGCGGTCGACCTCGCCCGCCTCGCCGGCCTGTACCCGGCCGGCGTCATCTGCGAGGTGATGAACGAGGACGGGACGATGGCGCGGGTCCCCCAGCTCGAGGTCTTCTGCCACGAGCACGCCATCCGGATGATCACCATCCGCGACCTCATCCGGTACCGGATGGAGCACGAGCGGCTCGTGAGGAAGATCGCCGAGGCCAGCCTCCCCACGGGGTACGGGGCCTTCCGCGTCCACGCGTTCGAGAGCCTCCTCGACGGCGAGCACCACGTCGCGCTGGCGATGGGCGAGATCCGCGGGGGCGACCCGGTGCTCGTCCGCGTGCACTCCCAGTGCCTGACCGGCGACATCTTCTCGTCGAGCCGCTGCGACTGCGGGGCCCAGCTGCACACCGCGCTCGAGCTGATCTCGGCCGAGGGCCGGGGCGTGCTCCTCTACCTCCGCCAGGAGGGCCGCGGCATCGGGCTCGTCCACAAGATCATGGCCTACCAGCTGCAGGACCAGGGAAAGGACACCGTGGAGGCCAACGAGGCCCTGGGCTTCAAGGCCGACCAGCGCGACTATGGCATCGGCGCCCAGATCCTGGTCGAGCTCGGCGTGGAGCGGCTGCGCCTCCTGACCAACAACCCCCGTAAGTTCGTGGGTCTCGAGGGGTACGGCCTCAGCATCGCCGAGCGCGTCCCGATCGAGATCCCCGCCTCCGAGGACAGCCGCCGCTACCTGCGCACGAAGAAAGAGAAGCTGGGCCACCTGCTGAAGAGCGTCTGAGGGCTCTGAGGGTTTGTTCATCGACCCCCCGGTCGTTCATCGACCCCCCCACCTATCCTCCCCCACGTAGGGGGGAGGGACACCTGTGGGTCCGATCCCTGTCGCTCACGCGGACGTGACCGACGGGGACCGCGGGCCTGAGCGCTCAACGGCCCTCGATCATTCATTCGACCCTCCAACCTACAGCGGCTAGGGCGGATGGACATGCGCACAGGGGCTTCCCCTCCCCCTAGTGGGGATAGGGGTGGGGG
>Ga0268386_10000894_pt1 | contig 19858 bp, 16 predicted proteins | sample RVTome_15_FD_200260 | JGI IMG/M metagenome (GOLD analysis project Ga0268386, IMG submission 200260) | Soil microbial communities from uranium-contaminated site in the Upper Colorado River Basin, Wyoming, United States - RVT150D86... ...
GTCCTTTTGCAGACATACCTGTTACGCTCGTTCCTCCAGCAGTACCTGCCCAGGACTTTCGTTATAGGTGCAGCACGTCTGCGGCTCAGTCTGTTTGTGTGGGAAGCCGGGTTTCGAGAGATGAGCAGTCAAAAACAGCCTAAAGGCACCGTACTGGTCGTCGATGATGACGACGCGGTTCGTAGTGGGCTTTATTGGGCCTTGACCTCCGACTATCAAGTCCTGCAAGCGTCGTCTCGAGAAGAAGCCTGCGCGCTAATCAACGACCAAGAGATTGATGTAGTGGTTAGTGATCTGCATTTGCCGCCAAACGTAGACGACATCGCTGAAGGACTGGCGTTGATCGATGTCGCGCGTGCTCAAGATCCACCGCTTCAGGTTGTTGTGATTACCGGTAGCGACTCAAAGCGCGCTGCTTTAGAGGCGGTGAAACGCGGCGCTTACGGTTTTTTTGAAAAGCCGCTGGATCCTGCCGAGTTGTTGCACATCGTGAATCAAGCATCGCGAATGCGACAACTGGAGATTGAAAACCGCAGATTGCGTGAAGAACTTTCGCGCCCTCCCGGATTTGCTCATTTGATGGGAACAAGCCAGGCTTTGGAACGAGTGTTGAAGCAGGCGAGGTCAGTTGCGGCAACTAGCGCGACTGTGTTGTTGAGTGGAGAGAATGGTACAGGCAAGGAGATGCTCGCTCGTGCCATTCATCAGGAGAGTCCGCGGGCGGGTGGACCATTTGTGGCAGTGAGTTGCGCTGCGCTGCCTGAGGCGTTAATTGAATCAGAGTTATTTGGACACGAGAAAGGCGCTTTTACGTCGGCGATTCAGACTCACAAGGGTCGTTTCGAACTGGCTAACGGCGGAACCCTCTTTCTCGATGAGATAGGAGATCTGAGTACCGCGGTCCAGGTAAAACTGCTTCGCGTACTGCAGGAGCGCGAGTTTGAACGCGTCGGCGGAACTAGAACTTTGACGGTTGATATCAGGTTTATCGCGGCCAGCAATCGAGATCTGGAAAAGGAAGTTGCGCAGGGGCGATTTCGGCAGGATCTCTATTTCCGACTGAATGTTGTCCCTTTGCACTTGCCGGCGCTGCGCGAGCGTCCGGATGATATTCCGATTTTGGCTGCGCATTTCGCAGCCAAGTCCGCACAAAAGTATGGACAACCTACTTCCGAACTGGACCCGGCGCTGGTTGAGGTATTGTTGGATTATGATTGGCCGGGTAACGTGCGCGAACTGGAGAATCTGATCGAACGATTGGTGGTGCTGAGTAATACTTCAACTCTCGGACTCGAGTTTGTACCCGAGAAAATGTTGCGTGTGCTTCCGGGAACAACGCCAGGAGACGAAAGCACGTTGGAAGGTGCGGTTGAAGCCGTGAAGCGCAGGATGATTGTGAGTGCGCTCCAGTCTGAAGGTAACAACAAAGTAGCTGCGGCCAGGCGATTAGGAATTAGCAGATCCTACCTGCACCGGTTGATTAATGAATTTAATATTTGAGCCACGGAAAAACACGGATAACCACTGATCAGAACCTCTACTTGAACGTTTTCCCGCGTTACGCCATCATGCAAATTACTATTATTCATTATGGCCAGCCTGCAACAAGCGTTAAGTAAACATAATTTGAGTTTCAATGTGATTTCTGTGGCTTATTTCAGCGAGCTCTTACAAGTCCATCTAAAGAGGCAAAGAAAATGACTCGAAATCAAAAGATTGCTCTCGGTTGTGGCGGCGCAGGCTGTTTAGGATTGATCGTAGTTGTAATCGCCGCCGGTCTTATTTATTTCCTTGGTTATCGCCAATCGTATTCCACTAATCGCAACTACAATTCCAACGTCGGCACGAACCGTAATTACAACTCAAGTGACGATTCAGGCGACATTGACAACGACAACTCGTCCAGCACCTCTTCAAGCTCAGCGACTTCAATGTCAGAAGACGACAAGCACAAGCTCTATCAGGCTGCAGGCATGACCGGCGATGCTGAACTCGTGCGGCGCGTCTCAGTCAAGATCGGTTTAGTGAATGACGACTACTCCACCGGCGACAACTATGAGCAGTTTGTTCGCGACCACGTTGAGTGGACCATCCGCAACACTGATTTTATTCAATCGGTAGCCTCGCCGGAGAAAGCGCGCGCTTATGTTAACGCGAACTTTCCGGATTAATTGATTTCAAATGCACCCATCCCGGATTCGCAACTTTTCCATCATCGCCCACATCGATCACGGCAAGTCGACGCTCGCTGACCGTCTGCTCGAATTGACCGGAGCTTTGTCTGAACGCGAGATGGAAAATCAGGTGCTCGACAACATGGACCTTGAACGTGAACGCGGCATCACAATCAAAGCCCACGCGGTCCGGCTTGATTACAAAGCTCAGGACGGGCAAATGTATGTGCTGAATCTGATCGACACTCCTGGTCACGTGGATTTCTCGTACGAAGTGTCGCGTTCACTCTCCGCGTGTGAAGGCGCCTTGCTAATAGTCGATGCTTCGCAAGGCGTTGAAGCTCAAACGCTCGCTAACACTTACCTCGCCCTCGAAAATAACCTCGAACTGATTCCGGTAATCAACAAGATCGACTTGCCCGGTGCCGAGCCTGAAAAGGCCATCGAACAGATCGAGCACTTCATCGGACTGGAAACACACAACGCAATCCTCACCAGCGCAAAAACCGGTGAAGGTGTAGCCGAAGTCCTCGAGGCCATCGTGCGTGACGTGCCGCCACCCAAAGGCGATCCGACGGCGCCTTTGAAGGCACTGATCTTCGACTCGTGGTACGACTCTTACCGCGGCGTAATCGTGCTCATTCGCGTTATCGACGGCACGATCCGGCCAGGAATGAAAATACGATTCTTCAACGTGAATCGTGATTACCACGTCGAGACGCTTGGGGTGAATCGACCGACGCCCACGCCGATTGACGAATTAGGCGTTGGTGAAGTGGGCTTTCTCACTGCGTCGATCAAAGCCGTTGCCGACGTGCAGATCGGCGACACGGTAACTGAAGCAGCCCGACCGACGAAAGAGCCGTTTCCCGGCTATCAGGAAATCAAGCCCATGGTGTTCGCCGGCCTGTATCCGGTGGACACGAACCAGTACGAAGAGTTGCGCGACGCTCTCGACAAATTGCGATTAAATGATGCGTCGTTCTTTTACGAGCCCGAGTCGTCGACGGCGTTAGGTTTTGGTTTCCGCTGCGGATTTCTTGGATTGCTGCACATGGAGATCGTGCAGGAACGTTTGGAACGAGAATTTAACCTCGATCTGATTACTACCGCTCCGAGCGTGCGTTACATTGTGACCACGACTGACGGTGAAGTAGCAGAGATCGATTCTCCGGCAAAGATGCCTGACCCGGGCCGCATCGCAAAAATTGAAGAGCCTGTGATTCGCGCCGTTATCCTGACTCCCGACGAGCATCTTGGCGGTATCCTTCCCTTACTTGAAGAGAAGCGTGGAATGCAAAAAGGTTTCGAGTACATCACATCGAACCGCGTGATGCTTACTTACGAGTTGCCGCTCAACGAGATCGTGCTCGACTTTTACGATCGATTGAAATCCGTGTCGCGCGGGTATGCTTCGCTTGACTACAACCTTGCCGGATACTGGGAAAGCGATCTCGTAAAGCTCGACGTGGTCGTTGCCGGTGAACCGGTTGATGCGCTGTCGCTAATTCTGCATCGCGCCACTGCTCAACCGAAGGGCCGTGCGCTGGCCGAAAAGATGAAGCAGTTGATTCCGCGGCAACTGTTTGAGGTGCCGATTCAGGCCGCGATTGGAAACAAAGTAATCGCGCGCGAAACGGTAAAAGCGTTGGGAAAGAACGTCATTGCCAAGTGTTACGGTGGGGACATCACTCGCAAACGCAAGCTTTTGGAGAAACAGAAGGAAGGCAAGAAGCGCATGAAGAAAGTCGGCCGCGTCGAGATCCCACAAGAAGCGTTCTTAGCCGTTTTGAAAGTCAACGAGTAGCCACAAAAACATACTGAATGAGTAGCCACAAAGAACACCGAAATTCACAAAAGATATTATTGAAATGGCAATCTTGCTCTTTCTGTTTATTGTGCTTTTTGTGATTCTTTGTGGCTTAAGATCATGTCTTATTTAGCGGCGCGTCAGGAGCATGAGTTGTTGCTGTGTTGCGCGCGGACAACTGCGGCGCCTCAAGTTGTTGCGCGGCAGCGAGAGCTTGCGGCAACCAACGTTGATTGGGAATATCTTTTTCTCCTCGCTCGCCGTCACGCAGTCGTACCCCTGCTATATCTTCAACTGGAGCGGCACGCCTCCGACCTTGTGCCTCACGAGACTCTTCGCAAATTGAAGCAGAATTATTTGGAAAACTCGGCCCGCAACACCGTGCTGACGGCCGAGCTTTGCAGGCTGCTCAGTTTGTTTGCGGATTCGGGTATCGAAGCAATCCCTTACAAAGGTCCAATCCTTGGCTTTTTCGCGTACGAGAATCCGGCCCTGCGACGCTTTGTCGATCTCGACGTGATAGTAAAAAAGACTGACGTGTTGAAGGCGAGGGAGATCCTTTTGTCTGAAGGCTACGCTCCAGCCAGGTCACTTTCACTCACTCAACAGGAACTCCTGCTTCGCACTCAACACAACATGCAGTTTTCGCGCGACAACCACCGTTTGATTGTCGAGTTGCACTGGGAAGTTGCGCCTCATCTGTTTGCTTCTTCCGTGAATGCAGACAAGCTCTGGGAAAACCTCGTTACTTTCGACATCAATGGCACCGAGGTGAAAGCACTCTGTGCCGAAGATCTCTTGTTTTCCTTGTGTGTGCATGGTTCGCGGCATCTGTGGGAGCGGCTGAGTTGGATTTGTGACGTCGCTGAGCTGATCATGAGGCGCAACTTCAACTGGACCAGTCTCCTCGATAGAGCTGCGAACGCCGATATTGACAGAATGTTTTTACTTGGTCCGTTTCTCGCTGAAAAACTCCTCGAGGCACCCTTGCCGGATGAAGTGAAGCAACGATTTGAATCCGATCAACGTCTGGAATCACTCGCGGAGAATGTTATCGAACATCTTTTCAACGGGACGACACACGTCCCCGCAACCTCACGTGAGATATTCAAATACAACATCCAAGTTCGAAAGACATTGGGCGCGCGGGCGCGCTATCTTGTTTACATGTTTCTTCCCACAGACAGCGATCTGAGTGCCCGCACACTTCCGACGAGTCTGAGTTTCGCTTACTACCTCATGCGACCCTTCCGTTTGTTGTTCAAAACAAGTAACGACAAAAAGCCTCAACCATTCTGATGTGTTTTCGGTAAGTAGTCCTAATCTAAAGAATTTTCTCTGCGTAATCTCTGCGTTCTCTGCGTCTCGGCGGTAAATAGGCACAAAAATCAAGTAAACCGCCGAGACGCAGAGGTCGCAGAGGTGACGCAGAGCTAAGATTGGGGCACTACCGTTCCGTACGAAAATTTGACGGATTTTTTTACACGTGTTAGTTTCACGACAATCGGAGGCGCGGTCAGTCGCCTGTCAACACGCAAAGGACAAAGGTACCAGAAACTTGAAACGCACAGTTTTCTGTCACTATGCGAAGGGTACGATCTTGGCTGTTTTAGTCTGCCTTGCTTCATACACGGGCGCGTTATCGCAAAAGCCCGCGACGATCCCCGAGGCCGAACCAAAGCAAGCGCCAAAAGAATCGAAGCCGGCCGATTCGAAACCGGCCGCCAGGCCTTCATTCGTGCTGACAGTAAAGACTCGGCCTATTCTGAATATTTCACTTAAGGCCGACAAAGCAAAAATGTCCGAGGTGGCCCAGGAGCTGTCGAAGCGATTGAAGATTCCGGTATTTCTTGGACCGGAACGTCAAAACGAGCTGGTGTCAATCGAGTTCAGCGAACTGACTCTCGAACCCGCACTGCAGTTACTGTCGCCGACTGTTTATGTCGACTACGAGATCGACACCGGATCGATGGCGCCGCCGAAACCCCTTGGGATCTTCTTTTACGATGTCAACCAGGGAGAGCCTCCACTGACCGCGGTCGTAAGTGGAACATCGCAGTCGCTCTTAATTGAGGGCGATACGGAAGACGGGGTAGAGCCTGAAACCGATGACGAGAAGAAGAAAGTCGAGGAGCAGCCTCTTCGCGTCTTTTACCTGAACAATAACTTAACTGTGAAGGCCAAAAAGCAACCATTGCCCTTAGTGCTTCTCAAGATCGGTGAAGAGCTCGGCATTCCCGTCGATATTCAAGACCAGAGCATTTCAATAGTAGATACTGAAATCTCAAAACTCCCGGTAGAGGATGCAGTTCGGCAACTGTCCCCCAACGTTCGTCTGTTCATGCGGGCCGATCTTACCCGCGCCGAAAAACGAGCTTTGCGAATGGTTCTCGCTGAGCCGGCAAAGACGACGCAGCAGAACCCTTGAAATCCAACGACCGCTTGAAACCGATGCCTGGTCCTTTTCTAAGTTGCCATGATGTCGATCAAGAACATATATTTAACCCACAATGAATCGAGGAGGCGGCTAAACCTTGGCTAAGCAAAACGAGATTATCAACGAAGAACTCGCTGGTGTGAACAAAGGGAACAGTTTGGGGGAAAGCAGCGATAGCAAGAAAGCGTTTGTCGAACCGACTATCTCTGTTCCTGTTGATGTTCTTGAAGCAACCACGTTCTTTCAGATATCGACGAGCGGCGCGACCAACTAAACCGTAGTAATCCGGTTGCATGGAAGTTATTCCGGTCCATAACCGGCCGGCGCCTCGGAGCTATTACGCGGTCGCCGGTCGGTTGTTATTTTTCGAAAGCATAGATCTCCGATTAGGCAACCTGATCGAACGGCTCTTTGCTGGATGGCAACTTACGCCGGTCTCTTCTCCCGGACAATCGCCCAATATCCGCATTAAGTTTTCTTGCGCTGACGCGTCTCCGCAAATCCCTCGCAATCTGAATCACTTTGAAATTGCTGAAGGTGGGCGGTGCTACACCGACGGTGGCGATTTCTACGTTGCGCTCTGCAACTCGGTAATCCATCTCCAGAATGGTCATCCGGGGGTGGTCAACGTCTGGTTCGAGGAACTTCCTGGTCCAGGAGATCCGATGTTTGCCCGAGCCACATCCTTTGCGGTCTGCGCCGCGCTGAGACGTTATGGGTTATTTGAACTTCACAGCGCTGGTGTAGTTAACCCTGACAACCAGCAGGGTGTACTAATAATTGGTCCATCCGGAAGTGGCAAATCGACTCTGACACTTCAACTGGCGATGGCCGGGTGGGAATATCTTTCCGACGACGAGCTGCTTCTCAGTTTGGACGATGGCGAAGTTGAAGCGCGAGGCTTTAGGAGCTTCTTTGCGGTAAGTGGCGCTACCGCGCTTGCGGCCGGGTTTGGCGGGTCTGAACCAGTCGAAGGGCCAAACGGCGCTTTCAAAACCTGTTTTGAACCTGAAGCTGTTTTTACATCTCAGCGCAGGTTAAAAGCGTCTCCCGGTGTCTTGTTATTTATAAGTCTGACTGGTGAACAGAAGAGCCGTTTCAATAAACTGGCCCAAGCCGAAACCATGGCGCGGTTGATCAGGGCTTGCCCGTGGGCAACTTACGACACAGCGATTGCTGGTGCTAATCTGGAAGTTCTTTCGAGGCTGGCGCGGCAAACGAGTGCATTCGATCTCAATGCGGGTCGCGATCTGCTCGAGCCGAAGCACGCTTCAAATCTGTTGTCTCAGTGCGCAAGGTATAAATAATGGAGACTGACACCACGTTCGGCAGCGATTATGGACCAAGGCGTCTGAGCGTGGAGTTGGCGAATATTTGCAATCTTCATTGCAGCTATTGTTTTCGCGCTGACGATAACCTCTACAGCTCGCACGCAGAGTTCTTTCCAGTCGATCTCCTGCGACGAGTAATCAACGAAGCTCGCACAAAGGCGAATATTACCAGGATCAGTTTTACCGGCGGCGAACCGACTCTTCATCCAGCGTTCGCGGAAACGCTTCAGGCGATCGGTGAAGCCGGTTTGACTGTCAGCTTTGTAACCAACGGCTGGCATTTCGAACGGATCTGGCCTGCCATTCAGGCAAATCGCGCTTCGCTCTCTCATGTCGCTTTCAGCCTGGACGGAGTAACTCGAGAAAGTCACGATCGTTGGCGTGGCAAAGGATCCTTCGATCGTTTGGTTCGAGCTTTTGCTCGTTGCTACATGTCGAATCTGCCCTTTGGAATCAAGATAGTTATTCGTCGCGATATGGTGGACCAACTTGAACAGATCGCGATCTTTGCCGCCAGAATGGGCGCTGCTTCACTGCACTTCGCGCATGTGATGCCAACCTCTGCTGCGGTCGCCGACGACTCCGCGCTGAACCTCGAGGAGCAGCGCGTCGCTGAAGAAGAGATTGCTATTCTCGCGCGCATTTTCAAGATGGATATCGGCATTGATGTCGGCTATTACAACATCGATGAAACACGTCCGCCCTGCGCTCCGCTCGCGGCGACGAGTATGAACATCGATTATCGCGGAAGACTGTCGCTTTGCTGCAACCTTTCGGGGTTTCGTGGTGCAGTTGAAGAGCCTGACGTGGTTGCGGATCTGAATAAAGAGTCGTTTGCTTCAGCCTACGACAGATTTGTCGATCTGGCCGCCAGGCAACTGCAAAAGAGAAAGGTCGCGCTTGCAGCGTTGCGTGCGCAAGCATTGACGCCGGATCTCTATACGGGATCGCCATGTTTGTTTTGTCTGCAAAGCTTCGGCAAGATTCCGTGGCGCAATAACGGTGACTGATTTACTCTGCGTAATCTCTGCGCCCTCTGCGTCTCTGTGGTGAAGGCGCTGTTCACCGCAGAGATTACGCAGAGATAAAATCCTGTGACGACAGACTTCATTCAAAACGCGAAGTCGGTTCGCGACATCACTTGTCTCAAAGGTTGGCTTCCGGTTGATGCAGTCGTTGTGGATGGGCGTCCGGGTCTTTGGTGGATGGATATGTCGAACGCAAGTCTGACGGAGCCCTTTTTCCAGCAAACAGTTGAACGCGCGAAGACGGAGAACGACCAACGTGGCGAGTTGTTCACGGAGTTCGATGTCCTGCTGCTGCTGGAAAAAGTTTTGGACAGCGTGCCGCCTACAGGTTTCATTTTTCACTCCTCACGTTGCGGCTCGACGCTACTTGCCAACGCCTGCAGGGCCATCACTGACTCGATTGTTCTCTCTGAAGCAAACGCGATAGACAAACTTGTCGCAAGGTTCATTACGGACTCGTCTGACGGTGACGTTAAGGAGTCGCTCTATTCCGTGTTTCTGCGCGGCGTGGTCCATGCGCTGGGCCAACGTAGAACGGGGAACGAACAACACCTCTTCGTGAAGTTCTCTTGTTGTAGTTTCGCTCAAGTCAAGCGGATAAGACGCATCTGGCCACGCGTGCCCTGGGTTTTTCTTTACAGGGATCCGGTAGAAACGATCGTCTCAAATTTGAGTAGTATGCCCCCCTGGCTCGTTGATAAAGATCGTCGAGTGCTCGCGTCGATCACTGGCGCTTCACCTGCTGCGGTCTCGGAGATGCGACTTGAAGAGCTGTGTGCGAGGACCATCGGAAGCTTTTATTCGATTGCGAGACAGATTGCTGACGACAACGGCATGTTGGTTAATTACAATCAATTGTCTGTTCCGGTAATATCCAACGTGTTGCGCTTTTTCAAAGTCAGTTCCTCGACCGAGGAGATGGAAACAATTGCGCGCGCGAGCCGAATGTATTCGAAAGAGGTTTCCGGCGAGCGAATGTTTGTCGCGGACACGGACGCAAAACAGCAAACAGCTTCCGATCTTGTTCGTGAGACGGCCGAAACATGGGCCATGGAGCCTTATCGATTGCTCGAACGAAAGAGGTTGCAGACCGACAACGCAGAAATCCGGTGAATAATTCATGAGTCCAACTAATCTGATGCCAGGCAAACATGTAGTGGTTACTGATTTTGAGGGTGGTGAGGGAATACTCGTAGATCTAAATACAAAAAAATACTATCAACTAAACGAGACAGCGATGTTCGTTTGGAAAGGCCTGGAACAGGGCAAGTCGACTGGAGAGATCGCCGCGGATATTACGTCCAACTATGAAGTGACGATGGATAAAGCCACGCTCAGCGTGCAACGAATCGTCGATAATTTCCAAAGCTACAAATTGGTCAGCCCGAAGTAACTAAGCGCAACTTTGAAAAGGTTTTCCCACCGGTTGCGAATCGCACGGATGACAGAAAAGCGCCTCCTAATCAAATACGCCGTTCTTACACTGGTGATCTTCCTGCCTCTAGTTTGGGCATTCCGGTACGTTCGAAATCTTTATCCCATTTCTGCCTGGAACGTAATGATGGCCGGCGGCGATCTGGAACGCGGTCGCTCTTATTGCATCCTGCGCGGTGAAACCGTTTCCGGAGAGACCGTCGAGATCCGGCCCATCAAACTAACGAATGCACTCTACGGTCGCACATGGACCATGGTGAACGCCACGGTTGATAATCAAAGCTTCAAGCTTGCGTCGATACACCCTGATAACGAAGAACTCGTGCGTCGTTTTGGCGGAGTAGAGAATCTTCCGCAGGGTGTGCGCTTGCCTGATTTGCTCCAGGTCTGGGGTGATCTCTATAACAATCAACAGCCGGCTTCCTCACCGCACCGACTAAAAGCGATACGACTCGATATGTATCGCTGGGAGGGTGGTCGTTATTCTGATTACGACAAATTTATAGAATCGTGGCGCAAGGAATTGTAAATCGCGTCGTTCCCGCAAGTGCCTTTGCTCTGGGCGTCGTGCGTTCCATCGTGCACGGTACATTCTTGATTTCTGTAGTCCTCACTTCTTTCTCCGCACTCGGATCGCTTCCTCCAACGATCCTGCGGCCCACCGGAGCGATGAAGCTTTTACCCTGGAGTTTGTACGACCAGATACAGACACCTTCGGGAATGGTGATCCTGAAAACAGCGATGGTGTTGTCGCTATTGCTTAGCACGGCGGGATTTCTGACGGTCATCTCAACCAAGACTTCGTTTCTCCTGGTGCTTTTTTATCAGGGCTTTGTGCGAAGTTTTGGACACTTCAATCACGATGAGATGCTGGCTGTTTACTACCTGGCTGTGCTGGCGTTCACTCCTTGCGGCGACGGGTTTTCACTCGATAGTTGGTTAGCAAAAACGAAAAAGGAGCGACCGTTATTTGCCCATGCGTATCCAATTCTGCTGGTGCAATTGTTGATGGCGTGGGTCTATTTCAGCTCCGCGTTAATAAAACTCCGAGTCGCGGGATTGAAGTATCTGAGTATGGACAACCTGCCTGTGCTTGCTATTTTCCATTCTCTCGACAACTTGCACGACACCGGTTTTCGGTTGGCTTTCTGGTTACCAGAGGTGAGGAGTTATCTGCCTTTTGCAGTTGGCTTGGTTCTCATTTGGGAGTTGCTTTTTCCGCTCGCCATCTTTTGGCGGCGCGTTCGCTGGTGGATTTTGGGAGTGGGAATAGTTTTCCATCTTTCTACGCTGTTTCTGATGAACATCTTCTTTCCGCATCAGCTCGCGATGTATCTGATCTTCGTTAATTGGGATCGAAAAGGGTTTTTCCCGCAAAGGCTGTTTAAGAAGATACGCAAAACCGCAAGCTCTTGAAATATTTGACGATATTCAGTAACTGCAACAAACGTTGCTGCAGCTTGGACCATAGAGAAACCTCAGGTAGTGACCTGATTTCATCTCTGCGTATCTCTGCGCCTCTGCGGTTACTGGCCTTAACGGACAGATCACCGCAGAGACGCAGAGAACGCAGAGATACGCAGAGAAAACTTTTAGAATTAGGGCACCATCAAACGTCAAATGTCGTTGACTGGCTTCAAAAAAGCGTGATACGGTTTCACGCCACACTGAACATCGTGGGCCCACCTTTAAAGGAGAATAACAGGCATGTCTAAGTCATTTCGGATTTCCGTTGTCTTCGCTGGCCTGATAGCAATGGTGCTTGGTGTATCGCAAGTCGCCTTTGCCGGCGGCATGGCCACCCAAACCAGTGAACCGGCAGCGAGCAATCCTGAGACCAGCAAGAGTGCTGGGTCTCAAACAAAATCAAAGAAGAAAAAGAAGAAGAAGAAAAAAGCCGGTGTCACAAATTTGGTAGTTTTGGGTACCTATTCACCGCAAACATCTGTTTCTGAACCGATCTCTGTAACGACCATGGCTGCCCCAGAAGCAGTTACTGTGGCTCCACAGCCGGCTGCCCGAAGCGTTTTAAGAAGCGAAAGAGTTCCGGGGGTTCATATCCTCCCAACTGACATCCCCGAGCCTTTTGTGACTGCCACCAACGGCCAATTGGTTATTTCAGAATTTCGCGTTCGTGGAGCAAACGGCCTTCTTGATGAGTTCATCGAGATTTTCAATAACAGCGGGGCAGACCATACTGTCGACGCAATCTCGGGCTCAGGATATGGCATCGCGGCATCTGACGGTGTCACACGCTGCTCAATCCCGAACGGAACGGTGATCCCGAACCGCGGGCACTACCTCTGCGTCAACTCGGTCGGCTATAGCCTGGCGAGCTACCCGGCGGGCAACGGCACGACCGCCACGGGCGACGCCACCTACACGACCGATATCCCCGACAACGCCGGCATCGCCCTTTTCAACAACAACACCGGCGGCGCGAGCTACTCGCTCGCCAACCGCCTCGATGCTGTCGGCTCAACGTCGGAGGCGAACACGCTCTACAAAGAGGGCACCGGCTACCCCGCTCTGACACCGTTTTCAATCGATTACTCGTTCTACCGCGACAACTGCGGCAAAGCAGGATCGATCACGACCTTCGGTCAATGCCCGACGGCTGGAAACCTTGTCGATACCAATAGCAACGCCGCTGATTTCGTCTTTGTTGACACGAACGGGACCTCCGCGGGCGCCGGCCAGCGTCTGGGCGCGCCAGGACCGGAGAATCTCAGTTCTCCAATCGAACGTAACGCATCCCTTTCGGGGACTTTACTCGATACCTGCGTCGGAGGCGCTTCTCCGCCCAATCGCGTTCGTGACTTCACCTCCGATCCGGCTAACAATTCCACTTTCGGTACGCTGGATATTCGCAGAACGATCACAAACAACACGGGCGGCAACGTAACACGTTTGCGTTTCCGGGTGATTGACATCACGACTTTCCCAGCCCCGAGCGGCATCGCCGACTTGCGGCCTCGAACCTCTACTGCGGTAGTGGTCACAGTTGACCGTCCACCTTGCGGTAGCGGCACAAGCAACGTGACTGTTCAGGGAACAACGCTGGAGCAACCTCCGTCACAACCAAACGGCGGTGGTTTCAATTCTTCGATGTCGGCAGGAACGGTTACGCTTGGGACCCCGCTTGCGAACGGCGCCACAATCGATATGAGATTCCTGCTTGGCATTCAGCAAACAGGAAGCTTTAAGTTTTACCTCAACATCGAAGCTCTGCCATAAGAAACGAAACATCATCCCGAAGATAGGGAGAGGTGAACAACCACCTCTCCCTTCTTTAGCTACGGCCATAAACCTGCCGAGGATCGAAGCGTTCACTCGATGGGAAGGTGTAGGTGACAACATACTCGGGAGGCGTGCTTTCCAGGATTGGCTGTCCGTTTGCCTCGAGCCATGCATGACCAGCCACTTTGCCGCCAGTGTCGTTTCGCACGCCGAAGATGATGCGCGTGCTTAGCCCGTTGCGTGAAAGGTAACGATGAAGGACAGCCGCGCGCTTCCAGCAGATGGGCTTGAACATGAAGACGTCTGCGGATAGAAGCAGATCGATCGCGCGGGCAAGCTCATCCTGATTTGTGGCTTCCGGCAAAGGCGGCTTTGTCTTTTCACTTCCAGCCACGATGCGGAGTGCGCGAGGCAACGAATAGAAGCGCGCTGTCACTGACAAAACGACAACCCACCAGGCCATTCGGCACAATAACAACGCCTCAACGGGATTTGAGACAAACTTGCGACCGATGCGGGAAAATAGGCTGCCGAGTTTTCTCATTCCGCGTAATTCTACAGGATTTCGGAATTTCCAGGATTAGGATTGCGGTAGGACTGCTTCGCTTGGCGCACTAGTGCCCTAATTTCATCTCTGCGCAATCTCTGCGACCTCTGCGTCTCGGCGGTTTACTTAGTTTTTACTTGCCCGATTTCACCGCCGAGACGCAGAGGTCGCAGAGATTACTTAGAGAAAACTATTCAGGCTGGAACACTACCCAGGATTATGCTCTCTTGTAAATCTTGTAATCCTGTCTTAACCTCCCATAAGCCTTTTATCAATCCGCAATATTCGTAAGGAGGGTCTGTGGCGGTTATTCGTCCCTTTCGGGCCTTGCGTCCGCAAGCTGAGCGGGCTCAATTGGTAGCCAGTGTGCCTTACGACGTCGTCAACACCGAGGAGGCCCGCGTGCTCGCCGACGGAAATCCGCTCAGTTTTCTGCACGTCTCGCGTCCGGAGATCGATCTTCCTCCAGGAACTGATATTTATAGCGACGCTGTTTATCGAAAGGCAGTCGAGAATTTCGAGAAACTGATTTCCACTTGTCCACTTGAAAAAGAGACTGAGCCAAGCCTCTACCTGTATCGCCTGATCATGGGCGACCATCAACAGGTCGGAATCGTAGCTTGCTGTTCCATCGACGAATACGACAACAGCACCATTCGTAAACACGAGCGCACGCGCCGTGATAAAGAAGACGATCGCACGCGTCACATGCTCATGCTGCGTGCTCAAACTGGACCAGTCTTTCTGACGTACAGAAACCGAGCCGAGATTGACGAACAAGTTTCGCTGGCGATAAAAGCGACGCCTTTGTACGATCTCACTGCGGCGGATGGAGTTCGCCATACAATCTGGCGTCTCAACGAGACTCAGTCTTTAGTGAAGAGTTTTGAATCAGTGCCTCTTCTTTACATTGCGGACGGCCATCATCGAGCTGCGAGTGCAAGCCGCGCACGCGCCGAGTTAAGGGAACAAAGTTTCGCGCATACTGGCAACGAAGACTACAACTATTTCCTCACAGTCATCTTCCCGGATTCACAAGTGCGGATACTTGCGTACAATCGCACCGTCAACGATCTCAATGGACTTTCGAGTGAAGAGTTTCTCAGCGCTATCGGGGGACAGTTTACCTTTTCGGAAAATGCGAGCCCTGAGCCCCAGCAGCGCGGCCAGTGGAGTATGTATCTCGATGGTAAGTGGTACGGGCTGCAACTATCGCCGGAGGCAACTTTGCCTGTCGGTACTGTTGCCATGTTGGACGTAAGTGTTCTTCAGGACAGGCTGCTCGATCCGGTTCTTGGCGTCAAAGACATCAGGACTGACAAGCGAGTGGACTTCATCGGCGGCCTGCGTGGAACCAGGGAGCTCGAACGTTTGGTTGACGAGGGCAAAGCAGCCGTTGCTTTTTCACTTTATCCCACGACAGTTGAGGAACTATTAATGGTTTCCGACGCGAACGAGATCATGCCGCCTAAATCGACATGGTTCGAGCCTAAGTTGAGGGATGGGTTGTTGATTCACCCTATTTGAGTTTTGTGCTTTGTACTTTGGCTTGGGTCGGGTCAGTACCATGACGCGGTAGCGTCGGGTCGACGTTATGCATCGGTATACTAGGAGTTGTAATGCGCGAGGCCGACCGACGCTACCGCGTTACGGTACTGACCCGACCGAAACCAAAGTACAAAGAACCAGGACCAAAGATCAAAAGAGTTCAATCCTATGCGCATTCTAATAGCAGACAAATTCGAACAATCAGGCCGGGACGGTTTGCAGGCGCTCGGCTGCGAGATTTCGTACCAGCCAGATGCGAAAGACGAAACGCTTGTTGACGCAATTAAGAAAGAAGCGCCTGACGTGTTGGTGGTAAGAGGCACAAAAGTAACCGAGCCGATGCTCGATGCCGGGCCCGTTAAACTTGTCGTTCGCGCGGGCGCCGGCTACAACACGATCGACGTTGCGGCCGCTTCACACCGTGGTATCTACGTCTCGAATTGTCCTGGTAAGAACTCAATCGCCGTTGCAGAACTCGCCTTCGCATTGATTCTCGCTCTTGATCGACGAATAGCCGATAACGTTGCGGCGTTGAGAAGAGGAGAATGGAACAAGAAAGAGTTTTCCAGGGCACGGGGGCTGTTTGGTCGCACGCTCGGGCTGATCGGTGTCGGGAAAATCGGTCAGGAGATGATTCCCCGCGCGCGTGCGTTTGGCATGCCGGTCGTGGCCTGGAGCAGAAGTTTGACAATGGAGCGAGCAGCACTCCTCGGTGTTGAATTAAGAGAGTCACCAAAAGCCGTGGCAAGCGCTGCGGACATCGTAAGTGTTCATCTTGCGCTTAATTCTGAAACCAGAAATCTTCTTGGCGCCGACTTTTTTAATGCGATGAGAAAAGGTTCTTATTTCATTAATACGGCAAGAGGCGAGGTTTTGGACCAGGCCGCACTTGTCGAAGCTATGAGAAATCGCGGCATCCGTGCCGGCCTCGACGTCTATGCAGTTGAACCAACCAGCAGCACCGGTGAATTTCAGGATGCTATAGTCAAAGAAGAGGGACTCTACGGCACTCATCACGTCGGCGCATCAACGGACCAGGCGCAGGAAGCGATCGCTGCAGAGACTGTGCGCATCGTCAAGGAGTTCAAAGAAACCGGTAAGGTACCGAATGTTGTAAATTTGGCGCGACAAACCCCAGCCACGTATCGATTAGTAGTTCGTCACCTTGATCGACCCGGCGTGCTTGCTGGTGTGCTCGATGCGATCAAGGCAGAACAGATCAACGTCCAGGAGATGGAGAATATCGTATTCGATGGAGCCGCTGCCGCCGTGGCTCGCATCAACCTTGACAATGCGCCGTCAAAAGAAACCCTCAAGAAACTCGAAGCGAGCAACGCCGATATCATCGAACTCGATTTGCTTTACTTGAAGTGATCTAGTTTTCTGTCCTTTGGTTTCATAATGAACACGACCCTCATCACCGGAGCATCGTCAGGAATCGGAGCGGCTTTTGCCAGAAAACTCGCGGCCCGAGGAAGAAACGTTCTTCTTGTCGCGCGCTCTGAAGACAAGCTCATTGCGTTGTGCAACGAACTCGGGCGCCTGACCAGCATCCGCGCACAGTATCTTGCGCTCGATCTACAGCAACCTGATGCACCGTTGCAGCTCCTTGAAGAGACAAAGAAGCGCGAACTCGAGGTCGAAATGCTCATCAATAACGCCGGGTTTGGCTCGATGGGTGATTTTGCCAAACTCGATCTCGATCGCGAACTCGAAATGATCCAACTCAACGTTAGGTCATTGGTCGAACTCACGCACCGGTTTCTCGTGCCAATGCGCGAAAGAAAGCGCGGCACGATCATCAACGTGGCATCGACCGCCGGGTTTCAACCGGTGCCTTTCATGGCTACGTATGCGGCGACCAAGGCTTTCGTGCTGGCGTTTTCGGAAGCACTGTGGGACGAAAACCGCTTGCATGGGATCCGTGTGATGGCCTTGTGTCCTGGCGTGACTGAAACTAATTTCTTCGACTCATCAGGAATCGATCGTCCGCCGATGCGCACCGTGCAGACTCCGGAAGAGGTGGTGGAAACTGCTCTGCGCGCATTGAAACGGCAAAAGAGCATGGTCATTTCCGGCTGGGCCAACTGGTTTACTATTGAAGCCGAACGCGTGGTGCCGCGTTCGGTGGTTACTAAAGTAGCAGGCAATGCTTTGCGTTCGCGTTTTGAAGAGTAGTGAATCGTTAATCGTTAATTCGTGAATCGCTTTCAGTATTCACGATTCACGATTCACCAGGAGATTGCAATGACGGAACGAATCTTTAATTTCAGCGCTGGTCCGGCCGTTTTGCCGGTTCCTGTTTTAGAAGAAGCTCAACGCGATATGGTGAGCATGCCGGGCGTCGGCATGTCTGTGATGGAAATCAGCCACCGCTCGAAAACCTTTGACGAAATCATCGGTCGGGCTGAGGCGAGCCTGCGTGAGCTTTTAGGAATCCCCAACAACTATCAGATCCTTTTTCTACAGGGCGGCGCGAGTTTGCAGTTTTCGATGGCGCCAATGAACCTTCTGCCCGCGGACGGCAGTGCTGATTACGTGATAACCGGAAGTTGGGGTAAGAAGGCGCTAAAGGAGGCCAAAAAAGCTGGCGGCGTAAACGTTGCGGCGACGATGGCTGACGGAGGCTTCACGCGTGTGCCGTCACGCGACGAGATGAGTCTTGATCCTCAAGCTGCCTACGTTCATATTACAAGTAACGAAACGATCGAAGGTGTGGAGTGGAAACGTGAACCCGCTGTCGGCAATGTTCCGCTCGTGGCAGATGCTTCGTCAGATATTCTGTCGCGCCCGATTGACGTCGATAAATATGGACTCATCTATGCCGGCGCTCAAAAAAACATGGGACCAAGCGGTGTCACCGTAGTAGTCCTGCGTGACGACTTGTTGCAGCAGATTCCCGAAGGACTGCCCTCAATGCTCGACTATCGCACACATGTCGAGAATAAATCTCTTTATAACACTCCAAACACCTGGGGTATCTACATCCTCGGCCTTGTCTGCAAATGGGTTCAGGCTCAAGGTGGAGTCGCCGGAATGGAACGCGTGAATGAAGAGAAAGCGCGGCTGCTCTATGACGTGATCGACGCCACCGACTTCTATCGCGGTCATGCCGACATGGATTGTCGTTCGACGATGAACGTCACGTTTCGTTTGCCCGCGGAGGAACTCGAGAAGAAGTTTGTCGCCGAGGCTACGGCCCAGGGGCTTGACGGGCTGAAAGGACATCGATCGGTTGGTGGAATTCGAGCGTCAATCTACAACGCATTCCCGCGCGCAGGAGTTGAGGCGCTCGTGTCGTTCATGAAGGACTTCGAACGCCGCAATGGATGAGCCACAGATTACACAGATTACACGGATCAGATCAGGAAACCATTACCCTCAAAATTGGACCAGATCATGCCGGCCTTCGTCTCGACGCGTTCCTCGCTTCGCAGATCGAAGGATGGAGTCGTGCGCGCTTGCAGCGTCTCATCGAGGGCGAAGACATCCTCGTAAACGGCAAAGTTTCCAAACCCGCTTACAAACTCCGAGAAGAAGATGAAGTCGAAGTGGAGCTTACCGCTCCCCCAACGACCGGTTTTTCGCCCGAGAATATCCCGCTCGACATCGTTTATGAAGATGCGACACTCCTCGTCGTCAATAAACCTGCCGGAATCGTGGTCCATCCGGCTGCGGGAACACCCTCGGGCACGCTCGCCAACGCACTCGCATACCATTTTCAACAGCTTCCGGACGGCGGAACCGGCGTGCGACCCGGCATCGTTCACCGGCTGGACCGCGACACGTCCGGTCTGCTGGTCGTCGCCAAGACAGAAGCTGCACTCGAAAACCTCTCCGATCAGTTTCGCGATCGAACTGTCTTCAAGTCCTATGTCGCATTGGTTCACGGGAGCGTGGTTTCGAATTCCGGAAAGATCGATCAACCACTCGCGCGTGATCCCTCAAACCGTACGCGCATGGCCGTTGTGCGCGGAGGTCGCAACGCGTTAACACTCTATCGAGTGCGCCGTAATTTCCAGCGGTTCACACTGCTGGATGTGGAATTGAAAACAGGAAGGACACATCAAATTCGCGTTCATCTTGCCTGGTTAAAGCATCCCGTTGTCGGTGACGAAATTTATGGAGCGGGCCGCGATAACACGATTCAGGACGCACGACTGCGCGCGCGAATTCGAAATCTCAAACGTCATTTCCTTCATGCAGAGAAACTCGGCTTTACTCATCCAGAAACAGGACAGTTCGTGAAGTTTGAATCTCCGTTGCCCGCCAACTTATCCGAGCTTTTGCTGGACCTGGCCACAGATTT
>Ga0268386_10000895_pt1 | contig 19849 bp, 21 predicted proteins | sample RVTome_15_FD_200260 | JGI IMG/M metagenome (GOLD analysis project Ga0268386, IMG submission 200260) | Soil microbial communities from uranium-contaminated site in the Upper Colorado River Basin, Wyoming, United States - RVT150D86... ...
ATGTGGAGGGCGCGGCCATAAGCGTCGAGCACCGATTCGTGCATCATCTCCGACAAAGTGGGATGGGGAAAGATACTCTTGATCAATTCCGCCTCGGTGGTCTCCAGCGTCTTGGCGATGACGAAGCCCTGAATGAGCTCGGTGGCCTCCGCCCCGAGCAGATGGGCGCCGAGCAGGGCGCCGCTCCCGGCGTCGAAAATGGTCTTCACCAGGCCCTCGGTTTCGCCGAGCGCCAAGGCTTTGCCGTTGGCCGCGTAGGGGAAACGGCCGATCTTCAGGTCATGACCCGCGGCGCGCGCCGCCGTCTCGGTCAGCCCCACGCTCGCCACCTGTGGGGTGCTGTAGGTGCAGGCCGGGATGTTGGTGTTATCCACAGGATGCACACCGTCGAGGCCGGCGATCTTCTCCACGCAGACCACGCCCTCGTGACTTGCCTTATGCGCGAGCCAGGGGGGACCGGCCACATCGCCTATGGCGTAGAGGCCGGGCGCGCCGGTGCGGCACCACTCGTCGATCACGATATGGCCCTTGTCGATTTTGACTCCTTGCGCCTCGAGCCCAAGCCCCTCGACATTGCCGGTGATGCCGGCGGCGAGGATGACGCGGTCGACCGTCAGCACATGCAGCGTGCCGTCCTCTTTCTTCAGCGTGGCGGTGACGCTGTCGAGATTTTTAGAAAGCCGCTCGACTTTTGCGCCGGTGTGGATGGCGATGCCCTGCTTGGCGAAAGATTTTTCTGCCAGCGCCGAGATCTCTTCGTCCTCTGAAGGCAGGATGCGGTCGAGAATCTCCACCACGGTCACCTCGGCGCCGAGGCTGCGATAGAAGCTCGCGAACTCGATGCCGATGGCGCCCGCACCCACGACGAGCAGCGATTTGGGAAAGCTCGCCGGGATCATGGCCTCCTTGTAGGTCCAAATCAGCCTTCCGTCGGGCTCGATACCGGGCAAGGCGCGCGCTCGCGCACCGGTAGCCACGATGATGTGCTGGGCCTCGATGGCGTGAAGCGGCTCGCCCTCCTTGCCGGTGACGGCGATGCGTCCTTCGCCTGCGAGCCGCGCCGTGCCGTCGATCACCGCGATCTTGTTCTTCTTCATCAGATAGGCGACGCCGTTCGTGAGACGCTTCGCCACGTCGCGGCTGCGCTCGACGACGCGGCCCAAGTCGAAGCGCACATTGTCGGCGGCAAGGCCGAACGCGTCGGCGTGCAACATCGCCTGATAAAGCTCGGAGGTGCGGAGCAGCGCCTTGGTGGGGATACACCCCCAGTTCAGGCAGATGCCGCCGAGATGCTCGCGCTCGATGATCACCGTCTTCATGCCGAGTTGCGCGGCGCGGATGGCGGCGACATAGCCGCCCGGCCCCGCACCGATCACGGCAAGATCGAAGCGCGTGTCGCTCATGCGGCCGCCCGTTTAGCTTCTTGTAGTGCGAAGCGCAGCACGAAATATTGGACGACGACGGTCAGCGCCGGCGGCAACACCACGACAAGCAAGGTGCGGAACTGCCGATAGGGCTCGAGGCCGATGTTCAGCGCATGCTCGGTCTGGACGATCAGGTAAAAAGCCAAGATGGGCACGAGCAGCACGATCATGACGCCAAGCAGCACCGTTCGGTTGCGCGCGATGAGCAAACTCACCCCGTAAATGATCGGCCCGAGAACGGCGAGGATCACCACGCCATAGCCGCCGATCGCCTGATCGATATTGCAGACGAGCCCTTCCCCCTGGCAGGGGACAAGCCGCACGATCTCCATGGCGCCAAGGCCGACGAGAAAAGACGCGGCTCCCGCCGCCAGCAGCCCAAGCAATAGACGGCTCCAAGGTCGTCGCATGGGCTCAGCCTTACACCAGCATGGTCACGGGGTCTTCGATATAGGCCTTGAAGGCAGCGAGCAGCTCGGCACCGAGCGCCCCGTCGAACTTGGGTTCGGCCATGATTGGCACCTCTCGCCGCGCCTTACCGAAGCGGCTTCGTCATGAGCACCCATTCTCCCCGGCGGGGAAGGCTGGGAGGCAGGATTGCGGCCTCGCGCGCCTTCGGCGTGTAACCGGCCCGGCCGTATAGCCGCGCCGCACCCTCGTTCCAGCTGCCGACGATGACGCTCATGGCGGGCGCACCTTCGTCGCGGCCTTTGCCATCGGCGATCTCCAAAAGCCTGGCGCCGATACCCCGCCCGCGAAATTCCGGGAAGCAGGCGAGCACATTGACATACCACGAGCCCGGCGCCTGCGCCTCGAGTCGCAGGAGCGGCTGCACCATGTCGGGCATCGCGTCGAAACCGGCGAGATCGTAGGGCTCGTCCAGGCGATAACCGACCAGGCCCGCGGCGATCTCGCCGCCGATCTCGGCGATAGTGGCGTTGCGGTAGGAGAAGCCGCCCTCCTCGCGCCGCGCCCTCTCGCGGCCAATCTCGATGGCCGATTGGCCGGGTGCCGCCAGCGCCTGCCACATATGGGAGGCCATGCCCTCGCCCGCGATGTCGACCAACACGGCAAACGCCGAGGCGTCGGCGAGGATCGCTGGCCTGAATGTCGGTTTCGCCGTCACGGCATCATCCCCCTGCTACACCAGCATGGTCACGGGGTCTTCGATATAGGCCTTGAAGGCAGCGAGCAGCTCGGCGCCGAGCGCGCCGTCGATGACGCGATGATCGACCGACAGGGTCACGCTCATCATGGCGGCGATCTTCACCGCGTCGTCCTTGATCACCGGTCGCTTCTCGGCGCGGCCGACCGCGAGGATCGAGGCTTGCGGCGGGTTGATCACCGCGTCGAAGCGGTCGATGCCGTACATGCCGAGATTGGAGATGGTGGTCGAGCCCCCCTGATATTCATGCGGCGCGAGCCGCTTGGAGCGGGCGCGGGCGGCGAGGTCGCGCATCTCGTTGGAGATCTCCGAGAGGCTCTTCAATTCGGCGTCGCGGATCACCGGCGTATGCAGCCCGCCGCCTTCGAGCGCCACGGCCACGGCGATGTCCGAGGCGCGATGGCGCAGCAGCCCTTGTTCTGTCCAGGTAGCGTTGGAAGCGGGCACGGTCTGCAGCGCCATGGCCATCGCCTTGATGATGAAATCGTTGAGCGAGAGCTTGAAGGCGCGCGGGTGCCCTTCCGGCGCCATGGCGTTCAGCCGCGCGCGAGCGGCGAGCGCCGCGTCCACCGCGCAATCGATATTGAGATAGAAATGCGGGATGGTGCGCTTGGCGAGCGTCAGCCGCTCGGCGATGAAGCGGTGCATGGTGTCGTGCGGCACGATCTCGTAGGAGCCGGGGTCGTACAGCGCCAGCACCTGCCGGTCGGACAGGGCCTGCGGCTCGGGCGCTTGCCGCTTGACGAGATCGCGAAAGGCCGGCGCTTCCGCTTCCGTCTCGTCCAGATCGGCATGCAGGCCGGCGGCGGCGGAACGCTCCACGTCAGCCTTGACGATGCGGCCATGCGGGCCCGAGCCCTTAAGCGCGGCAAGATCGATGCCTTGCGCGCGGGCCAACCGCCGCGCCAAGGGCGAAGCGAACACACGCTTGGCGTGGCCGTTCCCGCCGCCTCTGATCTGCTCGGCGATGGCGCTCAACACCTGCTCGGCGTCCTGGTCCTGATGCGTGGGCGTGGTCATGGCTCAGCGGCCCTCATGCGCGGCAAGCGCAGCCCGCGACTCTTCCCAGTGTTGCCCGTCGAACCGCGTGACGCGCATGTCGCCGAGCGCGCCGCCGTCGAGGCAGTGCACGTTCACGCTGAACCCGTCGGGATGGGAGCGCGGCACATAGAAGCTCTTCACCCCGCAGACGGAGCAGAACAGGTGCTTGGCCGTGCCGGTGTTGAAGCGATAGTCCGTGAGCTGGTCTTCGCCCGAGCGCAGGCGGAAATGATCCTTGGGCACGATGAGATGCAGGAAGCCGGTCATGCGGCAGATCGAGCAATTACATTCGACGATCTCGAGGTCGTCGGGCGCGAGCACTTCGAAGCGTACCGCCCCGCAATGGCACCCGCCCTCCTTCCAGTGCATCGGGATTTCCGCCATCGGCATCACTCCCGGTAGCAGACCGATTTCACCGCGGCCACGACCTGCTCGACCGACGGCAGCGCCAGTCTCTCCAGATTGGCGGCATAGGGCATCGGCACGTCGGCGCCCGTGACCTTGATCGGCGGCGCGTCGAGATAATCGAAAGCATCAGCCGCGACGCGGGCGCAGATCTCCGTGCCGATCGAGCCGATGGGCCAGCCCTCCTCGACGGTGACGATGCGGTTGGTCTTCTTTACCGAGGCAATCACCGTGTCGGTGTCGAGCGGACGGAGCGTGCGGAGGTCGATCACCTCGGCCTCGATCCCCTCCTCGGCCAGGCGCTTCGCCGCGTCCAGCGCATAGGCCATGCCCCGCGAATAGGAGACGATGGTCGCGTCCTTGCCCTCGCGCGCCACGCGCGCTTTCCCGATCGGCAGGACGAAGTCTGGAAGCTTCGGTACCTCGAAGCTCTGGCCATACAGAATTTCGTTCTCCAGAAAGATCACGGGGCTGTTGTCGCGGATCGCGGCCTTGAGCAGGCCCTTGGCATCGGCGGCGGTATAGGGCGCGATCACCTTCAAGCCCGGCACATGCGCGTACAGGGCCGAGAAATCCTGGCTGTGCTGTGCGCCGACCCGCGCCGCGGCACCGTTGGGGCCGCGAAACACGATGGGGCAATGCATCTGCCCGCCCGACATATAGAGCGTCTTCCCCGCCGAATTGACGATGTGGTCGATGGCCTGCATGGCGAAGTTCCAGGTCATGAACTCGACGATGGGCCTAAGCCCCGCGAAGGCCGCGCCCACGCCCACGCCGGCAAAGCCATATTCGGTGATCGGCGTGTCCACCACGCGGCGGGCGCCGAACTCTTCGAGCAGGCCCTGGGTGACCTTGTAAGCGCCCTGATATTGGCCGACCTCCTCGCCCATGACGAACACGTCGCCGTCGCGGCGCATTTCCTCGGCCATGGCGTCGCGCAGCGCCTCGCGCACGGTGATCGTGACCATCTCCGTGCCGGGCGGAATCTCCGCCTCGCGCAGAGGCTCGCGGGGCGCGGTTTGCGGCCCCGCCGGCGCTTCCTCGACTAATGGAGGAACCTCTCCGAGATCGGTGTCTGGGGCCTCACCCTTCGAGACGGGCGCAAAGGCGCCCTCCTCAGGGTGAGGTTTTACTCCCTCATCCTGAGGAGCGGCCGCAGGCCGCGTCTCGAAGGATGAAGCCGCCGCACTGTCCTCACCGTCGAGAAGCAGCATGGCGATGGGACGGTTGACGGGGATGTGCTCGGTGCCCTCCGGCACCAGGATCTTGCCCATGCGGCCGTCGTCGATCGCCTCGACCTCCATGGTCGCCTTGTCGGTCTCGATCTCGGCGATCACGTCGCCGCTCTTGACCTGGTCGCCCTCCTTGACGTGCCATTTGACGAGCGTGCCCTCCTCCATGGTGGGAGAGAGCGCCGGCATCAAAATCTCTATTGCCATCAGCGTCCTGCGGGCTCAGGCCGTCACGTCGGTATAAAGCTCGCTCGGGTCGGGCTCGGGGTCGCTTTGCGCGAATTCCGCCGCCTCGGTGACGCGGGCGCGAACCTCGCGGTCGATCTCCTTAAGCTCGTCCTCGGTGGCGCGGCCCGATGCCAGGAGACGCTTGCGCACCAGCTCGATCGGGTCGCGCTGCTCGCGCATGTCCTGCACCTCCTCGCGCGTGCGGTATTTGGCGGGGTCTGACATGGAGTGGCCGCGATAGCGATAGGTGATCATCTCGAGGATTATCGGTCCCTTGCCGCTCCGCGCGTGCTCAATCGCCTTCTCACCCGCTTCCTTGACGGTGGCGACATCCATGCCGTCGACCTGCTCGCCGGGAATACCGAAGGCCTCCCCACGGTGATATAGCTCCTCGGCCTGCGCGCTGCCGCGCTCAACCGCGGTGCCCATGGCGTAATGGTTGTTCTCGATGATGTAGACAACGGGGAGCTTCCATAGCGAGGCCATGTTGAAGCTCTCATAGACCTGGCCCTGATTGGCGGCGCCCTCGCCGAAGAAGGTGAGGGCGACGCGATCGTTGCCGCGATATTTGTTGGCGAAGGCAAGCCCGGTGCCGAGCGGGGCCGGAGCGCCGACAATGCCATGGCCGCCGTAGAAATTCTTCTCCACCGAGAACATGTGCATGGAGCCGCCTTTGCCCTTGGAATAGCCGTGGCGGCGGCCGGTGAGTTCCGCCATCACGCCTTTGGGCTCCATGCCGGTGACCAGCATGTGGCCGTGGTCGCGATAGGCGGTAATGATCTGATCGCCCGGTTCCGCGGCCATCATCATGCCGACCACCACCGCCTCCTGGCCGATATAGAGATGACAGAAACCGCCGATAAAGCCCATGCCGTAGAGCTGCCCTGCCTTCTCCTCGAATCTCCGGATGAGCAGCATGTCGCGATAGGCGGTAAACTCCTGCTCGCGGGAGAGGCCCGGGCGGTCTGACTCGCTCCGGCGTGCGGCAGCCTGCTCAAGCCAGTAGTTTGCGCTTTGCGGTGAGAGGCTTGGGCTATTCACTTCGTGTTTCTCCTGAATTCGGAATCAGCCCTCGCCGCGAAGGCTAACACGAGCGCGAAGCAAGCTAAAAGCATCCCCCGCTTACCTGAAAATCCCCCTCACTCGGCTCGCGAACCTAAAGGCTCGCGAGTCACCCTCTCCCACGAGGGGAGAGGGGTTGGAGATTGCCGCTTCTCCACTTTAAACGGGAAGGGTGAGGGGTAAAACGAAACGGTCAGCGCTTTGGCAAGGTGCCGGTGGCGTCGGGCACCGCGTGACGGCGTTTCAGCAGGATGAGATCGTCGGGATGGGCGAGATTGAGAATGGCGCGCGCCCGCTCGTCCAGCATGTCGGGATCGAGATTTTCGGGCCTGAGCAGCGCCACGTCGCGCTCGATCCGGGTCTTTATCTCGCGCAAGCCGGCAAGCTCGCCTTCGAGCACCTCCTTGCGGCGCTCGAGATCGGCGCGCGCCTGAAGCCCGTGGTCGCCGGTATACAGGTGATAGGCGAAGTAGCCCCCTGCCCCCAGGGCCAGCAACGGAAAGATGAACGCGGTGATACGCATGCGCGCAGCATCGGCTCGCGTCCGTTAATCCCTGGTTAGCGAACCCCATCCTCGTCATTGCCGGGCTTGTCCCGGCAATCCAATGAGGCGGCTCCGCAAGGGCAATGCCCTGTTGGATGCCCTGCACAAGGCCGGGCATGACGATGGTATTTGGTTACTGTGCCGCCTTCAGCACCGAGCGGCCGGCGTAGCGGGCGCGGTCGCCAAGCTCCTCCTCGATGCGGATCAGCTGGTTGTATTTTGCCACCCGGTCGGAGCGGGCAAGCGAGCCGGTCTTGATCTGCCCGCAATTGGTGGCCACGGCGAGATCGGCGATGGTGGCGTCCTCGGTCTCGCCGGAGCGGTGCGACATCACCACGGCGTAGCCCGCCTCTTGCGCCATGCGCACGGTGTCGAGCGTCTCGGTCAACGTGCCGATCTGGTTGACTTTGACCAGGATGGCGTTGGCGATGCGCTGGGCGATACCCTCTTTCAGCCGCGTCACATTGGTGACGAACAGATCGTCGCCCACGAGCTGGCAGCGCTCGCCGAGCGCATCGGTCAGGGTGCGCCAGCCTTCCCAATCGTCCTCGGCCATGCCGTCCTCGATGGAGAAGATCGGATAGTTCGACACGAGCTCGGTGTAATAGGAGGTCATCTGATCGGCGGTGAGGCTCCGCTTCTCGCCCTGGAGCAAATAGCGGCCGTCGTCGTAAAGCTCGGTGGCGGCCACGTCGAGGGCGAGCACCATATCGTCGCCGGGAGAAAAGCCGGCCGTTTCGATCGCCGCCATGACGAAATCGAGCGCCTCGTTGGTCGAGGCGAGATTGGGGGCGAAGCCGCCCTCGTCGCCGACCGCGGTGGTGTGGCCCGCAACCTTGAGCGCCCGGCGCAGCGCATGGAACACTTCGGCGCCCATGCGCACGGCCTCGGCGATGCTTGCCGCGCCGACCGGCACGATCATGAATTCCTGGAAGTCGATGGGGTTGTCGGCATGCGCGCCACCATTGACGATGTTCATCATCGGCACGGGAAGAAGCGTCGCGTCGGCGCCGCCGAGATAGCGGTAGAGGGGCTCGCCGCGTGAGCTTGCCTCCGCCTTGGCCACGGCCAGCGACACGCCGAGAATGGCGTTGGAGCCGAGCCGCTTCTTGTTCTCGGTGCCGTCGAGATTGCGCAAGAGCCGGTCGAGCCCCTCCTGATCGGCGGCATCGAAGCCGGTGAACGCGTCGCGGATCTCGGTATTGACCGCCGCGACCGCTTTCTTCACCCCCTTGCCGCCATAGCGGGTGCCGCCGTCCCTGAGTTCATGCGCCTCATGCGCGCCGGTCGAAGCGCCCGACGGCACCGCGGCGCGGCCGTGATGACCGTCCTTGAGCACCACGTCGACCTCGACCGTCGGGTTGCCGCGGCTGTCCAGGATTTCCCGGCCGAGAATGGTGGCGATGGCGGTCATGACGCTCCTTGCGGGTTGATTGCCACGTCACGCCGTGACACGCTTCCGCGCCGGTTTTATCCGGTTAGCGGGTAAGCGCAAGGCCGATGGAGGTGCCTGAGATGGCGAAACATGGCGGTGGGTGTCATTGCGGGCGCGTGCGCTACGAGGTCGAGACCGATCTCGGCATGGTCGTGTCGTGCAACTGCTCGATCTGCCAGAAGCGCGGGTCTTTGCTGACTTTCGTGCCGCTCGGGCAATTCAAGCTGCTTTCAGGCGAGCACGATCAGACCGATTACCAGTTCAACAAGAAGATGATCCATCATTTGTTCTGCAGCACTTGCGGCGTGGGCTCCTTCGGCAGGGGAACCGGGCCGGAGGGTGTCGAGATGGTTGCCGTCAATGTGCGTTGTCTCGACGAGGTCGATATCGAGACGCTGACGCTGACCCCTTATGACGGCAAGAGCCTCTGAGCCGTTATAGGCTCGCCATGGGGACGCCACGGCCACGCCCGGGCCTGCCGCAGCCGGGCAGAGGCGTCATCATCACCTCGACGCCGGGATCGTATTTGTTCATCGCCCCCGATGCCGCATCGACGCCGAGACCGATGATACCGCCAAACAGCACATTCCCCGCCGTCATCATTTCGGTATGAGAGGCGAGCGTGCCGACGCCCTTGGCGTAGCATTGCGCCTGACAGGTGACGGCCACGTTGTGCTTGCTTTTGGGCAGGACGATATTGGCGGGCGGCTGCACGGTGCGCGTGCCGACGGCCGGCGATTGGAGCTGGCACACCGCGCCGGTGACGCCGGGGGTGTTCACGGAGACCTGCTGGTCGGTGCCTTTGACGATGGTCGAGCAACCGGCGAAAAGGATTGAAAGCAGGCCGAAAAGCGCGGCAGAAATGCGTGACATGGCCCAGCCCCCCAAAGCCCGGCCTCCCCTTTTAGTAGCATAGTTCTATAGTTACAACTTTAAAGAGAGTCAAATGACGCCGTCGCGCGAGGAATCTGGATCGGGAAAAGACGGGGCTGCCCTTGTGCTGTTCTCGAGCGGACAGGATTCGACCGTCTGCCTCGGCTGGGCGCTCGACCGCTATGGCAGGGTCGAGACCGTGGGCTTCGATTACGGGCAGCGCCACAATGTCGAAATGCAATGCCGCGGCCGCGTGCGCGAGGAGATCGTGCAACGCTTTCCCGCCTGGGCCACGCGGCTCGGGCCGGACCATGTGCTCGACGTGGCAAGCTTCGGCGCCATCGCCGACACGGCGCTGACCACAGACGCCGAGATCACCATGCTCGCTTCGGGGCTCCCCTCGACCTTCGTGCCAGCGCGTAACCTCGTGTTCTTCACCTATGCCGCGGCGCTCGGCTACCGGCGCGGGCTGCATGCGCTCGTGGGCGGCATGTGCGAGACGGATTATTCCGGCTATCCCGATTGCCGCGACACGACGCTGCGCGCGCTCGAACAGGCGATCAGGCTCGGCACCGAGATTCCCTTCTCCATCGAGACGCCGCTGATGTGGCTGACCAAGGCCGACACCTGGGCTTTGACCGAGACGCTCGGCGGCGCGGCGTTCGTCGACCTCATCGTCGAGGTGACGCATACCTGCTATCGCGGCGAGCGGGGCTTGCGCCACGCTTGGGGCTATGGCTGCGGCACTTGCCCAGCTTGTGAGCTTCGGGCCAAAGGCTTTGCAGAATGGCAGGCTTCCCGCGCGGGCGACGATCGCGGTTTCGGGAACACCGCGATGTGAATTGCGTGCACGGTGTAGCCATCGTTTGCGACGGGTCCCGGCAATCCGGGACGGGGGAATGCTCTGATGCAATCAGTCCCAGGAAACAGGATGGCCAAGGTCGCTCTCGGACTGTTGGCAGTCTTTGCATTAGGCGTTTTGACAATCGGCAGCATTCCCTGGATATCGCAGGCCGCCGAGGAAGTCTGTTGCGAGGCGGGCGACACGACACCGCCGGACGAACTGGTAAAGAAGTTTCTACCAGGCCAATTGCATAGCCCCTATCCAGACTACGCCAAGCTCGCCAAGGAGGAGGAACTGGTGAAGCAGTACCGGCTGCCGGGCTGCAACGAATGTCATGGTGGCAATGGTGTCGGTGGCATCTGCCCGGCCCTCACTCAAGGCGTCTGGTTCTGGGGCAACACCGACGACGTGCTGTTCCGGCTCATCGCTCTCGGCTCCCTGGAGCTGGAGAAACAAGGCTTCGTTCGCTACCAATATGGCAGCGTGCACGCACCGATGCCGCCGATGGGCTTCACCATCAAGACCTCGGACCAGCTTTGGAAGATCATCACCTTCATTCGCTCGGTCAATCCGCCCGGAAACCAATCCTCCCGAGAAAATCGTCCCCGGACGAATGGCGACCGCTGGGGAAAGCAAATAGAGCCAGTGGGCAGAGCGGGGATAAGGGGTACCTATGCCCGTTCGCGCCATACCGGCGAAAGCCGGTATCCAGCACATGAAGAATCCTCACCCTGAGGAGCGACCCCGGACTTGATCCGGAGGAGCGTCTCGAAGGGTGGCTTCATGCTTCGAGACGCGGCCTGACGGCCGCTCCTCAGCATGAGGTTTGTGCTGGATTCCCGCTTTCGCGGGAATGAGCGCGTGGTTTCCTGGATTCCCGCTTTCGCGGGAATGAGCGGAGAGAACGCGGCCCACTCTAGTCAAGGTAACGGGGATAGGCCGGGCTTATCCCCGCGCTGCAAACCTCGATTACACTGCACGCACCTCGTCCGGTTAAAGGGCGTTTTCATGAGGCGCATGACGGCGGGACGAGGTGCGGCGCCTGCGGGCTCGTGCAAACGCAAGCATGGGCACTCGGGCGGTTCCGGAGCTCCTCCTGGACCCACTAAGAGGTCCCGCCGGGAGCCGGCTGATGCGCTTAAGGCGGCGTTCGAGCTGACCTTAAGTCGAAAGCGAGGCCCGGGGCCGGAGACGCCGCGACCGGCGCGCCGAGAGGCGCTTGCGTGCCGAAAGGCACGAACCATTTACGGACCGCGTCTTTCGGCGCGCCGTCCCCCCCTCTATGCCAAGAGGGGAAAAGAGCAAAGCCCGGATGCGGAACACGCATCGCGGCAACGATCAGGCTTGCCTACCCTTGGGCGTCATGCCCGGACTTGTTCCGGGCACCCAATAGGGCAGTGCGGCGGCTTCCGGCAGAGTCACGATTGGATGGCCGGGACAGGGCCCGGCCATGACGAAGAAAAATGGCGATTGCAGCCGGGCGATGACAATTAAGGGGCAGGGCCCTATACGAAACATCACGACGAGTCGCTTAGACAGGAAAGCCCGTGCTCGATATCAAATGGATACGCGACAACCAGGAGGCCTTCGTCAAAGGGCTGGAGGATCGCGGCTTCGACAATCCCACGGGGACATTGACTCAAATCCTGAGCCTCGACGAGCAACGCCGCGAAACGATTCAGAAATTGCAGGAGGCGCAGGCCCGCCGCAACGCTGTCTCCAAGGAGATCGGCAAGGCCAAGACCGGCGGCAACGACGATTGGGCCGAAACCCTTAAAGAGGAGGTGGCGCAGCTCAAGACCGCGATACAGGAAGGCGAGGACAAAGAGCGCGAGGTCGAAAAAGCCTTCCACGACCTGCTCGCTACGATCCCGAACATTCCGGCTAACGACGTGCCGACCGGGCCTGACGCCGACTCCAATGAAATGCTGCGCGAAATCGGCAAGAAGCCGAAATTCAAGTTTGAGCCGAAGCAGCATTTCGAGCTGGGCGAGGCGCTCGGGCTCATGGATTTCGAGACGGCGGCGAAGCTGTCAGGCGCACGCTTCGTGGTCCTGAAAGGGGCACTGGCGCGGCTCGAACGCGCTCTCGCTCAGTTCATGCTCGACCTGCACACGTCAGAGCACGGCTACACCGAAGTAAACCCGCCGCTTCTCGTGCGCGACGACACCATGTTCGGCACGGCGCAACTGCCGAAATTCGCCGACGATCAGTTCAAAGCTGCCAGGCTGGCTACAGAAGAAGAGCGACGCGAGTATGTGGAGCGTGAGAGGATTGAGTTTTTCAAAGAGAAAGGCCCTGCCGCCATATTTGGTCGGCTGCTCCCGTCTGAAAGGGAAACCATTGATACGGCGCTTAGGGCGCGTCTGGTGCGAGCGTCCTGGCAGGCACTAGATGAAATTGGAATGTGGCTCATTCCGACGGCCGAGGTGCCGCTGACCAATCTCGTGCGCGAGGAGATCACCGACGAAGTTAAGCTTCCCATCCGCGTCACCGCCTGGACGCCATGCTTCCGCGCCGAGGCGGGCGCCGCTGGCAAGGACACGCGCGGCATGATCCGCCAGCATCAGTTCTCCAAGGTGGAGCTGGTGTCCATCACCACGCCGGAGCAGTCGTCTAAAGAGCACGAGCGCATGACCGCCGCCGCCGAAGAGGTCTTGAAAAGACTCGAAATTCCCTATCGCGTGGTGACGCTCTCCACCGGCGACATGGGCTTCGCCGCCAACAAGACCTACGACATCGAGGTGTGGCTGCCGGGGCAGGGGGAATATCGCGAGATCAGCTCCTGCTCGAATTGCGGCGACTTCCAGGCCCGGCGCATGAACGCCCGCTACCGGCCCAAAGACGCCAAGCCGCCGCGCTTCGTGCATACCCTCAACGGCTCGGGCGTGGCGGTGGGCCGCGCGCTGATCGCGGTCTTGGAGAACTACCAGGAGGAAGACGGATCGATCCGCATTCCCGCCGCGCTGGTCCCTTACATGGGCGGCCTCGACAAGATCGATGCGCCGCGGTGAGCCTTGGCTTCGCCCTATCGCCAGTCTTCTCGTCATTGCCGGGCTTGTCCCGGCAATTCAATTGGGCGATGGCCGATGCCCTATTGGATGCCCGGGACTTCGTCCGGGCATGACGATAAGTGAAAGACGAAGAGAATCGGCGGATACTGACCACTCTTTCCGAGGGCGGGCTCCTCATGGCCAGCGCGCAAGACCAGATCGGTCTCATCATGCAGCTCAGGCGGCGCGGCATCCGCGACAACCGGGTGCTGCGCGCCATCGAGCGCGTGCCGCGCGAGCTGTTCGTCGACGAGGCCTTCTCCGAGCATGCCTATCAGGACATCGCGCTGCCCATCGAATGCGGGCAGACCATCTCGCAGCCTTACGTCGTCGCCTTGATGACCGAGAAGCTCGAGCTGGACGACCGCCACAAGGTGCTGGAGATCGGCACCGGCTCCGGCTACCAGGCGGCGGTGCTGTCGCATCTTTGCCGCCGGGTCTACACGGTGGAGCGCTGGCGGGAATTGCAGAAGACGGCGGAGCGGCGCTTCGCCAAGCTCGGCATCACCAACATCACCACCATTATCGGCGACGGCTGGCTCGGCTGGCCGCCGCAGGCGCCGTTCGATCGCATCATCGTTACGGCGGCGGCGGCCGAGCCTCCCCAGGCCCTGATCGATCAGCTCAAGATCGGCGGGCGCATGATCGTTCCGCTCGGGGAGTCGCGCGACTCCCAGCAGCTCGTGCTGATCGACAAGACGGAGGAGGGGCTCGCCGAAACGCCATTGCTGCCGGTGCGGTTCGTGCCGCTGGTGCATGGCCGGGTGAAGCGCGACTAGCCGCCATCCCAGGCCTTCCGCCCCGCGCACCGGGGCTAAGACCTTGTTAACGGCTGGCGCGCTTTACTGGCCTTTCGAGTTTCAAGGGGCGTACGAGTATGCGACTGGCCGCGTGTTGGCAGTATGGCCGAGGCGCTTGGGGGGTTCTCGTAGCGGTGGGCTTTGCCTTTGCCGTGGCGGGCTGCTCGAACTCGTCGCGCTTCGATTACCCGGCGCTTGGCCTCGCCGGCAGCAGCAACAGCAGCAACGCCGACCTGACCACGACCGCGGCGCTGCCGGTGCCTTCCGAGACGGTCTACAGCTCGGACCGCTATCACCAGTACGGGGCGAACAACCAAGCGCCGGGCGGGCAGGTCGCGCGCAGCACTCTGCCGCCGCCGTCGGCCTATACCCCGCGGGCGACACCTGCCGCCTACACCCCGCCTCAGGCCATGCCGTCAAAGCCGCAAGCCTATGGCGAGGCGCGGGCTCCACTCCCGGAGCCCACCGCGATGCGCGCGCCAAAACCGCAAGGGGCCGGCTTCCGCGTCACCGTCGCCCAGGGCGATACGCTCGCCACCCTATCGCAGCGTTACGCCGTGCCGGTCGAGGCGATCGTCAGCGCCAACGATCTGCCCGATCAGCGCCTCGATGCCGGCCAGGAGCTGTTCATTCCCACCGGCGCCGGGGCCGCGAAGCCTGCGCCGCAGGCCGCGCCGTCAACGCCCGTGGCTGTTGCCCCAGGGGAGAACACCTACAAGGTCGAGTCGGGTGACACGTTGAATTCCATTTCCCAGAAGCTCGGCGTCAGTCCCAAGGCCCTGGCCGACCGCAACAATGTCAGGCCGCATCAGCTCCAGATCGGGCAGATGCTGGTGGTCCCGATCGCTGACGGCGCCGTGGCGCAGGATAGCGGATCGGCAGAGTCGCCTTCGGTGCGCACGGTCAAGACCACGACCATCTCCGCGCCGGGGGCTCCGTCGCCGGAAGCGTCTGCCGAAGTCACCGGCGAGCAAAGCCAGCTCGCGCGCGTCGATCAATTGCCCTCGCCCGATCCCATGTCCGGCAACAGCTTCCGCTGGCCGGTCAAGGGCCGCATCATCTCAGGCTTCGGCACGAGACCGGACGGCAGCCACAATGACGGCATCAATGTCTCCGTCCCGCAAGGGACCTCGGTGATGGCGGCGGAGAACGGCGTGGTTGCCTATTCCGGCAACGAACTGAAGGGCTACGGCAATCTCGTGCTGGTTCGCCACGCCAATAACTGGGTGTCGGCCTACGCGCATAACGATACGCTTCTGGTCAAGCGCGGCGACAAGGTGCGCCGCGGCCAGGTAATCGCCAAGGCCGGCGCGTCCGGCTCGGTCAGCCAGCCACAGGTGCATTTCGAGCTGCGCAAGGGCTCGCGTCCCGTCGATCCGACGAAATATATGAGCAGCGCCACCGCCACCAGCGACTAGTCGCTAGCGACGAGCTAAAGCGGCTTGCCGAGACGCCCAGCGAGATCCTGAATGTATTGCCAGGCGACGCGGCCAGAGCGGCTGCCCCGCCCGCGCGCCCATTCGAGCGCCTCTCGACCAAGCTGATCCTCCGACGCATCGAGCCGGTAATGCTCGGCGTAGCTACGCACCATGGCGAGATATTCGTCCTGGCTGCAATTGTGGAAGCCGATCCACAGCCCGAAACGATCCGAAAGCGATAGCTTCTCCTCGGCCGCCTCAGACGGATTGATGGCGGTCGAGCGCTCGTTCTCCACCATCTCGCGCGACATTAGATGCCTTCGGTTCGAGGTGGCATAGAACAGGACATTCTTCGGGCGCCCCTCGATGCCGCCTTCGAGCACCGCCTTCAGCGAGGTATCGCGCGCCTCGAAGGAAAGGTCGTCGCAGAACAGGATGAAGCGGTGCTCCGGCGCTTCACGGAGATGCGCCAGCAGGCGCGGTAGGGAGGAAATATCCTCGCGATGGATCTCGACCAGCTTCAAGCCGTCAACTTCGCCATGCACGGCCTTGACCAGGGATGTCTTGCCCATGCCCCGCGCGCCCCAGAGCAGCGCATTATTGGCCGGCAAGCCACGCGCGAAACGCTCGGTATTGGCGAGCAGCGTATCGCGCATGGCATCGATGCCCTTGAGCAAGCCGAGCGGCAGACGGTTGACCTCGCGCACGGGCTGAAAGGCCTCGCTGTCTGCATGCCAGACAAAGGCGTCACCCGAATCGAAATCCGGGGTGTCGATAGGACGCGGGCCGAGACGCTCGAGAGCCCTGGCAATTCGCTCGATAAGGCCTGAAATCGGCTCGTAAAAGTTCATATCTGGCCCGGTTGCAAAGGCCACGGGGGCGGCTATAGTCGCGGCGCCTTCGCGCATAAATGCCCGGGCCGGCAGACAATTAGGGCCTCATGGGCCGAGGGTGGCCATCCTTAAGCCAAGCAAAGGACAGGAGCAATGACCGGATACGCCTATGCTCAGGCCGCCCCAGGCGCCCTCGACATGTTCAGCAGCCTGCTCGTCCCGACCATACTCATCATCGGCATCATGTACTTCCTGATGATCCGCCCGCAGCAAAGGCGGCTGAAGGAGCACCGGGACATGGTCGCCTCCGTCCGCCGCGGCGATACCGTGGTGACCGCCGGCGGCATCGTCGGCAAGGTGGCCAAGGTCGACGACCACGAGCTTCAGGTCGAAATCGCCGACAATGTAAAGATCAAGGTCCTTCGCTCAACCATCTCCGAGGTGCGAGGCAAGGGGGAGGGCACCCCGGCCGGTAAGGCCAAGGCGGCTTCCTGATGAGTTCATTACCGTCTATTTTCCACCGCCCATTGGCCTGACCCGGAGTCTTAAGAAGCGGCAATGCTGCATTTTCAAAGATGGAAGCTGATCTTGGTGTCCGCCGTGGTCATCCTCGGACTCCTTTATGCACTTCCCAACCTCTTCCCCACCGCGGCCATGGAGCGCATGCCGAGTTGGCTGCCCCATAAGCAGGTCAATCTCGGCCTCGATCTGCAAGGCGGCGCCCATCTTCTTTACCAGCTCGACGAGAAGGAGTTGATCGAGGATTGGCTGAACACCATTCGCGGCGACGTGCGCGAGGCGCTCCGCCGCAGCCGCATCGGCTACACCGACCTCGTGCAGAATGTCGCCACGCGCAGTGTGTCGGTGAAAATTCGCGAAGGCGGCGACATTGACAAGGCCTTTGAGGAGCTGAAGAAGCTCGCGGTTCCCGTGGGCGCCGACGTGTTCGGGGGCTTCGCCGGCAACGATCTCGAAGTCGAGCGCCAGGGCAGCGACGGGGTCAAGCTCACCGTCACCGATCCCGGCCTGACCCACCGCATGACTTCGGCCATCCAGGCTTCGATCGAGACGATCAGGCGGCGCGTCGATGCCATGGGCACCACGGAGCCCAGCATCCAGCGCGAAGGGCGCAGCCGCGTCCTCGTGCAGGTCCCCGGCGTATCGGACGTCGAACGCTTGAAGAGTCTCATCGGCGAGACCGGCAAGCTCGAATTCAAGATGGTCGATCCCTCTGCCGATGCTCTGCAAGTGGCGGAGACCAAGCAGGTGCCACCCGGCGACGAGCTGATCTACTCATCCGACGACCCGCCCGTTCCCTATGTGCTCAAGGATCAGGTGCTGGTGAGCGGGCAAAATCTGGTCGATGCTCAGCCGGGCTTCGATTCACGCACCGGCGAGCCAGTGGTCACCTTCCGCTTCGACGCCGCCGGCGCCAAGCGCTTCGGTAGGGTGACCCAGGAGAATGTCGGGCTGCCCTTCGCCATCATCCTCGACAACAAGGTCATCTCCGCGCCGGTCATTCGCGAGCCGATCCTGGGCGGCACCGGCCAGATCAGCGGCAATTTCAGCGTGCAGGAGGCCAACGACCTTTCCGTGCTGCTCCGCTCTGGCGCACTGCCCGCAAAGCTCACCGTCATCGAGGAGCGTACGGTTGGCGCGAGCCTCGGCGCCGACTCGATCGAATCCGGCAAGATGGCTGCCTATTGGGGGTTAGGGCTGGTCGTGATCTTCATGTTCGTGGCATACGGCCTGTTCGGCCTGTTCGCCAATCTTGCTTTGATCATTAACGTTGCGCTCATCTTCGCCGTCCTCTCTCTCATGGGTGCGACGCTCACGCTTCCCGGCATCGCCGGTATTGTGCTCGTCATTGGCATTGCCGTGGACGCCAACGTGCTGATCAACGAGCGTATCCGCGAGGAGGTCAGATCTGGCAAGTCGCCATTCGCCGCGGTCGAAGCGGGCTATACACGAGCTCTCACGACCATCATCGATTCCAATGTGACGACACTGATCGCGGTGCTCGTCCTGTTCTGGATGGGCTCGGGTCCGGTGCGCGGGTTTGCCATCACGCTCACCATCGGCATCATCGCCTCGATGTTCACCGCCGTGATCGTCACGCGCCTGATGATCGCCTATTGGCTGCGCTGGGCGCGTCCCCAGGCCCTACCGATTTAAGGATAGCCGCATGTTTCATGGCATTCAGTTTATCCCGCCAGACACTAAGATCGATTTTGTCGGCTATCGGACCATCACTTGGATCGTGTCCGCCTTGCTAACCGTGGGTCCGCTCCTGCTCATCTGGACCGTGGGCCTCAACATGGGCATCGACTTCCAGGGTGGCACTCTGATCGAGATCCAGACCAAGCAGAGTCCGGCCGACCTTGCCGGGATCCGTGGCAAGATTGGCCGTCTCGGCATCGGCGAGGTGCAGATCCAGGAATTCGGTGCACCGAACGCGGTACTCATTCGCATCGCCTCCCAGCCGACCGAGCAGGAGCAGCAGCAATCCATCGCCAAAGTGAAGGAAGCGCTCGGCGAGGAGGTGGAGTACCGCCGTGTGGAAATTGTCGGGCCGACCATCTCCGGTGAATTGATCGCCAGCGGCATACTTGCAGTGGTCGTGGCCATGATGGGAATCCTGATCTATGTGTGGTTCCGCTTCGAGTGGCAGTTCGGTGTGGCGGCTATCGCCTCGCTGGTGCACGATATTACGGCCACGATCGGCCTCTATGCCATCCTCCAACTCGAGTTCAATGTGTCGAGCATCGCCGCCATCCTTACCATCATCGGCTATTCGTTGAACGACAAGGTGGTGATCTTCGATCGCGTGCGTGAGAATTTGCGTAAGTACAAACGCATGCCGCTGGTCGAGCTCCTCGATCTGTCCATCAATGAGACGCTGTCGCGGTCGGTGCTGACCCACGTCACGACTTTTCTTGCCATGCTGCCCTTCTTGTTTTTTGGGGGCGAGGCCATTTACGGCTTTGCGCTCGCCATGATCTTCGGCATCGTCATCACCACCTATTCCTCGATCTTCGTGGCGTCGCCGATGCAGCTGATCCTTGGCGTGAAGCGCGATGCTTTCAGCATGGCGCCGGCGCCGGCCAAGGGCAGGGGAGAGGCTGCGGCGCGCGCCTGAGCGGAAAGGCCAAGGCCTTGCATGAGGCCGAGCGACGGAGTTCCGTACGGAAGATTGCCCGCGCCGGCGATCCCGACCGCAGCCTCGCTGCCCTGTTCGAGCCACCCGGCACGCGCGCCGACCTCTTCGCTCTCTATGCCTTCAATGTCGAGCTGGCCCGCATCGCCGAGCAGGTGAGCGAGCCCGGCCTCGGCCTCATAAAGCTGCAATGGTGGCGCGAGGCGATTGAAGATTATGCCAAGGGACATCCCGTCGCCGACGCCTTCGGCGAAACGCTGCGCCGCCGCGCGCTCTCGCCCACACGCGTGGAGACGCTCATCGGGGCGCGCCATTTCGATATCGCCGAACGGATC
>Ga0268386_10000896_pt1 | contig 19842 bp, 19 predicted proteins | sample RVTome_15_FD_200260 | JGI IMG/M metagenome (GOLD analysis project Ga0268386, IMG submission 200260) | Soil microbial communities from uranium-contaminated site in the Upper Colorado River Basin, Wyoming, United States - RVT150D86... ...
CGCGGAGGAGACAGACGCACGCGTAGCCGAGCTGCCCCTGGACCGGATGGCTCCGCTCGACCCGGATAGTCCCATCTCCCCGGCCCGCGGCGAGCACCGAGGTGAGCACCTCGACGAGTTGGAGCGAGCTCTCCGCGACCGCGCCTGAACGACGCTCGCTGCGGATCGCCACCTAGACCCAGGTCTACACAAGACGGACTGTTGTCGGGGATCGAGATGGGTGACGGCAGCGCGCCCAGCGCTCTTGGCGCCTATCGGTGTCCAAAGGACGCGACCCGACGGTCTACTTACGACCCCTGAACCAGATGGCTTGGTTCTCGGTGTGCACGCGCCCGTCGGCGCCCTGGAATTGACCGTAGGCCTCAGTGACTCTCTGCCAGACACGCTCCTGCACGGCGGTCGGATGATCGCCCAGGAGGGTGGTCAACTGGGGGGCGACGTCACGGATGAACTCGGTGTACTGCTCGGGCGACTCGGTCTCGAAGATGAGCGACACCGTGCCGGTCTCAACATCTCGGAACCCGGCCCGGGCCGCGAGTTCGGCAAGCCGATCGGGATCGCTGAGCGCGAACGCACCCGGGCGCCCCGGCGGCGGAGGTGGCAGGGCCAGTTCCTGGGCGATGACGGGGAAGGCAGCCGAGAACTGCACGACCGGTTGCGGCCCCCACACGGTTGCCGCAAGCCGACCTCCGAACCTGAGGAATCCGTGGAGGCGCTTCAGCGTACCCGCGACGTCCGGCAGGAACATGAGGGTAGCGCGGCTGAGCACCGCGTCGAAGCTCTCATCGTCGAACTCGAGCTCTTCGGCGTCGCGGGCAACGAACTCGACGTTGATGAGGTCAGCGTCGGCCGCGCGCTCCCGGGCCACAGCAAGCATCTCCGGTGAGATGTCGGTGCAAACCACCCGCCCCTCGGGTCCGATCGTTCGCGCGGCGGTGAGGCTCGGTTCTCCGTACCCGCCGCCTACGTCGAGCACGGATGCGCCCGGCTGCAGCTCTGCCAGCTCGACCAGCTTGGCGCTGTGCCGCTGCCCTCCCTCCTCGGCCTCGACCACGTGGAGCCACTTGCGCCAGCCCGCAGCGGCGGATCGCCACTCCGCCCTGATGTTCTGTTTGAACTCGGTTGGATCGAACGCTTTGGACGGTGGGATGACCGCCTCCTCGGCAAGAGGGTGCAGTGGCGATGCTAGTCACGACCAGACCTCGAGCGCCAACAGCGTCGATCGACGCGCTGCGCTGGCGACGTCCGCCCCCGGCATCCGCCTACGCCGATAGGTTGGGTGTCGCCCTCGGCTGGGGTCACATCCAAGGGGTCATCCGGGATCTGGATCTCGGGCTAACCGACCCGATCGAGGAAGGCGAGCGTGCGCTCCTTGAGCAGACCGGCAGCCTTCTCGTCGTAATCGTCCACGCTCGGGTCGGCGAACAGGTGGCCCGAACCCGGGTACAGGAACAGCTCCGCGTCCTCGACCCCCTGGACCAACGCCTCGGCGGCGGGCAGGTCCTCCTCGGCCCACGGGTCGGCATCCATCATGTGGATCTGGAGCGGCACGCCCTCGGGCCAAGGGCTGTCGAACTCGGAGGGCGGCAGGGCGGAGTGGAAGAACAGCGCCCCTCGCGCACCCGGCCGCGTCTGGGCCAGGGACTGCGCGGGCATGCCTCCGAGGGAGAAGCCCGCATAGACGATGTCGGCCGGCAGCTCCTCCGCGGCCGCCGAACCGCGACGGATGATCTCGCCGAAGCCGACCTGCTTGGCGTTGGCGACACCCTCGTCGATATCCCCGAACGTCTTGCCGTCGTAGAGATCGGGCGCGTGCACCGTGTGGCCGGCCTCCCGCAGCTCCTCGGCGAAGGCGAGGAACCCGGTCGTCTGCCCGAGCGCGTGATGGAACAGGAGCAGCGTCGTCATCGCAGCAGTCTAGCGAAGGTCCCCCATGGACCGGGTGGAACGCGAGTCCCTGGTTCGGGATCGCGTGGCGGGGCGACGCGCGGCGGAGGTTAGGCTGCCCAGCGTGACCGATCAGACCGACACGTTCGCCCGGCCCGTCGCGCGTATCGAGCCGTGGGGCACGGAGGACCTTCCGCTCCTCATGAAGCTCAACGACCCGCAGATGACGGAGCACGTCGGGGGTCCCGAGACCCCGGAGAAGGTCGTCGAACGGCAGTCCCGGTACGAGGAGGAAGACTCCCGGCAGTACAAGATCGTCGTCGAGGACGGCGGCAAGGGTATCGGTTGGGTCGGGTACTGGGAGCGGACCTGGCACGAGCGGCCGGTCTTGGAGATCGGGTGGGCCGTGCTTCCGAGCTTCCAGGGACGCGGCATCGCGGGCTCCGCGACCGCCCAGCTCCTCGACAAGGCGCGCGAGGACCAGCAGCTCCGGTTCGTGCACGCCTTCCCGAGGATCGACAACGGACCGTCGAACGCGATCTGCCGCAAGCTCGGCTTCACCTTGGTCGAGGAGATCGACTTCCCGGCCCGCCAGCGGGGCTTCGTGCGGTGCAACGACTGGCGCTTCGATCTCTGAGCAGTCGGAACGAGCACAGCGCGCGACGGGCGTTTTGTTACCGTGCCCGCATGAGCAGGACCTTGCTGGAGGACGCATTCGAGCACCACGTGTGGGCGACGCTGCGGCTGATCGACACGTGCCTCACGCTCAGCCCGAGCGAGCTGGAGAGGGCCGTCCCGGGGACCTACGGCACGATCCTCGACACACAGCGCCACGTCGTCGGGTCGGACTCCTGGTACCTGTTCGACATCACCGGTGACCGCGCGCGCCGCATCGAGGAGGACCTGATGGATCTCCCGGAGCTCAGGACCGCGATGGAGCGCGACGGCGAGGCCTGGTCCGCGCTCCTGGCGCAGGACCCCGATCCGGACGCGGTCCTGAAGGACGTCGACGAGGACGACGGGTACGAGCGGGACGCCCCGATCGGCATCCGGTTGGCGCAGGCGCTCCATCACGGGACCGACCATCGCAGCCAGATCTGCACCACCCTCACCTCGCTCGGGGTCGAGCCGCCGGGCATCGACGTCTGGAACTTCGGCGTCGAGGTCGGTCGCGTCGTCGACGTCCCGCCACCCACGTCCTGACGAACCCCGGACACGATTGTCCGAAGTTCCTCCCGTAGGACGCTCAGGCCCGCCCCCGTTCGTGCCGAAACCTACAGGCACGGCACGGGCGGACGCCCACGAGGCGTCCCCCACCGGCGAAGCCGCACCCCGGTTTCCGCCGGACGTGATGGCGGGGCCGCCACCCCCTCGGCGGCCCCGCCACCCTTTTCCGGGCCCGCCATCCATGAACGCGAGGCGCAGGTCGCCCGGAGATAATCAGCCGGATGCCGAACGCCGCTCGACGGATCGCGCTCGGGACCGTCTTCATCCTGCTCGCGGGCACCCTGGTGCTCGGACTTGCCGTCAAGGCCCCATGCGCCTCCGGCGAATGGGGGGACAACCGGCAGTACGCGCGCCTGTGCTACTCGGACCTCGTCCATCAGCTCGGCACCGAGCAGCTGCGCGGCGGCCGCCTCCCCTTCCTCGACCCGTGCGAGGGATCCTCGGGCCAGTGCGACGAGTACCCGGTGCTCACGATGTGGACGATGCGGGCGTCGGCGTGGATCTCGGGGTCGAACATCGCCGACTACTTCTACTCGAGCTCGGTGATGATGTGGATCGCCGCGTTCGTCGTCGCGCTCTGCCTGTGGCTGATCGCCGGCAACCGTGTCCTGTATTTCGTGCTGGCGCCGACGCTCGCCCTGTACGCGACGATGAATTGGGACCTGCTCGCGATCGCGTTCGCGACGGGAGGCACGCTCGCGTACCTGCGTCGCCGGGACGCGTGGTCGGGCGTGCTCCTCGGGCTCGGGGCCGCGGCCAAGGTGTTCCCGATGCTGCTCGTGGTCGCGTTCGTGGCGGGTCGCTTCCGCGGGAAGGAGCCCGATCGAGGGATCAGGCTCGCGTGGGCCGCGGCGGGAACGTGGATCGCGGTGAACCTCCCCTTCGCCCTCGCGGCGCCGGGCGGGTGGTGGGAGTTCTTCCGATACAACGCCGCACGGGTCGCGGACTGGGACAGCCTCTGGTACATCGCGTGCGAACGCACGACCGGACAGACGTGCACGAACACGCAACTGATCAACCTGGCGTCGCTCGTGATGTTCGTCGCGTGGGTGGCGTTCGTGTGGGTGATCAAGTCGAGGCGGGACCCCGGCTTCCCGAGGTGGACCCTCGGCTTCCCGATCCTCGTGCTGTTCCTGCTCACGAACAAGGTGTACTCGCCGCAGTTCAGCCTGTGGCTGCTCCCGTGGTTCGCGCTCGCGTTCCCGCAGCTCGGGTGGTTCGTCGCGTTCGAGATCGCGGACGTCGCGGTGTTCGTCACGCGCTTCTCCTGGTTCGGCACGTACGTCGGCATCGACGACGGGTTCGCGGGTCTACCACTCGGGGTGTTCCAGATCGCGGTGGTGGTCCGGGCGGCGATCCTGGTCCTGTGTGTGATCGGATGGATCCGGGCTCAAAGGGAAGCCCCGTCGCAGGCGACGCCGATCGAGGCCGAGCCGGTCGCTGCGAAGGTCCTTGCCTGACCCTCCCGAAAGGGTCATGCACCTTCGCGATCTCACCGACTGCCTCCGACGGAACCGAGCGGAGGCCAGGATAATCACGCCGTGCCTGCCTCCAAGCGCGCGATCGGGATCGGCGCGGTGTTCCTGTGCGTCGCCGGAACCCTCGCGATCGGTCACGCGATCAAGGCGCCGTGTGCGCACGGCGATTGGAGCGACGGCCGGCCGTACACCTGGCTGTGCCACACGGACATCATCCCGCTCTTCGGGAACGAGCAGCTCTACGGCGATCGCCTGCCGTACCTCGACCCATGCGCGGAGACGGATGGCACGTGCGACGAGTACCCGGTCCTGACGATCTGGATGATGCGCTTCACCGCTTCGGTGGCCGGCCCTGACAACACTCGGTTCTTCTACGCGAACGCGATCCTGTTGTGGCTCGCCGCGCTGTGGACCGCCTACGGCCTGTACACCGTGGTCGGTGGACGCCGGGCCCTGTACTTCGCGCTGGCGCCGACGCTCGCGATCTACGCAACGCTGAACTTCGATCTCTTCGCGGTCGCGCTCGCCACGGGCGGGACCGTTGCGTACATCCGCCGACGAGACGTCACGTCGGGGATCCTGCTGGGACTCGGCGCGGCGGCGAAGCTGTATCCAGCGCTGCTGATCATCCCGTTCGTCGTGGGTCGCTTCCGCGGCCGCGAACCGGACCGCGGGATCCACCTGGTCTGGGCAGCCGCCGGGACCTGGATCGCTCTCAACCTCCCGTTCGCGCTGGCCGGAACGACCGGGTGGTTGGAGTTCTTCAGCTACAACTCCTCGAGGCCGGCCGACTGGGACAGCCTGTGGTTCCTCGTGTGCGAGCAGGCGACCGGCTTGGGGTGCACGAACACGCGACTGGTCAACATCGGTTCCCTCGTGCTGTTCCTCGGGTGGGTCGCGATCGTGTGGGCCATCAAGAGCAGACGCCAACCCGGCTTCCCACGCTGGACGCTCGGGTTCCCGATCCTCGTCCTCTTCCTCCTGACCAACAAGGTGTACTCGCCCCAGTACAGCGTCTGGCTCCTGCCGTGGTTCGCCCTCGCGCTGCCCAACCTTCGGCTCTTCATCGCGTTCGAGGCGGCGGATATCGCCGTCTTCGTGACGCGTTTCTCGTGGTTCGGCCTTCTCGACGAGCGGCACAACGGCTTCGCCGGCAGCCCCCTCGGCGCCTTCGAGGCGGCGATCTTCGTCCGAGCGTTGGTGCTCGTCGTCTGCGTGGTCGCGTGGATCCGCCGGCGCGAACCGCCGCCCGAACTCGAACCGACGGCGCCGATCGAGGACGAGGCCCGGGCGCCCGTCCCCGCCTGAGGACATGAGGACGGAGCCCGAGCCGGCCGGCGCTGTCGCCGCCGACCCGGCCGGGGCTCGCGAGCGCATCTTGCGAGCGATCCGGTTCTGTCTCCTCGCGTTCGTCGGGCTGCGCGTGGCGATGTTCGTGATCGGGGTGGTGGGCGTCACGCTGTTCCCTCCGCTCGGCGCCGTCGGCGTGCCGGGCTGGCCCGCCCAACCCGTCGATCTCGGATGGCAGAACGCGTTCACGGCCTGGGAGCGGTTCGACGCGCTGTGGTACCTACGGATCGCCGAGGGCGGCTATCGCCTCGGCGACGGGAGCGCCGCCTTCTTCCCGCTCTACCCGCTCGCGATCCGCGGGCTCTCGTTCGTGCTGGGCGGACACCCGCTCGCCGCGGCGACGATCGTGTCGAACGCCGCCTTCTGGGGCGGGCTGGTCGTCACCTACCTCCTCACCACGTCCGAGCTCTCCGAACGCGCCGCGCGGACCACCGTGCTCCTCATGTGCCTGTTCCCGACGGCCCATTTCTTCCTCATGCCGTACAGCGAGTCCCTGTTCTTCCTCCTGTCCGTGACGTCGTTCTGGGGGGCTCGGCGGAGGAGATGGGTGGTGGCCGGCGCCGCGGGAGCGCTCGCCGCGCTCACGCGCAGCATCGGCGTCGTGCTCGCCCCGGCGCTGCTGATCGAGGCCCTCCACCAGCGGGGTGAGCGGCGGGGCCCTGCATGGCCGGGCTTGCTCGCGGCGGCCGCCCCCGGCTGCGGGCTCCTCGCGTACCTCGCGTTCTGGTGGGTGCGGGAGGGCGAGTGGCTCGCGCCGGTCAGGTTCCAGGCGAACTGGGAGCGCACCTTCTCGTGGCCATGGTCGACGCTGTGGAACGGCACGCGCGACGCCTTCCGCTACATCGACGACGTCAACGGCGGCTATTGGCTGATCGACTGGCTGATCGTGGTGCCGATGCTCGCCGCCTCCGTCTACGCGGTGGTGCGACTGCGACCTTCCTACGGCGTCTACCTCTGGTGCAGCCTGGCGATCCCGCTCACCTTCGTGTTCGAGGGCCGGCCGCTGATGTCGATGCCCCGGTTCGTCCTCCCCCTGTTCCCGGCCTTCTGGGGCCTGGCGCTCGGCCTCGAGCGGCTCCGCGTCCCCCGGGCCGCGGCCTTGGCCGTTGCGGCCGTTGGCCTCGGGATCTGCTCGGTGCTCACGGTGAATTGGTACTACATCTTCTGACGCGTCTTCTTCTGGCTCGTCCTGGCCGCCATCTATAGGATGGGCCCGCACCGTCGAGCGTCCGGAGGGGGACCAGCGTGACGATTCGGGTAGCGATCGCCGACGACCACTCGCTCGTGCGACAGGGCCTCCGCAGGTACCTGGACATGGCCGAGGGCATCGAGGTCGTCGGCGAGGCCGCGAACGGGCAGGAGCTTGTCGATCTCGTCGCGAAGGAAGAGCCGGACATCGCCCTCGTGGACATCCGGATGCCCGAGATGGACGGTCTCGAGGCCGCTCGGAAGATCCGCGAGACCCACCCAAAGACCGGTGTGATCATGCTCACCGCCTACGACGACCGGCAGTTCGTGGTCGAGGCCGTGCGCAGCGGCGCCCGCGGCTACGTGCTGAAGGCGCGCGACGCCGAGCACCTGATCCAGACCGTCCGCCTGGTCGCCGGCGGGAACATGGTGATCGACCCGCAGCTCGTCGTGGCGCTCGCCGAAGAGCTCTCCCAGGCCAAGGAGCGCGACCGGCGGGCCGAGACCCTGACCGCCCGAGAGATCGAGGTCCTGCAGCTCCTCGCGTTCGGTCACACCAATCGGGATATCGCCGAGCGACTGTACATCTCCCCGGACACCGTGAAGACGCACCTCGAGCACATCTTCGAGAAGCTCGGGGCCTCGGACCGCACGGCGGCCGTCGCCGAGGCGCTCCGGCGCCGCCTGATCGAGTAGCTCGGAGGCACGGCCCCCCTGGGGGTTGGGGCGCGGCCTAGTCAGGAAGAACTACGTCCTCACCCGCCGTACGACCTAGGGCCGGTCCTCCAGGTGACCCCGGTCGGGTGATGGAGACGCGGGCCCGCCTACGCCATCATGGTGGCTCGAACGATGTCGACGCAGACACAACGCAGGGCTCCATGGTTCGCGCCCTTCGTCCTCCTCGTTGCGGGCGGCGGTGTTGCTTTCGCGTACGCGGCGTCGAGCGATCGTTCCGATGCATTCGACGGCATGCGATTCCCGATCGTCGCCGGCTCGTGTTTGTTGTCCGCGGTCGTGATCTTGCTCCGGAGCAGGCGGGAGGACGCCTGGCGGAGCGCCCCGTGGCTCGGCCTCGGGATCCTCGCGATCGCGGTCGTGAGCGGGACGTTCCTGATCAACGAGGTGCCCGGGCCCGAACCCCCCCCTCTAGGCCTGTACGACCTCGCGTTCCTGGTGGTGGGGTTGCTGTTCCTGATCGCCGTGGCGATCGAGTTCCGCGAGCACGTCGCCCGGGAGGACCGTCGCGAGATCGCGGCGGACGTGGCGCTGCTCAGCGCTGCGATCGGCACGATGCTGTTCCTGTACCTTCGCCCCGCTTCGGCTACGGGGCCTGCCGCGTCGACGGCCGAGTTCGCGCTGATCGTGGCATCCGGGTTCTCGGCCTACGGCGCACTGGCGCTCGCGAGGCCGAACGTCGGGCACCTGGGGATGTTCGTCGCGGTCAGCGCGATGTGCGTGGGCGTCATCGCCTTCGCGAACCTGTGGCTCGTCGGGGCGTTCGAGGTCGGGCGGCCCGATGTCGACCTGCCGATCGCGCTCGGCTCGCTCTTCATCGCCGCGCTCGTCAGCGTCATCCCCCGCAAGGTGACCGATCGGCGCAAGGACCCCGCCCGGTACGGCAAGGCCGTGCTGACGACGCTCTCGGTCGCTGCGACGAGCGGCGCCCTCGGCCTCGTCGCCGTCTCCGAGAGCACGGACCAGATCGATCCCGGCCAGGGCTCGTTGCTGATCGGTGTGCTCGCCGCCGCGATCGCGCTTCGGATCCTCGTCAACCAGGTGCGCGGAACGCAGTCGCAGCGAGCCGTACACGAGGCGCTCGACCAGAAGGAGACCGCTCTCCGCGAGACCGACACGGCGCTCGCCCGGCTCCAGCGCGCGAACGAGACCCTGCGCGAGTCCGAGGAGCGCCTGCGCACCGTCTTCGAGTCCGCGGTCGACGGCATCGTCGAGCTCGACCCCAACGACGTGATCGTCCGCGCGAACGGCGCCTTCTGCCACATGATCGAGCTCCCCCACTCGCTCGTCGAAGGCCAGCCTTGGACCGCGATCGCCGCGTCGGTCCAGGCCGATCAGCACTTCGCCTCGCTGCCCGCGAGCGGCCAGGGGACGCTCGAACGCGAAGGCCACGCGATCTACCTCGAATCGCGGACCTCGGAGGTCCCCGGCGACCCGCCGCGGCGGCTGCTGCTCGTCCGCGACGTGACCGCCGCTCGCGTCGCCGACCAGACGATCCGGTCGTTGTTCAAGTTCCTCCAGGACCGCGACGAGGACAGGACGCGCCTCATGCGCCGGACCAACGCGGCGATCGAGAGCGAACGCAACCGCATCGCGAGGGACCTGCACGACGGTCCGGTGCAGGGCGTCTCGGCCGCGTCGCTGTCGCTCGAGGCCGTGCTCCTGATGCTGAAGGCCGGTGATCTCGACGAGGGTCTCGGCATCCTCGCCAAGGTCCGCGCCGAGCTCTCGGAGGAGGCCGACAACCTCCGCCGGCTGATGTCCGGGCTGCGCCCGCCGCTCCTGGAGGAGCGGGGTCTGATCCCGGCGCTCCGCGAGACGGTCGACCGGTTCGGACGCGACAACCAGGTCCAGACCGAGTTCTCGGGCCATGCGAGCGTCGAGATCCCGCAGGACCTCGAGACCTTGGCCTACCGCGTCGTCCAGGAGGCGCTCTCGAACTCCGTCAAGCACGCGGGCCCGGTCTCGGTGAGCGTCGCGGTGGAGACGACGGGCGGTCAGCTGCGCGTCGAGGTGACCGACGACGGTCAGGGGTTCGACTCCGGCAAGGCCCGCGAGTACCTGCAGAGCGGGCGGGTGGGCCTCGCCTCGATGCGCGAACGGGTCGAGCTCGCGAACGGGATGTTCATGGTGCACTCGACGCCCGGCCGAGGCACGACGGTCGTCGCCTCGCTGCCGCTGGGGGCCGTCCCCGCCGCCCGCGAGTTCTCGGCGAGCGAGGAGACACCGGACCGGATGAGCGAGGATGTACCCGAACGGACGAACGCGGCGTCACCGAACCGGCGCACCGGGCCGACCCGTCAGCTCGAGTCGAGCAGCTCGATGCGATCCGGGAGCGCCGCCGGGGACGACGGGCTCGGCTCGGGCGGCGGGCTCGGCTCGGGGCTCGGGCTCGGCGGCGGGGTCGGCTCGGGCGACGGCGACGGCGACGGGCTCGGCTCGGGCTCGGGGTCGGGCGACGGGCTCGGCTTGGGCGACGGCGCGACCGACGGCGCGGGAGGCGGCGGCGGGCTCGGCGCGTCGACCGTGTAGCCCTCGAACGACGGCTCGGCGAAGTCCTTGATCCGCATGGCGGCCGTCGCCTGCGACATGAAGTCGTGCCAGATGAGCGCCGGGATCGTGCCGCCGTACACGGCCGAGAAACCCTCGACGTCCTCGAGCGGGATCTCGCCCTGCGGGTAGCCCACCCACACGCAGGTCACGAGCTGCGGGACGTAGCCGCAGAACCACGCGTCCCAGTACTCCTGTGCGGTGCCGGTCTTGCCCGCGGCGGGACGCCCGATGGCGGCGGCGGTGCCGGTGCCGCTCTCGATCACCGTCTCGAGCGCGTACGTGATGAGGTCGGCGTCGTTCTGCCGCAGGACGAGCTTGCCGCGCCCGCCGATCTGGAGGTCGGTCTCGCCGTCGGCGGTGTCGACCCGCTCCAGCGGCGAGGCCCGGTGCCGCCACCCGCGAGCGGCGAGCGTCGCGTAGGCGTTCGTCATCTCGAGCGGCGTGACGGCCTGTGTCCCGAGCGTGATCGAGCACACGGGCTCGAGCGGGGACCTGATTCCCATCCGGCCGGCGACGTCGACGATCGCCTTCGGGGTGACCGCGGACGCGACCTGCGCGTACACCGTGTTCACCGAGTGCGTGGTCGCCGAGAGCAGCGTGAACGTCCCGCTCTCCGAGTCGCTCGCGTTCGAGAGCTCCCACGGTGCTCCGTCCGTGTAGCACTCGGGATCCTGGATCGTGATCGGGGACGGGCCGTACCACTGGGAGTCGAGCGAGTAACCCTGCTCCATCGCCACGGCGAGCGTGAACGGCTTGAACGCCGACCCTGCCTGCCGCCCCGAGCCGCCGTCGCCGGTCGCGAGGTTCACCTTCGACGTAGCGAAGTTCTTCCCCCCGTACATCGCGCGGACCGCCCCGTCCCGCGGATCGATCGCCACCAGCGCTGCCGCGGGGCCGCCGGGGTCGTTCAGGCGGTTCGCGACGGCCTCCTCGGCGTACGCCTGCATCTCCGAGTCGAGCGTGGTCGTCACCTGCAGCCCGCCGCTGAAGACCGGCCCCTCACCATAGACGTCGATCAGCTCCCGCCGCGTGTAGTCGAGGAAGTACCCGAGCTTGGCGGGGAAGTTCAGGCCGACCTCGATCGGGTCCACCTTGATGTCCTTGGCGGCGAGCCGCGCCGCGAGCTCGGACGAGAGGTAGCCCTCGGCCGCCATCCGCTCGAGGACGTAGTTCCGCCGTTCGAGAGCCGCGGTCTCCTGCTCCTCGGGGTCGTAGTACGAGGGGCTCTGGATCATCGCCGCGAGGAGCGCCGACTCGTTCACGGTGAGCTGGGACGCGTCTCTTTGGAAGAACGTCTGCGCCGCGGCCTGGACGCCGTACGCACCCCGACCGAAGTAGACGGTGTTGAGGTACTTGGCGAGGATCTGGTCCTTGGTGAACTCGCGCTCGACCTTGATCGCCAGCAGGCTCTCGCGAACCTTCTGCCCCAACGTCCGTGGCGGGATGACGTAGGTCTCGACGCCGGTCTCGGGATCCTCCTCGTACTGGCCCGCGTAGACGTTCTTCACGAGCTGCTGCGTGATCGTCGAACCGCCCTGCACGATCTCCTGCTCGACCAGGTCGGTCCACGCCGCGCGGAAGACGCCGACGACGTCGATGCCGGGGTGCTCGTAGAAGCCCTGGTCCTCGACCGCGATCACGGCGTGCTGCAGCTGCTCGGGCATCTGCGAGAGCGGGATGATCGTCCGGTCGACCGTCGAGTGCAGCGTCGCGATCTGGTTACCACCGCGGTCGTAGATGTAGGTGGTCTGGAGCGGCGGCGGCGTCTGCGGCAGCTCGAGCTGCGAGTAGACGTAGAACAGCGTCAGGAGCAGCCCGATGACGCCGACGAGGGGAACGACGACGAACACCCACCACCAGCGTCGGATCCAGCCCTTGAACCCTTTCCGCCTGTTGGTAGGTGCGTGCTTGCGACCCCTGGAGAGCCGCGCGGGCGCGGTCTTGACCGCCAACTCGTCGTCAAGTGTAGTCATGGGAGCGCGTTCTTCCCCGCACGTGACCTGCGGAAACGTCGTGGAGTTCCCATGGAGACTACCGAGGTGATCGGGTCAGCCCGCGCGGGCCACGAAGGCCTCGTGCAGGTGGTTCCACTGGCACTCGGTGCAGACCTCGACCACGTAGCACCAGGAGCCGGGCCGGTCGGCGGCCATGTCGAGGCCGACGTCGAGCGGCCACACGCGCCCGTTGTCGTGCTTGAGCCCGTCGCCGTAGACGTAGGTCACGAGCTTGAGCTTGGCCTCGTGGCAGACGGGGCATTCGCGGCGGGTGGGCTCGCCGACGTGCTGGGCGGCCCGCATGAGCTCGGGGTGCGCATCGCAGATGTCGGTCCACGAAGCCAGGCCGGTCCGGACCTGGTTGATCAGGGCACGCTTCGCGAGCGAGTAGTCCACCGTCGCGAGGAGCGATCGGCGTCCTCGCCGGACCGGGAGCCGTTGTCGCATGGCCATGGTCGAGGAATCGTACACCCCGCTCCCGACGGCGGGGTGTCCCATGCCCGGAGGATCAGGGAGCCGGCAGGTCCACCCCGGCGCGCGCCCTCGCCAGCACCGTCCGGTCGCCGCCGACGAGGAACAGGTCGCCCACGGCCATGCGGACCGAGACCGTGGCCACGAATGTCCCTGGCTCGCACTCGCAGGCCTCGAGCGCTGCTCCGTTGCGCGCCGCGTACTCGCTCGCGAGGTCCCGGGGCGTGGGTCCCTCCTCCTCGATCGCGAGGGCTTGCGCCGCGGCCAGGGCGGCGGCGTCGGCCGCCGTCTGTGCCGTCGAGGCCGCGTGGAGCACGCGAGCGACGTCCGCGGCGCCCATCGAGAGCACGACGAGCGCGGCCACGACCCCGGCGACCAGGAGGGAGACGGAGCCACGTTCGCTCCGTGCCCCTCGTGTCGCGACCGATCGTAGACAACGAGCCTGCACGAGGAGGCACGTCATGCGAACTCCTGACGCATGGTGGCGCTCGCGTCGAGCGAGACGGACTCGGGGAACAACCACCCGGCGAGCAGCGACGCGATCGGCACGTCGTACGCGACGGACACCGTCACCGGCGCCCCACGGCCGCCGCTCCACACAACCTCGACTCGGAGCCGTTCCGGGTCCAGACCGACGGCGGCTGCGCGGACCGCGTCGTCGACGGCGTCGGCCGACGGCTGGACGGCGGCCTCGCGCGCCCCCGCGCGCGAGGCCTGGGTGAGCAGGAGTGAATCGCGAGCGATCACCCCGACCTGCACGAGCGCCAACAGCAGCAGGAGGAGGATCGGCAACAGCAGAGCAAACTCGACCGCCGCGGAACCGCGCTCGAGCCTCCGATCAGCCAGCACTGCCGGCGACCTGGTCGATGATGGAGTCGAAGAACGCCGGCAACTTGCCCGACGAGCGCGCCCACACGATCAGCACGACGGCGACCGCGGCCGCGGCCAGGATCACGAGCGCGTATTCCGCCGTCGTCTGCCCTACCTCGTCCGCGAGCCGCGAACGTGTCCGCACGTAACGCGCGCGGACGTACCAGGACAACAGCATCCTGGTTCACCTCCTCTCTAGGAGATCGAACGCACGGTGGTCAGGAGAACCGGAACCACCGTGAGGAGGAGGAAGGCGGGGAGGACGAGGAACACCAGGGGGAACAGCATCTTGACCGGAGCCGTTCGGGCGCGCTGGGCGGCGGCCGCACGACGAACCTCTCGAACATCGGACGCGAGGTGGGCCACCTCCTCCGCCAGCGACGACCCCACGGCGTCGGTTCGCGCGAGCGAGCCGAGCAGTCGTCGGAGGTCCGGGAGGTCCAGCCGTTCGCCGACGCGGTTCAGCTCGTCGCGCCAGCGTCCGCCGAGATCGCTGGCGTTGATCACGGAGCGGAGCTCATCGGCGAGCGGGCCCGTTGCGGCGTCGACCGCTCGGCGGAACGCGAGTGGCGGCGGCAGCCCTGCCGACGTCGCGACGGCCAGCAGGTCGAGCAGCACCGGTATCTCACGATCCGCGGCCGCGACCGTCCGTCGGGCGAGCCGGGCGAGGACGATGTCGGGGATCCGCCAGGCGATCGTCGCAACCGGGACGGCGAGCAGGGGTCCGGCGATCGTCAGGCCGGAGAGCATCGCCGTCGCGAAGAGGATCCCCTTCGCCGCCACGACCTGCCGGTCGCGCCAGCCCGTGCGGCTCAGACCCAGGCGGGCCTCCGTGACCCGGGAGATCCCCACCCGTCGAAGGAGCGGCCACCTCCCGACCCGATCGAGCGCGCTCGAGACCCGGACGGCATCGGCCCGCCCGACGGCGTACACGGCCAACAGGTCGGGGGGTCGCCGAAGGCCGACAGCGCCCACGACGGCGACGGCTCCGAGAGCGGCCACCAACGCGACGACCGTGCCGGTCACTGTTCCACCCGGAGGAGGTGTCGGATCCACACGAACGCGGCAACCTGCAGCCCCAGCCCGAGACCGATGGCGGCGATGCCAGCGGGCATCTCGTACGCCGCCTGCAGGTCTCGGCGTGCCACGATCGACAGGAACAGGAAGAACCCGATCGGGAGCAGACCGAGGATCGTGGCCGACAGCCTCGCCTGCGCGGTCAGCGACTCGAGCTCCCGCGCGGCGCCTCGACGCTCACGAAGAGTTGCCGCGAGGTTCTCGAGGGTCGCCGCGAGGGAACCTCCCGTTCGGCGATGGAGCTTGAGGACCCCGGCGACGAGCCGCGCGTCGGGACCTCCGACGTCGATCGCCCAGGCATCGATCGCCTCGTCCGTCGAGTCGCCCAGCCCGGTCCGGTCGCCCAACCTTCGGAACGTCGGGGCAAGCACGGCGTCCCGCTCGCTCGCGGCGAGCTCGATCGCCTGGCGCAGCGAACGGCCCGACCGCATGGCCGAAGCGATCAGCGAGACGGCTTCGGCGAGATGTTCCGCGATCGCGCGATCCCGGCGACGGGTTCGGCGCCGCGCGATCATCGTCGGAGCCACCAGGACGGCCGAAGTCGCCGCGATCGATCCCACGCCTCCGGCCGCCCGACCGCCGAGGATCCATGCGGCGACGGCAGCTATCGCGACGAGCGCGTTCGTCGGCATCCGGGGCTTCGCCCGAGGCGTAGGGGATTCGATCTCGAGCCGCCCGAACAGGCGGCTCCGGCGTTCGAGCGCCACCGTGCCTGCAACGATCAGCGTCGAGAGCAGTGCCAGACCACCCGCGAGGACGGCGCCGATCACGTCGGTTCCGAGCCGTCGATCCCGGTGTCGAAACACCTCGGGTCCAGATCTTCGCCCCGCTCCGCCAGGGAGGCGACCACTCGCGGAACGATGCCCGTGCACACGAACGCACCGTGACGACCGACTCGCGGGCGGAACCCGAAGATCTCGATGACGACCGGGTCGCCCGCCCCGTCGAGCTGGTCGACCGCGGCGATCTGGAACGCGACCCGTCGTCCGTCTCGCAGACGAGCCGTGTGCACCACCACGTCGATCGCCGACGCGACCTGCGCCCGGACATGAGCGACGGGGAGGTCGACGTCGGACATCAGCGCCATCGTCTCGAGTCGCCACAGCGCGTGCCGCGCCGAGTTCGCGTGCGCCGTCGAGAGCGATCCGTCGTGCCCGGTGTTCATCGCCTGGAGCATGTCGAGCGCCTCACCACCTCGAACCTCCCCGACCACGATCCGGTCGGGGCGCATCCGGAGCGAGTTCCGAACGAGATCGCGCACCGTCACCTCACCGCGGCCTTCCACGCTTGCGGGCCGGGCCTCCAGGCCGATCACGTGCGGCTGGGCGAGTCGGAGCTCGGCCGCATCCTCGATGGTGATCAGCCGCTCCTCCTGCGGGATGAACGACGAGAGGACGCCGAGGAGCGTCGTCTTGCCCGAGCTCGTCCCACCGGAGATCACGACGTTCAAGCGGCCACGGACACAGGCGGCGAGGAACCCGAGCATCCTGAACCCGAGCGTCCCGTTCGCGAGCAGTTCCGCGGGTCCGATCGGGATGGACGAGAACTTGCGCACGTTCAGCACGGGACCGCAGAGCGAAAGAGGCGGCACGATCGCGTGCACCCGAGAGCCGTCCGGAAGTCGCGCGTCCACCCAAGGTGACGTTGCGTCGACCCGAAGACCCAGCGGTGCCACGATGCGCTCGATCACGTGGAGGACCGCCTCCTCCCCCTCAAACAGACGGCCCACCACCCTCTCGATCCGCCCCTTCCGCTCCACGTACACGTCGTCGGGTCCGTTCACCATCACCTCGGTGACGTCGGGGTCCTTGAGCAAGAACTCGATCGGACCCATCCCGACGACCGCATCCGAAACCGCGTTCACGACATCGGCCAGCGCGCTCTGCGGCAGCATGTGGCCTTGTTCCCTGAGCAGCGAGAGGGCCTCCTCGCGCACGCGAAGTCGGCGTTCGGCGCGCGGCATCGCGTCGAGCTGCCGTGCGTCCACGCGGCCGATCAGCCGCTCGTGCAGGCTCCGCCGAACGTCCACGAGCGCGTCCGTACGATTCACGCCGGCTCCTGCGTCTGCTGCGCGAGCCGGTCGAGCGCCCGCCCGATACGTCCCCGCATCGGGATCAGACGGCCGTGATCCTGGGCGGCGCCGACCGCGCGATCCGAAGGGATCACGACGAGCGGCGGCTGCCCGAAGACCCGCTCGACGTCGTCCGGGGCGATCTCGGACCTGCCCGCCCGATTCACCAGGAACGAGCACTTGCCGTCCAGCCCCGCGACCTCGATCGCGCGCTTCGCATCCCGGAACGAGAGAACGTCGAGGCCGAGCACGACGAGAACGCGGTCGGCGAGCTCGAGCCCGGACCGTGTGACCTCGTCGAGCGCTCGGGGAACGTGCAGGACGACCACGTCGCACGAGCGCCGCACGGCCGAGATCGCTGCGCGGTACGTCTCCGCGCCCAGCCTCTGCGACAGATGTCCGTCACCCGGAGCCAGCAGCGCAGCGAAGCCCTTGGGGTGACGCCAGAGGACCTCCTCGACGTGATGCGTACCCAGCTCCTCCCCGAGGGGAGCGAGATCGGCGATCGTTCGCACCGCCTCGTCCGCGGGAACACCGATCGCGGCGGAGGCGTCCCCGAACTGCACGTCGAGGTCCACCAGCACGCACCGGCGTTGGCGTTTGGCGAATGCGGCCGCGAGGTGGGTCGCCACGAACGTTCCGCCGCTCCCGCCGCGCGGCGCGTAGACCGCGAGCACGGGCGCCCGCTCCCCGACGCTCTCCTCTCGCGTCGGCCCCACCCGCGCGGCCGCGATCGCCAACTCCTCTCGCTCGGCGGGCCACAGGTAGAAGCCGCTCGCACCCGCTCGGATGGCTCGACGCAATGCACCAACGGATTGCGATGTGTCCACGACGAGGAGCGCGCTGCCGTTCAACGTCCCACGCGACGGGACGAGGGCGGGGGCGGCGACCACCGCATCCGGCTCCAGCTGCCGAACGGCCTCGGCGAGCTGGGACGCGTCCACGGCCGTTCCCACGACGCGGGCACGGCCCGTGCGGTCGAGGAAGTGCATGACCTCCTCGGCAACGTCCGGTGACTCGAGTGCGAGCACGATCCGCGCGACCTCCTCCATCCTCGCTCCACGTCCAAGGGGAAGCGCCGACCAACCGGTGAGGGAGGATCTTCTTCGGGGAGTCACGGCGAACCGTGTGCGCGAACAGTACGCGGTGTCGCGAGTTCGAGACAATCACCAGGGCGACCGATTCGTCGTTCTTGTCGGGGGATGTCCACACGATGCGTCACCGAGCGAGGAGGACCGATGACCGGGATCGAGATCCGCAGGTTCGAGCAGGCCGACGAGACCCGGAAGTTCGAACACGGTTCGTTCGAGGTCGTGACGATCGGCGGCGTCACGATCGGGCGGGCGAGCTACGAACCCGGGTGGATCTGGTCGGAGCACGTCGGCAAGCCGGCCGGCGAGGAGCTCTGCCGGGTGGAGCACGTCGGGCTCGTCGTCTCGGGACGCACCGGCGTCAGGATGGCGGACGGGACCGAGGCCGAGCTCACGCCGGGCGATCTGTTCGCGATCGGACCCGGTCACGACTCATGGGTCGTGGGCGACGAGCCGTACGTCTCGCTCCACCTGCTCGGCGCGAGCGAGTACGCGAAGCACTAGTTCCTGGGCGACCACTCCTCGCGCAGGACGGACATCACGAGCTCGTCTTCGTACGTGCCTCGGACCCAAGCGTGCTGCCGGATCCGGCCTTCCTCGACGAACCCGGCCTTCCGGTACGCCCCTACCGCTCGAGGATCTTCGGCCAGCACATAGAGGCCGACCCGGTTCATGTTCAGGTGCTCGAACGCGTAGTCGACCAGCGTCCGGACCGCGTCCTGCCCGAAGCCCTTCCCCCAGTAGGCGCGACCGATGCCGATCCCCAGCTCGCACGTGCGACTGAAGTGGTCGATCCGGTGGAGGCCCGCCTCTCCGATCAGCTCGCCCTCCAACTCGATCGCGAAGTACGCGCGATCCTTCCCCGGTTGCGCCGGGTCGTGATCGAACGTCGCCTCGAACTCCGCGAGCGACTGGGGTAGGACCGGGCCCGAGGTCCCCAGGACGGCGACCTCGAAGTCCGCGATCAGCTCCCACAGTCGCGGCAGATCCGCCCGCTGGATCGGACGGAGCACGACGCGGTCACCGGTCAGCATCGTGGGACACGCACACCGACGTACAGCATGCGCGCAGCCTACGCGGTCTGTCCTCGCGTGTGAGCGAACCGCTACACGCCGGCGTGGTCGCGTTCGATGAGGTCGTCCGGGACGGTGTTCGGCACGACGAACACATGCGAACGGCGACGTCGGACGATGACCGCGGCCGCGATGAGCGCCGCTGCGAGCATGCCCGCCGCCCAGCCAGGGATCAACGGTCGACTCTCTCGCGCGGGCGTGTCGACCGCTTCCAGCGCGGCGATCCTGGTTCCGGCCGCCCGCGCCGAGAGCGTGCGCTCACGCACCTCTTCGCCGAGGGCCGCCGCCTCGTCTTGCAGATCCTCGGACGCCCGTTCCGCACGGCGGAGATCGCTGCGGAGCTTCCACGCCTGTCGATCCATCCGACCGAGTGACGCGAGGAGACGCCCCTCTTCCTCGGTGTGGACGACGGTGATCGTGGCCCATGCCAGCCAGCCGACGTATCCGTGCTCGCACGGATCGTCGCAGAAGCCGATCGAGTACCGACCCGTTGGGACCTCGGGAACCGTGAAGGTTAAGGTCGCCCGCGCGTACGGACCCTTGTAGTGAGGCCGCTCGAACGGCCCTGAGATCTGGAGGGTGCTCAGCTCGATCGCACCGGCTGGGATCGTCGGTGGGGTGATCATGCCGAGTCCCCTGTCCGTGGCACTTCGAGGCAGGAGGTACGCGTGGTAGAGGCGCCCATCGAGCGGCCCCGCCCCTCGTAGATCGCCGGCGAAGAACCACTGCGTGGTCGTTGCAACTTCGCCCACGAGGTAGTGGTCATCGGGGAACACG
>Ga0268386_10000897_pt1 | contig 19827 bp, 23 predicted proteins | sample RVTome_15_FD_200260 | JGI IMG/M metagenome (GOLD analysis project Ga0268386, IMG submission 200260) | Soil microbial communities from uranium-contaminated site in the Upper Colorado River Basin, Wyoming, United States - RVT150D86... ...
CGGCACCAGAAACAGCCCCTGGTCGGCGATCAGGCGCAGCGTCTCGTCGTCGGCGTAGGTGGCGTGCTCGATGGAGTCCACGCCGGCCTGGGCGGCCACGCGGCTCGAGCGGGCCCCGCGCACGTGGGCCGCCGCGATGCGCCCGCGCATGTGGGTCTCCTCCACCAGCACGCGGACCTCGTCGAGGGTATAGGTGCAGTCCGCGATGGGCGTGTGGGGCAGGAGCGCGTCGCCGCCCACGTAGCACTTGACCACGTCGGCGCCGTCCTTGATCGAGCGCCGCACCGCCGTCCGGATCTGGTCCGCCCCGTCCGCGATGAGGGCGAGCCCGTCCATACCGAGCTTGAGGTAGGACGGGTTCCAGTCCGACATGCCGCCGGTGGCCACGATGTCGCGGCTCGCCGCGAGCAGGCGGGGGCCCGGGTAGAGGCCCTCGTTGATCGCGCGCTTGAGCGCCACGTCCACCCCGTGCACCGAGCCCGCGGAGCGGGCGGCGGTGTAGCCGTGGGAGAGCGCCAGCTCCGCGTTCCTGGCCGAGACCAGCGTGGAGTACTCGGGCGGGCAGTTCAGATCGAGGTCCGCGATCACCTTCACGTTGTTGTACGAGAGGTGGATGTGGGCCTCGATCAGGCCGGGGATCACGGTGCGGCCGGCCAGGTCCACCACCTGCGTGTCCGCGCCGGAGGGCGCGTCGCCGGCCGGGAGCGGGCCCGCGTGCACGATCGTCTCGCCCTCGATCAGCACGCCGCCGTCCCGCGCCGGCGCGCCGGTGCCGTCGATCAGCTTGGCGTTCTTTAAAAGGATGCGCATAGCGCCACCCTATAGAGGTCGTCGCTTGCGACGACCGTTAGAAAAAATCGTACTCTGGCCCGGCGCTCAGTTTGCTGAGGGGTCATGACTAGTGCGCGGGAAGACCGGGAAGGGTGACCCGGATGCGGTAGACCGAGGTGGAGGCGGTGATGTAGAGGCTCCGGTAGTCGGCGTCGCCCCAGGCGAAGTTGGCGACGTATTCCGGGACGTGGATCACGCCCAGGCAGACCGCCTCGGGGCTGAACACGTGGATGCCGCCGGGACCGCAGCAGTAGACGTGGCCCTGCGAGTCGATCTTCATCCCGTCGGGCGCACCCTTGCCCTCTCCGGTCGTCTCCGCCCACACCGTGCCGCCGGAGAGCCCGCCGTCGCCCTTCACGCCGAAGACGCGGATGTGCTGCCGGGCCGTGTCGTTGACGAAGAGCCGGCGGCCGTCCAGCGAGAAGCAGAGCCCGTTGGGCCGGTCGAAGTCGTCCGCGAGCAGCACCGGGCTCTTCGGGTCCGATCCCACCCGGAAGAGGCCCTGGAAGCCCAGCTCCTGCGGCCGGAGCACCCCGTAGAACTCGGCGCGGCCGTACGGCGGGTCGCTGAAGTAGACGGCCCCGTCCGCCGAGCAGACGATGTCGTTCGGGCTATTCAGCTGCTTGCCCTGGAAGTGCGTGGCGAGCGGGACGATCCGGCCGTCCGCCTCGGTGCGCGAGATCCGGCTGGAGGCGTGCTCGCAAGCCAGGAGCCGGCCCTGGCGATCCCAGGCGAGGCCGTTGGACTTGTTGCAGGGCTGGCGAAAGGTGGTGACGCCGTCCGTGGCGGACCAGCGGCGCAGGTGATCGCCCGGCATGTCGCTCCACAGGAGATACCGGCCCGCCGGGTGCCAGAGCGGGCCCTCGGTGAAGAGGCACCCGGTGGCGATCCGCTCGAACTCGACCCGGGGGCCCACGACCTGCGTGAAGCGCGGATCGCGGATCGAGACGGTGGAAGCGGTCACTTGGCCATGCGCTCGCCGGGTTTGCCGCCGACGTACCAGTCGGGGGGATCGACTTCCTCGAACACCACCCACACGGCTTCCTTCGGGAGCTTGGTCACGTCGGAGATGGCGGCGGTCACCCGCTGGGCGATCTCGTTCAGGTTATCCTTGCCCCAGCCTTCGTAGATGCGGATGTTGACGAATGGCATCGGAGTCTCCCTTGGCCCCGGGGTGGTCGAGGGCGCGTCGCGGCCCCCGGAAAGTGTCGGGAGACTAGCATGGCTGCCCGCGAAGGGGCAAGAGCGCGGCGCGTCAGTAACCGCGCCGCGCCCTCGAGGCCTAGAAGGTGAGCGTGTCTCCCGGGCTGATCGGGAAGACCTGGGTCGCGGTGGTCCCGAGCGCGGTCTGATACTCCTGCGGCGTGCCGCGCAGCACCGGGAAGGTGCCGTAGTGGAAGGGGATGGCGAACCTGGGCTTGAGCATCTCCCGGGTGGCGTAGGCCGCGTCCACGGGATCCATCACGAAGTGGCCGCCGATGGGGATCATGATCAGGTCCGGCTTGTAGTAGTCGCCGATCAGGCGCATGTCCCCGAAGAGGCCGGTATCGCCCATGTGGTAGAGCTTGAAGCCGGTCTCGAACTGGATGATGAACCCGGCGGGCTCGCCCCCCGGGTAGGTGGTGCTCTTCTTGGTCGCGGGGTCGGACACCGTCACCTCGGAGGAGTGCTCGGCGCGCGTCTGGGTGATGGTGATCTGCGGCCCCATCGGCTGCACCTTGCCGCCCTTGCCGAAGCGTACACCCTGCTCGGGGGTGACCCAGCCGAGGTCGATCATGGTGGCGATGAGCCCCGCGGGCCCGAGCACCTTGGCGCCGGTCCGCGCGGCGAGGTCCTTGACGTCGCCCACGTGGTCGCCGTGCCCATGGGTGACCAGGATCACGTCGACCTTGCCGAGCGCGTCGAGGTTCTTGTGCGCGGGTGGGGTCTTGGGGTTCTTGGTGAGGAACGGATCGATCACGATCACCTTGCCGGTCGGCGTGGTGATCTTGGTGGAGGCCTGGCCGAGCCACTGCACCTGGACCTTGCTGGTCTGGGCCCATGCCGCGTCGGTCGCCAGGGAGTAGGTCAGGGCCCCGGCGGCGGCGACCTTCAGGAAGTCTCGACGTTCCAGCTCCATGGCGGTTCCTCCTAGGCCTTCAGGCTCTTGGCGAAGAGACCGGTGCAGCGCTTCCACGCATCCGCGGAAGCCTCCGCATTGTAGGACGGGCGATAGTCGGCGAAGAAGCCGTGGCTGGCGCCGGGGTAGATGACGACCTCCGCGTTGCGGTTGGTCTGCTTGAGCAGCTCGCCGAACTTCCGGGCGTCGTCCGGGGTGGGATTCGTGTCCTTCTCGCCGTAGAGGCCGAGGAACGGCGCCTTGATGTCCTTGGCGACGTCGAAGCCGGTCACCGGGTTCGGGGTGTCCGGATAGGGCCGGGCGGGCGGGCCGTACCACGCCACCGCTGCCTTGATGTCGGGATTGGTCGCGGCCACCTGGTACACGGTGGAGCCGCCCCAGCAGTGGCCGGTCACGCCCACCCGATCCGCCCGCGCTCCCGGGCGCTTCTTGGCCCAGTCCACCGCGGCGGCGCAGTCGCCGAGCACCTGCTTGCGCGGCACCGCCAGCACGATCTTCAGGATGTCCTGGACGTTCGGGATGTGGCCCACGCCGCCTTCCCGCTTGAACAGCTCGGGCGCCACCGCGTGGTAGCCGTCCTTGGCGAAGCGCCGGGTGACGTCCTTCACCCACTCGTGCACGCCCCAGATCTCCGAGATCATCAGGATGATCGGGGCGTTGGTCGCGTTCGCGGGGCGCGCTTCGTACACCGGCATCTTGTAACTCCCGATCGCGACCTCCGCGTCGCCCGCCACGATCCCCTGCGTGTCGGTCTTGATGGCCTGGCCGAGCGCCTTCTCGACGCCGACCGCGTAGCCGGCGAAGGTGGCGGCGCCACCGGCCTTGAGCACCTGGCGCCGGGTCAGACCCGCAGCTTTCGACTTGAGCATGATGACCTCCCTGGGTTGTTGTCGCAGTGACGTGATCCGCGGGGCGGGCAGAGGTTAACACGCCCCCCACCGCACCGACAAGGCGCTCCCCGGCCCATGCAGGCAGGGCCCCCGCGCATCACAACTGCGCGGGGGCCCTGGGGGTTCCCCTGGCCGACCGGGTCGAGGCTACTTCCTGGCGATGAACCGCTTGGCCTGCTTGAGCTCGGATCGGTCGGCATCGGCTCCCTCGCCGAGGGTCACGAGCCGCCCGTAGTAGGTGCGGGCCTTGACGGTGTCCCCGGCCAGCTCCGCGGCTCGCGCGGCGAGCGCGAACGCTCCCGCGAAGTGATCGACGTTCAGCTTCCGGGCCGCGGTGACCTCTTCCACGAGCGCCCGCGTCTCGCGATCCCGGCCGAGCTGCAGGTAGCGCCCGGACCAGGGTGCCGCGCCCGCAGTGCTATGCTGGGGACGTGGCCGACCTCGTCAACGAATTCTCCTGGTCGCGCACCCGCGACAATGCCTTCCAGGAGTGCCGGCGGCGCTACTTCTATCAGTACTACGGCGCCTGGGGCGGCTGGGACGCCGACGCCGACCCGCTCGTCCGCCGGCTCTACGTCCTCAAGCAGCTCGCCACCCGGCAGATGTGGGCGGGCCGGCTCGTCCACGAGGCGATCGAGCGCTCCCTGCTCGCCCTGCGCGACGGCCACGGCCTGAGCGAGGCCTCCCTCATCGAGGACACGGTGCGCCAGATGCGCGAGGAGTGGAAGGGCTCGCGCGCCGGGATCTACCGGCAGGCCCCGAAGCGGCCCTCGCTGTTCGAGCACGAGTACGGCGTGGCGGTCCGCGACGGTGAGTGGCAGGCCCTCCGCGACCACGTGGTCCGCTGCCTGCGGAACTTCCACCGGCTGCCCGTCCTCGCCGAGATCAAGCGCACGCCGACCGAGCGCTGGGTCTTCATCGAGGACATCGGCTCCTTCCCCTTCGAGGGCACCCGCGTGTTCAGCGCCCCCGACTTCGGCTACTGGAGCCAGGCCGACCGACTGCAGCTCCTGGACTGGAAGACCGGAGGCGGCGGCGAGGGCGCCGGGCTCCAGCTCGGCGGCTACGCCCTCTATGCCCTCGAGGTGCTGCGCGTCGACCTGGGTCGCGTGGACCTGCTGGAAGTCAACCTCCGCGAGGGTAAGGTGACCAGCCACCCCTGGGACGAGGCGAGCCTCGACCGGGTCCGCGAGCACATCCGGCTCTCGGTGCGCTCCATGAAGGCGTACCTCAAGGATCCCGAGCGCAATCTGGCGGAGGAATCGGGCTTCGAGAAGACGGAGGAGCTTCGCATCTGCCGCTGGTGCAATTTCCGGGCGGTCTGCCGCCCCGACCTCGCCCCGTTCGTCTCCCTTCCTGCCTCTCCCCCGGTGGAGGACAGCGAGCTGCCGTGAAGGCCCTCCTCGTCGATCTCGACGACACGCTGCTCGACTACTCGGGCGGCGTGGACGAGTGCTGGGTCCACGCCTGCGAGGCGCTCGCCGGCCCCGCCGGCATCGACCCGGGCGACCTCGTGGCCGCGATCGGCGAGACCCGCCGCTGGTTCTGGAGCGACCCGGGCCGTCACCGCATCGAGCGCGCCGATATGCTGCGGGCCTGGACCCGGATCACCGCGCACGCGCTCGATCGCCTCGGGCGTGCGGACGAGCCGCTCGCCGCCGCCATCGCGGAGGACTTCGCCGACCGCCGCTGGGAGCGGATGACGCTGTTTCCCGGCGTCACCGCCGCGCTCGAGACCCTGCGCGCCCGCGGCGTCCCGCTCGCCATGGTCACCAACGGCGACGCCACCCATCAGCGCCGCAAGATCGAGCGGCACGATCTGGAGCGGTTCTTCGACGTGATCGTCGTGGAAGGCGAGCTGGGCGTCGGCAAGCCCGAGGAGGTCGTCTACCGTTACGCCCTCTCCAAGCTCGGGGTGAAGTCGGAGGACGCCTGGATGGTGGGGGACAACCTCGAGTGGGACGTGCTGACGCCTCAGCGCCTGGGCCTCCGGGGGATCTGGGTGGACGCCCCGGGCCAGGGGCTGCCGAAGTCCTGCTCGGTGGCGCCGCACCGCATCATCCGCGCCTTTCCCGAGCTGCTCGTGCCCCCTGCTGAATAGCTTGGGGGAAAAATCCCGGTGTGCAAGACTGTGATTCCACATGCATTTTGATTGGAGGAACAGGCCAATGCGCCACCGGAGCTTCCTGCCGCTCATGCTGGGCCTCGTCCTGCTGTCGGCCGGCTGCGCCGCCACCCACCGCGAGTGGGAGGTCTGGCGGGCCCACCCGACGCACTACGCCACCGGCAATCACATGACGTTCTCGATGGGCAACGTGGTGGGTGGGGCACCCCGGGTGACGCCGGAGATGGTGGAGCAGGCCAGGAGCGAGGGGTGGTGGGGCCGTAACACCCCATTTGTCGGGCCACGGCCCGATGTCGCGGGGCGGTGGGAAGGCACCTGGAGTGGCTACGGCATCTGGCGCTCGCTGCGGGGTGGCGTGGCGGAGGCGGTCCTGACGCTGGACGGCGCCACCGGCCATGGCGTGCTCGTGCTCAAGGACTCGCAGGTCGCCGAGGGCGTCCCGCTGGCAGTCCGCGAGCGGTCCTCGTTCGGCGCGCCGATCGAGATCTCCGTCTCGGAGACCGACATGTGGGTGAACGGCACCGAGCGGGGCAGGCCGTTCGCGGCCTCGTTCAGGCTGCAGGGCGACCGGCTCGTCGGAGGGTTCCTCTACACGAACTCGCCCGTGCGGATCGAGCTGACCCGCATCCCCTGAGGCCGTCGCCTCAGGGCGCGGTGGGCTGGACGACGACGGTGCGCAGGACGGCCAGGTAGCGCTGCGCCACGCGCTGGAGGTCGGCGGCGGTGACCGCGCGCACCGCCGCCACGTAGCGATCCAGGAACTCGAAGCCCACCCCGGATTCCTCGTAGGCCGCCAGGTACCACGCCTGGCGGGCGTTGGTGCGGCGGTCCATCGCGAGGTTCCCCAGGACGTAGGCCCTGGCCACCCGCAGCTCCGCGTCCGACACCGGCTCGCGCTGCACCCGCCCGAGCTGCGCCCGGAGCGCCGCCTCCGCCCGGGCCACGTTCTCCGGCGCGGTGCCGAGCTGGGCCAGGAAGTAGCCATGCTCCACGCGCGCCGGGTACTGGGCCGCGGTGGTGTAGGCGAGGCCCTGCTTGTCCCGTAGCTCCGAGAAGAACCGTCCCGCCATCCCGCCGCCCAGCACGTTCGCCAGCACCTTGACCGCCGGGTAGTCCGGGTCCGTCAGCGGAGGGGCCAGCGCGCCCATCAGGATCTGCGCCTGCGCGCCGGGCACGACGCGCACCTCGCGCCACGGGGCGGGCGCGGGCGGTGGGGGCGGGGCCGGCACCGGCGCGGCCCCCGCGGGCATCGGCCCGAAGAGCCGCGTGGCCTGGGCGAGCACCTCGGCCGTCCGCACCCGCCCGCTCACCGCCAGCACGAGGCCGCCCGGCACGTAGTGGCGCTCGTAGTGGGCCAGGAGCGCGCGGCGGTCGAGCCCCGCGAGGCTCTCCCGGAGCCCGATCGGATCCCAGGCGTAGGGATGGCGACCGAAGACCCGCGCGGTGAGCGTGTCGAAGGCCACGTCGTAGGGCTTCTCGCCGCGATTGCGCACCTGCCGGAGGAGGAAATCGCGCACCGCCGCCACCACGCCGTCCGGCATGGTGGGCCGGAGGGCCACGTCGGCCACGAGCTCGAGGATCTCCACCCAGTGGCGCGAGAGCGCGGTGGCCGCGATCTCCGAGTAGTCCACGTCGCCGGTGGCCTCGATGCTGCCCCCCATCGCGTCGGCCGCCTGCACGATCTGGCCGCCGTCGCGCGTGGTGGTGCCGCGGACGATCATGAGCTGGACCAGGTTGGAGATGCCCGCGTTGGCGGCGGTCTCCCAGCGCGTGCCCATGCGGACCATCAGCGAGACGCCGACGACCGGCGCGGTGGGGTTCTCGCGCACCAGCACGGTGAGCCCGTTGGGGAGCCGCGCCCGGCTGACCGCGGGGCTCTGGGCCCACGCGGGCGCGGCGAGCAGCGCGAGGAGGCCCGCCACCAGGAGCGCACGCGCGCGGATCATCTGGTGCCGGGGGCGCCGGGCTTCGGCACGAAGGCGAGCCGGGCGTAGTCGGTGCGCGAGAGATACCGGCGCGCCGCGTCCCGGATCTGCTCACGGGTGACGCGCCCGAGCCGGTCCACATAGCGCAGCTCGGCCTCGAGCGTCCAGGTGGTCTCGGCGAGGCCGTAGGCGTAGGCCAGGCCCTCGGAGGTCTCGGTGTCGAAGGCGTGCTGCGCCTCGAACTTGGTCACCGCGAGGCGGCGCTCCTCCTCGGTGGGCCCGCTCTCCTGCATCCGCGCGATCTCCTCCAGGATGATGCGCTCCACCCGCTCCAGGTCCTTGGCCTCGAGCTCGGCCCGCAGGCTCACGATGCCGCCGCCCACGAGCGCCGCGTAGCTCATGGTCACGTTCGAGACCAGGCGCTCCCGATCGCGCAGCCGCTGGGCGAGCCGCGAGCTCTCGGTGCCTGCGAGAATCGTGGCGAGCAGGTCCACCGCATCGCCGCTGGCGTCGTCCGAGCGCGGGGCCGGCCAGCCGAGCGCGAGGTGGGCCTGCTGCTCGGCGCGCTCCACGGTGCGGCGCACCCCGCCGATGAGCCGTGCCTGCGCCGGCGCCGGGGCGGGCCGGTAGCGGGTGGCCGGCATGCTCCCGAACGTGCGGTCCACCATGCCGCGCACCTCGATCGGACTCACCGGCCCGGCCACCACCAGCGTCATGTTCTCCGGCACGTAGTAGTGGCGGTTGAAGGCGCGCAGCCGCTCCTGGGTGGCCGCCTGCATCGTCTCGCGGGTGCCCAGCACCGGGCGGCCGTAGGGCGTGCCCGCGAAGACCATGCCGTAGAGCTGGCGCACCACCGCCGATCGCGGGTTGTCCTGCTCGATCCGCGCCTCCTCGAAGATGACCTCGCGCTCGCGGCCGATCTCGTCGGGGGCGAAGGAGGACCGGAACGCCATGTCGGCGAGGAGCTCGATGCCCATCGCGGTCGCGTCGCTCGGCAGCACCAGGTAGAACGAGGTGTAGTCGAACGAGGTCAGCGCGTTCGAGCGGCCGCCCACGCCTTCCACCGTCCGGTCCACGTAGCCGGGGCCGAAGCGGTCCGTGCCCTTGAAGAGCATGTGCTCCTGGAAGTGGGCGTAGCCGAGCTGGTCGGGCGTCTCGTGCCGCACCCCGACGCCCACGAAGAGGTAGAGCGCCACGATATCGGAGGCGCGGTGGTCCTGCACGATGAGCCGCATCCGGTTGCGCAGCACCTGGCGCACGGGCGGAGGGAGGTCGGCCTCGGCGGCGCCCGGGGCCGGCGCCGAAGGTCCCGCGCCGGATCCGGCGCAGGCGGAGACGACCAGGGCGAGGGCCAGCCACGGCACCGCGCGCCAGGAGGCGGGTCGGATCACGAGCACGATGCTCCCGAGCCGGTGCCCTCGGCGGCGATCACGACGAGATCGAGGCGCTCCATCGCGCGGCCCCCTCAGACGGTCAGGGCGGCGCCGGTGACCGCGGCGGCCCGTTCGGAGAGCAGGAAGGCCACCACCTGGGCCACGTCCTCGGTGCGGACCCACTCCGAGCGATCCGCGTCGGGCATGGCGCGGCGGTTGCCCGGCGTGTCCATGGTGCTCGGGAGCACCGCATTGACGGTGATCCGGTGCTTCTTCACCTCCTGGGAGAGCGCCCGGGTCAGCGTGATCACGCCCGCCTTGGACACGGTGTAGGCGATGAAGCCGCCCTGCGGAGCGAGCACCGCGCGCGAGGCGATGTTGACGACGCGGCCGCCGCCGCCCGCGATCATGACCGGCAGCACCGCGCGACAGGCGATGACCGCGGAGGTGAGGTTGAGCGCCATCATGCGCTCCCACTCCGCGAGCGGGGTGGAGAGCAGGTCGCCGCCCGCGAAGCCGCCCACCGCGTTGACGAGGCCGTCCACCCGGCCGTGCCGGTCGCGCACCGCGTGGACGAACTTGCCCATCGCGTCCTCGCGGGTGACGTCGGCGGGCAGGGCGAGGAGGCGCGCCCGGTGCTCGGGGGCCAGCCGCGCTTCGAGCCCCTCGCGTTCCTCCGGCACCGCGTAGGGAATCGCCACGCTCCCTCCGGCCTCGAGCAGGGTGATCGTGATCGCCTGGCCGAGCGCGCCGGTGCCCCCGGTGACGACCGCGACGCGGCCGGTCACGAGGCGGGGCGCGCGCGGCGGCCGGCCAGGTCCTCGGCCCGCCGCGCCAGCTCGAAGTCGAGCGTGGTGATGCCGGAGGCGTCGTGGGTGGCGAGATCGATGACCACGCGGTTGTACACGTTGAACCACTCCGGATGGTGATCGAGCGCGTCCGCCTCGCGGGCCACGTCGGTCATGAAGGCGAAGGCCTGGGTGAAGTCCGAGAAGGTGAGCTCGCGGTGGAGCTTGCCGCCCTCGAGCCGCCACCCGGGCAGGGCGGCCAGGCGCTCTGTCACCTCCGCGTGGGCGAGCCTGGGGGGCCGGGCCATGCCGTGCGCCTAGCCCGCCGCGGGCGCGCCCATGATGGCGGAGCGCTGGATGTCTTCGTAGCGCACCTTGGCGACGTCGAAGGCCTCGATGTTGTCGACGAGCTTCTTGAAGGTCTGCTCGAAGCCGGGCAGCGTCTTCCGCTGGCGCGTCAGCGGGGTGGTGCGGGCGAGGACGAAGTTCTTCACGTAGGGGTGGTTGATGCCGCGCTTCTTGATCCGCGCGACCACCGCGGCCAGCGCCTCGTCGGCGTCGCGCACGAGCGCGGCCCGCTCCTCGCGCTCCTTGAGCGTCCTCGGGAAGTGCCCCTTCAGGAACTTGTCCACCCGGCGCAGGATCGGGGCGAAGGCGCCGCCCGCGAAGCGCTTGTTCTGCTCGTAGAGCAGGCCGAGGGTGATGAAGTGGGCCGACTCGAACTGGAACGCGTAGTCCTCCTCACCCGCCTGCGGCTCTTCCTCCACGAGGCCGCGGTACATGCGGATCACCTCGAGGGACTTCTCCTTGAGGTTGTGCGCCTTCTCGGTGTTGAGGGCCAGGATCTGAAAGGCGACCTCGGGCTCGGGGACCAGGATGGCCGGGATGACCTTGCACTTGAGCCTGCTCAGCACCGAGCGCCGATGGTTGCCGTTGGGCGTCCAGTAGACCCCGGGCCGCGGCGACATGACCACCACCGGATCCACGAAGCGGTCGATCTTCTTGACCACTTCCTGCAGGCGCTTGACGTGGGTCGGCGAGAGATCGCGCTGGTAGGGGGTGGGTTCCACCTTCTCGAGCGGCAGGAGGCAGAAGATCTGCCAGTGGTCCCCCACCGGCTCGCGATAGACGGCGAGCACCGAGCCGCCGTCGCGCTCGACCTGGTCGGCCAGCGCCACCACCGCCCGGGCCGGCTCCTCCTCCGGCACCACTCGCCACTTCGCCATGCCGGGGATTATGATGGCTCCAAGCGACATTGTCGAGGGCTCGCGGACTTAAGCGCGACCCGGTAATGCTGAGCCCGTCGCGATTATCGCGAAGCGCTTAACCCACGGCTCACGCGCTCTCCGCGACGTCCCGTCACTCGCCGCCTAGCTTGTCCAGCCAACGCCAGAGTTGTCGCTCCGACACGCCGAGCCGCTCCGCGGCCTCTGGGATCGAGGCGGGTGGATCAGCGCCCTCGAAATGATCGGCAAGCTCGCGCAGCATCGCCCGGCCACGAGCCGATCGCAGCGGGGCCGCTCGGAGCCCGTTCAGCATCTCGCGCGTGATCGTCCAGCGCTCCTGCCCCGGCGGCGATCCCGCTGTGGGGCGCGCACGATCCGGGATCGGCTCGTCGTCATCGGCCAGTCGCACATGCTCGCGCTCGATCACCGGGGCGTGGTGCCCGTGAGCCTTGCGCTGCTCGCTGACGAGCCGCTCCGCGATCCGGCGCAGCAGGATATCGAACTGGCCCAGCTCGGCGGCGTCCAGGATGTCGAGCACGGAGAGGCCGCGCAGCGCCTCGTGGAGCACCAGCAGAGCCTGCGCGTCGATCGCCTGGTCGACGATCTGGCGCCATGAGCTTTGCCCGGTCGCCTCCCGCTGCATGAGCGCGGACTCGTTCACGAGCGGGTGATGCGTCTTCCGACTCTTGATGCCTCGGACGATCTTCCTGAGCGCGCGACGGCTCCGCTCCACCTCCGCGCTGGTCAGGATGCCGGGCTCCAGGCAGTCGATGGCGATGATCGCCAGGTGCATGCCATTGAGGTGCGCGGCACAGGCGCGCTCGTGCGCGAGCCGATCGGCGGCTTCGGGCAGGATCTCAGCCTGGACCAGTGGTGCGTGCGTCGCGGGCGTGGTCATGGCAACCACGTCGGACCGCTGAGCCCAGGAGAGCGCCCGGCGCGCTCGGCGGCGAGATGGAGCCAGCCCGCCCAGACCGATCGACCATCGCGGCGCAGATCCGACAGGAACAGGCGCGCGGAGGCGCGACGCTGCGCACAGATGACTCGATGCTCGCATGATCGGTTGCAGCGATGGGCGAGATCCGCCTGGGCCTGCTGGACGAGGGCGGCCGTCAACACGAAGTAGGGCGCGTCTGCGCGGGGGTCGACCCGGTCAACCTGGTCGACGTGGGGGCGATGGGTGAGCGCAGGATCGGGGAGCGCGAGCAGCAGCGTCGCGGGCATAGGCGGTCCTTATCTTCCGACAACACCCCGCTCGCCCCGACGAAGCGGGTGGGTCAGAGCATCGGACGCACCGAGCGGGATGTCAATCACTCCGGGCTTCACCAGGCTCTCCGGTTGATCGCCCTCAGTCGCTCACCTCCGGCGGCCCGTCGTCTTCGCGCATCAACCGCTCGACCTCCGCCACCAGCTGGTCGAGCGTCGAGCGGACGATCGTGTCGGTCTCCCACATCCGGCGATAGAGCCCATCCTCGTCGACCGCGGGTTCGAGCATGTACGTAGGGATCTCCTCCCTTCCGCGGCGTCGTGATACATCACCTGGAGGTCTTCCAAGAGGTAGCCCTGCCGATCCGGCCGCCCCGCCACCCACGCGGCGATCTTCGGCATCAGGAGGTCTGGGGGCGCGCCCTCCGTGAGCAGAGGGATCAGTTGGTTGAAGAACTCGCGGGCGTCGCGTTCGTCGGGCGTCGGGTCGTGCGTCATGGCCGGTTGTGCTCCCTTCGGTTGCTCGTCAGCTGTCCCCGCCTGGGAAGAGCGCGCGGAGGTTCACTCGCACGAGCGCTCTTCGTCCGCCGCCATCTCCACGATCGCTGACCACAGCGCGTCAGCCGCCTCGGCCTTCTTAAGATCCAGGGCCGCCTCACGCAAGGGATCGTCTTCCACATCTTCGTGCGCTCGCTGACTCTGCTGCAGACAGTTCGCCAGGAATTCGAGATGTCCTCGGAGCGCCACGCGCTCCCACCAGTCGAGGAACAGCGACAGCGCCTTCTCCACGAGTGCCTCGGTCGGGATCTCACCCAGGAGCGTCACGATGTCCTCCCAGCGTTCGCGGAACTCGCGCTGCTCAGTCATGATCCTCCTCTCTCGTCGTGGTGGCGCTTCCGCATGAAGCTCCGACGTGATCGCTGCCGAGCCCTCAACACGTAAGCGTTCGTCTCGCGTGTGCGTTTCAGCCGCTCGACGTCGCGACGACGGAAGAAGCGGCCGAGGGTGGTGATGAGCACGGGACGCAGGCGTCCGGCCTGGACCAACTGAAGCGTCCGCACGTGACTCACGCTGAGCAGTCGAGCCGCCTCACCCGTGGTGCCCGCCTGATCTGCCACGCGAGCCAGTAGCGTGAAGGAGTCCTTCATTTACTCGTATTCTTCACGCACCTGACACGACGCTAGCTCTCCCACTGGAACCCTCGACGCTGGTAGACTCCCGCCCGGGAGGTGCCGCCATGCGTGTCATGCTCACGGTCGTCTGCCTGTTCGGGCTCGCCATCTCGGCCTTCGCCGAGTGCGCGTGGGTGCTGTGGGAGCACCAGTTCGTTCCAGGTTCGTCCCCTGTTGACATGTGGGTTATCCGAGCAGCGTGGCCAGACTGGAATCCGTGCAAGAATTAAGAAGAGGCTGCGGAGCCGTGACATCCCGGTTCCGTATGTCTCCGCTCACGTGGACGGCTGGCTTGCTCCTAGCGATCGGCTTCACGGCGCAGCTAGGGCTGGCATTCGTCCGCGAATTCGACCCCGACGAGCTCGAGCATCTGCACGGCGCATGGTTGATTTCAAAGGGCATGCTCCCGTACCGCGACTACTTTGAGCACCATACGCCTGGGCTGCACTTCCTCCTGGCACCGCTGAGCTGGGCGCTCCAGCCGGAGACGGATCCCGGCCGGGCATTCGCCATGATCTTTCTGGCGCGGGGACTGATGTGGCTCTTCACCGGCGTCATCCTGTTCCTCACTATCCGGCTCGGAGCGGCGCTTCGAGACTATCGGGTCGGGCTTGTCGCAGCGGTGTTGCTGCTCTACGTCATCATGTTCTCCGAGAAAACGCTTGAGATCCGCCCTGATCTTCTTTCGGTGACGTTCTGGCTGGCATCTCTCCTTTCGCTCCTACCGCTGTTGCGAGAGGCCAGGCCTACTGCACGGACCCGGTGGGCCTGGGCGGGAGCGCTGCTCGGCGCCGGAGTGATGTGCACGCAGAAACTGCTGTTCGTATTGCCCGGGGTATCTGCAACCCTGCTATGGTATCTCGCTGACCCGGCCGCTCGCGATGCGGTCCGCATTCGTCTCGGGAACATCGCCGCGATTGCGGCTGGCTTCTCAATTCCGATTCTCGTCACGATGGCCTACTTTGCCGCGCACCACGGGCTCTCGGAGTTTTTCACGTTCAACGTCATGTTCAACGTCGGCTTTAGGTCGGGGTTCACACCGTACCGTGGTCTGATGAGTCTCGTCGAGCAGAACCCACTCTTCGTCGCATTTGCGGTCGTGGGCTTGGCCCACATCCTCTTGGGGCTTCGACGAGCCGAATCGAGCGAGCGGGGCGACGCCGGACTGGTCCTGAATTCGCTCGGGCTGTTCGCTGGTCTCTGGATCATTCCGGTGGCGTACCGGCAGTACTACCTCATGGCGTTGCCGCTCTGGGCGTTGTTGGCCGCCGTGTTCCTGGTTGGTGCAATCGATACCCTCGCGGATCGACGTGTTTGGTTGGGATCATCACGGCGCGACAGGATGGAGTGGAGCGTGTGTGGCACACTCTTGCTATTCGCGTTGGGAGCTACTCTCGGAGAGTCGCGACCCCGGCTCCTCGGTACCTATAGCGTAGGTCCCGCGATTCTTCCGGTCTTCTGGGGCCTGGCGGTCGTCCTCATGCTGGTGAGTCTTCGCCGCCGGGCGGGGGCGTGGGCTTTGGCCGTGCTCCTGTTGGCGAGCACGGTCCATCCGCTGGCACAACTTAGGTACGAGTTCCTTTGGCGAAACACTCAGACGCTAGCCGACATCCGATATGTACTCGAACACACCTCGCCGTCCGACAGCATCATGGACGGTTTTACTGGGCTGGGTGTGTTTCGGCCGCACGCGTTCTTCTACTTCCCACTCACGGGCGACATCATGACTATGTTGCCCGACGTCGAGAAATCACGGATGGTCGAGGATCTCCGTACCAACCGGGTGTCACCCGCCCTGATCGTCCGCGACCCCACACTGCTTCGCCTGCCGCGGCCGTTCGCCAGCATTTTGGAGTCCCGGTACGAACCGGTTGAGCGCGAGCTCTTGTGGCGACGGAAACGCAGGTATGTTGTGCCCTCATCTGGCCAGGATGACCGCGATGTTCTGAATCGGCGGGCAGCCACCACGCCGCCTCCGAAGGGAAGTGGCGAAGAGGCGGGAGCTACTTCGGAAGGCGTGAACCATGCGCTACAATCTTGGGGGCCATGACTCGACAACCCGTTGACCGGATCAGCCCGCTCCCACGGCCCGAGCCTGCGGAGAACGGCGGTCGCCCGACGGCGCTGACGGACGCGATCGCCGCGAGGATCTTGACCGCGATCCGGATCGGGGCGCATCCGGGGCCGGCCGCTGCCTTTGCCGGGATTCCTGCCGAGACGATGTCGCGGTGGATGCATCGCGATGATGAGCCGTTCGTGACGTTCCAGCAGAAAGTCCGAGAAGCCGAGTCAGTTGCCGAAGTGAAGGCCATCGGGATCGTGACCTCGTCGCGAGAGGCCAAGGACGCGTTGGGGTTTCTCGAACGCCGATTCCCGAAGCGGTGGGCGAGGGTGCCGACGCAGGCGGTGCAGGTGAGCTTCGATCTCGGGGCGATGCTCGATCGCATCGAGGCGCGACGCGCTGACCCTCGGACGCCGCGTGATCCGCGCCCACCGATGCGCCCAGGTGCGCCGCATGATCCGCGACCGGCGCTCGTGATCGAGCACGAGCCCGTGCCGCCCGCGCTGCCCGAGCGTGCGCCTCCAGCACTGCGGGAGCCTCGACCGAAGCGCGAGCCCGTCCGGCCAAAGCGCGAGCCGGTCCTGTAAGCTAAGCGGGGTCACGCGGCGCGGAGATCGCGGGCGAAATCCACGCAGGTCCGTCACAAAGCTGGCCGCATTCCGTCAGATGGCACTCGGCCGGAGGGGCCGATGTGGCTAGTTCAATGGCCTTCTGCTCATGGCGCAGCTAATGCAGCCTTCCTGACTCCGAGGAGACACACCATGAGGACCACGCGAATCTCAGGCGCACTGCTCGTAGGGGTGGGGCTACTGCTCGCCGTGAACGAGGCGGAGGCGCAGTATCGCTACACGGACGACAAGGGCGTGACCAAGACCACGCAGTACAAGCTGGACGTGCCGGTCGCCTACCGGGATGATGCAGTATGGATCGGTCAAAGGGGCGTCGGTCTGCCCGGTCTCAGCGCTGAGATGAAGAGGCGCGCGGCGCTCGACGAAGCCAATCGTCGGGTCAACCAGGCAGACGCGGCGTTGATCGTCGAGAAGATGCGCAAGGCCTCGGCCGCAAGAGCCGCACGGGGTGGCGACGACGAGGACGTCCAGAAGGAAGCACAGGATCTTGCCGACCAGACGGAACGCAGCGCCCGTGTGAAGAGCCAGGCGAGGAAGATCCTGGATTCGCAGGGCGGTTCGAAAATGTACCTTCCGGCTCCGGCCACCAAGCGCTAGACGACCCTGATCGCCACGGCGCCGGTCTGCCAGTTACGGGGGACCGGCGCTCGGCGTTTGCCCCTCAAAGGTCAGGGCTCCTCCCAGGTACCGAATCCGCCTACCGCACGAAGCTCTTGGGTTTGTCTTTGAAGTCGTTCAGGCCCACGACGGGGTGCAAATTCCTTAGTCCTTCCAGAAGTCCCTAAATCGGCCAGGCGCTAGCTCGGTGTAGCGGACGGTGTGCTGGATGTTCCGGTGCCCGAGGTACTGCTGGATGCTGCGCGTGTCGTGGCCCTCGTTCGCGAGCTTGAAGCCGCAGGCATGGCGCAGCATGTGCGGGTGGATAGGGAACGCGAGCTTGGCGCGCTGACCCGCTCGCGCCACGATCTTGCGGACGGCGGACGTGGTGAGCGGTCCCTTCCGCTCCGTGGTGAACACGTAGGGCGAAGCCGCGTCGTCGCGCTGAAGTCTCCGCAGCGCGCGAAGCTCGGGATCACGGAGCGGGTGCGTAGACGGTAAACCGTTTTTGAGCCGAGCGACGTGGAGCAGCCCCTGCTTGAGATCCACCTGCTCCCACCGGAGCGCTACGAGTTCCGAGACGCGCAGCCCGTGGCGGTAGGCCAGCATCAGGAGCGTCGCGTCGCGGTGCGGCCGTCCCAGCCCCTGCGATCACTCGCTCGGCCTCACTCGGCGTCAGGTACTCGCGAGTCCGAGCTGCGCTGTTGGGACGTCTCTTCGGGGGAACTTTCTCACTTACAGTGTTTGGGGCGACTGCGCGAGCGAGAGCTAAGTGCTTGATCTTCGTCATGGGGCCCCTGTGGACTTTCTCATCTTCGATCATTCTAGGGAAAGTCTACCGAAGGGGTCAAGGGCGGTGTTCCGGGAGTGCTCGTGGTCGACGTCGAGCACCCAGCCCTGAGCCGCCCGGTGACACTAGGAGCGCGAATGACTCGCGGGACGTGTCGGACGTCGTCTCGCGCTGTTTGCACGCGGCAGGGCGTCACCACCGCACGCTGGCGAGCGAGCAGTGATGAGGGCTCGACCGGAGGATTTCTGGGGGGAGACGTGTGTCCCGGAGCTTGCAGCCTTCGACGAAGGCTGCAACAACGCGCCTTCGAGAGATCTCACTTGACGAAACCCCATCTCGAAGGGGCGCGCGCGAAGCCCGCCGCGTTCGGTTCTGGAACAGGCGCGCTGAGCCGCCAGGATCCTGCCTCGGCCTGACCGCCGACCGCGCGGCCGCTGACCGGCTCAGCGGGCGGGGGTGACGTCGGAGACGGTGTAACCGCGGCGGTCCAGGCACGCCGCGAAGGTCTGCAGCGCCCACTCGTCCGGCGTGCGCGCCTTCCTGATGAAACCCCGCGGGAAGAGCCGGCTGAAGAAGTTCGAGAAGATGCCCGAGCTGCGCTTCTTGGCCGGGTTCTCGGGCATCGGCGTGTTGAAGGCCTCGACGCGGCAGCCCTGGAAATCCGCCACGATCACGTTGGCGTCCCGGTCGGCGGTGGCGTAGAGCGAGCCGATCCCGCCGGGGCCCTGGGCGAGGGGGAGCGGCGCGCGGTAGCCGCGGTTGACGAGGCACGCCGCCTCCGCGAGCTCCGGGCTCGTCTCGGTGTGCGCCTGCACGAAGGACAGGCACCGGCTGCGGTCCTCCGCGAGCTGCGCCTCCGTCTGCCCGCCGCGCAGGACGATCCCGGTGTCGGTGGCACAGCCGGCCAGGAGGGCCGTGGTCAGGACGGCGGGGGTCAGGCCGGCGCCGAGCGAGCGCCGCATCACGAGGGCTGGGGCCGCGCCCATCGCCGACGGAACAGCGCGTCTCGGATGGAGCCGTAGATTCCGGCGGGCAGGAAGATGATGAAGATGATCAGGAGGAGGCCGTAGATCGTCTCCGCGATGCCGATGAGCTTGATGCCGAAGGAGATGCGCAGGTACTCGCTGAGCGCGATGGTGAGCGCGGTGCCCACGAAGGGCCCGAGCAGCGAGTACATCCCGCCCAGCACCACCGCGAAGACGATGCGCAGCGACACCCCGATGCCGGAGAGCGTGTCCGGGTTGGTGTAGGCGAGGTAGAGCGCGAGGAGGGCCCCGCCCAGCGCGGTGAGGGCCGCCGAGAGCGCGGTGATGCCCATCTTGAACCGCGTGACCCGGATGCCCACCGAGGCCGCCGCGGTCTCGTCCTCGCCGATGGCCTCCATGGCCGAGCGGGCCATGCTGCGGTCCACCCGCCACCAGACCCAGAGGCCGAAGAGCCAGGCGGCCAGGCCGATGTAGTAGAAGACGCGCTTGTCGGCGAACTGGAGCGTCCAGAGGCCGGAGGCGGTGCCGGCCGTCTTGAGGCTCACGCCGAGAGAGCCGCCGGTCCAGTCGCGCTCGGCCACGATCCACAGGCGAACCACCTCACCGACCGCGAGGGTGACGAGGGCGAAGTAGTGGCCGACCACCTGGAAGCGCGAGCAGGGATAGGAGATCACGAGGGCCAGCGCGACGGTCAGCAGGACCGAGAGGACGACGCCCAGCCAGGGCGTCATCCCGAAGAAGTTCCAGAGCAGCACGGTGGCGTAGGCGCCCACGCCCAGGAAGGCGCCGTGGCCCAGGGAGACGAGGCCGAAGCGCCCCATCAGGGACCACGCGTTGCCCACGAACGACCACAGGAAGATCTGGATGATGACGTGCCAGATGTACTCCTGGGCGGCCCCGAGGGGCAGGACCGGCACCAGCGCCATCGCGGCCAGCGCGAGCAGCCCGACGACGCGGAAGACGCTCGTCATCCACGCCGCGTGAAGATGCCGCCCGGGCGGACGAACATCAGGACGATGAAGATCACGAACGCGATCACGTAGCCCATCTCGGTCGAGACCAGCACGCCGCCCACCGAGATGACCTGGGCCATGATGAAGGCCGCGAA
>Ga0268386_10000898_pt1 | contig 19802 bp, 20 predicted proteins | sample RVTome_15_FD_200260 | JGI IMG/M metagenome (GOLD analysis project Ga0268386, IMG submission 200260) | Soil microbial communities from uranium-contaminated site in the Upper Colorado River Basin, Wyoming, United States - RVT150D86... ...
GCTGTCTGGTTCGCTATTGTTTGCGCTTCCTGGATTGCCTCGAGTTCGGGCAGTGCTATCAAGTCCTTTGGCCGGCCGGCCGTTCGTTTCGCAACAATTAACCTGCCGATATCAATCACCGCGAAGCGGTGATTAAACAAATCAACGGTAACCGAACCTGCAAGCACTTCTTCATAATGGCCGACGCCAGGCACTTCACCCAAAAGATCGAGATCTCCAATGTCTGTGTTGAAGGTGAAGTTTAAACCCCGCTTTAGAGTCTCGCCATCGAGAATGAAAGGTATTCCTTCCGGAGCGTTTCGAAGCCGAGCGTGGACTGATTGTAGCGCTCCAGCCAATCGCTGGAGGTTCGTGGTGTCGCGGGCGTAGCAAACGTCGAGATCGTTCGTGAGGAGCAAAGAACCATGAATCGCGGCAGCTACGCCGCCCACGATTACACAATCTACCCGGTATTCGCCTAACAGCCGCAGAGGCGCCTCAATGATCTTGCTCAGCAATGGCATTGGTAGGATCGATTATGCGGACTGACGCCCTAAGCTTCGCAATCCCTTCGATAAAATCATCCAGTTTGCGTACTCGCTCCTCCGGCGTGAGTCGGAGGTTACCGAGTGTGAGTGTGAGATCTATACCAAACTCAACTGCGCGCGCGGCTGCCGAACCCGGCGGTGGATTGAGGAAATAGTTTTCGATAGCGGCACTCATTACGCAATTAGTATAACACTCCGGCGAGCTCTCTCCGGCCAGTTCTCGACAGCCGAGGAAAGAAGTCAAGTATGGACTCGCGCCGGTAGTGCCCTAATTTGAAAAGTTTTCTCTGCGTATCTCTGCGTCCCCTGCGCCTCTGCGGTGATCTGTCCGTTAAGTGCCATCAACCGCAGAGGCGCAGGGGACGCAGAGATACGCAGAGATGAAACCAGGTCACTGCCCTCGCGCCACTGCCGTGCTTCACCCTGGATAGTTGTATGGCGCCTGGAGACCCAACGGAATTCCAAGGGCCCAGTAGATCAATAGGAAAATAGACCAAGCCACGAGGAATGTGATCGAGAAAGGCAACATCAGTGAAACCAGTGTTCCGATCCCTGCTTTCTTCACGTACCGCTGCGCGAATACCACCACGAGCGGGAAGTAGGGCATTAAAGGAGTGATGATGTTCGTCGTCGAATCACCAACGCGATAAGCAGCCTGGGTCAACTCAGGTGAATGGCCCAATTGCATGAGCATTGGGACAAAGATGGGAGCCAGTAATGCCCACTTCGCCGATGCCGAGCCTATTAAGAGATTAACGAGCGCCGTCAGCATGATGATGCCGACTATCGTTACCTGTCCCGGTAAGGCCAATGCCTTAAGCAGTCCCGCTCCTTTCAACGCCAGCAGCGCACCTATGTTTGATTGTCCGAAAGCGGCGATAAACAGCGCCGCGAAAAAAGCAAGCACAATGTAGTAGCCCATCGTGCTCATCGACTTGCTCATCCCCTTGATAATGTCGCGATGGCTTTCGACAGTTCCAGCGAGGTACCCGTAAACCACCGCGGGAAGCAGAAATATCAGGAAGATCAGCGGGACTATCGACTGCATCAACGGCGCGTTCGCCGCGGTCAGTTGCGGAGGCGATAGTTCAGCGTTGGCAATAATGCTCTGGCTGTGGGTCGCAAATTGTTCGTCACCCAACCGGGTTCTAAGTGCGTCCTGAAAAGCTTTTTGACCCGGAAACTCCTGCTTCATGGGCTCGACCCTTTGCAACACATCCTCGGGAGTTCCACCAGTTCTTAGCCGCTCGATCGATTGTGGTGATAACTTGTAAGCCTCCGGCGATCTCATTGGCGAAGCCGGTGGCACTGATACAAGGGCCAACAGGGCAAGGGCCACAACCAAAGTTAGCATCCCGCCTATCAGACCCCTGCGCTCTTTTGAGGTGAGCTGTTCCATCTTCGGCATATCCGCGACGTCGCCATCCACCTCGACATTGCGCAAACGTGGCTCGATAACACGATCAGTCAGAAACCACCCCAGGCCGATAATCAACACACTCGAGATTCCGGTGAAGAACCAATTGCCGAGTGGGTTGACGGCGCGATTGGGATCGACTATGCCTGCGGCGGCCTGCGTCAATCCTGCCAATAATGGATCAAGACTGGAGGGCACGAAGTTAGCACTGAAACCTCCTGATACTCCGGCAAATGCTGCCGCGATTCCGGCGAGCGGATGCCGCCCGGCCGTATAAAAGATGACTGCGCCAAGAGGAATCACCAGAACATAACCGGCGTCGGCGGCGGTGTGGCTAACGATGGCCACAAGAATCAGCATAGGCGTCAGCAGTTTCACCGAAGTGAAACTCAAAAGTCCTTTCAATGAAGCGTTGATGAACCCAACGTGTTCGGCAACGCCGACACCCAGTAGCGCCACGAGCACTACACCCAGGGGATGGAAACTCGTGAAAGTGGTCACCATGTTGGAAAGGAACGACGCGATCGCAGCTCCGGTAAGTTGATTGTTAACCTTTAAAGGCTGACCGTTACGCGGATCGATTTCGCTAAATGAGACGGGCGCCAGCAACGCCGACAAAATCCAGACCACGACAAGAAGAATTAGAAAAAGTGCAGCGGGGTCCGGCAGCTTGTTTCCCAGGCGCTCGATTGCATTGAGCGCGCGGTCAATCCAACGCGTGTTATTCGGACTCAGGTTGCCGTCACCAGTATCTGCTGTGCTCGATTTGGTCATCGGTTCCTCGCTGAAAGGAGATCGAAGAGCTTGGCCCACCTAACTGACAAATTTAGGTTTGTATCCTGAAGGCGTTTGGCGAATTCGTCAACTGATATCGTGTTCGCGTACTAGGTGAGTTTGAATCTACGGGCAATACGCCGAAGGTGTTGGCTAATTCCAGCCCCGGGTTGTTTCAACCCTGCGTAAGTTGGACCACCATTCCTTTCGAACTCTGAAAGAGTTGGTAGTGGGGTAATAGTGTGTTGGCAGGAAAGGCTTGTCGGTCCCGGAGGGACCAGATGTTTATAGCCCTAAGGGAAGAAACGGTCGGGTTCCGTAGGAGCCCAATGTTTTCTCTGGCAGTGGACATTTCGCTCCTCTGGAGCGAGGTAGTTTCAATTACACACCCGAGCTATAAACATTTGACCGCTCCGCGGTCAGGACCAGGACAACGTTCATCAACACACTATTACCCCACGACGAAAGAGTTCGCCTCGCACATGCCTAACGCTTTCAGCGTTTTTGACTCTTTTATGTTCCTTTACCCCAGGGTTGAAGCAACCCTGGGCTGGAATTAGCCAACGCCTTCGGCGTATTTATTCCACTCTTCAATTCAAAACAAAAGACAGCTAAGGCGGAGGATTCGCGGGAAAACTATCATCCAGGTAGTTTGCAGTGTTTCGGGGTCACACCCATACCCACCCCGAGCACGTAAGTTCTTGCTAGAATGGCCCTATGCGGTGCCCACGATGTAAAAGCGAGCGGATTCAACGCGATTATGACGATGCCGTCTTTTTTCTTCGTATGGTTGGGCTGCACAAGCTCCTCTGCAACAACTGCGGCCTCGTATTCAAGGCTTTCGACCCGCTGGGAACGCACCAGCGCGAGCCGTCCGAAACAGAGAAACAGCTCAGCAATCGCCGGCGTGGGCCACGCTTTTACGCCCACCTGCCCACTGCGATTTCTCTGATCGACGGAAAAGTACAGGTCGGCAGAGTCTCGTATTCTCAGCCTTCGAGAGGCCACTGCGAAACGATCGGCGAGTTTGGCATGAGCCTCTCACTCGTTGGTACTCGTTTCCCGGAAGCAGAGTTGTCTCGCATTGGCCGGTTGCTCTTTGTCCGTCTTGACCTGCCGGAGGGACCGATTGAGGCTGTCGTGACAATAGTGACGTCCGATCGCGTCGGCGAGGAGGGGATGAAAAAGTGGTCGCTCGGCGTGAACGTCCACCAAATGTCCGACGCTGACCGCGAACGGCTCGCTGGTTATCTTGAGAAACGCGCTAAAGGGGAGCCAGTAATCATTTCCGAGTGATCTGACTAAAGCCACAGACAGACACGGATTTACACAAATTGGAAACGAGGAAGAGCCTCTGATCCGTGTTTATACGTGCAAATCCGTGGCAGATTAATCGCCGCAGCTTTTGTTTTTCTAACCTCTCGCGCAAAATGCCAGCATGTCTCTCTTACTCAAAACCCGGCTGATTCTGGTGCTGAGTCTTTCTCTGTCCTGCTTCCAGTGCCAGGCGGGCACCAAAGGAGATCAACCTGCAAAGACGAACGCGCCAAACGCGGTTGTTCCAAAATATGGCTATCAGATAGTGAACATCTGGCCGCACGACAGCAACGCTTTCACGCAAGGCCTAATCCTGGTTGATGGAAAATTGCTCGAGAGCACGGGACAGGAAGGCAGCTCGAGCCTGCGCAGGGTCGAGCTCGAGACCGGGAAAATCTTGCAAAAGGTCGAAGTGCCGGAACCTTACTTTGCGGAAGGCATCGCCATGTTGAATGGAAAAGTGTATCAACTAACATGGCAGCACCAGTTGGGCTTCATCTACGATTCGCAGAGTCTTGAGCGTGTTGGAGAGTTTAATTACCAGGGTGAGGGTTGGGGACTCACTACTGATGGTCAGTCGCTGATTATGAGCGACGGGTCGCATCGGCTTAAATATCTCGACCCGTCGAGCTTTCGAGTTACAAAGACCATCACGGTGGTCGATGGCTTGACGCCGGTTAATAACCTGAATGAGCTTGAATTTGTTCAAGGAGAGATTTACGCAAACGTCTGGCACGATCAAAGAGTAGCAGTGATTGACCCTCAGACAGGCCGCGTGAAGGCCTGGATAGACTTGACCGGCCTAATTCCTGAGGGTGAGCTACAGGACGAGGAAGCGGTTTTGAATGGCATCGCCTACGACGAGGCTAACAATAAGCTTTTCGTAACAGGCAAGCTCTGGCCGAGAATGTTTGAGATTAAGGTCAAACGATAAATCTCTGCGTAATCTCTGCGTCTCTGCGGTGGAATGTATAGGTAAGAGCAAGTAAACCGCAGAGACGCAGAGGACGCAGAGATTACGCAGAGCAAATCCAAAAGGGAATGAACTTTTTAACCTACTTTCGCGCATTTTCTTACGCCATGATTGCCGTGGCGATGCTGGCACTCGTATTGGCCGGAGGGCTCAGCACTGGTCTGGCGCTGCTCTTTTTAGTAGTGATGATCGTGAGTTGGATGCTCGAGAATACCAGGTGGCAATTGCCCGAGCGCTATGGGTTGGGCATCGTGCTTCTCTCGATCCCGCTCTTTTACCTCGACTGGCAATATCAGAAAGCGATGGGCGAGCCCGCAGAGAGGTTGGGAGTAACCGCGCTGGCCCACCTGATCGTTTTTCTGTCGGCAGTCAAGCTCCTGCAAGTCAAGAAAGATCGCGACTGGGTTTTTCTTTACTTGATCTCGTTCTTCGAAGTTCTGTTAGCCGCCGGACTAAGTTTCAGCCCGGTCTTTCTCGGAACGCTCACCCTTTATCTGTTGTGTGGTCTATCCGCGGTCACCGCGTTCGAAATTCAGAAGGCGCGACGTTCACTTACTTATACCGAAACGCGTCTACTGGTACCTCCGGACTCTCGCGTCTTCAAAAAGGTTGGACGACGCTCGTGGCGCAATCCTGAGGCTGCCCGGCTGCCGTTCGTTGCAGTGGCGTTGCTGGTTTTGATCTTCGCACTGGCTCTGCCACTGTTTCTGGTCGCACCACGATCCGGGGCCGTAGCGCTCACGCGCAGTGGCGGCGGATTGTCAAATTTTATCGGCTTTTCTGAAAACGTCACCCTCGGCCAGATCGGTACACTCAAACGGGACGATGGCCTGGTCATGCGTGTGCGTGTTGAAGAAGCTCAAAGTTTACGCGAGTTGCGCTGGCGTGGTATCGCCCTCGACGAATTTACGGGCAAGGGTTGGAAGAAATCGATTCAAGCACGTCAGATGGATCCGGTAAGCGAGCGCGGCGGGTTCTTCCAGTTCGACACGACCGAAGCTCTTCATCGGCTGACAACGCAAACATTCTTTCTGGAACCGTTGGAATCTGCGGTACTCTTCGCGGCCCCAAAAGTTGTTGCTATTCAGGGTGATTTTCCATTCATTCGAGTTGATGGAGAAGGATCGGTTCAGTCTCGTCGTCACGACTTTGAACGGATCATGTACAAGGCGATCTCAGACACGCATGAGCCTCGGATGGATGTGTTGCGCAACGACATGCGGCCATACCCAATAGCCTTTCGTCGTTACCTCCAACTGCCTGACGATCTTGACCGCCGCATTGGCCCGCTCGCAACCACCATGATTCTCAATGCAAACGCGAGCAATCGTTATGATGCAGCGAAAGCGATCGAAACGTATCTCCAGCGTGACTACGGCTACACACTGGAAATGAAAGCAAGCGGACCCGATCCTCTTGCTGATTTCCTTTTCAACGTCAGGACAGGTCATTGCGAATATTTCTCGACGGCCATGGTGGTCTTGTTGAGAACGCACGGAATCGCAGCCCGTGTTGTGAATGGTTTTCTGCCCGGTGAATACAACGAGGCCGCAGGAGCTTACACTGTCAGGCAGAGTGATGCCCATTCGTGGGTCGAAGTCCATTTTCCTGAAACACGTTCGTGGGTGACGTTTGACCCAACACCTTCAGCCGGTCGAGTCGAACCGGTGCGCACTGGCTTTACGGCTCAGTTGCAGAAGTACGCTGAAGCGCTCGAGTTGTATTGGTTTCAGTACGTTGTTGGTTACGACAAGCAGGAGCAGCGCTCGCTCGCAACCTCTTTACACAATCAGGTGTTTGATTATGGACGCATCGTTTCAAACATGCTGGCGACTGTTAAGAGTTACCTCACCGGCAACGTCCTGGTGCTTGCGATTGCAGTAATGGTTCTCGCCGTACTTGTATTCGTGGTCTTGTTCGGCAGGCGAATTTGGCGTTGGGTTCGTACAGGCGTAATTCAGTCGTCAGAGGATGGCAGGACTTATTCGAGCGTGCAGTTTTACGAGCGACTGATTTCGTTGATGGAACAGCGCGGTCTTTCGCGCGACATGCATCTAACGCCGCTCGAGTTTGCGCAGAGATTGAAATCAAGCGAGGCCCTTCTGATTACTCGCGCATATAACCGCGTGAGATTTGGCGGCGAGCGCCTTTCGCAAAATGAAAAGCGTGAAGTCGAGCGGGCATTGCTTGCATTAGAAGCCACGGATGCACACGGATGAACACTGATCCGTGTTCGTCCGTGTTCATCTGTGGCAGAAACACGGTTCACTAATGAAGAAAGTTGGATTTATCAGTCTGGGATGTCCGAAAAACCTCGTCGACAGCGAGGTCATGATGGGCCATCTCAAACAAAATGGTTATGAGATTACAGCCGATGCTGCGGAAGCGGATACTGTAGTTGTAAACACTTGCGGTTTTATAGATTCAGCCAGGAAGGAATCGATTGACACGATCCTCGAGGCCGCTCAACTCAAGACAAACGGCCAGGCTAAACGACTGATTGTCGCAGGTTGTTTGGTCGAGCGTTATCGAGACGAGTTGAAAGCAGAGATGCCGGAAGTCGATGCCTTTATCGGCACTAGTCAAATCAACGACATTCTTTCCGTTTGCGATCCAAAAACCAACACTCGCGCGCTGCCCGTCGTACCGCTCGGCAACCAAAGCGCTACTTATCTCTACGACGATTCGACCCCACGCGTGTTGGCCACGCCATCTCACTACGCTTTCGTAAAAATCGCGGAAGGTTGTGATCGACCGTGTGCCTTCTGTTTCATTCCGCAGATGCGTGGACACTTTCGCAGCCGTCGTTTTGGATCGATCATCGCCGAAGCGCACCAGTTAGCGGAAGAGGGCGTTAAAGAGATCATCCTGGTGGCCCAGGATTCCTCTCGCTATGGTGAAGACCTCGGGAAACAGGATGCATTGGCGCGGTTGCTTCGTGAACTGGCCCATATTGACGGCATCGAGTGGGTGCGCGTCATGTACACCTATCCGACACACATCAGCGATAGTTTTCTCGCCGTCCTTGCCGAAGAGCCGAAGTCTGTTAAGTATCTGGACATGCCGTTGCAGCACGCCTCGCAAAATGTTCTGAAACTCATGAAACGTGGCGGCAACCGGAAAAGCCTCGAACGTTTAATCGAACGCGTGAGGAAGCGAGTTCCGGGTATCGCAGTGCGCACTACCTTCATATCCGGATTTCCAGGAGAAACCGAAGATGACTTCGAGGAGTTGCTGAGTTTCATAAAGAATGTTGAGTTCGATCGCGTCGGCATTTTTACTTACTCGGACGAAGAAGGAACACCTGCTTTCGACTTGCCTGACAAAGTTCCACATCGAACCGCGGCCCGCCGGCGAAACACTTTGATGAAACAGCAGGCGAAGATCTCACGACGGAAGAATAGATCTCGCGTCGGAGACGTGGTCCAGGTGTTGTTTGAAGGTGAGTCGAAGGAGAGTGAGCTGTTGTGGCAGGGAAGAATGGAGACGCAGGCGCCTGACATTGATGGTTGTGTGCTGATTAACGACGTTCCCGAAGGCATTCTCCCGGCGGCAGGAGAATTTGTGAACGTCGAGATAACGGAAGCACATGAGTACGATCTGATTGGAAGAATTTGCCACCGATGAACACGGATGAAACGGATCAGAACGAGACAAATAGGAGTTCTCATTGAACGAAAGTTCATCTGTTGAATCCGTGGCCGATCACCCACTGAGACCCTGGAAGGCGAGCGACTATCTGGCGCTCTCGATTGCCACCTGGGGAGTTGGTTACTTGCCTCTCATTCCAGGGACGTTCGGATCTCTGGTTGGGGTCGGAATCTTTCTACTGCTTACTCGAATTCCAGTAGCGAGTTCACTATTTGTCCTGGTTTCGATCTTAATAATTACGTTCGCAGGTATCTGGGCGGCGTCGAGGACCGAGGAGCTGGCGGGGAAAAAGGATCCGGGCAAGGTCGTTGTCGATGAAGTTGCCGGGCAATTGATTGCATTGTTGCCGTTAACGATTTTCAGTCTTCAGTCTCTGACACGTGGGGTCATCGTTTCGTTTATTCTTTTCCGCTTTTTCGACATCGTTAAGCCTTACCCTGCGGGAAAACTGGAGCACCTCAAGGGTGGTTACGGAGTAATGTGCGACGACCTTGTCGCCGGAGCTTATTCGGCTTTGATCACGTCGACGATCATAGCATTCTTTGGAAAATCAGTTTTTTAGGGGGCGAACGATGGAGCGTAAGGAATCGATTGGAAAAGAAGCAACAAGCAAGCAGACGTTAGAGGATCTGGAAGAGAACGAAGAGTTAACTGACAAGTCAGACGACGCAGCGTTACCGAGTCCTGATGGGGATTTCGACGAATCCGACGAATTGAAAGACGCCGATCCCTTGTAGCTTTTTGTAGGGCGTGCCGCCTCTACTACTCAATTCTTTGGAGTTCCTTGCTCGTCGGTGTTTCCAATCCATCCGCGCCGTCTAAAGAAAAATAACATCGCCACGGCAACAACGAGCATGATTATCCACACCCCGTAATAGCCATACGTCGAATGCAGTTCGGGCATGTTGTCGAAGTTCATACCGTAAACGCCGGCGATGAAAGTCAACGGCAGCATGACCGCCGAGAAGATTGTCAGCACTTTCATGATCTCGTTTAGCCTGTTGGAAACCACTGACAGATACGCCTCCAACGATCCGCTGATCAGGTCTCGATAGTTCTCAGACAAGTCAACGACGCGGACCAGGTGGTCGTAGACGTCTCGATAGAAGGGACGCATCTCCTGCGGTATCAGCGCAAACTCGCCTCGACTCATGCGAAGGAGAATGTCCATCTGCTTCGCGGAAATGCGGCGCAGGCGGAGTACGCTGCGCTTCAGAGTCATGATCTCCGCCAGGATCTGATTATTAGGTTTCTGCAAAGTGAAGATTTCTTCCTCGAGCCGGTCGATGCGCTCGTCGAAATCATCAAGGACAGGCGAATAGTAATCGACGACCTGGTCCAGAATCTGATACAGCAAGAAGGGAGCACCCCGCTGGCAAGCGACTGGTGTCGTACGCAGTTGTTGTTTCACGTTGGCAATACTGCGAAACGCGTCGTGATGATAGGTGATTACATAGTTGCTGCCGAGAAAGCCGTCCAACTCGATCGTGTTAAATCGTTCCGGGCCTGTATCAGCACGCACGCCATGAACGATAAAGTAGATGTAACCCTCAAACTCTTCGATCTTTGGATAGTGGCGATTCTCGCGGCAATCTTCGACCGTTAACGGGTGAAAACCAAAGATATCAAGCAACACCTGCTCATCAGCCGCGGTCGGTGATTCCATGTCTACCCACATGACGACTGAAGGATCATTCAATAACTCCGGCAGGTCGTCCACCGTTAAGTTCTCCTCAATCTTCGTCGTACCTTTTCGATAAAGAAAAATCTCCATTCTCTTCTCCTGGGGGGGTCGCCGCAAAAAAGCACAAAAGCCGTAAATGAGTCAGAGCGAACACGCTGTGCTTTTGGGTGCCACTTTGTGGCTCAACTCGACGCCATTAGGCAGCACTGTTACCATACCGAGTTTTTACTGGCAAGCAAATAAGAATTACCGGGCAAGCCTATGACGCTGAGAATTTTCGTGGCGGATGACGTAAGCGAAAGTGGTCTGGGACCGCTGCGGTCCTCCGGTTTCATCGTGGAGAAACGTCCCGGACTCGCGGCGCCCGAATTGTACGAGGCGTTGAAGGATTGCGAAGGCCTGATTGTACGCAGCGAAACCAGGGTTACTCCGGAGCTTCTCGACGCGGCCAAAAACTTGCGCGTAATCGGACGCGCGGGAGTTGGCGTGGACAATATAGACGTTTCCGCAGCGACTCTTCGCGGCATCGTTGTGATGAATGCGCCTGACGGCAACACGATCACGACGGCCGAACACACCCTCGCTTTGCTCATCTCACTCGCTCGCTCAGTTCCGCAAGCCAGTAGCAGCCTGAAGGCCGGACGTTGGGACCGTAAGAAATTTATTGGAGTTGAACTTCAGGGAAAGACGCTCGGCATCGTGGGCCTGGGCCGAATCGGTCGGGTGGTTGCTTCGCGTGCACGCGCGATGGGTATGCTGATCGTCGCATACGATCCGTTTATTGCTCCTGAACATGCGCGCGATCTCGAGATTGAGTTGGCCCCGCTTGATGAGGTCTACGCTCGTGCAGACTTTCTCACAGTCCACACTCCATTAAATCCGGATACGCGTAATTTGATCGATCGCGAAGCGCTTGGGAAAATGAAGAAGGGTGCGCACGTTATTAACTGCGCCCGGGGTGGTCTAATCGACGAGGAAGCGCTTTATGAGGCGATAATGAGTGGTTCAATCGCGGGCGCAGCACTGGATGTTTTCAGTCAGGAGCCACCACCCGCCGGGGATAAGTTATTACAACTCGATCAAGTGATCGCGACCCCGCATTTAGGCGCCTCAACTAAGGAAGCCCAGGAGGGCGTTGCGTTTACCGTAGCGGAACAGATGCGTGATTTTCTGTTGACGGGAGCTCTGCGGGGAGCTGTAAATGTACCCGCGATGGGGATAAAAGAGTTCAACCTGGTCCAGCCGTACCTCGCACTCGCGGAGAGCCTGGGCCGATTTCAGGCACAGCTTGTTGATAAGGCTGTCAGCGAAGTCAAAATTGAATACGCCGGCGAGATAGTTGATATCGATGCGGCCCCGGTTACTCGTGCGTTTCTTGCGGGCCTGCTCCGAGATGTCAGTGCTCGCGTAAACGTCGTCAACGCGTTTCTGATCGCAGAAGAGCGAGGCATCAGGGTAACAACCACTTACATTCGCAGCGGCGCCGACATGGCACCAGCGATTCGCACTGAAATAAGCGCCGGTCAATCAACACAGAGTTTAGCTGGAACTCTTTTTGGGTATGGGAAACAGCGACGCGAAGGGCGTATCACGGAGATCGATGGTTTTTATCTCGAGGCCACACCGCAGGGTCACATGCTTGTGACTCGCAATCACGATGTGCCCGGCGTTATTGGGGGCATCGGCACGATTCTGGGCCAGGGCGGAGTGAATATCAGTCGATTTCATCTCGGGCGCCGCGAGCGAGGTGGTGAAGCGATGGCAGTGATCGAGGTTGACGCCCCTTTGAGTAAAGAGACATTGCAATCGCTGCGTTCGCTTGAGCAGGTGATATCCGCTCAGCCGATCGAGCTGGGCTAACCACGGATTTTCACAAATAGTCACGGATCAGGAAAAACGGCTTTTTCTGATTCGTGTCAATCTGTGTTAATCCGTGGCTTCCTTTAACTCCCGAAACAACCAAGCCAGATCCGCTGCCTGGTAATTTGCGTTCAAGCCGCTTGGATTCGGTAACACCCAAATGATCGTGTCGCCGATGCGATCTTCCTGCCGTCCAACTGTGGCCTTTGGTTGATTGAACGCCGTCCGATACGCGCCCAGTCCAAGCACCGCCAACACACGAGGACGATAGCGAAGCACCTTTGCTCTCAAACGCGCTCCTCCCGCAACGATCTCCTCTTTCGTCAGAAGGTCTGCGGTAGCAGTTGCTCGCGCGACTACATTGGTAATGCCGTAGCCGTTCTTAAGCAGTTCTCGTTCGGCAAAAGGCGATTGCACGCGGTCAGTAAAGCCTGCGGCATAAAGCGCCGGCCAAAAGCGATTTCCCGGGCGAGCGAAATGATGGCCCACTGCCGCCGTGTAAAGACCCGGATTGATTCCGCAGAAGAGAACGCGCAAGTTGGGAGCGATAACGTCACGAACCGTCTTTTCGGTCGCGGCGAGGAGTTGCTCCTTTGTTGGTTTCCACGGCTTGATCACAAGGAAGGTCAATAGACGTCGAAATGAGTCTGCCGCGATGTGCCCTGTTTTGACACACGATCGATCAAACTTACCTGAAGCAGATAACGGCCCGGTAATAGTTCATTCAATGGAATCTCTGCTGCGTAAGGAAGCCTCGCGAGATCCAGAACCCCGTCTGTGCTGATTTTTCTCAAGGTGGTAGTTATTACGGGTTGATCGTCGCGTATTACCTGGACCTGCACAGCAACGTCAGGCTTTTGATCCGTTGGCGAGAAAGAGGTGTTGTAGGCAAAGATCAGAAAGCGTAACGTTGATTCGCGTCTAAAGCGATGGCTGGCGCTAAGCGCAATCGGACTAATACCTCCGGGGTTTGACACATTCGTCATCATTGCCTGCGTACGCTCGCCCAAAAGCAAACTGCTCATCGTCAACTTCTTCTTTGCCAGATCAGGTATTTCGATCCATGAGTGCGCGCTTCCTATGCGTCCGCTTTTGTCGTCGCGCGCTGCGACTCTTACCTGATAAAGTCCGGGCGGCAACTTCGCCGGATAGGTGAACGTGATATCGTTCCGGTAATTTTTTGCAACCTCAAGACTTGGCGCCGTCGTCACAATTCTTTCGAGGAAACTCAGCTTAGCGATGCCTTTATCGTCGAAATAGACTCCGCTCACATCGATAACGGCTTGAATCTTGCCATCGGATTGTTCACCGAAGAGCAGAAACTCACCCGGCATTTGAATAGCAGTGGAGAGCATTGGTCCCTTGTTGGCGATGTCGTAGTAGTCGACACTTAACAAAATTGGCAGCCCTCTTTCTGGATAAGGGGCTGTGATCGACTCGCGAAGCCTGGCCGGCGCCGACGAGGGTTTTGATGGTTGCGCAGAGTCTTTGCCAATGACCGGCGTTGGAGGATCAAGATCGAAAAATCCTTTTCTTACTCTCACCGTAAGACCGGGACGATCGATCAGCCTGACTTCGAGGTTTCTGGATCTTCGTTGTTTCTGTACTTCAGCGTCGGGTTTCCAGGCGAGAAGATAATAGGATGAGGTTTCCTTGATCGCGGGCGCGAGTCCCTTTTTTAGATCGTTGGTGTTGAAGATGGCTCTACCACCAGTATCAACTGCGAGAGCGTTCAAGCCGTCCTGAGATGCCGCGAGTTCACCATGCGTTGAGCGGCTCAATCTGCCGAAAGGATCAAAAGGTCTTTCAGTACTAGCGTCGTGCAGGCTCGCCACCAGTCCGCGAGTGTCCATTGAATAGATAACGACGCCACTTTTAGCAGCGGCGTTGGTTATGTCTCGCAGTTTGGAGACTGAATCTCCGCGGCGGTTCTCCAAAAGAAAACCTCCGGAAAGAAAGAAAAGAACTTTTCGACCGGGAAGATTTTTTGCTGACTGCACGAGCTTTTCCAGACTATTCAAAGTATTCTGATTCAAGCGGGCGGCCTGAGATAGCATTGTCTGCGCCCGTCCCCGCACGATAGCAGCAGCGACATCACGGCTCAGGCCGGGGTTGAGTCGCACAGTTTCCGTTACGAAGAAATCCAGGACCTCACGATCGAGCCGGTCAATTAACAGTGCTTCGTACTCGCTCATCGGAGGCCGGGCGGAATCGCGCACTGAATAGAGTCTCGCGGTGAGCCGATCCAAGGCGAGCCGTAGTACCATTCGATCGCTTGTCAGTTGTTGTAGAAATCCGATCTGTCCTGTAGGCGAAGCAATCGCAGCTTGATCATTTTGCCCCATCTCCTTTTCGATAAAGGCGGAGATGACTTTTCGGGCAGCCACCAAACCTGCCAGGTCCATGTGAAAATCGTCAACGAAGAAGAAGACGATTCGACCGCGATCCAGCGGAACCGGGCGTTTGAGATTTACGGTGGTCGCGCCGCGTGCGGCGGCGAGCTGGCTCTCCTCATCGCTGCCGGCTGTGATCTTTTCAAAGCTCTGGATAGGCCGCACCTTGCCGTCAATGCGCAACTCGAAGTTTTCTATGTTCAGTCCGTCGACAAAACGTCCCTGTTTGTCAAAAACCATCACATCAGTCTGGACGAGTTCGGTGTAAACACGTACAACTTCCTCTTGCGGCTTCGCAGGCGAAGCAGTAGGAGTCTGAGCCGTAGTTGCTGACCACATGGTCAGAAGAAACAACAACGGCAGGTACGGCACAGGCCTGGAAGAGTTGCGACGGGCAAACATATGCGCTTTCAGAGTTTTCCGAAATTGCGGGGGTGACTTGTGTAACTATGTATCAGATATGCTTCTGGTGGCAATAAAAAACCCCCATCTGTTAGGCTGCGTATTAGCCGGGATTTTCTTTGCGTCCTCTGCGAGATCTCTGTGTCCTCTGCGGTTAATGGGCGCGCGTGAGACCAAGTTTACCGCAGAGGACGCAGAGAGATCTGGCAGAGGACGCAGAGAAAGCTGGATTAGAAAGAATCAACTAAATGGCAGCTAGCGAGATAACGGTAAAGCTGGATCGGGTCAGCAAGAGCTTTGGCGAGTTCACGGCAGTTAAGGAACTCAGCCTGGCGGTGCGGGCCGGCAGAGTATTCGGACTGTTAGGTCCGAACGGCGCCGGCAAGACAACGACGATCCGAATGATCGTCAACATCACTGGCCCCGATTCGGGAAGCATCTCGTTGTTTGGACGCAAGATCGATCCGCAACTTCAGGATCGGATCGGCTACCTTCCGGAGGAACGCGGACTGTACCGGCGAATGAAGGTCGTGGACCAACTTCGGTTTTTTGCCGAGCTGAAGAATGTGCGTGGCAAGGGAGTTGAAGCAAAGATCGACGAGTGGCTGGCCCGTGTGAAACTCTCCGAATGGAAGAACAAGAGATCGATGGAACTTTCGAAAGGCATGCAGCAGAAGATCCAATTCATTACATCCGTAATTCATGATCCGGATCTGCTGATCCTCGACGAACCCTTTTCCGGCCTCGACCCCTTAAATGTCGAGTTGCTGAAAGAGATCGTCCTCGATCTCAAACGTGCCGGAAAGACGATCATCTTTTCCACTCACCAGATGGAAGTGGCGGAGAAGATCTGCGACGACATTTGCCTGATCAACCGTTCGGAGAAAGTGTTCGAGGGTAGCTTGCGCGATATCAAAAGTAGCTTTGGACGCAATTCTGTAGCTGTCCGTTGCGAGGGCGGCGACGGCGTGCTGGACGACCCGGCTCTTGTAAGCAAACTCGTGCGTCACGCTGACGAGGCGCAGGCTCTTCTCGCAGAGGGAGCTGACGCGCAAACACTGCTGAAGCAATTGATTGATTCGGGCGCCGTAATCGGAAAGTTTGAGATGGTTGAACCGAGCCTCAACGATATCTTCATCGCGAAAGTGACTGAATCTGCATGAAAAAGTTTCTGGCAGTAGTGAAACGCGAGTACATCCAGCGCGTCCGCGCGAAGATGTTCATTGTCTCGACCATTCTGCTGCCACTAGTTATGTCGCTTTTTGGCATCGTGCCGGCAGTGATTCTGAGCATCGACGCAGGCTCACCCATGCGAGTGGCAGTGGTCGATCAAACCGGCAAAATGTATGGGCAACTGAATCAGGCGATATTCAATGAAACATCAGGTCAGGAGGCGAGTACCAACGAAAACGCGAACGAACGACGTAGCTTCGGAGGAAGAGGCTTCGGAAATTTCGTTTTGGAGGAGGTGAGTTCTGAGAATCAATCTGCTGAGCAAATAAGGACCGACCTGGAGCGGCGTTTGCGCGCCAAGGAACTCGACGGGTACGTTATCCTGCCCCCGGATTTTCTCGCTCATGGCCAGGCGGAGTTTTTTAATCGCAATCCGGGCGATGTTATCTCGAGGAGAATGCTTCAGTCGGCCTTGAATCGCGCCGTGCGAGAACAACGGCTGATTGAGGCGCAGGTTGATACCAGGACCAGGCAGGAGCTTTTCCAGCCGGTAGAGCTGCAGGCCGTTAAAATCGGCGCTGCCGGCCAGGAACGCGATTCCGGTGGCAGCTTCGCGCTCGTGTTTGGCATTGGGTTCGTGATGTACCTTGCGATCCTGATGTATGGTCAGGTGGTCCTGGGAGCGGTAATAGAAGAGAAGGAGACGCGTATCGCTGAAATTTTGTTCTCCTCAGTTAAACCATTTGCTCTGATGATGGGCAAGTTGGTCGGTGTTTCGTTGGTGGCGTTGACGCAACTGGCAATTTGGGGAATGGCGTTCAGTGCATTTGCTCTTTACGGTGTGGGCCTCCTGGCATCGAGAGGAATGAGAGCAAGTATTCCCAGCATTCCATTTTCACACTATATTTATTTCGCACTGTTCTTTCTACTGGGTTATTTTGTCTACGCCACGATCTATGCGCTCGTCGGGTCGATGGTTACCACAGCACAGGAGGGCGGGCAATTGGCGATGCCGATAATCCTCATCCTCGTTATCAGCTTTTACTTATTTTTTCCGGTGAGCCGCAGTCCTGACTCGACTTTCTCATTTTGGGTATCAATTATTCCGTTCTCCGCGCCCGTTGCGATGCTGGTCCGTATTGTTACGCAGACGCCGCCGTTCTGGCAGATCGCACTATCGCTATTGATTGGTTTCGGTAGTGTACTTGTGATCATGTGGATTGCATCCCGGGTCTATCGTGTGGGTATGTTGATGTATGGGAAGCGGGCTTCGATTCCGGAAGCACTGCGCTGGGCGCGGCAAGCATAGTTGGGACAGGAGCAGGAGCAGGGGACAGTAGCAGAGCCAGTCTGAATGATTGAAGTTGAGAAAAAATATCGTCTAACAAAGCGGCAGCGAGATGCCGTGTTACGCCGTCTCCCTGAAATTGGTGCAACTCTCCAACGCGAAGAGTTTGAGGAGAATACTCTTTACATGGGGGGATCTTTGAGTAGCGGGTCTTGTATCCTTCGTTTGAGACGCGTCGGCGGAAAGGCTACTCTAACTTATAAGAAACGCATTCCCACTACGGCTGCCATCAAGCAACAGCGCGAGGATGAAACCGCTATCGCAGATCCTGAAGCGATGGAGGCAATTCTTGATGCGCTCGGTTACACGCCGGCACTAGTCTACGAAAAACGGCGACAGTCGTGGGTCCTTGGCAAAACCGAGATCGTAATCGACGTGTTGCCGTTCGGGTTGTTTATGGAGATCGAAGGCAGGATCAATGGAATCAGGGCGGTTGAGCGCAAACTTGGTCTCAAGGGACTTCGCGCAGAGCATGCCACCTATCCTCAGCTCGTTGAGAAACACGGCAAACTCTACGACGGCCTCATCGAAGCGCGCTTTTGATTCTGCGTTGCCTCTGCGTTCTCTGCGCCTCTGCGCCTCTGCGCCTCTGCGGTGGACTGCTTTGCACAAAAAGTGGCAATGGCGGGCGGCCACGGAGGGCCGCCCCTACAAAAACACTCGCATTCTAGTATTTCCGTCGCGTTTTCGTAGGGGTGGCCCTCCGTGGCCACCCCTTGGTCGACTTTTTGTGCAAAGCCGCGGTGGACCATACACAACACCGCAGAAACGCAGAGAACGCAGAGGCAACGCAGAGAACGCTAATACCTCAGTCCTTTACCCTGAGCAGATAATTTCCTATCTTATGATCTTCACTCCTCGTCACGTAAAACTCTTCAACAACGTATCCAGCATCTAACGCTCTCGTAAACGCCTCTCTGGTTACTTCGCGCCAAAGCTCATGATTAACACTCAGTTCGCCCGGAACCTCAATAATGAGTTGCGGTCCACCGACAGAATCGCCGACGATCGGATCAAGACCTTCTCCAACACGAATCAGATGCGGGAAGTGTTCAAGCTCACTCGCTGACAGACGAGGCGCCGAACTCTTCTCGATTCGCGATTTAACTCTCTCGCTCTTCAACTGCCAGGTAACCCATAGCCTATCGGTACCAAACCGGTGAAGAAAGCTCGAAGTCACTCCGTAGTAGTCGACGTAGTAGCGATCGGCTATAACACCGAGTTTACCGAAATTAAAATGCGCATTACGGGACTGCAACGGATCGAAAGTCCACGTTATGCGTTCTACGCCAAGCGCGATCGCCGCGTCGCGCTGAGCGAGTTTCAACAAGTAGCCGAGATTGTTTGAGCGATAGGTCTCGCTGATCCCAAGCATGTCTGAATGAATAATAGCTTCACCATTCAGGATTCCCGGAAAACCAAACACAAAGCCCACCAGCCGACCTTCGACAAACGCCCCGATCAGTATCGCCCCAACCTCCGTCTGTGGCTTTAGCGCGAGCGCCGGATACACTTCGAGGTCCAAAACTCCCCAGATCTCTCTCTGTAGTTGTTCGACCTCACGCATTTCTGCGAGGCTCTCGATTTTTCGAATTACGATCGTTGCTGGAGTGCTGCTGGTCCGACTGCTCATGGCGACTTTGATCAGTTTAATAGGCCGGCGATCAGCTCCTTGAGCCAATTCACGTCGATAGGCTTTGTGACGTACGCGTCAAAGCCGGACGCCTTCGCACCGGAACGGAAATCGTCTTCCTGGTGGGCGGTGATGGCAATGATAGGGACGTCTTTGAGGCGTTCATTCTGGCGGATCAGCTTCGTCGCCGCAAAACCGTCCATTAGTGGAAGTGTAAGATCCATGAGAATTACATCGGGGTTTTCGCGGGTGGCGATCTCAACCGCAACCTGGCCGTTGTCAGCTTCAAACACGATAAAGCCCTGCTCTTCGAGTTCGAGGCGCATGAAAAGGCGCGTGTCCTCAAAGTCCTCGACCAGAAGTAGCTTTAGATCCCTGGAATTCCGCTCTCCCATGGTGGACGGGCATTGTGGCATGGCAGCTACATATAAAGGAAGTTCTCCCGCTCGAAGGTAGTGTCGCAATTTGAAACTCTTCTCTGCGTAATCTCTGCGCCCTCTGCGTCTCTGCGGTGGAGGATGCGAAAGAGCAGGTAAACCGCAGAGGCGCAGAGGACGCAGAGATCAAATTACGACACCACCCGCTCGAAGGCGCAAAGGAAGAGTTTTATCCCAACTCTGCGTCTTTGAAGGCTTTGCACAAAGAGTCGA
>Ga0268386_10000899_pt1 | contig 19801 bp, 17 predicted proteins | sample RVTome_15_FD_200260 | JGI IMG/M metagenome (GOLD analysis project Ga0268386, IMG submission 200260) | Soil microbial communities from uranium-contaminated site in the Upper Colorado River Basin, Wyoming, United States - RVT150D86... ...
AGTCGCGCGAATATGCCGATCGCCTTCACGTGCCGCTGCACGCCCATCAGGTCGAACCACTCGAGAAAGGTCGCCTCGTTGGGTCCAGTATCCACACCTGCGCTCGCGGCGCGCCGCCGGAACTCGTCGACCCAACCTGCGACCCATTCACCGGGCCACGCGACGTAGCAATCGCGCAGGAGTGAAGCGAGGTCGTAGGTGACGGGCCCGTAGACCGCGTCCTGGAAATCGAGAATGCCGGGGCTCGGACCGAGGGCATCGTTGCCGCACACCATCAGGTTCCGCGAGTGGTAGTCGCGATGGACGAAGACGCGTGGCTGGGCCAGTGCCGACGTCACGAGAGCTTCGAACACGTTGGCGAGCGTACGCACTTCGCTCGCATCCAGGGCGACCTCGAGATGGCGACCGAGAAACCACTCCGGAAACAGGCCCATCTCCCGTCGCAGCAGAGCCTCGTCGTACGGCGGCAGCCTCGATGCATCGGCCGCACCGCGTGATTGGATCGCGACCAGCGCAGCGATCGCGGCGTCGTACAGGACATTGGCCGCCCCACCCGCCTCGAATTCGGCGAGATAGGTGCGGCTGCCGAGATCGCTGATCAGCAGATAGCCCTCGTCAAGATTACGCTCGAGCACGCGGGGCGCATTGACGCCGATTCGCTCCAGCATTGCGGCGACCTCGAGCCACGGCCGCACATCTTCCTTGTCCGGGGGTGCATCCATCACGATCAGATCGCCGGACTCGCGCTGCACGCGAAAATACCTGCGGAAGCTCGCGTCCTCGGAAGCCGGCGCAATGGCAATCTCGCGCGCTCCCAGAACGTCGCGCAACCAATCGAGCAGGCGTGCAACGCGCACATCGGACGTCGCAGCGCCATGTATCGAAGTCTGCAAAGGGGGCCTCGCTCGCAGTGACCGCAGCAACCGCGGTCGGGTTTGCTGCGCGATTATAATGTGTGCCATCGTACCCATCGGCCTTCGATCGATTCACTCCCTTGGCGTCAGCAATCACCCGAACTCTGGGGCTCGTCGCCCTGTTGCCGATTGGTGCGCCAGCCCAGGAGTGCCCGGCACCGGCCATCGGCCTGCCGCCGGCGGCAGTCATCGAAGCCGAGGATCCACTGTCGATCCCGATCCAGATCACGAGTGATGCCGCCGAAGCGACGCGCGCCGGCGATCTCACGCTGAAAGGCGGAGTGAAGGTACAGCAGGGAAGCCGGACGTTGTCGGCCGAGGATGCGATCTACGACGCCTCGGAGCAGCGTTTCATACTCCGTGGACAGGTCGAGTACGCGGATCCGCAACTGCGCGTGCGGGGCACGTCAGCCGACGTGGCCGCGATCAGCGGTGCAGCGAGCTTCGAAGGAGCGGAGTTCGAGCTGCCGACGCGGCCGGCACGCGGTGCGGCGTCGCGGATTCTGCTCGGCTCCGAAGGCGATCTCGCGCTCGAAGGCGTGCGCTACACGACGTGCCCTGCCGACGATCAGGACTGGGTTTTGAAAGCCGACGCGATCGACATCAATCAACGGACGCGGACCGGTACGGGCCGCAACGTGCGGCTCGACTTCAAGGGTATACCGATCCTGTACACGCCGATCATCTCGTTCCCGGTCGGGAACATGCGCAAGTCGGGTTTCCTTTTTCCGAACTTCGGCAATTCCTCGCGCAGCGGCACGCAGATCGACGTGCCATGGTACTGGAACATCGCACCGAACCAGGACGCCACCCTGACCGGCACGTGGTTTTCCCGGCGCGGGCTCGGCATCGGCACCGAATACCGCTATTTGAGCCGCCGCAGCGAAGGCCAGATCGACCTTGACTACTTGCCCGATGACGATCTGTTCGGCGACGACCGCAGCTTCGTGCACCTCACGCATCAGACCGACTTCACGTCGCGGCTGCGGTTCACAGCCGACGCCGGCAATGCCAGTGATAACGAATGGTTCGAAGACTTCGGGCTCGGCCCGGAAGGGACCAGTGTCACGTACGTGGGTCGACTCGCAGAAGCGAGCTATTTCGGCGATGTATGGACCGCATTGGCGCGCGTGCAGCAGTTCCAGACGATCGACCAGACGATCGATCCGTTCGAGCGCCCTTATACGGTGCTGCCGCAGATCGCAGTGCGCGGCCTCTATGACGAACTCGACTATGGCGTCACGGCTGACTTCTACGGCGAGCTTACGAACTTCGATCGCGATGAAGGGGTGACCGGGCAGAGAATCGACCTCTGGCCGCGATTGCGGTTGCCACTGCGTGCCCCGGGGATGTACGTCGAGCCGAGCGCAGGCTGGCGGTACACCGCTTACGACCTCGAGCAGACGAATGGATTCGAGGACGACGCGCCGAGCCGCTCGATGCCCGTATTCAGTGTCGACTCCGGGGTCGTCTTCGAGCGACCCGTCGGCTCACGCGACGAGCGGATCGTGACGCTCGAACCACGGGCACTGTATCTGTACGTGCCGTATCGCGATCAGAGCGACTTGCCGATCTTCGACACGGCCGAACCCGATCTCACGCTCTTTCATCTGTTCAGCAGCAATCGCTATCTCGGGCCGGACCGCTTCGGCGATGCAAATCAGGTCAGCCTCGCGCTGACGAGCCGCCTGATCGACGATGCCACCGGGCAGCAGTACCTCGCTGCGAGCGTCGGTCAGTCCTTCTATTTCGACCGACCGCGCGTCACGCTGCCCGACGAGCCCGAAGAGAGGGACGATATCTCGGACCTCGTCGCAATGCTCGAGCTGTCCGCCTACAAGGACTGGAACGTCAATATGGCGATCCAGTGGGATCCCGACAGCACGCGCAGCGAGCGCGGCGAAGTGAGGTTCCAGTACGCACCCGCTTACGATCGCGTGATGAACCTCGGGTATCGATTCCGCCGCGACAGAGTCGAACAGATCGACGCCTCAGTGGCCTGGCCGATCGCCCGCGCCTGGGGGGCCTATGGCCGCATCGTCTATTCGCTGGATGACGAACGTACGCTCGAGCGATTATTCGGCTTCGAGTATCGCGCGTGCTGCTGGCGCCTGCGGCTCGTCTCGCGGCGCTACGTCAGCAGCCGGACCGGTGAGTCGGACAGCTCCGTCCAGGTGCAGCTGGAACTGAACGGTCTATCGAGTGTCGGAGTGGCTGCGGACGCTTTTCTCGAGCGCTCGATTCGCGGATACTCCGCCCGCCCCGAACTGCCGTGACCGTCAGATGAACCTAAGAATTTCATTTATTTGTCTTTGGCTTGCGCTTTCTTTCCAGAATGTATCTGAAGCTCAGACGCGCGAACTTTCAAGCCAGGGCGTGCTGCTCGATCGCATCGCCGCGGTCGTCAACGACGGCGTGGTTCTATTGTCGGAACTCGAGACGGAAACGGACATGATCGCGTCGCGGCTGCGCGAGCAGAACACGGATCTGCCGCCGCGAAACATCCTCCAGCGTCAGGTCCTCGAGCGCCTCGTGCTGCAGGAGATCCAGATGCAACGCGCCGATCGGCTCGGCATCCGGGTCTCCGATGAAATGTTGAACAATGCGCTCTCCGAGGTTGCCACGCGTAACAACATTGCGTTCAGTGATCTGCCGCGCACCCTCGAAGCGCAGGGCATCAACTACCGGGACTATCGAGCAGAGGTCCGCAAGGACCTGACTCTGTCGATGCTCAGGCAGCGCGATGTGATTGGACGCATCAACGTATCCCCGCGCGAGCTCGATCAGTTCCTCGCACGCGAGGCCGCCTCGCCGGCGAAGAACGCCGAGTACAACCTTTCGCACATCCTGATCAGCACGCCCGTTGCCGCGACGCCGGAGGAGCTTGCCGAGCGCGAGCGGCGCGCGAACGACGTTTATGAGCGTGCACGTTCAGGCGACGACTTCGCGCAGCTCGCGATCACTTATTCCGACAGCACGACCAACGTCGACGGCGGCCAGCTCGGGTGGCGCACAGGTTCGCAGCTGCCTTCGTTCGTCGTGGATGTCGTCCCAGGCTTGCAGGCGGGCGACGTGACCGAGCCGCTCAGAACGCCGAGTGGTTTCCACATTTTCAAACTGAACGAGATCCGCGGTGGCCAGGAGCAGGCCGTCGTCGAACAGGTGAATGCACGTCACATCCTGCTGCAGACGAACGAGCTCGAAGACGACCAGACGGTGCGTCAGAAGCTCGAGGACATCCGTGAACGCGTGCTCGCCGGCGAGGATTTCTCCGCGATCGCCTCGGTGTCGTCGCAGGATCAGGCCTCGGCAGCCAACGGCGGCGATCTCGGCTGGACGAACCCCGGCACATTCGTTCCAGAATTCGAACAGAAGCTTGCCGAGCTCGAGATCGACGCAATCAGTGAGCCGTTCAAGAGCCAGTTCGGCTGGCATATCGTGCAGTTGCTCGGCCGTCGCACCTACGACATGACCGATGATGTGCGCCGTAACCGGGCCTTCGCCGCGCTGCGCGAGGCAAAGGCAGAGGAGGAAACGGAGCTGTGGCTGCGCCGGCTGCGCGACGAGGCGTTCGTCGACTACAGGATGTGAGCGCCGGTGCGCTCACATCCTGGGCTGCAGGCTTGAGGCTGTAGGCTGGTGGTTCGAGACAGGTGCCCGGATCCCCGACCCCCGATCCCGATACCGATCCGCATCCCATGGCCCTCCCCCACATTGTCGTCACATCCGGTGAGCCCGCTGGGATCGGGCCAGACCTCTGTGTAGAACTCGCGTCGCACGAGTTCCCCGCGGAGCTCACCGTGCTCGGCGATCCCGAGGTGCTGAGGCGACGCGCCGCGGCTCTCGGTCGTCCACTCGAGATCGTGGACGTCACCAGGCAAGACGCGACCGGCTCCCGCTCCGGTGGACCTTCATTGCGCGTGCTCGCGCACAGCGTTGCGGCGCCCGTCATTCCCGGACGGCTCGACCCTGCGAACGCGAAGTACGTGCTGCAGATGCTCGACGATGCCGCGGATGCGTGTGCCGCGGATCGATACGATGCCATGGTCACCGCGCCGGTCCAGAAAAGCCTGCTCGCAGAGTCGGGCGTCGACTTCACCGGCCACACCGAATACCTGGCCGGGCGACTTGGCGCCGAACAGCCAGTCATGCTGCTCGTCGCAGGAACGCTACGCGTGGCTCTTGCGACCACGCACCTGCCGCTTGCCGAGGTCAGTCAGACTGTCACCCGCGGCCTGCTCGAGCGGGTGATTCCGGTGCTGGCCGCGGACCTCGAAGCGAAGTTCCGAATACCCCGGCCACGCATCATCGTCTGCGGTCTGAACCCTCATGCGGGAGAAAGCGGTCACCTCGGACGCGAAGAGATCGAGGTGATCGAGCCGGTCCTGCGGGCGCTGCGCAGCGACGCGTTCGAGCTGATCGGCCCTGTGCCGGCGGATACTGCATTCACGCCGCGCATGCTCGAGCGAGCGGACGCCGTCCTCGCGATGTTTCACGACCAGGGCCTGCCGGTGCTCAAGTACGCGGGCTTTGGCCACGCCGTAAACGTTACGCTCGGCTTGCCGATCATCCGTACGTCGGTCGACCACGGCACGGCGCTCGATCTTGCGGGCACCGGTCGCGCCGATCCCGGCAGTCTCATCGCAGCCGTCGAGCTCGCAATCGAGCTCGGATCTCACCGGTCGACCGACTGACTCGTCAGAACTCGAGCTTGAAGCCGAGGAGCCAGGCATAACCGCCGAGATCGATGTCATCGACCTCGGTCGTGAACCACTGCCCCTCGATGAAGAGGTAGCTGTGCTTCAGGAAGCCGCTCTCTTCGGCGGTCAGCGGATCGACGCGATCGAGCAGCAACTGCAGCCCGGCTCGGGCATTCGCCCCGACATCGGTGCGCCCGTTGCGATCGGGCTGCTGATCGATCTTCTGTTCGTAGTACGCCAGCGAGGCACCGACACTCGCGTAAGGCACGAACAACTGCCCGCTCGCGAACTCGCCGCGCAGCGTCACGAACAGATGCAGCGGCCACAACGTGTACTCGACCGGCGCACCCGGTGTTCCGCTGACCGGGAGGACCCCGACGCCATCGTCACTCAAGTAGCCGAGCTCCGCGCCGACTTCCAGCCAACGTCGTGCGAGCCAGGTTCCCGCCACCGCGAAATGGGCCGTGTCGTCGCTGCCGTAGAACTGGCCATACTCATCCAGATCTGGCTCGAAACGCCCGCCCTTGATCTCGACCGACCAGTTCGGGTCAGCAACCGCGAGCGCGGTCGACCCCAGCAGCATCGCGAGCGCAGGCACGATCGATCGAGTCAGAAACGTCATCGACCGACTCCGTCATGATCGCGGCGGCGCGAACGACCCGTGCGGTGCCAGGCGAGGAGCAGACCGCCCAGCACGACCCACTGCGCCGGCGTCGCCGCGAGCAACACGAGCGCTGCAGCGACCAGCGGCAGCAGAACGGCGCGCACGGGCGCCTTGAGCTGAGAATGCTGATTGAGCCAGGCGGCCGCCTGCGGCCCCTGCTCGTAATACCACGCCACGAAACCTCGCCCGAACGCGTTGCGAAGGAGCACACGATCCCTGAAATCACGGAGGATCGCGACTTGCGGCTGCCAGTGCGCACCGAACGCGGCCGTCGCAATGAAGCAGCCCTTGTCCGGCAGGTCGGGCACGGGCACGGTGACCTCGGGGGTGCTGCGCAACGTGTTCGAGCGCACGCTGAAACTCGTCGCACCGACCGCCATCTCAGCCTCTTCGGAAAATGCACTTTCGTTGCGATTCTGGGTGCCATCCACTGCGGTGACTGCGATGTGATAGACGGGCCGGCGCGCGGCAGCGACCGCGAACTGGTAGGTCGTACCGTTCGCAAGGCCGGTCACGGTCGTGCCAGTGGCCTCGCCGAGATCGATCGTGTTTTCGTCGATTGATGCGATTCCGTAGGACACGCGATAGCCCGTCGCACCGGGGACGTCGCTCCAGCTGAGTACCACGGTCTCATTGCGCGGGTCCGCGGCGAGTAACTGCGGTGCAACGGGCGCATCGATACCGGGCGCGAGATTCTCGAGGACGAATTCGGTCTGGTTGCCGACATCGATCGGTGAGGGCTGAGCTCCGCCTCCTGCATCCGTCCCGGGATACGGTGGACCGTCCCCGTTCTGCCGGTAGTAGACGCGATAACTACCCGGTGTCGCGCCGCCACTCACGCGGTAGTCAAGGTTCGGATCCCAGCCGAGGGCGATCGCAAACGGCGGGGGACTCGCGCCACTGGCATCGCTCGGCGTGAGCCCGCTCACGGGAAACGGCCGCGCATCTGCTCCGACGCCGCCGTAGGCACCGAGATCCGCCACCGAATCGTCGATCACATCGGTGCCGGTACCGGCGTCGATGGCCTGCGATCCGGCACGCAAATGGAAATCGCGCGCCGCAGGATCGACGAACTCCGGATCGCCGATCTGGAAGTCAGTACCGAGCGCGGTATCGATGTCGCCGGGCCGAAGATCGTCGTTGTCGAAGAAGCCGTTAAACGCGATGTTGCTGTCGAACAGCCCGACGGGGCTCGCGATCGTCGTCGTGTTGCCGACGAAGAGGTTGTTCTCGATGCGCGACGCATCACTGAGCCGGCGGATCGCGGTCGCATTCTCGAAGAACACGTTGTTCGTGATCTCCACGGTCGAATTCAGATCGACGTCGATCGCGGCATTCGTCGCGGCGTCGAAGACGACGTTTGCGATCACGAGGTCGCCGCTGTTCGCGATCAGCACGCCGATCGTCGCATCGATGATCGTGAAATTTGCCAGGGTCGCACCCTGGATCCCCGCCATCGAGACGGTCGGGTCGGCGCTTTCCGGCTCGAGCAGCGTGCGCGCTGTTTCCCGACCACGCACGTCGATGTCGGTGCGCATCACGAGGTTCTCGGTGTAAGTCCCGGGCTCGACGAGCACGACATCGCCCGGATCCGCGGCATCGATCGCGGCCTGAATCGAGTCGAACTCCCCAGGTACGGCGAGGTCCGCCGCCGGCGACGCGCTTATCCCTGCGACGCACAGCAGGCCGGCTGCGATCAAGCGTTCCATCGGTGCGAGCATACCGCAGCTTCGTTGCTTTGCAGCCCTGCGCGAGCTCCTGCTCGTTCCCGGGGCATCGCTGCTCGTGCGTATTCCCGCGGCGCCAGATGCCGGATCGTAGCCCGACCAGGCCGTCCATTGGGCCGAATGATTTCCCGAGCACCTCCTGTCCAACGCAAGGGTCTCGTCGTCGTCCGGGTGACGCGGAATCACGGATCGTGCACAGCCAACCGAGAGTCCTGCAGGCGTCCCTTACGGCAGCTACAGCCCTGTTGTCCGTCGTCTGGGCCGCAAGTGGGCTGGCGGATCCAGCGGGCACGGTGCTCCCGAGCATCAGCTCGCGCACCGACCGGTTCGCGCTGACCCGTCCGGCCGACGTGCCGAGCGACGAGGAACTCGAGGCGGCGGGAGCCCGGATCGGCGAGGTTCGCGTCGAGATTCACAATATCTTCGAAACCTCCGTCCCGGAGGAGAACACCGCGCTCTTCCGACTCGGCAATCGGCTCCACATCGAGACTCGCGACTCCACGGTGCGTTCACAGCTCCTGTTCCAGCCAGGCGAGCCGTACGCCGGGCGACTGCTCGATGAGTCCGAGCGCATCCTGCGCCGCACCCGCTATCTCTACGATGCACAGATCGTCCCATCCGCCTGGCACGACGGCCTCGTCGACATCCTGGTCGTCACGCGCGACGTCTGGACCTTGAATCCCGGATTCGCATTCTCGCGCTCCGGCGGCGAGAACGAGGGCGGCATCGAGATCGAAGAACTGAATCTCCTCGGATTCGGCTCGCAGCTCGAATTCGCGGTCCGCTCGGATATCGACCGCGACTCGACCTCGCTCCTCTTTCGGGACAGCCAGTTATTCGACACGTGGTGGAGCGGCATGCTCAGTCTGGCAGACAACAGCGACGGCGAAACCCGACTGCTCGCACTTGACCATCCTTTCTACTCTCTCGACACGAGGTACGCGGGCGGCGTCTTTGCAAAGACCGACGACCGCGTCGATTCGCTGTATGACCTCGGCGAGGTCGTCGACGAATTCGAGACGCGCCAGGACACCTCGACAGTCTATGTCGGGTACTCGCAGGGCCTCAGAAGCGGCTGGACGACGCGGTGGACGACCGGCTTCACCTACGACCGCAATCTTTTCGGCCCGGCACCCGACTCCACGTTGTCCGACTTCGTGCCGCCGGATCGCACACTTGCGTATCCCTGGGTCGGATACGAGATCGTCGAGGATGACTTCGAGACGGCGCGTAACCGCGATCAGATCGAGCGCACGGAGGACGTGGCACTCGGCTGGCGCGCACGGGCGCAGCTTGGCTGGGCCTCCGAGGCCTGGGGTGCGGATCGCGACGCCGTCGTCTTCAGCGCGATCGTCTCCAAGGGCTTCGAACCGACCGACCGCCGGCGACTGCTGTTTTCGGCAGGACTCGACGGGCGCCTGGAGGACGGCGGCGCCGTCGACACCGTCCTCGGAGCCAGCGCCCGCTTCTATCTACGCCAGTCCACCAATCGCTTGTTCTTCGCGGCGCTCGAGACTGAGGTCGGCTCGAATCTCGATCCGGACCATCAGATCCTGCTCGGTGGCGACAACGGGCTCAGGGGCTACCCGCTGCGCTACCAGGGCGGTCAAGGTCGATGGCTCGCGACGGTCGAGCAGCGGTACTTCAGCAACTGGTATCCGTTCCGCCTGTTCCACGTCGGAGGCGCGATCTTCGCCGACGCTGGCGAGACGTGGGGCGCGAATCCGCGCGGAACACCGTCGCAGGGAGTGCTGAAAGACGTCGGCTTCGGCCTGCGCCTCGGCAATGCCCGATCGGGCCTCGGCAACGTGCTGCACATCGATCTCGCCTTCCCGCTCGACGGGGACGCGAGCATCGACGGCGTGCAATTGCTGGTCGAGACGAAGGCGAGTTTCTGAGGACGGAAGCCGGTAGGCTGCAGGCGGTAGGCTGTAGGTCGGAATGGCGGTGGAAACCGCGGGCAGCGCTCCGACGAGTTTCTGGTCCTGGTGGTGTTGTTGGCTTGCCTGAACGTCTACAGCCTACCGCCTGCAGCCTCGATAGCGCGCTAGTTGTCCTGCCCCCGGTGATCGGCCAGATGGCCGACAGCGAGCACTGGCGCGGCATCGATGCTGGCGGCATCGAGCAGATGGGCGACCCGCTGGAGCGCCGCGAGAATCGAACTTCGCTCCCAGGGCTCGAGGCGCCGGAAGTCGCGCACGAAGCGTTGTTGCAGCGACTCCGGCGCATCGGCGAGCTGGGCCTCGCCCTCGCGCGTCAGTGTCACGTGCACCTGCCTGCGGTCGCGCTCACCGCGTTGGCGCGCCACGTAGCCCCGCGCCTGCAGCCGATCGACCAGCGAGGTCACAGTCGCCTGCGTCAGGTTCATCGACTGCGCAATTGCACGGGGGGTGAGCTCGCCCTGGCTCTTCAGCAACTCCATCACGACGAGCTGGGACGTCGTGAGGGCTGTCTCGCGTGCGAGCTGCTTCGCGCTCTGCTGGGTCGCATTGATGATCTTCCTGAGTTCTACGAGCACTTGCTCCTCGATGCTGAAGCCGCTCTCACTGGCGGCCCTGCCGCCCGGCTGCGCCTCAGACTCACTGATCTCTAATCGATTTTCCTTAGACAAGAGAATCACTCCTGCAAGATCGCAACACGTTTTAAGTATCTACAATTGCTCATATTTAATGTTTCAGGGTTGACTCTCTGAGCTCGATCCTTATGATTTTGACCCGCAATTTAATTCGATAATCTAAATATTAGACAGTCAAAGCTTATGAAATACTCCGACCCCTACGAGGCGGCCGGACGGCCCTCTCTGATCACTTTGCGGCGCCCGACCTCGACCGACGGTCCGGCGGTCCACACGTTGATCGCGCACTGTCCGCCACTCGACCAGAACTCAATGTACTGCAACCTCCTGCAGTGCACGCACTGGGCCGACACGTGCGTCCTTGCTGAGCGTGAGGGGGGTCGCGCGGTCGGCTTCGTTTCCGGTTACCTGCCGCCCGACCGCGAAGCCACGCTGTTCATCTGGCAGGTGGCGGTCGCCGCCGAGGCGCGGGGCACCGGTCTCGCCCGTCGCATGCTCGAGTCGCTGCTCGAACGTGATCTCTGTGCGTGCGTCCGCTTTCTCGAAACCACGATCACCGACGACAACGCCGCTTCATGGGGCTTGTTCCGCGCTTTCGCGCGTCGCCGAAACGCACATCTCATGCGGTCAACGCTGTTCGATCGCGAGCTGCATTTCGGGGGCGGACACGCGACCGAGGCACTGGTGCGGATCGGTCCACTGGCCGCCGCCGAGAGCGTTGCGGCGATGTACGCGAGGAAAACTGCATGACTCCGAAGAGCACCCACTCGATCCGTTCGGTCGAGAAGTCCCCCGACGTATTCAGCCGCCAGGAATCGAAAGTGCAGAGCTATGCACGCAGCTTTCCGGCCGTGTTCACGCGTGCTGAGGGCGTCCATCTGTATGACAAGGAAGGTCGCGTCTGGCTCGATTTCCTTGCAGGCGCGGGGAGTCTCAACTACGGCCACAACCCTCCCGCGTTGCGCGACGCGCTGCTCGACTACCTCCGCGGCAACGGCATCGCCCACAGTCTCGATCTGCATACGGAAGCCAAAGCCGGTTTTCTTGAAGCGTTCGAACGCCTGATCCTCGCGCCGCGGGGTCTCGACTATGTCGTGCAGTTTACGGGCCCGACGGGCGCCAATTCCGTCGAGGCCGCACTGAAGCTGGTTCGCAAGGCGACCGGCCGCAGCGGTGTCGTAACGTTCACGAACGGCTTTCATGGCGTCACGCTCGGCGCACTCGCGATGACCGGCAACCAGCATCATCGCGGCGGCGCCGGGATTGCCCTGCCGGGTGCCATCCGGATGCCCTTCGACGGCTATCTCGGCGACGGTGTCGAAACGCTCGACTATTTCGAGAAAGCCCTCGATGACCCGAGCAGTGGCGTTGGGCATCCGGCCGCAGTGATCGTCGAAACCGTGCAGGGCGAAGGCGGCCTCAACGTCGCGAGCCCCGCCTGGCTCGCGCGGCTGCAGGGACTCTGCGAGCGCCACGGCATCCTCACGATCTTCGACGACATCCAGGCGGGCTGCGGCCGCACCGGCACGTTCTTCAGCTTCGAGCCCGCCGGGGTACGCCCCGACATCGTGACCCTGTCGAAGTCATTGTCAGGAATGGGCCTGCCATTCGCGGTCACGTTGATCCGGCGCGATCTCGACGTCTGGGAGCCGGGTGAGCACAACGGCACGTTCCGTGGCAACAACCATGCGTTCGTAACCGCCACCGCTGCGCTGCGCTCGTACTGGGCCGACGATACGTTTGCAGCCGAGGTGCGCCGCAAGAGCGCTATCGTCACAAACCGGTTGCAGGCCATCGCCGGCGAGCACGCCGGGCGGGTCGAAATCCGCGGCCGCGGGCTCATGCAGGGCCTGGCATTCGACGAGCCGCAACACGCGACCGCAGTCAGCCGCGCTGCGTATCGCCGCGGGCTCGTGATCGAGACGAGTGGTCCCCACGATGACGTCATCAAATGCCTGTGTCCGCTCACGATCACTGATCGCGATCTGCATCGCGGGCTCGACATTCTCGAAGATGCGGTCGCGGGAGTGCTGGCCGGTCAGAGTGATCGCCGCGTACGCATCGCGGCCGGTGGGAGAGACTAGGCATGATCGTTCGAAATCTCGATGACGCGCGTCAGACGCCACGACGGGTCGTCACGTCGAACTGGGAAAGCACGCGCCTCCTGTTGAAGAGCGACCGCATGGGCTTCTCGTTCCATATCACGACGATCTACGCGGGCACCGAAACACCGATGTGCTATCGCAATCATCTGGAGTCGGTGTACTGCATCGCGGGCGATGGCGAAGTGGAGACCGTTGCCGACGGCAAGCGCTATCCGATCCGTCCGGGCACGATCTATATCCTCGATCAGCACGACGAGCACATCCTGCGGGCCACGACCGAGCTCACGGTGGCCTGCGTGTTCAACCCGCCGCTGAACGGGAAGGAAGTGCATGGTGCAGACGGCGCGTATCCGCTCGAAGCCGAACCATTGGAGGCCTGAGATGAGCGCAGTGCTGCAACCACGTGTTGCCGCGGACCGGCGGCCCAATGACCCGTATGCCTCCCGCACTCTGACCGAAGCGACGCTTGTGCCGCGGGTCGATCCGGTCGTCCACCGTCCGGCAGATCGGGCCGGTCCGCTCACCTCAGACCAGGTAAGTCATTTCGACGAGAACGGCTACCTCGTGCTCGAGAACCTGTTCAACGCGGCGGAAATCGACGTGCTGCAGGCGGAGCTCACCCGACTCGAGCAGTCGCAGGCCAGGCTCGATCCCGAAACCTTGATCCTCGAGCCCGACGATCGTGAGTTGCGATCCGTGTTCCGCGTCCACGCGCAGAGTGGTGTCATGAAACGACTGGCGAGCGACAGCCGCCTGCTCGACGTCGCGCGCTTCCTGCTCGCCGACGACGTCTACGTGCATCAGTCGCGGATGAACTACAAGCCGGGCTTCTTCGGCAAGGAGTTCTACTGGCACTCGGACTTCGAGACGTGGCACGTCGAAGACGGCATGCCGCGCATGCGCGCGCTCAGCATGTCAATCGCGCTGACGGAGAACACCGAGCACAACGGACCGCTGATGCTGATTCCGGGCTCGCACCAGACCTATGTGACCTGCGTCGGCGAAACGCCGGCTGACCACTACAAGCAGTCCTTGCGCCGCCAGGAATACGGCGTGCCGGATCCCGCGAGCCTCACGACACTCGTCGATCGCGGCGGCATCGTGGCACCCAAAGGTCCGGCCGGCACGGTCATAGTCTTCGAGTGCAACATGATGCACGGCTCGAACAGCAACATCACTCCGCATCCGCGCTCGAACGCGTTCATCGTTTACAACGCGATTTCAAATGCGTTGCTGGAACCGTTCGGCGGGCAGAGACCGCGGCCCGAGTTCATCGCGACGCGCGCGCACATTGAGCCCCTGATCGAGCATCGGGGGCGCTTCGCATGAGCACGCGACCACAGGGCATCCACAGCGTCGAGAAGATCGGCGGCACTTCGATGACGCGGCCCGATGCCGTGCTCGCTAACGTTCTGCTGCCGCCCGGGCTCGAGACGCCCTACCAGCGGATCTTCGTCGTATCCGCCTATGCGGGCGTCACTAACCTGCTGCTCGAAGACAGACGCAGCGGCGCACCAGGAGCGTTCGCGCTGTTCGCGACGCGACCGCACGCGGAGGACTGGCGGCAGGCCCTCGACCGCGCGACGGAGCGAATGCGCGAGCTCAACAAAGTCGTGTTCGGCGATGCGACCGAATGCATGGCAGCCGACTCGTTCGTGACCGGCCGCATCGACGTTGCGCGCCGCTCGCTCACCAGCCTGCTCGAGCTCACGCGCTGCGGCCACTTCCGGCTGCATGACTCTCTCCTGACTGCGCGAGAAATGTTGTCTTCGCTCGGCGAGGCGCACAGCGCCTTTAATACCGCGCTGCTCGTCCGCGGCGCGGGCGTGAACGGAACGTTCATCGATCTGACCGGATGGGACCAGAAGGATGATCCGACGCTCGATGATCGGATCCGCAAATGCTTCGCCGAGATCGACCTCGCATCGGAGCTGCCGATCGTGACCGGCTACACGCGCGCTCGGGGTGGCTTGCTGCGCCGCTATGCCCGCGGCTACAGCGAGGTCACGCTGAGCCGCGTTGCGGTGCTGACCCGGGCGCGCGAGGCAGTGATCCACAAGGAGTATCACCTCTCGAGTGCCGACCCCCGCCTCGTCGGCGCGGAGAATGTACGTACCGTCGGGCGCACGAACTACGACGTCGCCGATCAGCTTGCGAACCTCGGCATGGAGGCGATCCATCCGAAAGCAGCGGCCGGCCTGCGTCGCGCCGACATTCCGCTCAAGGTCCGCAACACGTTCGAGCCGGACAATCCCGGCACGCTGATCTGCAGCGAATATGCGGCGGCAGAGCCCGGTGTCGAAATCGTCACGGGACGCGATGACGTGCTCGCGATCGAAGTGTTCGCACAGGACATGGTCGATGCGGCGGGATGGGATGCGCGGATCGTGCGTGAACTCGACGAGCACGGACTCGCGTTCGTCGGCAAAGACGGCAACGCGAACACGATCACGCACTACGTCGTCGGCGATCGCGCTGTGATCGATACGGTCGCTGAGCATCTCGGCGGCACGATCCCGAACTCGACCGTCCAGGTGCATCCCGTCGCGATCGTCTCTGCGATCGGCTCCAATCTCGGCACGAGCGAGTTTCTGCTGGCGGGCCTCGCATCGCTCGAGAAGGCGAGCGTACGGCTGCTCGCGATCCAGCAGGCGATCCGGCAGGTCGAGCTGCGTTTCATCGTGCGCCAGGCGGACTACGCGACTGCGGTGCGTGCGCTGCACGCCCGCCTCGTGCAGGAGCTGTCAAAGCCCGAGCCGCGGCAGGTACTGCGCTCGCGCGCGGCCGCCTGAATGCCGGCGCGGTCTGTGGTCTGGAGTCCGGGGTCCGTAGCCAGATAGAGCGCACTCCCCGCCCTTCTGACTTTGGACTTCAGACCTTGGAGCTTCGGCGAGGCCGCAGGCGATAGGCTGTGCATTTTAGGGGTCAGGAGGTAGGAGCTGGGAGCCGGATAGCGGCGCTCGAGCCTTCTGGCCACAGACCACGGACTACAGACGACAGACAAGCGGCTTAACAGCCGGACCCCGGACCCCCGATCCCCGACCCCGGATCCCCTAGCCGCTTATGGTCCTGACTGCCTTCCTCGCTTTCCTGCTGATGTTTCTCGCGATCGGCGTCGCCTCGTATCTGCGCAGCCGCGGGACGACCGCCGACTACTATCTCGCGAGCAGCGCCGTGCACCCCGCGCTCGTCGGGCTGTCGGCCGTTGCTACGAACAATTCCGGCTATATGTTCATCGGCGTGATCGGGTACACGTACTCGACGGGCTTGCCGGCGTTCTGGCTCATGGCGGGCTGGATCATTGGCGACTTCCTTGCATCGCTCGCCGTGCATCATGAGTTGCGGCGCACGACGACACGCACGGCCTCAATCACGTTTCCCGCGGCGCTCGCGCGCTGGACCGGAGCGCATCACCGCACGATCCGCATCACGGCGGCACTGCTCACGATCATGTTTCTCGGCGCCTATGCTGCCGCTCAGCTGAGCGCCGGCGGCAAAGCGTTGCATTCGTTGTTTGGCTGGAGCCCGCAGGCCGGAGCCGTACTGGTTGCGGCCGTCGTCGCGCTGTATTGCCTTGCCGGCGGCATCCGCGCATCGATCTGGACCGATGCCGCGCAATCGGTCGTGATGATGCTGGCGATGGGGGTTCTGCTGATCGCGGCCGTCCAGGGTCTCGGCGGGCCGATCGCAAGCTGGCAGCAGCTCGAAGCGATTCCGGGCTACATGAGCTGGTTCCCCGAAAACCTGCTGCTCCCGGGCGTCGCCGGCATGCTGTTATTCGTCGTCGGCTGGCTGTTCGCGGGGCTGTCCGTGATCGGTCAGCCCCACATCCTGATTCGCTTCATGGCGCTCGATCAGCCCGAGCGTCTCTGGCATGCACGGGCGTGGTACTACGGCTTCTTCACGATCTTCTATGCACTTGCGACCGGTGTCGGACTGCTGTCGCGGATCTATCTGCCGGAGCTCGGCGCGATGGACCCGGAGCTCGCGTTGCCGACGATGGCCCAGGCGCTGCTGCCCCCGGTGCTGGTCGGCTTGATTCTCGCCGGCATTTTTGCCGCCACGATGTCGACGGCCGACTCGCTCGTGCTGTCCTGCTCGGCCTCGCTGACGAACGATCTCTCACACACGCCCGTCCGTAGCATCGCCCGCACCAAGATCGCAACCTTGCTCGTGACGCTGCTCGCGCTCGGCATCGCCGTTGCACAGACCCAAAGCGTGTTCGATCTCGTGATTCTCGCGTGGTCGACCCTGGCCTCTGCGTTCGCACCGTTGCTGATCATCCTTGCACGCGGTCATCGACCGGCCGAACTGCACTCACTCGCGATGATGATCCTCGGTGCGGCGACGGCACTCGCGTGGCGCCAGACAGGGCTGCACGAGCAGGTCTATGAAGGTTTGCCCGGGATTCTCGTCGGCCTGGCCGCGTACTACGTGCCGGTATGGCTGCGCATCGCATCGCCACTCGATCAGCCTGCGAACGAGCGCTGATCAGATCTCTACGTCTGCGGCACTACGGACCATCACGAGATCGCGGTACACCGAGCTCGCCACCGTGAACGCATGACTGCCGACCTCGCGGAAGCCGCGCTTACGGTAATACGCGATCGCGGGCGGATTCCGTTCCCAGACGCTCAGCCAGACGGCGCTCGCACCGAACGTTCGCGCAGCCTCCAGCGCTCGCATCAGCAGCCGATCGGCGATGCCCCGACGGTGCCAGCGGCGATCCACGTAGAGTCGCCACAGTTCCACTTGCGCGTCGCCGGCAACGCCATTCGGGATCGCATGGATGCGCACTTGCGTGTAACCCGTGAGCTCTCCGCCGCAGTCGGCCAGAAACGTGGCGATGCCGGGATCGGACAGCTCGCGGGTCTGCTGTTCCAAGCCGTGTGCTTCGGCGAGGAAAGCCGCCATGTCGGCGGGTGGGGTCTCGTGCTCGTAGGTTTCGAAGAAGAGGCGTGCGCCGAGTTCCGCGAGCGCGGCGGCGTCGGCAATCGTCGCGGCTCGGACCGTAGTCATCGCGGAGGCTGTGTAACCTCACCGCCTTCGGGGCCGTAGAAGAATACCCAGAGCGCGAGGTCCGGCGAGAAGTTCTCGAAGCGGTGCTCGATCCCCGCTGCAACGAAGAGACAATCACCGGGCCCGATACTCGACCGCTGTCCTGCGTGGACGAAATCGCCCCGTCCCGCGATCACGACGTAGACCTCGTCGCGATCGTGCGGCTGCTGAGTATCTATGTCACGCGGCGTGTAGATCTCGACACTCAGCGTGCCATGGGCAAAGAGCTCCGCGAATTTAGGTGCACCCGGCCCGTGCAAGCGTGTGACCGCCTCGGCCAGCGGAATCACCTCACTGGGTGCCTGGTCCTGATCGCCCACGTCCCCCACGGTCGTTCTCCGGAGAGCTGCTCAGCGTTCGGCAGGATACACCACTGTAGGCTGTAGACCGTAGGCTGTAGGCTGTTCATTCCGCGGCTCACCGAGCTGCAGGGTAGACCCGCTTCCAATCCTGCTTCATGTCGATGACGACCCAGCCGCGCCCGGCGGCTGCGTCGAGGCCGCGCACGAGGCGACCGATATGGGACTCACGGTCGTAGGCGAACTCACGCTCGGCGTCGGTGTGGTGCACGATGGCGCCGAGGCGTCTGCCGGCCCCCGACGTCGTCCACTCGAGCATCTCGAAGTCGCCGTCGGAATTGCCGAACGCGACGATCGGCCGGCGGCCGATGAACTTGTGGATGCCAACCGGCTTGCCCGCCTTGTCGTCGATGAAGTCGATCTCGGGCAACCGCGCGATCACGGGTGTGCCGTCGCGCACCTGATACTCGGTCCTTATGGAGCTGCCGATCACCTGCTCCGGCGGAATACCATAGACACGCTCGGCGAACGCGCGCATGAACTCGATCCCACCGCCAGAGACGATGTAGGTCTTGAAGCCGTTCGCACGCAGATACTCGAGCAGCTCCAGCATGGGTTGATAAACGAGCTCGTCATACCGGCGCTTGAACTTCGGATGCTTCGCCGTCGCGATCCAGTCTGCGACGATCTGCTCGAACTCCTCGCTGGTCGTGCCCGCATGCGAGGCGGCGACGATCTCAGCCACCGCCTTCTCGCCGCCCGCTGCCACTCCCGCCATGTCGCCGGCGAGCACGGACCGGAACGGCTCCGTCGTCTTCCATTCGGGATGCTGCGGCGCGAGCGCTTTCACGCGATCGAGCGCGAAGGCGAGCTGGAAGTACATCGGCTGCTCGGACCAGAGCGTGCCGTCGTTGTCGAAGACCGCGATGCGCTCGGCAGGCGACACGAAGCCCTTGCCCCCTTGCTTCGTGACCGCCGAGACGAAATCGACGATGCGAGTCTTCGTCGCACCGTCGTTCCAGGAAGGCAGCGGATCGGTCTGAGCGAAGACCGCAGTCGACAGGAGCAGGAGAATCAACGCGCTCGCGCGCGACATAGCGCGGGCCGCGGCTCGGGATCTGCCGGAACTCATCACGACTGCCTCCTTGTGCACCAGATAAATGAGAAAGGCTGGTCGGGCGCTTCCTCGTATCGAACCAGTCCTGAGCGGCAGCCAACTACCGTGCGCCCGCGTTCCTCTTCAGCTGCTCCTCGATCTTCGAGAGGTTGAACGAACCCGGCGTCTGGCTCGGCGGATACTCCTCCATCGATTTCAGAAACTGTGCAGCCAGGGCCTGAATCGGAACGATCACGTACGGTCTGTCGAGGAACCAGTCGTTGTAGGTATTCGCGTTGTGCTGAGCTTTCTCGAACGGGTCGCGCCGCAGGTGGAACAACGGCGGCACGCGCAGTTCCCTGAACGGTTCACGCCAGACGCCAGACGCCTGGCCGCGGTTCTCGAGGAACACGACCTTCCAGTCGGCGTCAGCGGACCGGTGTCCTCACATCGCTGCTTGCCCCCCTTGCCGAAGCGGGAATCTTCGCCCGGCGTCACGGTGTCGGTCGTAACACACTTCAATACGCCCCGCGGCGCCAACGATGATGAATCTGGCCACTGGGAAGCGGTGGTTTCGCTGGGTGGGCGGCGCTCCCCGATCTGCAGCCGACCTACTCGCCGGACGTGGTCATGCGCTTGATCTGTTTCTCAAGCGTATCGAGG
>Ga0268386_10000901_pt1 | contig 19796 bp, 16 predicted proteins | sample RVTome_15_FD_200260 | JGI IMG/M metagenome (GOLD analysis project Ga0268386, IMG submission 200260) | Soil microbial communities from uranium-contaminated site in the Upper Colorado River Basin, Wyoming, United States - RVT150D86... ...
TACACGTTTCGTGCGAAATGAATTTCGCACTACGCTACTTCACAACTCAATTCGATCTCTTCAGGAGTTCCCGCCATGAAATCCCTGCGTTCACTGGGCATGACGACGGCATTCGCGCTGCTCGCCACGGTTCCGTTTTCGGCAATGGCCGCCGACGCCGACAAGTCCGCGAAGACCATCGCCCCCTATCTCGACGAGGGGACCGTCGCCGTCGGCCGGCTCGATCTGGCGAAGGTCAACCTGCCGGAGTTCTTCAAGACGCTGGCGAAGTACGTCCCGGCGCGGCCGAAGGACCTCGAACAGTCGCAACAGGAAGGCGCCCGGCTGCTGAAGCTGCTCCGCGGGCAGAACGTCTCGGAACTGTTCACGGTCGTCAGCCTGACCGACGCTCCACGCACGCCGGCGTTCGTCATCATCCCGGTCGGCGCGGGGGGCGACCATCGCAAGGTCGCGGGAATCATGTTCGGCGGCAAACCGGACGGCCCGACCAGCCGCGACGCGAGTGCGGGCATCCGCGGCCCCTTCGAAACCTGCGCGAAGCTGGGCAACGTCGTGTTCTGCGGACCGGAAAAGACGTTGGACCGGCTGAAGTCGATCAAGCCGTCGCCGCGGGCGAATCTCGCCACCGCGTTCGCCGCCGTCGACGGGGCCGCCGCCCAGTTGGCGTTCGTGCCTTCGAAAGACCACCATCGCGTGCTGGCCGAGATGATGCCGCGGTTGCCGAAAGACTTCGGCGGGATGACCGGCAAGGAACTCGCGAAATCCGTGCAGTGGGCCGCGGTGGGCATCCACCTGCCGCCGAAACTCAAAGCGAACCTCATCGTCTCGGCGGACAGTGCGAAATCCGCCGCGCGACTGAAAGAGACCGTGCTGGCGCTGGTGAAAATGGTGAAAAACGTGCCCGACATCCGCCGCACGGTCCCGGAACTGGACAAGATCGCGGAACTCCTGGCCCCCACGGTCAAGGACAATCAACTCACGATGACGTTCGACGCCGAAAGCGAAGCCGGCAAGAAGGTGATCTCGCTGTTCGGCACCGCGGTCGGGCAGGCCCGCAAGGCCGCTCAGCGGACCACGTCGAAGAACAACCTCAAGCAGCTCGGCCTGTCGATGCACAACTTTCACGACGTCTATAAGAGCTTCCCGCCGCACGCCAGCTACAACAAGAAGGAAAAGCCGCTACTCAGTTGGCGGGTCTACGTGCTGCCGTTCATCGAGGGAGAGGCCCTCTTCAAAGAGTTCCGTCTCGACGAGCCCTGGGACAGCGACCACAACAAGAAGCTCGTCGCGAAGATGCCGGCGGTGTTCAAGGACCCGTCGGGGCTGGTCAAGAAAGCCGGCATGACGCGGTACGTCGCCCCCATCCACGCCAGAGGCATCTTCGACGGAAAGCCGGAAGGGAGGCTCATCCGCGACATCACCGATGGTACGTCCAACACGATCATGCTCGTCGAAGCCGCCCCGGACAAAGCCGTCGTCTGGACGAAGCCGGACGATCTGCCGGTGAACGAGAAAGACCCGAAAAACGGGTTGATGGCGAAAGACGCGGCCGGCTTCAACGCCCTGTTCGCCGACGGCTCGGTGCGGTTCATCGCGAAGGCGATCAAACCGAAGACGCTGTGGGCGATTTTCACGCGCAACGGCGGCGAGGTGGTGGGAGAATTCTGAAGCAGTTGCCCGTAGGACGGGTTTTCAACCCGTCCGGACGGGCACTCGTCTCAGATCGCCTGCTGGGGCGAGTCGGCGAGGCCGGGGTCGACTGTCGATTCCAGCCGCGTCAGCGACCGGGCCAGCAGTTGCCGCACGCGCTCGGTGCTCAGGTTGAGGTCGGCGGCGATCTCGCGGAACTTCCGCGGTTCCTGCGCCTTACCGAGACCGAACCGGGCCGAGACGATCCGCCGGTCGCGGGGTTCCAGCCGTTTCAGCCCCTTCTTCAACCCGTCCTTCAGCTCCTTCTGGACGGCGTCGTCCTCGGAGAGGGCGCCGTTCGGTTCGGGAACGGTCTCCAGCCAGTCTTCCGCTTGCAGCCGCTGCCGACCGCGGAGCCGGCGATTGCGCTTCGACGTGCGGAACAGCCCGTTGCGGACCGCCCAGGTGGCGTAGGTGCTGAACCGCGTCCCCCGCGTGAAATCGAAGATCTCGACCGCCCGAATCAACGGCAGGTTGCCGTCGCTGATCAGGTCGTCCAGCGAGTTCGCCGGGTCGACCAGCTTCTTGGCGATCGCCACGACCAGCCGCAGGTTCGAATTGACGAGGTGATTGCGGACCGCCAGCGCTTCGTCCCGCAGGCGCTCGATTTCGTCGAGCCGGTCTTTCCGCGGCGATTTCAGGCTGAGACGCCGCCGGAGTTGCTCGGCCCGGTATTTCAGGTAGTTCATTTTGCGGAACCAGTGCCGCTCCTGCTCGCGCGTGAGCAGCGGGTGCCGGTAGAGTTCGGCGAGGTACGGCGGCGCATCGGCCGGCGGCGTCATTGCCCGGGCGGCTGAATCCGACGCCGGCGGTTCGCTCAAGATCGTTTCCGCGGCGTCCGGCAGGTTGAACTCCGGGCTGAAGACGTATTCGAATTCCGACTCCAGCAGATCCGCCGCCCGCCGCCGCAGGGCGGGTGAAGGGGTCGGCCGGCCGGTGTGCTTTCGTTTTCGAGTTTTCGCGATCGTTCTGGCCATGTTGTTCGTCATCGTCCTGGGGGCGTCGTCTGTCCGAGCGAAACCCCGCGATTGCGAGGCCGCGCGTTGATATCATTTCAGAAATACGAATTTTGACAACTGAAACTGCGAAAAATATCGGCAAGTTTTCAGATTTGAACGTAAGGCTTGTTACCGTATATACTTGAAGACAAAGATCACGGTTCAGCCGGTGCGGGATTCCTTCACATTTCGCCCGACTGTCAACGGAATGCAGAGGAAGAGCTGACAGTGGTCGGCTTTCAGCCAGCCGGTCCTGATCCGCGGAAATCCGCTGGACCCGCGCCATCCGCGTTCCCTTGGGGCGTGCATCCCGGTGGAACGAACGAAACCCGGTCGCCGTTTCCCTTTCCCGCTTCTCCCCACTAGAATCGATTCCGGCCTCCGCATTGGGGGCGGTGGGAGAAACATGAACAACGGTTACGTCATCCGATACGGCACGTCGCGGCTGGTGGGGGAATTCTCCGCCAACGCCGAGAAGCAGTTCTCGCGCGGGGACGAGGTGATCGTCCGCAGCAGCCGCGGCGTCGAGTGGGGGGAAGTGCTCTGCCTGGCCACTGAGAGAACGCGGGAGTATCTGGGGTCGAGCGATTCGGCCGGCCGCATTGTCCGCCCGGTCAACGAGCAGGACGCCGCCCGGCGGGAGGAAATCGCCCAGCAGGAGCCGCAGCAGTTCGCCGGCGTCCGCGACACGATCGCCGAGCACAAGCTGCAGATGCAGCTCGTCGACATCGAGCACCTCTTCGGAGGCGAGCGGCTGATCGTGTATTACCTCGCCGAGCAGCGGGTCGACTTCCGGCAGCTCGTCAAGACCCTGGCGAAGCAGTTCAAGACGCGAATCGAGATGCGGCAGATCGGCGTCCGCGACGAAGCGAAGCTGCTGGCCGACTACGGCGACTGCGGCAAGCCGGTCTGCTGCAACACCCACCTGCGGGAAATGCCGCCCGTCGCGATGAAAATGGCCAAGATTCAGAAGGCGACGCTCGACCCGACGAAGATTTCCGGCCGCTGCGGCCGGCTGAAGTGCTGCCTGCGGTACGAGTACGACACCTACGAAGAGTACCGCCGCGAGCTCCCCCGCGTCGGCGCGACCGTGGTCACGAAAGAGGGGAAGGGGCGGGTCGTCGGTCAGGAAATTCTGGCCCGCAAGGTGCTCGTCGTCTACGAAGACCAGCGGCGGATGCTCGTCGACGGGAACAGCATCCTCACCGTCATCAAGTCGACCGGCGGCGGCAAGAAAGACAGCGCGTCGTTGAATTAGGGATCGGCGCACCCGTTTCCTGAGGCGGAACGCGGATTCAACGGATCGAGCGGATTTGCCCAACGCGGCGTAGCCGCAACCAAAGTTAGACAGAAACATTGGTGACAGAAAAATGCCGACTCAAACGGACAACGAGTTCGGCAGCGGATCACAAGTCGCCAGGAGTCTCAGCGTGAGTCGGAATGGAACGAATGGAGACGGACGTTTCGAGTTCACGGTAGCAGTTCCTTTACATCAGGGTCGCCGACAGAAGTCAACTGAGGCGACAGCGAGGAATTCGCAATCCCCTTTCTTATTTTTCTGTCACCAATCTTTCTGTCTCATAAGACGAACGGAATGACACCCGCTGTTGAAGACGGCGCGAGAGTTTGTTAGGCTGCCCGGTCCACCCTGATTTTTTCCATCCACTCACAGCACACGGGAACAGCCTTCGTATGGGGACCAAGAAGACCGGAAAGGGACGACGAAAACTCGGACGCAAAAAGCGTCGCATGCGGAGCAAGATCCGGCATCGCAAGGGATAGGCGGAATCGCCGCCAACTTTGAAAACCCGGCCGAATGACGACATCGGCCCTGCTGACCTCCGGCTATTTGAACTGCAGGTCGTCCACGTGCGGCAAGTCGCCGAGCGAATGCATTCCGAAGGCCTGCAAGAACCGCGGGGTCGTGCAATAGCGAATGTCCCGCGGGTCCCCCTCCGAGCGATCCAACGCGATCAGTTCCCGCCGCAAAAGCTGCCGCACGATTCCCGCCGCGTTCGCCCCGCGTAGCTCAGTAATGCGGTCGCCGGCGATCGGTTGCTCATATGCGACCAGCGACAGCACCTCCAGCGCGTCCTGCGAGAGCTTGACGTCCCGCGGACCCAGCCCGAAGACGCGATTTCTGACCGCGTCGTAATCCGCCCGCAGATGCATCCGGTAGCCCCCCGTGCCGAAGCGGATTTCGTACGGCCGCCCTTCGGATTCGTAACGCTCGTTCAACTCGTGGATGAACCGCTCGACGGCGTCCGGCGGAAAGCTGTCGTTGAGCAACGAGCACAGCCGTTTGAGCGTCAGGTCGATTCCGCCGACGAACAGGGCCGCTTCGAGCACCTGCTGGGGCGTGACGCCCGGACCGGAGGCGGCCCGCGTGGCGTCCCAGGCGCTTTCCGAACCCTCCGCGACGCCCGCGGCCCGGGGGGTGGGCTGCTGCTCGTCGCGGGAATCGTCGGTCGCCGGCGGGAGTTCGCCGGCGATCGTGTTGACCCCCGTCTCGACATCGTCCATCGCGGCCAGCGCCTGCCGATAGAGCGCATCGAGATCGTCGGCTTCGGGATCGGACTGCGTTGCCAATGTCTTCGCGACATCGGCGGGGGGCACCGCCGGGGGGGCCTCCGCCGTTTCCGGCGCGCGGCCCCACAGTTTCCGGAAATGCTTGAACACGGCAGGTTCCTTCCCGCACGACGATCGCAACGCGGCGGAACTATACCACGGACATCCGCGGCGCGAAATCCGAATCCACTCGGAGGGCCGCGGATTGGAGGATCGAGCGGACTCTTCGGCTCAACCGTTCTGTAGTTCCCTTTCCAACTGCTCTGGGGTCAACGTCTTTTGTTGCCGACGCGCCCTTCGATCAGCTTCCAGAACGCGTCGCTGCTGCCGAGTTCGAGTTGCTCCTCATCCATCCCATCGACACTCACAACCAGCGCGACCGGCCTTCCACCTCGGGTGATGACAATGCGTTCGTTCTGCGCTGCGCACCTTGGACGCACTCGTCGAGATTCGTCTGATCGAGATCGATGGTTTTCATTGAGTCGCAAACCCGTGAACTATTGCATGACAAGCGTGTTCGCCTCGATCTCGACCGTGGCCACCTGAAGGCCGGCGGCGTTGACGTCAGCAATGGCCGAGCGAATCGCATCCTCCAGCGTGGCGGCTTCGCGGGAGAAGTCGATCCGCGAGACACCTTCCGACGTGCTGATCGTTCCATCGTCGCAGCCGGTATCGTACAGGGCGTTGCATTGGTCGTCCGTCAGTTCGTCCGCTGTCAGAATCAGCGTGAAATCATGCGTTGACATACCCTGCTCCGAGAATTCCGTTACTTCGCCCTACGGATGCGGACAGCCGTTGACGCGATGCAATATATGTTTCGCATGGTTTTCCGGATTCCGCGGCGTCGAAAACACACGAATGATGCAACCGGCGCGTGAACCCTCCGGACACCAGAGTTCACCCCAGATGTGGCCCTTTGAGGTCATCACGCGCCAGCCTCGCTGTTCGGCATACCAAATCGCGGCGCGGATATGTTTGTTCGAATGATGCGCCACACAATCCGCCTGCAATTCGCTCGTATGGAATTGTAACATCCCCCTTCGCGTTCGGCCTCATGCAATCCACCGCTCAATCACCTTCCCCGCCACGTCCGTCAGCCGGAAGTCCCGCCCCTGAAAACGGTGCGTCAGCTTCAGGTGGTCGAGGCCGAACAGCCGCAGGATTGTGGCGTGGAAGTCGTTGACGTGCACCGGGTCGTGCACCGGGGCCCAGCCGATTTCGTCTGTTTCGCCGTAGACCTGGCCACCCTTGATGCCGCCGCCGGCGAGGAACGTGCTGAAGGCGTAGGGGTGGTGGTCGCGGCCGGTGTTGGCGGCGCGGCCGCCGCGGTTTTCGCCCAGCGGGGTGCGGCCGAATTCCGCGCCCCACACGACCATCGTGCTGTCGAGCAGGCCCCGCTGCTTGAGGTCTTTGATGAGGGCCGCCACCGGCTGGTCGGCCATGCCGGAGTTGAAAGTGAGTTCGCGGTCGAGATTGGAATGGTGGTCCCACGAGGCGTGAATGATGTTGATGAACCGCACGCCCCGCTCGACCATCCGCCGGGCGAGCAGGCAGTTACGGGCGAAGATGCCGTAGTCCTTCGCCCCGCCGCCGCGGCCCCCTTTGACCTTGCCCGGCTGGCGGTCGACGCCGTACATGTCGAGCGTGGCTTTCGTTTCCTGCGAGAGGTCCATCAGCTCCGGGGCGGATTTCTGCATGCGGAACGCGAGCTCGTAGCTGGAAATCCGGCTGGCGATTTCCGGGTCGCGAATGCGCTCGTAGCGGCTCTGGTTGACCTGCTTCAGCACGTCCAGCCCTTTGCGTTGCAGGTGCATCGGCAGGCCGGCGGGGTTGCCGAGGTTCAGCACCGGGTCTCCTTCGTTTCGAAACCACACGCCGGAATACGTCGACGGCAGAAACCCGCTCTGCCACAGCGTCGCCCCGCCGGACGACCCGCGGCCGGCGGTGAGCACCACGTAGCCGGGCAGGTTCTGCGATGCGCTGCCGAGGCCGTAGGTGAGCCACGACCCCATCGCCGGCAGGCCGAACGCCGCCCGGCCGCACTGCATCAGCAACTGGCCGGGGTGATGGTTGAACTGGTCGGTGTGCATGCTGCGAACGAGCAGCAGGTCGTCGGCGACGGACCCGACGTGCGGCAGCAGGTCGCTGAACTCGGTGCCGCATTCGCCGTACTTTTTGAACGTGCGTTTGCTGCCCATCAGCGTCGCCGAATCCTTCTTAATGAAGGCGAAGCGGACGTTCTTCAGCAGCGATTCGGGGAGTTTCTGCCCGTGCAGCTCGTTGAGCTTGGGTTTCGGGTCGAACAGATCGACGTGACTCGGCGCCCCGGCCATGAAGATGAAGATGCAGGCTTTCGCCTTGGGTTCGAAGTGCGGCTTGCGCACAGCCAGCGGATTCTGCGCGTCCTGCGGAGCCGCCAACTCCGGCCGCGCCGCCGCGGTGGGGTGAAGCAGGCCGTCGTCGGTGAGCATCGACCCGAGGGCCATCATGCCGAGACCGCTGGCGGTGGTGGTGAGGAAATCTCGGCGGGTGGATTGGATGCGTTCGGGCAATTCTTGTTGATGCATTGTCTTGACTCCGGGTTAGCAACCGCGACGGCGATTCGGTCGATTGGCTTCAACAGGTTTCCAAGGCACGTACCAGACGCGAAGTTTGGGCATCGTCTTCTTGAGACGGTCGACACCGGCGCGAGTGACGTATGTTTCGGCGAGTGAAAGCTGACGAAGGTTCTTCAACTTCGCGATGTGAACGAGTCCGGCATCGGTAACGCTCGTCTTGTCCAGTCGCAATTCCTCTAAGCCCGTGAGCAGAGAGACGAATCGAGCACCTTCGTCACCGATCGGTGTATCGCACAGATCGAGCATTCTCAGCTTCCCGAGGCTTCGAAGGTGTTTCAAGTTCCCATCCTTGATCTGGTTGTTATGCAACCAAAGCTTTTCGAGATTCGACATTGCTGAAATGTGGACGAGTGCGCTTCCGTCAGTCGTGTTGTACGCGACATCAAGGAAAACGACGTCGGGAATATCCTTCAAGACAGACAAGTCCTTGTCGGTCGCGTCGCGCATCGAGGCCAGGTAAACCTTTCCGCGTCTGGTCTCGGCATCGCCGAAGCGGTAAATCCGCTTGAGGATCGCCCGTTGCCGCGCATCAACTTCTTGCGCAGAAAGATTCGCGTTGAATCCGAAGCAGAGCAGAGCAATGCAGAGAGCAGCGGGATTCATTCCTGCGTCCTCTCCCATTTGTCGAGTTCAGCGAACCAACTCTTCAGGGGCAATTCAAATCCCGGCAGCACCGAAGTTCGATACGCGCCGTTCTCATCGATCACCTGCGTTCGAGACCGGCCGTCGTCTTGTCGAAACACCGACACCTTTCGCTCAAGGCAGTCAACGACGCAATACTCGCGCACTCCGGCGGAGAGGTATTCGTCGCATCGAACTTCATAATCGCGTTTCCAATACCGAGTTCCCGGCGACAGGAAATCAACCGCGATTGCGGGAATATCGGTCGATTTCGGACGACCGTGAATTCCCGTCCAAACCATCCGGTGGACCAGCCGCCGGCTCCTCTTCAGATAGAGATAACGGTTGGGTAGCGTCCTGAACTGCTCGCCTGCTCTATCCTCATTTCGCATCCACAACCAGAACTCGTTGCCCAGCCTTTGGTTCAAATCGCAGATCTCATCGGATTCCAATTCCCGCACCACGAGCACGCCGTTGACGAACTCGTAACGGTAGAGTTCGTCCCACTCGCCTTCCTCGAACGAGTCGAATTCTTCGGGCGTCATTCGCACGCCCGCGGAATCGGCGCCGATCCATCGTGCCGGAGTGGTTTCGACCGTACTCATCGCGTATTTCACTCCCGCGTTGCCACGTGCTGTTGGAAATGGCCTGTCCGCCCCCGCCGCATCACGTCGCCGCCGCCGCGGAATGCATTTGTGCGCACGTCCGCTCGATGAACTCGATCAGCCCGCGCGCTTCGTCGTTCGCGCGGCACAGCGCTTCGCGGTCGAACGGCTGTTCCTTGACAAGTTCCTCGAATCGCCGGGACCGCTCCGCGCAGGTGCTCTTGCCGTGCTCGGCCTCATCCCGTTCCAATGCTTCCCGGATCCGCGGGTCGGCCGCCGCCCAGACATCCAAGCCTGGAATGGCAAATGCCGCATGCCAGCTTCGCCCAGCCGTTCGCGAGAGGATTCTTTGCACGGGTCCCCGGTACTCCTGTTCGATCTCGTTTGGGTCGTCCGTTCCCGTGTTCAGAATCACGGCGATGGGACGGTCCGGATGTTCGAGCAGTGATGATTGCGCGAGGCTCACCGCCCCACTGGCGGTGTATCTGGCATGAACGGAGACGAGTCCGGCTTCAATCTCGGGCTTGAAAATTCCCTCCACAAACCGCTCGTCCGGCAGGTTTTCCACAATCAGAGGAATGACGGTGATGGGAGAATCGTTGTCAGACATGCGTCACGTCTCCTTCCATCGAATCGACAGGATGATTGGGAATGCCGAGTTTGACGGCCGCCATCCATTTACGGCGCACGAGTTCGTCAAAATCACGATGCTCAATGGCCCATTCCAAGTCGCTGCTGTCCAACAGCAGGACCCGAATGGGACGCAATCTGGCTGCCTGGTCGATCGCCGGCACCGTGAATCCGAATGGTGCGAACATCAGTCCCATGGTATTGGGCGCTCGTTGTTCGCATTGTACGTGCAACAGGGCCACGGGGCCAAAATCCACCTTTCTGGGTCCCCGCCAGAACTTTGACTGGACGAGAAACCCCTGCCATTCGAAGAGGACCAGCCCGTCAATCTGCTGCTCATCCCGCTGGGTGCCTCGCACCGTCGTGCTGAAACTGGATTGGACCTCAACCTTGCTGAGTCGAAAACCCTCCAGGACCCATCGTTCGAACACAATGCCGGCTTCCCACGCGTTGAGTTCCCGCGATCGAAAAACGGCGACGTCTTCATTGCTGGATTCGACCAACTCCCGCCAGATCGACGCGTGGTCATCCCAGGATGCTGCCTGCCAGTTGAAACAGTCCAGGTCGGTCAAACGAGGTTACTCCCGCGTCAAAAACTCATCCACATTCATCACCATCCGGCAGGTCGCCACCCACGCGGCGGCTTCCGCTGGGGAAACGTCCTTCGGCTGATACTGGCCAACGAGCTGCGCCGCTTCTTTCGGATGCCCCGAGTACCAGCGGCGGGACGATTCCAGCAGCGTGTGGAACGCCGTGATTTCCTTTGACGTCGGTTGTCGTGAGACGCAAAGCCGGATCGCGCGACGCAGGCGGGAATCGTCGGTTTGCAGGTCTTTTTCCGTCAGCACGCGTTTCGCCAGCGCCTGCGCGGCTTCGATGAAGACGGCGTTGTTCAGCGTCGTCAGGGCCATCAGCGGGGTGTTGGACGTGCGGCGTTGGACGCTCGTCGTGTTGCCGTCGGGGCAGTCGAACGTCGTCAGGTTCGGGTGCGGGGCGGTGCGCTTGAAGAACGTGTACATCCCGCGGCGATAACGGTCTTCGCCGGGGCTGGTCTTCCATTTGAAGTTGCCGGCGTAACTCAGCGCGGCGACGTCCGGCGGCATCGGCGGGAAGACGCTGGGGCCGCCGATCTTCTTCGACAGCAGGCCGGCCGCTTCCAAGTAAATGTCGCGCACGATCTCCGCCTCCACGCGAAATCGGTTCTGCCGGGCCAGCAGGCGGTTCTGCGGGTCGATCTCCTCCAGTTCCGGCCGGTGCCGCGACGATTGGCGGTACGTGGCCGAGGTGACGATGAGCTTGATGATCGCCTTGCGGCTCCAGGGTTTGGCATGAACTGTAGGACGGATTGCTAATCCGTCCGCTCCAAGACTTGCGCCGTTTCCATTGACGGACGGATTAGCAATCCGTCCTACGAACTGGTTTGCCAGCCAGTCGAGCAGCTCGGGGTGCGACGGTTTCTCGCCGCGGACGCCGAAGTCGTTCATCGTCACCACGAGGCCGGCGCCGAACAGGTGCGACCAGATGTGGTTGACGGTGACGCGCGGCGTGAGCGGGTTCCGCGGGTCAACGAGCCAGTTGGCGAGATCGAGCCGGTCGGGAACTCCGTTCTTCCTGCGCGGCTTCAATTCCGGCAACACAGCGGGGACGTCCGGCTGGACTTTCCCCTGCGGTTGCAGAAAGTCGCCGCGCCGGAGCAGGTGCGTCGTCCTGGGATTGGCGGTCCGCTGCGAAATGACGCGAACGGTCATTACCGGCGGCTTGGGTTCCTTCTTTTGCAGCGCGACGAGTTGATCGTTCAGCTTCTTGTATTCTGCGTTCGCCAGTGCCGCGTGATGGGCCAGCAGTTCACGCTGTTTCGCGGTGCGTTTTTCAGCCGGTGAATTCAGCGCGGTGAGGACGTCCGGCGGCACGATCATGTCGGCATCGGTCCCGGTCCGTGTCTGCACGCGGAAGCGGCCGATCGTGTGCTGGCCGCCGTAGCGCTGTTCGAGGACGATCCGCAGGAACATCGGCCGCTGGAACGTGACCGGCTTGCCCGTCGTGAACACCGCCCAGTGGTTGCGGCCCATCTGCGGAGAGATCGCCCAGCCGGTTCGTGGGCTCCGTTTCAGGGCGTTTTTCGCGGGGAATTGCCCTTGCGCGAAATCGTGCGCGGCCGAGGTCAGCTTGATGGCTTGCCGTTTCTTGAAGTCCGGTGTCGCCGACGCTTCCACGCGAATCGACGTCAGCACGAAATTCCCGTGCGGCGTGCGCCCGGGACCGCGGCTGGGGAGTTTCGGGTCGGCGAAGACGTCCAGCCGGATGCCGGTCAGTTCCTTCTGCGTCGTTTCGGCGACGACGGTGTAGACGTCGGTTTCCGGACCGACGCCGGGCGCGAGGTACGAACCGTCCTTCTGCCGCTGGAACTTCGCGCCGGACTTCGCTTTCACCGACCGCACGTCGAGGTCATGAAACCTCACGGCCGTCTTTGCCGTTGCTTGCAGTTTCGTACGAATCTTCGTTTCCCACTCGGTGACGCCACCACCGGCGAGTTTCTTCCGCAGCGCCGCCAGTTGAGTCTGTAAACGCTTCTGCTCGGCGCCGAACGCAGCTTTGTCGCGTTCGTACTTCGCGACGGCTTCCTTCGAGATCGGCACGCGCGTCGTCGTCTCGTCGCCATTGTTGTAGAAGGCGAAGACCTGGTAGAAGTCGGTCTGCGAGATCGGGTCGTATTTGTGGCTGTGGCACTGGGCGCAGCCGACGGTCAGTCCCAGCCAGACGGTGCCGGTCGTCGCGACGCGGTCGAAGATCGCTTCCACGCGGAACTGTTCTTTGTCGGTGCCGCCTTCGGTGTTCGTCAGCGTCTGGCGGTGCAAGGCCGTCGCCAGCTTCTGCATGTCGGTCGCGTTCGGCAGCAGGTCGCCGGCGAGCTGCTCGCGGGTGAACTGGTCGAAGGGCAGATCGCGGTTGATGGCGTCGATCACCCAGTCGCGGTACCGCCACGCATCGGGCCGCGGGCGGTCCTTCTCGTAGCCGTCGGAATCGGCGTAACGGGCCTTGTCCAGCCAGTGCCGGCCCCAGCGCTCGCCGAAGTGCTTCGAACGCAGCAGCCGGTCGACGAGTTTCTCGTAGGCGTCCGGCGACTTGTCGCGGACGAAGGCATCCACGTCCTGCGGCGCCGGCGGGAAGCCGAGCAGGTCGTAATACAACCGCCGGATCAACGTGTAGCGGTCGGCTACCGGCGACGGCTTCAGCTTTGCCGCCCGCAATTTCGCCAGCACGAAGGCGTCTACGGGATTGCGAATCCATCGCTTCGCCGCGGCGTCGGTGAACGTCGGCGGCGTGACGTCCTTCACCGGCTGATAGGCCCAGTGGTCGCTCTTGACCGTCAGCCGTTTGCCGTCGTCCAGCCAGACGGCCCCTTCGTCGACCCACTTGCGGATGAGAGCGATCTGCTCGGCGGTCAACGGTTTGTTCGCCTTATCCGGCGGCGGCATCTTTTCGGAGTCGTCCTTGGCGGTGATCCGCTTAATGATCGCGCTGTCGGCACTCTTCCCCGGCACGAGCACCTTCCCGGAATCTCCGCCTCGCAACGCCGGGGTGCGGTGATCGAGCCGCAGGCCCCCTTCCTGCTTCCCGGCCCCGTGGCACTTCACGCAATGGGCGGCGAAGATCGGTTGAATCTGCTTCGCGAAATCCACCGTCGGCGCCCTGCCCGGCTTGCCACTCTTCGCGCGGGGTTTCTCCCGGGCGAACGTGGCGGGGAGGAACAGGACGGCGACCGTCAGCATCATCGCGAGGAAGGGCGGCACAAACCGGAGGCGAGTGAAGATCACGGCGGGGTCCCTTGATGCAGGTGTGCCTGGTTCGAGAATCGGCGGGAGGCGGCCGACTGCCCGGCGGCAGTGGCGCCCGATTCGCACAACGTGATTGTACCAGAATCGGCTGATGGATAGCGAATGCCGGGCAGTGCCAGACGGTCTTCCGAGGCCGTCGCGCATGCAAAACCGGGCTTCGAAACAGGCCGCGGGGGCCGCTGCGAAACCCGGCAATGTGCTCGGTCGGGATGGATCAGAGTTCGTCGTCGCCTTCGGCTTTGCCCGGCCCGTGGTCGTAGCGATCGCTGTTATGCCACAGGGGCAGGCCGGCGGCGTAGCGGGCGGCCAGCATCAGGACTTTGTCGTCCGAACCCGGCTTGGCGTCGGTGGGATCGCTGGGGACCACGCCCGCAGCATCGTAGTCGAACTCTTCGTCGAAGAACTCGTCGTAATCGCCGATGGATCCTTCATCCATCTCGTCGAAGTCCGGAACCAGTTCGAACTTGGACGACATACTTCGTACTCCAGCTACCGTGGTGAGGGGAACAGACCAGTGCACACTTCGCACGTTGCCAACAGGGTCGGGAACTTTTCGCGTCGCACAACCGCCCGAGGTACTGTCAATCCTTCAAACGAGTGATCGCGACAAAGCGGCGAGAACTGCTGTCCAAGGCGCCGAAACGCCTCATTCGGTGGGTATTCTGTCGGCAGGACCGAATCAATTCGGCTGTTTTGATTGTTGGGAAGTCCGTTTTTGATGTCAACAAAAAAGTTCCCAAAATCGAAGAACCGGGGAAAAAACCGCGAAAATCGCAGGCTCGCACGCCAAAATCGTCCCGGTTTCGGGAATGCCGAGCGGCGGATTCCCAGTTTTGAGAGCGCCGAGGTCCGGACCGGCCGTCCGGGGATGAAAGTAGGTCCGCGTCGGCCCGACCGGACCTCGGTGCGCGATCCGACGTCAATTCGCCATTCGAGGTCCGGCCGGGCCGTCCGGACCTACTGCGACCGCCGGAACGCACGCAGGCCGAGGATGCCGTCCAGCAGGCCGAACACCAGGACCAGCACGCCGCCGCCGAGCACGAGATACGGGCCGAACGATGCCCCTTGGTGGAATATCGGCGAGAAATCGAAGCCGGGGGAGTCGAGGTACCAGGCGATCGCGAAAGCCGTCACGGCCAGGCTGACATAGGCCGCCAGAAACGACGTAATCCAACTGAACCGCCGGGCCGTCCGCGAGAACATCATTGTGCAGGTCAAGGGAATCAGAAGGAAGCCGAATAACGCGGCCCCCATTCCCGGTCCGAGGTTCCAGCCCCAGATGCGACCCTTGATGTCGACGGGGTCTGTCGAATCGTCGGGAATGCTCGGTTTCACGGAAATCCGCGTGAAATGTCGAAAATACCACCCCAGCGAACCGACTGCCTTCTCGCCAAACCTCTTCTTTCTGGCGTCTTTTTCCTTGTCCCGTTCGGGGGCGTTGCGTTGCTGTTTGAAACCCCGGCCGTTGAACTCCGTTTTCACTGCTCTGCGGCCGATGCCCGGGAATGCCGGCGGCGAGACGTTTTCCTCGAGGTCCTTGCTCGTCCCCTTGATGCGAAAGCTCCACCAGGGGACGAACATCGAACTGATCAGCACCAGTGCGGCAACCATTAAGGGGACCTGCCAGAGGGGTTGATGCTCTCCCGCAACCGTGGCGCTTCCGGCCGGCGAGGGTTCGTCCGCCGGCGCCTCGGGAAGCAGCCCTTTCAACTGGCCGGCCGGCTTCCAGTCGTCCAGGCCTTCCTTCCAGATCAGGTCGTCGGCCGTCAATTCTCCCGCCGCCGCGAGTTGCTTCAAGTCGTCGGACGAAACGGGGCCCATCCGTGCGTCCCCTTTTGTGTAGTACCACTGGGTGGCCATGGCGGGAGGTTCCTCGAATCGTTCGGGAGGTGCAGACCGTTGAGCCGCGACTCATCATTCATCGTCGCCTGCGACCGCGGCGGTTTCCAGTCTGTTTCGGCTTGCGCCCCGCTTTCGAACGCCCCTTTTTGCGCGAATCCGATTCTCTCGCCGCCGGGGAACTCGCAGTCCCCGCTTGCCTCTTCGCGTCGGCCAGCCGCAGGTCGAGCTCGCGGCGATTGACGTCCACGCGCACGACTTCCACGTGAACGCGGTCTCCGAGGCGATACGTCTTTCCGCGGCGGCGGCCGGTGAGCGTCATCGCGCCGCGGTCGTAGTCGAAGAACTCGTCGGGATCGAGCGCCGAGATGTGCAGCATGCCTTCGACGGGAATCTCGATTCCGCGGCAGAACATGCCGAACGATTCGACCCCGGTGACGACCGCCTCGTACTTCGCGCCGATGCGGCTGGACATGAAGGACAGCAGCTTGACGCGCGTCAATTCCCGCTCGGCGTTGGCGGCGCGGCGCTCGGTGAACGAGCAGTGCTTGCCCATCCGCTCCACCATCGTCTCGTCGGAATCCGGCGGCCGCTTCTTGTCGGCAAGCAGGGCGTTGATCAGCCGGTGCACCGTCAGGTCGGGGTAGCGGCGGATGGGGCTGGTGAAGTGGCAGTAATCGTCGACCGCCAGCGCGTAGTGGCCGAGGTCGACCGCCGAGTATTCCGCCTGTTTCAAGCTCCGCAGCAGCGCGTAGTTGACCGCCTGCTCGGCCGGCTTGCCGCGGACCTGGTCGAGCAGGTCCTGCAGGTCCTTGCGGCTTTGAAAGCGTTTCAGGCGGAAGCCCAGTGCGTCGACGAACTCGGCGAACGCCCGCAGCTTTCGCTCAGAGGGGTCGGCGTGCACGCGGCGGAGAAACGGCAGCCCGCGGTCGGCCAGCTTCGTCGCCACGGCAACGTTCGCCGCCAGCATGAACTCCTCGATGATCTGGTGGCTCTCGTCGTGCACGGTCTCGTGCGCGCCGGTCACGCGGCCGTCGGCGTCGAGGTCGAGCTTCACCTCCGGCAGGTCGAGATTCAGCGATCCGGCGTTGAACCGGCGCTTCCGCAGCAGCATCGCCAGTTCGTGCATGCGGATCAGAAGCGAACGGATCTTCGCGGGGACGGTCCCCTCGAACTTCTTCGGCTGTTGAATAATCGGCAGCACTTCCTCATAAGCGAACCGCCGCGTGACCTTGATCGCCGAGTTGCAGAACTCGGTATGCACCGGAACACCCTCGGCCGTGTACTCGATGAACACCGACTTCGTGAACCGCAGCTTCCCCTGCTGCAGGCTGGCGAGGCCGTTGGAGAGCAACTCCGGCAGCATGGGGATCACGCGGTCGGGGAGGTAGACGCTGTTGCCGCGGGCGCGGGCTTCGGTATCGAGTTCGCTCCCCGGCGTGACGAAGTGGCTCACGTCGGCGATGTGCACGCCGAGGTGCCAGTGCCCGTTCCGCGCCTGTCGGAGTGAAATCGCGTCGTCGAAATCGCGGGCGTCGACGGGGTCGATCGTGACGATCGTCTCCTTCGTCAGGTCGCGGCGGTTGCCGAGATGCTGCTCGTCGAAGTTCTCCGCGGCGAGCCGGGCCTCCTGCAGATGCGAATCGCTGAATTCCTCCGGCAGCCCGAACTCATGGATGATCGACAGCGTATCGACCCCCGGCGCTCCACGGGGACCGAGGACTTCCGTCAGCACGGCTTCCCCCGGCACGGACGCCGTCGGGAACTGGAGCATCTCGACGACGACTTTGTCCTTGGGCCGCGCTCCCTTCGCCCCGGGGTCGCCGACGGGAAGCGGGTCGGGAAAGGCCGTCCCGTCGATGGCGACGAACCCCTGCCGGTCGCGTTCGAAATACGTGCCGACGAACTTGTGCGTCGCCCGCTGGAGGATCTCCTCGACGCGCCCGCAGCGCTGGCCGCCCGACTTTCGCCGGGCCAGCAGCCGCACGAGCACTTCGTCCCCGCGGTGGGCGCCCCCCATGTCGCGGGCGGCGATGTGAATGCCCCCTTCCCGCAGCCATTCCGGCGGGTCGTGCGGAAAAAACGTCCCCACCCCGCTGGGCGACCGACGCACCGTGCCCACGAGCATCCCCGCCGTCGAGAGCGGCCGGATGACGCCTTTCTGCGTTTCGCGAATGCGGCCGGTTTCTTTCAGGCGGTCAATCGCGGCATAGAAGGCGTCGGGGTCGCTCTTGCCGTCTTTGATCAGCCGCTGCAGCGCCGACGCATTCACGGGCGTGTAGTCGGGGCGACGGAGATAGTCGAGGATCTGGTCGTCCATCGGTATCCGAAATTGCAACTCGAATATCGAATATCGAACACGGAATGATGAAGGCTGAAGTCAGAGGCGCGAATCGCTGCCGATCCGATCCCTTCGTCATTCATCATTCCGTGTTCGATATTCGATATTCCCTCTCACCCATCGGCGCGGCTGCCCTTGTACAGCTTGCGATCAAGCCGCGTGATGAACGGCGTCCAGTGGGCGTCGGCGTTGGGGTCTTCTTCGATGGTGCGGGCGAATTCGTGGATTTTCGCGTCGAGGTTGTCGAGGTGGTGCAGCGCGATCGCTTCGGGGGTCATGGGGAGCTTCGCGCTGCCGTGCTCGTAGCTGCCGTGGTGGCTGATGACCATGTGCTTCAGCCGCATCGCCGCATCGAGGGGGAACTCCTGCCCGGAGTGCTGGGCGAACTCGGCGATCTTCTCGTTGAGCAGCTCGATGCCGATGTGCATGTGCCCCAACAGTTGCCCCTCGTCGGTGTACAGGAAGCTGCCGTCGTAGCTCAGCTCGCGGACCTTGCCGATGTCGTGCAGAAAGATGCCGCACAGCAGCAGGTCGAGATTGACCGCCGGGTACAAGTCGGCGATCCGCAGGGCGGTCTCCATGATGTTGACGACGTGCTCCAGCAGCCCGCCGTGGTAGGCGTGGTGCGTCTTCACTCCGGCGGGGGCCTGGGCGAACGCCTGCATCAGCGGCTCGTCGACGAGGAAGCACTCCATCAGCATCCGCAGGGCCGGGTCTTCCAAGCCCAGCAGGATTTCCTTCAGCCGTTCCTGCAACTTGCCGACGTCGTGGCTGCTGCTGGGGTGGAAGTCGGCGGGGTCCATGCCGTCCGGCGAGACGCGGTCGATGTGCGTGACGATGATCTGCAGCGATCCCTGATAGATCTGGGCCTTCCCCCGAATGCGGACGAAATCGCCGGGGGCGACGTGGCTGACCATGTCTTCGGAGACGTTCCACATCAGCCCACTGACCATCGCCGTCTTGTCCCGCAGGTTGGCCAGCAGGTAGAGGTTCGCGTTACGGTTGGCCCGAAGTTGTTTATCGGCCAGAAGATACACCTCGTCGACGCTCTCGCCGTCTTCGAGGGTGTTGAGGAATTGCCGGGGCATCCGCGTCGACTTTCTACAGAGAGGGCCGGTCAGCAAGCGGGGTTCATCGTAGGGAGGATGACGGGCGATCACAAGCGAGGCGGAAGGAGTCGAAGGTCGGAAGGTCGAAGGTCGAAGGTCGGTCGATCCCCGGAATTGATGAGGATTGCACCACATCGCTTCCGGGATGGAAACGCAGGATGCAGCATCGAGCACACTTCAGCCCGCTCGACATTCCGACCTTCGACTTTCCGACCTTCGACCTTCGACTTTTCGACTTTCCGACCCTCTTGCAGCCGTCTGACCCGCCCGGATATCATCCCCTCGTGGCCTGCGGGTCGCCCAAGACTGGTTTGCGGCGCTGCACGGCGTCGCGAACGCTGCGGGGATACCCCGCGGTCGGTTGATTGCCCGGCATTCGCCTCGGTCAAGGCCGTAACGGCCGGCGGGCCGTTTCAGCCTTGCGCTACAGGATCCGTTGAGCGCCCCGCGGGCCACTTCTTTTCGAATGACGAATGTCGAAATCAGAATGACGAATCAATGACGAAACCCGAATGACGAAGTCGCGGCCGGCTCTTCATTCGTGCTTCGTCATTCGACATACTTTGTCATTCGGATTTCGACATTCGTCATTCATGCCGCCGTGCCCGAGCTTCCCGACTTCACCGTTTACGTCGAAGCGCTCGAACGCCAGACCGGCGGGAAACTGCTCGCCGACCGCTCGCTGAAAGACGACTGGCCGCGGACGATTGAGGAGTGGGAGGGCGCGTAAACCTGCAAGTTTAGCCGCGACTCGGAGGCTTTGCGGAGAGGAGCGCTCGGCGTCGATGGCGAGTGATCGCCGCGCTCCTTTCCGAAGACTTCGAGTCGCGGCTAAACGCAATACCGTTCATCTTCGCGCAAACCACGACCTCCTGTATCGTTGCGATGTTCAACAAACCACAACGCCCAGGAGGTCATGGCGATGCACGAGCAAGGATGCTC
>Ga0268386_10000903_pt1 | contig 19776 bp, 15 predicted proteins | sample RVTome_15_FD_200260 | JGI IMG/M metagenome (GOLD analysis project Ga0268386, IMG submission 200260) | Soil microbial communities from uranium-contaminated site in the Upper Colorado River Basin, Wyoming, United States - RVT150D86... ...
CCCGTGCGGTGCGAGGGACCTCGCCGGCGCCGTCCGCCGCGTCGTGCCGGAGACACGCCGCCCGCGCGATCTCCGCCGCCCGCCGGTTGATCTCGAAGGCCGCGTCGGCGAGCCCGTACTCGGCGAGGACCAGCGGCGTCCCGCCGAAGGTGTTCGTCTCGACGACGTCGCAGCCGGCGGCCAGGTAGGCCTCGTGGACCGCGTCGACCGCGGCGGGGGAGGCGAGGACGAGGTGCTCGTTGCACCCCTCGTACTCCGGGCCGCCGAAGTCGGCGGCGGCGAGCTCCATCGCCTGGAGCGCGGTGCCGGTCGCGCCGTCGAGCACCAGCACCCGCTCGGCGAGCGCCGCGCGCAGGGCGGCCTCGCGCTCCGCCCGGTCGGCGGGCTCGCGGGGCGCCGCGGCCGGGGTGAGGAGGACGTCGGCGTCGGGGGTCTCGGCCATAAGAAAAAACCCGCCTCTCCGCAGTCAGGAGAGCCGGGTCGGCTCGGACAGTTGGTTGCCGGCGCCGGCCGCCTCGTGAGGCTGCCGGCGCGGGCCACATCCCCGCTCGCGGGAGCGGGTGGGCACCTTGGGTGTCCGCCCCAGGTTGCCGAGCCCGGCGAGCGTCTCGCGTGGACGCCGCTCGTCCGGGCTCTCCTGATGCTGGCCTGGAGCATACGTCCGGCAGAGGCGGCTGTCAAACCGCGGTTCCCGGCTCCAGCGCTGGCTTCAGGGACTCTCCATCGAGACCGCAGAGTACTTCGCCGTGGTTCACGGCGTCGCTTACCGCGAGACCACCGGTTCCTGATCGCCGGCTCCGACGACCGCAAGGAGGCACTCGGCGTCTCCCCGATCCCGCTCGAGCGCGAGGGCGGCGTCGCGCCAGCGAGTCTTTTGGTAAACTGCAAAGCCGTTCGCGCAACTCCTGCCTGCGGTAGGACGCGGACAGTACGCAAAGAGCTGGCCAAGGAGCCATCCGATGGATTTGAGAGGCTGCCAGATTCCTACCGATATCAGCTCGATTCTTAGTCGGCAGATTTCGGAACAGAAGGTGACTTGGTACCAGCCGTTCATCTTTACGGACGAGGTCGTGGCGGGCACTGCCGCCGTATGGAACGCCGGCGCTGACAAGTACCTTTGTACGGAAGACGATCCGGCCGAGGTCCAGGAGAGCTTTCGCCGGGAGACTCTGATCCTCGGCGATTGGTATCGGCATTTGACCGACATCCTCGTTGCTTCATTTCCTGCTGCTCGAACGTTCTTCGACTTCGGATGCAACGTGGGCCACTTTGGGCTGGATCTCAGCGCGCGGGGGAAGGTCTACACCGGCATCGACGTTCCCCGTAATCAGCCTGGCAAGGACCTGCTAGTCGCCATCACTGGTATCGACTTTGAGTTCATCCCGGCGCAGTACAGCGAGGAGGTCCATCGGATACCCGACTTCGATGAGGAACGATCGTTCGATGTCGGAATATTCTCCGTAGTGATCATGCACCTTACCGATCCACATTACGCCATGCGTTACTTTTCGCAAAAGATCCGGCACGGTTTATTCTTTTCGTCTCTCCTGGCTCCAGGCGACCAGCATCACTTTAAAGCACGAATAACACCGTATAATCGCAGCCGGAGCCTCCCGCACACGTTCGAGCTCGTACCAACGGAACCCCTGGCAGAGAGCCTCCTTCGTTTTAGTGGCTTTCCTCATCTATATCGAATACCGTTCAGGCCTGGCGTCGACCCGGGACATAGCCGACAATGGGGGTGCTGGATCGCCGCTCGAGAGCCGGTAGAACCCACTGCCATTGAACGGTATGGGTTGACCTACGTTGAGGATCGGACCGATCGCTATGCCGATGGTGCCCCCCGGGTCGTGCATTCGACATGATCGTTGCCCCTTCCTCCCGAAGGATGAGGTGTTCAAGAAACTCGCCGCTTTCAACCCGCTGGCCGCCGGATGTCCCGAGCCGTGAACGTCATGGATCTTCTTGCAGAACTTCCGCTCCACCCGGTTCGCGGATCTCAACCTATCCGAGGGTCTGGGACAGACTGCGCAGCACCTTCTCCGCCGAAACCTCCTCGCCGCCCTCCGGCTGAACCCGCATGACTAGCAGGACACCGTTGCCGGTACATACCAGTGCACCTTCTCCGATACGCACTTCGGCAACCCTGCCCGGTACACGGCCTACCCAGCGTTGCGCTTTCTCTTCCAGCCTCGTGGCCCAGACCGTGAGCCGATGGCCGTCTAGCCAGGTGAAGGCACCGGGATAAGGGTGAGTGTAGCCTCGCACGAGGTTGTGAATCGACTCGCTAGGCTGGTGCCAGTCGATCTCGCAGTCCTCGGGTAGCAGCCGACACGTCTGTGAGACGCCGATCTCTGGCTGTGCTGTAGGCCGAACCGTGCCGCCGAGAATCTCGGGCAACTTCTCGCTCAGCACATCGAGATAGGCAACGGTGACCCGGTCCATCACCTCGGCGACGGTGTCGTTGGCCCCGATGGACACGCGCCTCTGGTCAACAACTTCTCCGGCGTCGACGGCTTCCGACATCGCGAACAGTGTCACCCCAGTGTGGTCCTCGCCGTTCAGGATGGACCAAACCGTCGGGGAAAACCCACGGTAGGCGGGGAGCAGAGAGTCGTGGAAGACGTAAGCGCCATGGCGGGCTCGACGATAAACGTGCGGCGGAATCAGGTAACGCCAGCTTACCGCCAACAGCACGTCGAACTCCACGCGCCACACCAGCTCCCACTCCTGCGCCCCGAGGTCACGAGCGACATGCATCGTCGCGTTCAGGTGCCGGCAGGCATCGCGGATGGCATCCAGGAAGGGGGGCTCGTGGGGCTCCTCCGGAAAGCTGAAGACCACGAGCTCAGCTCGAGGGGCGCACTCGGCTAGGTGTTCCAGGACTCGTAGGCCGCGTCGTGTGGCGCAGGCGAGGACGAGGCGGCGACGGGTCTTCACTCTCGCGCGCCTCGGCCTGAATCGTCACCGATCGACTCAAGCTCCACCCAGTCGAAGCCCAGCCCCGTGAGAGGCCCTCGGGACGCCTGGACCGCCGTGAGTATCGTCGGGTCCTGGTGGAAGACGATCGTCGTATCGCCATCCGGCGTGAGAAGCCGAGCGTCGACGATCGTCCTGAACTCTCCCGAACCCAGGGACTCCAGGTCGAGACGCTGTCCTCCAACCGAGACACCCAGACTCGCAAGCAACCCGGGGGTCATTCCGTTGGCGATTCGAAGGCGTAGCCGATGATCCACCAGCCGAAGCGGAAGATGGATCGCTCCTTCAGGCGCCGTCATGAACCTGTAGGTGACACCGGCCGGATTCACGCGCTCTATGCCCCAGCCGGCACCGACGAACCGACCTTCGTCGAACTCGAGCCGCCGACCTCCGGACGCCGGATGAAAGCCGTCGCCGCGGTCCACCAGCGTCCCGGCATCGTAGCCCCGTGTCGCTACGAGCGAGTACCAGACGGGGATCTCCTCGAGCATCGTGATCTCACCTCTGTGATCCCTGTGCACCGCGACCAGGGAGTCATAGGGTACCTCCCATGAAAGCCGTCGGGTCAACCAGCCCACGTCCTGATGTTCGATCTTCACCGAGTGCCGTCCGAGTTTGCAGCGCTCTCCCTGACGAATCGTCGACGGATGGCAGATGTGAACGTTGAGGTCCGCAAGCCCATAGTGGAAGGCGAGCGGTACTCGCAGATAACGGCTGAATGGGAACGCGCGGTGCGAGAGGGCCTGATCCGTGTCGTCGAATAGCAATAACAGACGGGTCCGCCGATGAAGGCGGGGCACGGCCTCGACGATGCCTTCGATCACGCTCCTCTGGTTGTTCGACACCTTTGCGAAGCCCCTGTGTTGTTCGAGCAGGTGAACGATCCCGAGGCCGACGAGCACCGCCGCCGCCAACGAGAACGCCAGCCGGCGACGCCGCGACCACATGGTGAAGAGACCTAGCGTCGACGTCGCGAAGAGAGCACCGCCCAACGACGACAGGAAGAGAGTCCTCCAAGTGCTCTCCCGTACGCTGGTCGGCAGATACATGGCGAACCCGAGCCCGATGACGAGAAGCGCGATCCCCCCGGTGACCAGGTAGCGCCTCGGTGTCGGCTTCTCCGCCTCCGAGGGCCGCGCCAAGAGCCACAACAGGCCGGCTGCCATGCCACCTATCAGCAGGGCGATGAGGAGATCCGTCCGAGAAACGGAGAGCAAGTCGCCAAGCGCCAGCTTCCATCCGGCCCACAGCGAGCGCTCGAACGCCATTCCTAGGTGCGGAAGGGAATCTGCGATCGCCCCGCCGGCACTTCGGGACGTTAGGACGGTCGTCTGATAGGACTCAGGGCTCCGAACCAACAGGTAGACATAGCGCCCGGCGAGAAGGACCAACGCCCCGTACCAGGTGCCCGCAGCAACCCACGCCGCGCGCCGCATCGATACCCCCGGGGCCGATAGAAGCAGCAGGGGGCTTAGCAGCGCCAGCGGTAAAGACGCCTCGTAGATGAGGAACGATGCGCTCAGACACGCAACCATTCCGAGCCCGAGGACCGGCCGATTTTCCGCTGTGAAGCGAAGGAGCAGAAAGACGGACGAGAGAAAGAGGAAGACCGCTGCCTGGACACTCAATGTTCGCAATGACATCTGCCCGTCATCCGCCGGATGGACGAGGAACAGCAGGGCTGTCGCGAGACTGAACGACGAAGGAATGGTTAATGCGCGCATTATCCGGTACAGCAAGAAGCCTTTTCCTCCTATGAAAGCCATGTGCAGGAGGTTCAATCCGACGAAGGAAGAGGGCGTGAGCGCAAAGCCTATATAAAATGGTACGTAAACCAACGGCCGCAAGAAATGGCTGCCGGTTTCTAGAGGGCTTACGCCTCTACGGTACTGCTCAAGGATGAGCCACTCCTCGACGGTTCCGCCAGGCATACCTACCGGCAGCCAGAGTGTGATGGCGACGACCGCCATCGCGCATCCTACGATGAGCGAGTGTTCTCCTCTCTGCGACGTCTGGGTATTCATCGGCTCAGCTCGGCTCAGCACCCCCGCCTCTGTGGCGACCCAGGGTACCGCGTCTTATACCCCAAGAGACGAGAAAGGTCCAAGCGAACCATGCTAATGTCGGTCACCGACGTGATGGACGAGCCGACTGCAGGGTATCCCGAGTCGCCCACTGGCCACGCCTTCAGCGAGCACAACGCCGTCGAGCGGTACTTCCGCGAATCCGGCGATCTGCCGGGGCGGGCCATGGCGAGATGGAGATCCCGGAAGTGGCGGCGACCGACCATGGTCGATGTCGGCGCCTATCGGGGACAGAGCTTCCGACCATTCCTCGCGCTCGGATGGGACATCCACGCGTTCGAGCCCGACCCGGATAGCCGCAAGCATCTCGCGGACGTCGCCGGAGAGGGCAGGATCACCGTTCACGAGACCGCGGTTGCCGACGTGGAGCGAGACGGTGTCCCTTGGTTCGTCAGCGACGAAGTGGATTCCATCTCCTCTCTGGCGCCCTTCGATCCCTCGCATCACCGTAGCGCGACGGTGCGGGTCACCACCCTCGCCCGTGCCCTCGAGGAGGCAGGAGTCGAACGCGTGGACTATCTGAAGATCGATGCCGAGGGCTTCGACCTCCAGGTCTTGAGGGGATTTCCCTGGCGACGCTCCTGGCGACGTACACATCCTCCCGAGGTGATCCTATGCGAGTTCGAGGACCGCAAGACGCGTCGTCTCGGATACGGCGTCGACGACCTCGGAGGGTTCCTGCTCGACCGCGGCTACCGTGTCTTCCTCTCGGAATGGCAGCCGATCGAGCGCTACGGCGCCGGTCACCGCTGGCGCAGGGTAGCAAGCTACCCCACGCCGCTGTGGGACCGGGATGCCTGGGGCAACTTCATCGCGGTGCGCCCGAACGGTGCCCCGCGGATGGAGAGCGTCCTCCTCGACGAAGCCGTAGCGGATCGGACAAAGCAAGCCTTTGATTATTTGAAGGCTAGCGGCGCTCTGAAGGCGGTCCAACGCGACCTGCAGCAGCGTAACCGCCACATCGCAGATCTCCGCGAGTCGATCGAACGCAGGGACGAAGCGATTCATCGTCTGAAGCAGACTCTAGGGGACCGCGATGTAGCGATCGAGCGGCTCAAGACGGTTCTTCGAGACCGCGACGATGCGATAGGCCGGGTCCGTCGGTCTCTCGAACAGCGCAATCAAACGATCGTGGACCTCCGCGCCGCTCTCGACCGGCGGGGAGTGGACTCGGCGACGCAGCCTACGAGGACAAAGAAGTGACAGCTGCCCCGGTTCGGAACGTCGTACTTGCGGCGAACCCCAGTCACGCAACGGTGCAGGAGCACGAATTTTGGCTCGCTGTCGCCGAGCGTCTCGCCGCGAACGGCTGGATTCTCGTCGAGATCGCGATGCGTCTTCTCCCCCCCTCCCCCCCCGCCGTGTCGCTCAGCCTCCCGGCCAGACTTTCGGAGCTCAACCTGAACCTTCGAGGCCTACCCCTGGGTTCGACGGCCGGGATCGCGGTCAACGAACCCGGATGGTGGAACCCGGAGGATTACGCGATACAGGAGGACTGGGAGTACCGGCGCTGGGACATCGACGAGAGGCTCCCCGCCGTCCTGGCGGGATCGATGCGGCTCGTCGCCTTCGTGGAACGCGCGCTCGAGACGCTTCGCCCGGGTGTCGTGCTGACGACGAACAAGATCGATCACAACGTCGCTCACTTCCGCCGTGTCGCCCTCCACCGGCGAGTTCCGACCGCGATCGTCGAGAGATCGCCTCTCGACGGCATCTGGCTCGAGCCGACCGGGCTGTTTGCAGAGTCGAGGATCTGGGATCTCCAACCGGCGGCGGGTTCTGACCCGGTTATCGATGCCATCGGCCGGACGGAAGTCGCTCGTCTGCGAAGCAACCCGCAGGGCTTCCGCTCGGTCGCCTCGAGTAGAGCGGGGGAAGGTCTCGCCGCCCTCTCTCGGCCGCTCGTCTTCCTGCCCATGGACAACGTTCTGTGGACCGGCTGGGAGCAGCGCCACCATCCGATGCGCCGGGTGGACAATCCGCTCTTCGCCTCGCCCGCCGAGGGGCTCGCCTACGTCGCAAACCTCGTGAAGTCTCGGGGCGGATCGCTGGTCATCAAGCCGCACCCAGCCTGCCGCGCGATCCGCGCCGACACGATTCCCGAAGGCGCCCACTTGATCCTCGACGGACTCGATGCGGCGCTCCGTCGAGCCGACGTCGTCGCCTGTTTCAATACCAAGGTGGCTTTTCCGGCGCTCGCCTTTGGCAAGCCCGTCGTCACCCTGGCGCCGAATCCAGTCGCTGCCAGCGGAGCCACGTATCATTGCCTGCGCGCCGCCGAGATGGACGACATGCTCGCCGCGGCACTCGAAGGTCGGGGCTTGGAGGCGCGACTCCGGCGCTTCGCGCCGTTTGTCGGCCGGCTCGCGCGAGATTATTTCTACACGGCCGTGGAGCCCACCCCTCCACTCAACCGCGGCCCCGCGAGATTCGTCGATGACATTCTCAAGGCCGCCGCGGAGCCCACCGAGCGAGTCGACTTCCATGGGCTCGAGAGCCTCCTGGCTAAGGTCTGCGAGGGAACCGGAGCACGGCGGATCGCTGTGCAGGGTAAGACGGCGGAGAAAGATCGTTGTCTGCCGCCCGAGCGGAGCCTGATCCACAAGGCTCTCTCGATCCTCCGGCACGAAGGGGTCGTGCCGCTAGGTCGGAGATCCGTGCTCTGGGTGCTCGCCCGGATCGCATCGACACTACCGCCGCGAGTCCTCGCGCGATTCGACGGAAGTGAGCTCGATCGCGCCGGTGTCAAGTCCGGCGCCCCCCGTCGGATCCGCTATCGCGAGGACTGGCGCCTCCTCGCCAGGCCCGACTCCGAGATCAAGGACTTCGTCGCGCTGTGGGATGCGGGGCTCGGCCTCCATAGCCGGGTGCCGGCGTCGGGATGCTCCGCCCGTGAGCTCGAACGCTGGAATCATCTGCGCGGCAGGTTCGCGGAGTTCACGCTCTGGGTGATCGACGGTCGCTTCCCGTCGTCCGCGGTGGCCCGGCTCGTGCCGCACGACGAGCCGACCTTCCTCGTCGACGAGGGAAGTGACGAGCCGCTCGACTGGCGGCCGACCTTCTACTGCACGGTCGCCTGGTCTCTAGTCACTCGAGGGACTACCCTCCCGGAGGTCGAACGGGCTGTTTTTCTCCCACAACGCTTCCGAGGCTTGTTCGCGGACCCCAAGATCCTCTGGTTCGGTGCTCAACCTCGATCGCGGTTAGCCGAGGACGACCCACCGAGCTGTCAGTTTTCGACAGAGATTCAAGACGGCCTGTTCTTCGATGACGACGCGGTGGTGCCAGCCCTGCAGATTGCGGGTTACCTAGGGTTCCGGCGGATCCGACTCGTTTCAACGGCAGTCGACGAGCGGCGCTCCTGGCTCGAGCGAGCCCAATCCGCACTCGCCGTCAGTGATATCGATCTCGAGATCCTGGGACTGCCCCCCGGAAGCCCGTGCTGAGCTGCTCGCCGCAGACCGGCGACTCCTCCATCACCGTCGCCTTCGACATCCGGAGGTTGGTCGATGCGCACATCCAACGGCAGGTCCATCAGGGGATCACGCGCTACACGCTACGGCTCTACCAACAGCTCAGCGTTCGGCCGGAGGAGATCGAGGTGGTTCCGGTCTACCTCCATCCGCTCGACCCAGTTCGCATCGGTCTCGACAAGACCCGGCAGCAGGTCAGGGCGCTGGGTGCTTTGGACCGCGATCTCGGCCTCAAGATCGAGCTCCCCTTGGCCCGGCGGCGTCCGGGTGCCCGCCTGATCGGACTCCTCGACAGGCTCGAGGACGTGTTCGGCTCGCTGAAACGGCCGCGCGCGCTGCTGCGACTCGCTCAGCGTAAGCTGCTCGAGACGTGCTACCTCCCTCGCGCGAGCTGTCCGCTCAGCGCCGATCTGTTTCACTCCCCGGTGAACCCGCTCCCAGCGCCGAGGCGGACGCCATCGCCACACCGCGTGCTCACGGTCCACGACTGCATCTACCTCAAGCGACCGGAGCTCTACCCGCTCCGCGGTCGCACGCCGGCGATCCGCAAGGCCCTCGACAGCCTGGACCTCTCGCGGGACCACGTGATCTGCGACTCGTCGAGCACGCGTAGGGACCTCCTGGAGCTCGTGGATCTTCCGGGTGACCAGGCGCACGTGGTGCCGCTGGCGGCGGATGAAACCTTTCGCCACCCGGATCTGGCGGCAGGCAGACACCGGCTAGCGACTCTGGGGATCGAGCCCGACCGCTACTTGATCGCGCTGGCGCAGAGAGAGAAGCGCAAGAACATCCCAAGGCTCGTCGAGGCGTTCCGTCGCAGCGTCGCCTCCAAGGAGTTCGACCTTCTCCTCGTCGCGAGCTCAGCCTACGCACCGGAGCTCGAAGGCTCACTGGCCGAGGTCGGCCTGGCCGGTCCCCCGGTACGGATCGCCACCAAGGTCGACGACGAAGCTCTCGCCGGGCTCCTCGCGCTCGCGACCGGCTTCGTCTACGTCCCGCTCTATGAGGGGTTCGGCATGCCGACGCTCGAGGCGATGGCGGCCGGTTGCCCGGTCGTCGCTGCCGACAACAGCTCGATTCCCGAGGTGACCGCCGACGCAGCCCGGTACGTCGATGCCGAGGACGTCTGGAGCATAGCCGACGGCCTCGACGAGCTCGCCCGTGACCGAGCGCTCCGCGACCGCCTCCGTGCTCGCGGATTGGCTCGCGCGATGCGGTTCTCCTGGCGACGCACTGCGGACGAGACGATCGATGTCTACCGACTCGTGCTCGATCGAGCGGCGGCGGCCTCCCCGATCACTCCGTGCTGAGTCGGGCGGTCGCGCCACCATCGACGACCAGGCCTTGGCCGGTCACGAAGCCGGAGCGCTCGGGATCGGCGAGGAAAAGCACCGCCTGCGCGATCTCCTCCGGCGTGCCGACGCGGCCTGCGGCCGTGAGGCGAGCAAGCCGGCTCCTGCGCTCCCCCGGGCTTCCGTCGATCAGCGTCTTGTGGGCCAGCCCGGCGGCGAGCATCGGCGTGTCGACCGCGCCTGGCAACACCGCGTTTACCCGGATGCCTCGAGGACCGAGCTCCACGGCGAGGGCGCGGGTGAGTGCCAGCAGACCTCCCTTGCTGGCGGCGTAGGCCGCGACCCCGGCGGAGGTGGCGATCGCATGGACTGATGACACGTTGACCACTGCCCCCGAAGCTCTGGCGAGCAAGTGACATGCTTCACGGACCAGAAGGAAGGGCGCCCGGAGGTTCACGGCGACGAGCTCGTCCCAGGCTGCGTCGGTGACCTCCTGAATCGGCCGCGCGATCTGGATCGCCGCGTTGTTCACCAAGAGGTCGAGCCTTCCCTCGTCGGTCTCGAGCGTGGGCACGATGCCCTGTGCGGCGGCGGCGTCTCGCAGGTCGACGACCAGCCAGCGTCCCCCGGCCGGTGCCGGCCGGCTGACCCGATCCACCGCGACGACTCTCCAACCTTCTTGGGCCAGCAGCGAGGCCGTGGCCGCTCCGATTCCGCTCGCGGCACCGGTGACCAGCGCCACACGACTCGTCACGCGTCGATCCCCAATCCGCGGAACAGGTTCGCGATTGCCATCTCGTTGACCCGTAGCACCGCCTCGAGGGTGTTCGACGCATTGTGCGTTCCTAGGATCACTCCGTCGAGCTGCCGGAGCCGGCTCTCGACCGGAAGCGGCTCGGTCTCGAAGACATCCAGCGCGGCGCCGGCGAGCCGGCCCGTCACAAGTGCCTCGACGAGGGCCGGCTCGTCGATCAAACCGCCGCGCGCGGTGTTGATCAGGTAGGCGCCCGGCTTCATCCGGGCCAGGGCTGAGGCGTCGACCAGGTGCTTCGTGTCGGGGGTCAGAGGGCAACACAGCGAGACGAAGTCGCTGGTCGCGAGAAGCTCGTCGATCGTGACCATCGCGAGCCCGGTTTGCCGACGGAGGTCGGCCCCGATCTCTATCGGGTCGTATCCGATGACCTCCATGCCCAGTACGTGGCCGCGTCGTACCACCGCCGCTCCGATGCTACCGATCCCTATGACACCTAACCGCTTACCGCGCAGCGAGATACCCTGGGGCTTGAGCCAACCGTCCTCGCGCACCGAGCGGTCCATCGCATGGAGTCTCCGCGCGAGCAGGACGAGGTACCCGATGATTACGTCCGCGACCTCGTCACCGAGGGCGCCGGGGGTGTTGTACACCGCGATCTCCAAACGCCGCGCCGCCTCCTGATCGATGCTATCGATACCAATGCCCCACTTCGAGACGACGCGGAGCCGCGGCCGGCCCGCCTCGAGGACCTGGGCGGTGATCTCATCGTCACCCGCGACCATTCCGTCGAAGCGACCGATGATCGGCAGGAGCTCCGCCTCCCGCATCTGCTGCACAACCTCGGGGGTCTCGACCTCGACGCGGTGCATCTCGAACCGCTCGGCGTAGCGCTCGAGATGCCGCTGGAGATGGAGGCAGGTGACCAAGACCCTCGCAGTCATCTCCGCCGTCCCTCTTCGCGCTTGCGGAGCAAGAACTCTGCGACCTGAAAGTCAAACTCCTCGTCGATGTCCCAAGCTTCCTCACGGGGGATCTCGAACAGCGTCGGCCTCTCGCCGATTCGATTGTGCCGTCGGACGAGCGTATCCCGATCGAACACGTAGAGGCACGAATTCTCCTCGTAGACCGGCGGCAGGTCTTGCGTCCGGAGGAGGATCGCAGGGTTGTGGTTCAAAGCGCGCGCCAGCGAATCCCATAGCCGCGTCTGAAGCCGCGTGACGCTGAACATCGAGTCGTAGGCCGGGTACGCTTTCAGAAAGGCGGTCAGGCCCCGCTGCACGGTTTCCGTTGTGAGGAGGGGGTTGGTGCTGTGCGTCTGCAGGTACAGCTCGGAGTCGACGACCCCCGCCGTGTTGAGCAGGACGTCGTTCATCGGAATCTCGCCCCCTCTCAGGTGCGCAGGGCGCTCGAGCAGAGTCACCTGGGGAAGCTCACGCGCGGCCTCCTCGAGGATCGTCGGGCTATCGGTATCGAGGACGACCCGGTCGATCAACTCGCACGCGAGGAGCGTATCGACGATCCAGCGGTAGAGTGGACGTCCGCCGAAGGACCGGTAGTTTTTGCCCGGAACCCGTTCGCTCCGATGCCGCATCGGCACGATGGCCACGAGACGGTGCCGGCTCACCACGCCTCCGCGGCGGAGCTGCCCGGAGGTCGCATCCGCCGGAGGACGGCGCGGGCCGGAGCAGCTTCGGCACCCACCAGCGCGAGAGGCAGGCACACCAGCTCCCACCATCCGGGCGTCACCGCGGAGAGATCGAGGCCCTCGAGAAGCAGCACGCCCGCTTCGAGAAGCACGCGGTGGGTCTCCGGCCCGTCCTCGAACCGCTGCACCGAGAGGTAGTCGATGCCGAGCAGCCGGATCCTCCGCTCGACGACCCACCGCGCGCCCTCCAGTGAGAGGGCAGCGAAATCTGGATCGAACTCGCGCCTCCGGGATCGCCACAGCTCCGAGTTCACGGTCCGAAGCAGCAGCCTCTCCGTCCCGTGGGGGACCGCGAGCCGGTCGAGAGCGTCCGGACCGATCGCTCGCGCTCCGGCTACCTCGCTAACCACGGCCGGCCCGAGCAACAGCTCGAGCGGGATCTCTTCGACGGTCGAACCTGTCGGAAGGAAGTGGCGTGGTGCGTCGATGTGCGTTCCCGTGTGGAGTTCGAGCTCGAGCTTCGACACGTTCGCGGGCGACCCGGATTCAAGCGAGGCCAGCGGAGACAGGCGGAAGCCCGGGCTTCCTGGCCAGACGGGCAGACCGTCGTCGAACCGAGGCGAAATGTCGATAATCCTCGGTCGGACGGTCGGCTCGGACACCGGATTCGCTGGCTCGTCCCCTACCCTGCTTCCCAGGGCGAGGACGTAGTCGATGGGTGTGGCATCCGCTCGGGGTCGCTCCTCGGGCTCGGGCACCGCCGTCTCAGGAGGATAATAAAAGCGGGTGCGAAGCTGTTTGCCTATCGGGCCGTGCTGCGCATATCCTCGGTACGTCCCCCAGAACTGCAGTGCCCTGAACACCACCACGTCGACCATGTTGCGTGTCAGACTGCCTTCGCGACGGGCGGCGCCCCAGTCGTTCCAGACGTTCCCGACGGTCATTCGGAAGAAGTTCCAGAACGAGAAGCTCGACTCGGGATAGATCGATCGGAGACCGATGGCCTCCCGCTCGTAACGGCGGAAGATCTGCGACGCGCTCTCCTCGTGGACGTGTACGATCTCGGCATCTGCCGCGTACGCAATCCGGTAGCCGCGCGAAAGGACACGCTTCCCCCAGGCGATGTCCTCGAGTCCGGTCAGCGATTCGTCGTAAGGCATCACTTCCCAGAGCTCGCGCCGAACGGCGGCATTCGCGTTGTTGCAGAATGGGTGGTCCTGCCGCGGCCTTGACTGGTCGGGGAACCAGGTTCGGAACACCTGTCGCTCGGAGAATCGGGTGCGGTGGTCCCCGCGCTGCTTGCCGTAGACCAGCGCTACCCGCGGATCGGCGAACGGGAAAAGCAGTCGCTCGAGCCAGTCGCGATAGGTCGGATAGACGTGAGCGCTGGCGAAGACGAGGAATTCGCCCCGAGCAGCCCGGCAACCCTCGTTCAAGGCATAGCCGAAGGAAAAATCCTCCTTCGCGATCCGTACCACTTCCACCGGGAAGTGACGAAGCGCTTCGAGCGTGCCGTCGGTCGATCCCGAGTCGACGACGACGATTTGGACGTCGCGGACCGTCTGCTCGAGGACTCCTTCGAGGAGACGGCCGATGTGCTCGCGCTCGTTGTAGCAACGGATGACCACCGAGCATCTCGGACGGCCGGCCTCGGCCGAGTCGTTGATGGACCGCATGCCGGGCATACTACAGCTAGCTAGCAGGTCGCGGCCCGCGGGGGGCCATCTGCGGCGTTGTCGGCGCTCGACGATGGCGACCCATCGCCTGCGGGGGACGCCTGGCATCCGACCCCGCGGGGCCCGCAACGCGACCCCACGGACTCTCGCCATCGGACTGGCGCGTGGAGCCTGCTACCATAGCAACCGGCGGCTAGCTTCTCACCGCCGCTCCGGTGCGAGGGCATTCCAAAACCGACCGTCTCGATCGACCATTCGACGCCCCTTCGCCTCCTGGTGGAACCGGGTCCGCTCGTCTTCCCTGCGCCGAGTGTACGAGCGGCTCCCGAGTCCCTTTCGCGACGCCTACCGGCTGGCCGCGCGGTGGCCCTCCCGCGCTCGATGGCAGCTCTCCCACGAGGGACGTCGGCACGCGCAGGAGGTTTTGTTGCCGCTCCGCGACCGCTTTCGAGGTCACCGCGCTATCGTCATGGGAAACGGACCCGGTCTCGTAGCGACTGACTGGAGTCTCGTGCGCGGCGAGGCGACCCTCGGCACGAACCGGATCTACCTGCTCCGGGATACCATGGGCTTCGATCCCGACATGTACTGTTGCGTCGACGGGCTGGTTCTCGAACAGTTCTACGCGGAGATCTCCGCCCTGCCCAGCCTCAAGCTCCTCGACTGGAGAATCGGAGGTCGGTTCCTGAGGGCGGATCGACGGACCGTCTTCCTCCCGGAGATTCCGGATTTCGCCTTCCACGGCGACCTGCTTGGGGGCTGGAATCACGGCTACACGGTGACCTTTGCCGCGCTCCAGGCCGCCTTCTACCTCGGATTCGATCGCGTGATCCTCATCGGCGTCGACCATCGATTCCGGGTGAAAGGACCGCCGACGCGCGAGGTCACCTCACACGAGCCCGATCGCGACCACTTCGTGCCTGATTACTTCGGCCGCGGGGTCCGCTGGCACCTGCCCCATCTCGCCGGCTCGGAGCGCGCGTACGCAACCGCTCGAGCCGCGTACCTGAGGGCTGGACGGGAGATCCTCGACGCGACCGAGGGAGGTGCCCTCCGGATCTTCCCGAGGATGTCACTGCAGGAGGCCCTCACGCTGCCCGGCCCCGAGAAGGCCGGCGACCTACTCCGAGCCGCGATTCAAGCAGAGGGCTGAACTCGAGAGTGGTTCCTCGCGTCCGCAGGATCAGGGGCGGAACGCGAGGACGGCCTCGACCACTCGGCACTGCTCGTCCGGCCTCATTGCGTTGAAAAGAGGCAACCTGACAAGCCGGTCGCCGACGTCCAAGGCGACCGGGCAGTCGCCCGGTTGGGCCCCGAAGCGACGACCCATCCGCGACAGGTGAAGCGGGACGTAGTGGAACACGGCGTGGATTCCGCCCGCCTGCAGTCGCTCGATCAATCCCTTTCGTGTATCGAGCGATGGCATCAGGAGGTAGAACAGGTGGTAGGGCTGCCCGCAGTGGGGCGGGACTGCCGGCAGCCTCACGCCGTGGTCGGCTGCCCAGTCGTGCAGTTCTTCTCGGTAGGTCTCCCAGATGCGGCGGCGCGTCCGCTGGATCTCGTCCCGCGACTCGAGCTGCGCAAGCAGGAACGCTGCGAGCATGTCGGAGGGCAGGTAGCTCGATCCGATGTCGACCCAGCTGTACTTGTCGATCTGGCCGCGAAAAAACAGGCTTCGGTTGGTCCCCTTTTCGCGAAGAATCTCGGCTCGCTCGACGAGACGTTCGTCATTGACGAGGAGGGCACCACCCTCGCCGCAGCTGATGTTCTTCGTCTCATGGAAACTCTGAGTCGCCAGGGCTCCGAAGGTCCCGAGTCGCCGGCCTCGATAGCTCCCGAAAAGCCCGTGCGCGTTGTCTTCGACGACGGGGATTCCGTGACCCGAAACGATTCGGCTCACCTCGTCCATCTCGCAGGCCACGCCGGCGTAGTGCATCACCACCACGGCGCGGGTACGGGCAGTAATGGCGGCCTCGAGCCGCGACTCGTCGAGGTTGAGGGTATCCGGACGACTGTCGACGAAGACGGGTCGGGCGCCCCGCAGGACGAACGCGTTGGCGGTCGAAACGAAGGTGAACGAGGGAACGACGACCTCGTCGCCGGGTCCGATGTCGAGCAGCAGCGCCGCCATCTCGAGGGCGTGGGTGCAAGAAGTAGTGAGCAGGACGCGTGGCACCCCTAGCTCATCCTCGAGGAGGGCTTCACAACGCTTGGTGAACTCGCCGTCTCCCGAGATCCATCCGCTGGCGATCGATTGCTCCAGATAACTGATCTCGCGACCCATGAGGGCGGGCTTGTTGAACGGGATTGTGCGCGTCAAGGCCTCTCCTCCCCTTCATCGTCCCGCCACCAGTGGAGCCAGTGGCCGACCGCCGAGGTCTGGAAGCCGCGGCCCTGGTAGAGCCTCTGCGCCGCTACGTTCCTGCCTTGGGTGACGACCTCGACGCGAATGGCACCTTGCCGTTCGAACCAGGAAATCGCAGCGTCGACCAACCGTCGACCCGTGCCGAGACCTTGCGCCGGGACCGCAACCCCGAGGAGCCCAATCGAGCCGATCCTCTGCTTCGACAGGTGGCAGGTCGTATACCCCATTGTCTTCCCTCCCGACTCGGCCACCAGCACGGCCTGCGCCCGACCTTCGACGCTACGGGTGATCCATCGGTCGAATAGGTCGTCGCAGCGATCGTCCGGAAAGTGCGGATCGACGTAGAAGCGCGAATCGACATGGCTCCGGCGGGCGATGTCGCGGAGCTGAGCGAGATCGCTTGCGCGGGCAGGCCGCACGTACGGATCCTCCGCGGCCGCTACCGTGCTCTCCGAACGAACCGCTCGATCCAGCGTGATCCTCAGGTCTACCCACCGGAAACCCGCTGCTTGAGCTGCGATCAAGGTCTTGGCGTCGTCCCCTCGGGCTAGTAGATAGAGGCAACGGATCCCTCGCTCCGAACTCGATGCGATGACCTGACGCATGCCCTCGAGATCGAGCGGCGTCTTCCGCACCCGTCCGATCGAGAACCCGAAGAAGTCGGAGTCCCAGGACAGGATCTCGGCGGGCTCAGGCACGCTCCGCTGGAGTCTCGGGAGGCATCTCACCCGTCGCGCGGCGCACCGTGTAGCTCGGGCGGTCCAGGAGGCGGAAGTGCATTCGCGCGAGATACTCTCCGACGATCCCGAGAGCGAAGAGCTGCGCGCCGGAGAAGATGACGATGATCGAGGCGAGGAAGGCGAAGCCGGGTACCTTGGCACCGACGATGAGGTACACCGCGAGGACATAGACGAGGATCGCAACGCCCAGCACTGTGAAGGTGAAGCCCACCCAGCTCGCGAGCTGGAGCGGCAGCGCGCTGAAACCGGTGATCATGTTGAAGGCGTGAGTGATCAGCTTGCGGTACGAGTAGCTCGACCGACCGGTCTTTCTCCGCGCGTGCTCGACGACGACCCCCTCGAACCTGCGAGCACCCCAAGTGAGCAGGACATCGATTGAAACGAAGGAGCCACCATAGGCCTCGAATGCGCGACGCAGCTCGATGCGGAAGGCTCGGAATGCGCTGATCCGCGGCGGGACCTCCGCTCCCATGAACCGCTCCAGCACCCACTTCGTACTCCGCGAGGCGAAGTCACGCAACGGGCCATGCTGTTCGGTTCGGGGTATCCCATAGACAACGTCGACACCCTCTTCGAGACGGCCCACCAGGACGGGAACTTCCTCTGGCGGGTTCTGGAGATCGTCGTCCATCGTCACGACGACCGCGTAACGCGCCGCCCGGATACCGCACAGCAGCGCGTTGTGCTGGCCGTGGTTGCGAAGCAGGTCGATTCCCCGGACAGCAGGGTGCTCCTCGCTGAGGGCCCGGATCTCCCGCCAGCTCGAGTCCGTGCTACCGTCATTGACAAAGATCACCTCGTAGCAAGTGCAAAGACCTTCGAGGATCGGCAGAAGGCGCTCAACCAACGGCCGAAGGGTCAGGGCGCTGTTGTAGGCTGGGATCACCACCGACACGGAGGGGCCGCCTCCGTCCGTCGCCGCTCGCACGAGCTCGTTCATCAGGGTTCCCGTGTCTCCTCGATCCGCACAGCAGACCGGCAAGGGTATCCGGCTCGGTCGGATTTCCTCGGGGCTCGTCGAACGCGAGCCGGGATACTGGGTGTCGCATCGGCGCGCGTCAATCAACTACCCCCGAGAAGGCAACGAGCTGTGCGCCAGGCTCGAATCGTCGTCCTTCTGGTTCCGACATCGCAATCGCTGCATTCTAACCGCAGTGCGGCAGCTCCCACCAAGAGGCACGATTTACGATGTCGGTGGAGGGAACGGTCACGTAGCGCTCGCTCTCGAAAGCGCGGGCGTGAGCACGGTGCTCATAGAGCCGGGTCCCGGCGCCGAGACCGCCCGGAGTCGCGGACTGTCGAAGGTCGCTCGCTCCACACTCGAAGACGCTGCCTTCCACAGGGGGACGCTCGATGCCGTGGGTTTGTTCGACGTGCTCGAGCACGTCGAGGACGATCACGGAATGCTCCGGACTCTCCACGGACTTCTCGTACCCGAGGGTCGTCTGTACCTCACCGTGCCGGCTTATCGCCTCCTGTGGTCCGCGGAGGACGACTTCGCCCAACACGTCCGACGGTACCGGCTGAACGAGCTCCGCACCAAACTCCTCGAGAGCGGCTTCACCGTCCTTCGGGCGACATACTTCTTCGCTCTTCTCCCGCTCCCCATCCTGCTGTTCCGCACGATTCCTTCCCGTCTCGGACTTCGGCAAGGCGTTTCCTCGGGTAAGCTCATCGCCCGGGAGCACGGCTCGTCGAACCCATGGACCGGGCGAATGGCTGCCGCGCTCCTGAGGCTCGAGGATCAGTGGCTTGCCGGAGGCCATGACCTTCCATTCGGTGCGAGCTGCTTGGTGATCGCCCAACGCGTCTGCCATCTGGAGTCGGCCGCTCCTCGGGATCCCTGACGCGCGCGCTGGCGCGAGCCAAGGTCCCGTCAACGCCGAAGACAGCGCCCTACAGGCTTCCATCGGTCGACCGCGCGAGTCGCTGTCGCAGTACGCCTCCTACTCAACGATCCTGCTTCGCGGCCTGGATTCGCTTGTACAGGGAGCCCTGGGCGCGGGTGGCGCCGCCTTCGTCCGGCCGCGGCGTGGTGCTCGCGAAGCGGCGAGGGCCGGCGACGAGACCCAGGCGGCCAGGCCAGAATGTCACCGCGCCTTCGCCAGGTCGGCGAACGCGGCCTCGGTGGCGGCGAGGCGGCGCATCAGGTCGTTGATCGCCCGGGCGCTGTGCATCACGTAGAAGTGGACCGACGGCGCGCGGCGCTCGAGGAGCTCGCGGGTCTGGGCGAGCGCCCACTCGACCCCGACGTCGACCACCCGCTCCGGCTCGGCGGCCTCGACCTCGTCGGCCAGGGCGGACGGCACGTCGACGTGGAAGGTGCTCGGGATCGAGGTGAGCTGGCGCTTCGAGCTGAGGATCTTGAGCCCCGGCACGATCGGCACCTCGATCCCCGCCTCCCGGCAGGCGTCGACGTAGGTGAAGTAGTGCCGGTTGTCGAAGAACATCTGCGTGACCACGTACTCCGCTCCCGCCTCGACCTTCGCCTTCGTCCACCGCAGGTCGGCCTCGAGGTTCGGCGCCTCGAAGTGCTTCTCCGGATAGCCGCCCACGCCGATGCAGAAGTCGGTCGGGTCGGCGTCGAGGAGGTCCTCCTCGAGGTAGCGCCCGCGGTTCATCGCGGCGACCTGCTGGACGAGGTCGTGCGCGAAGGAGTTCGCGCTGCGCCCGAACTGCAGCGGCTTGCGGTAGCCCGAGTCGTCGCCGCGCACGGCGAGCACGTTGTCGATGCCGAGGTAGTTCAGCTCGATCAGGAAATCCTCGGT
>Ga0268386_10000904_pt1 | contig 19775 bp, 21 predicted proteins | sample RVTome_15_FD_200260 | JGI IMG/M metagenome (GOLD analysis project Ga0268386, IMG submission 200260) | Soil microbial communities from uranium-contaminated site in the Upper Colorado River Basin, Wyoming, United States - RVT150D86... ...
CCCTGAGCCGACCAGGCGACGCTCCTAGCCTGATGTGGAGGTCGGTGACAATCGGCGCCGGCTTCGTGCTTGCCTGCGCAGCTTCGGGCGTTCTCGTCACCACTTCCCACACGGTCCGCGCCGCCCCCCCCTCAGCGCCGCTTCTGAGACTGCCCGCTCGCCCGGCCCGGGCGATCGGGGGCTCGGAGTTCCTGCGGCGCACGAGCAGTCTCTCGAGCGCGGACCGGGATCGCGCGGTCGTTGCCGAGCTGGAGCGTGGCAACATCCCCTTGTTCCTGCGCCACCTGACGCCCGTCAAGCTGACGACCGACGTGTTCGACGACGTGGCGGCCACCATCTGGGTGACGCCCGACTACCTGGCCATCGGGTCGGACGACGACTTCCTCTACGTGCCTCTCACCTACTACTCGGCCACGTCGATCGCGGACCGGTTCGGCTCCGTCCTGCCCACCGCGAGGATGGTCGACGCGATCTACGAGCAATCGGCGCACCACCTGACGCCCGCCCCGTTGCCGGCCAGTCCCTCGATGCGGTCGAACCTCTACCTGTCGAGGCATCAGCAGCGGATCGAGGAGCAGCGTTCGGGCCTGCCGCTCGGGGAGCTCGTCTCGGGCCACAAGAAGGACCTCGTGCTGAGCAACCGGCTGCGCCGGTTCCCCGGCCGGGTCGCCATCTATGGCTGGCACCGGTCGCCAGGCGATCCCATTCAGCCGCTGAGCACCGTCCACGGAGCCCAGTACGTCGACTACAGCCATGGCGTCCGCCTCGTGAGCACGACCGTCGTCGTCGACGGCCGAACCCGCTCGATCTACGACGCGCTCCAGGACTCGCATATCGCAACCGTCTTCAACCGCGAGGGCGTGACCAGGAACCCCTGGGGCCTGATGCACCCGAAGGTCGCAGGACCCGGCCGCGCACCGGCCGCCGGCTTGCGGGCGGCACGACCCCGGTAAGCCGCCGCCTCCCTTCTCACCTCGATCGTCGCGCAAGGCGAGGGGAGTCGCTGTCCCGAATTGCTCAGATGCGATGTCGGATCGAAGAAGGGACGCTGACGGCGAGCGCCAGAAGCCGCCCGCCTCGCTCCGCCGGGAGCCTCCTCACCCGGCGGATCAGGTCGTAGCCGTCCTCGCCCGCCATCCCGATGCCGCTCGCCAGGACGTCGGGTATTTCGGCCCCCGGCGCCACGACGGTCCCTCTCGCCGTGGCTCCGCGTGCCGCCGTTCGACAGCGGCCGTGGAGCCGGGCTCGCACGCGCATCTGGACTCGCTCCTCGTCAAGGAGCCCAGCCAATCCCGCCCGGCAGGCCCTGCTCGATCTTGGTCGGCCGGAGTCCACCATCGCTAGACGGAAGCGCTGCCGGCCGGCTTGCCGCCCAGCTCGTGCCCGTCACCTCCGGACAGAGCGGAGGCAGCGCCGCTGACGCGGTGCGCGGCTTCGTCCCAGAGCTCCCCGCCCCTCCGCACGGCCCGGTCCTTCATGCCGCGCGCGGAGGCGGCCGTGTCGCCCAGCTTGCGGGCCATCGCCCGCCGCGTGTCCCTGCCCGACTGCGGCGCCAACAGCATCGCTGCGGTTGCGCCGGCTATGCCGCCGGCCAGGAAACCGGCGATCGACGCGACGTACGGCATCCGATCATTCATGGCGACTCCTTTGGAAGACTCTCGCCTGCCTTCACGCTCTCGATCATCGCGGTAGATCGTCGCGCTCGCTGTACCGAACTGCTCAATCGTGAACGCCGTGGAATACCGACAGCAGGAACGGGCCCGCGGCGGCGGGCAGCGACCCGCCTCGGTGCCCGTGAGCACAATTGAACAGACATGGCCCACCGCCGCCTGCCAGGCTGGATGCGAGGCGGATACGTCCCGAGGAGGAGCGAGTCATGAGACGCGCAAATACCCTCATCGTCGCCGTGAGCATCGCGGTCGTGCTGGCGAGCACGTCCGGCTGCGCGAGCTGGGGCGACAAGCAGAAGAAGGGCGCCGGGATCGGGGCCGCCGGCGGCGGCGTCGTCGGCGCCATCGTCGGCCACAAGACGGGGTCCACCGCCCGCGGCGCCATCATCGGCGCCGTGGTGGGAGGCGCTGCCGGCGCCATCATCGGGAACCGCATGGACGCCCAGGCGGAGAAGCTTTCCCAGGAGCTCGAAGGCGCCCAGGTCTCACGAGTGGGTGAAGGCATCGCGGTCACCTTCGATTCGGGCATCCTGTTCCCCTTCGACTCGGCGGAGCTGACGTCCGAGGCGCGCTCCAACCTGCGCAAGCTGGCCGACAGCCTGGAGGCCGAAACGCGCACAAACGTGATGATCCTGGGTCACACCGATTCCGACGGGAGCGATTCGTACAATCAGCGGCTCTCGGAGCAGCGCGGGCGTTCCGCCGAGGACTACCTCGGATCCCTCGGCGTGGCTTCCTCGCGCGTCGTCAGTCGCGGCCGCGGCGAAGCCGAGCCGATCGCATCCAACGGGACGGAAGAGGGCCGGCGCCAGAACCGCCGCGTCGAGGTGGCCATCTACGCGAGCGGCGAGTGGCGTGAGGAGGCCAGGCGTACGTCCAGCCTGCGCTGACGCAGCTCGGCAATGGCTCAACAGTCGAGAAGGAGGCTGTGCAAATGAGGATATCGGTATCGTTGGGAGCGCTCTCGATTGCCCTCGCGAGCGTCGCATCCGCCCCAACGCACGGAGCGGCCGCCCAGGTCGAGACGGTCACGACCATCAGCGGCGACGTCGTCCGCTACGAGCCGGGCCGGGTGATCGTCGTCCGGGGCAGCGACGGAAGGGAAGTCGCCTACACGCTTTCGCCCCGCATCGCGCTGCCGGCGCAGGTGAAGGTCGGCCAGAGGGTCACGCTGCACACCGAGCGCAGCGCCGACGGCAGCCCCACGACGGTGTCGCGCATCGTCACCACGAGCGTCACTCCGCAGGGGAACGTACAAACCACCACCGACGAGACGCGGACGACCGCGGCCGGCGCGACGACCAAGAGCCGCATCACGACGATCAGCGGCGAGGTCATGCAGTACGAGCCCGGACGGACGATCGTCGTGCGTGAGCCCGGCCGCGAGGTCGTGACGTACACGCTGGCCCCGGACGCCAGCGTCCCTGCCGACATCCAGGTCGGCAAGACGGTCACGCTGTACGCCGAGCCGGAAGCCGACGGCAGCACGAGCACGGTCAGGCGCGTGCTGACGACCAGCGTCACGCCCGAAGGGGGCACCAAGAGCACGACCGAGGAAACCCGGACCAGCGCGTCCGGCTCGACCACCACGACCACGACGACCAGCATCGCGGGCACGGTCGAAGCGTACACGGCGGGCAAGAGCATCACGCTGCTGCGCTCCGACGGCAGCCGCGTGACCTACACGATCACCCCCCAGTCGAACGTGCCGCAGAGCGTGCTGATCGGCAAGCCGATCACGATCGTTCCCGTCGATCCGCGCGAATACGTCGTGCGGACGATCACTGTACGTGAGCCGTAGGGACCCGACGAGAGCGTGACGCGCGAGGGTCTCCCCGAGACGGCCCGGGGACCCTTCGCCAAGGTCGCCCGCCGCGCGGCAGCAGCGTTTGGGCGGGCCACTCCAATGGGAGCACGCCGCTCGCTGCCGCATCGAGACGTGGGCCGCCGCTTCGCGGCCCGGAAGGAGGACCCATGGAGTTCCCGCAGTACTCGCCAGTCGTCTTCTTCATCGCGGCCGCCGCGCTGGTCGCGCTGCTCGGGCTGGGGCTGACCGCCCTGATCGCTTACCGCCGGCGCCGCACCGGCAGATTGGTCGAGCGGTACGGAACCGAATACGACCGCACCGTCGAGCAGCTCGGCGGCCGCGAAAAGGCAGAGAAGGACCTGATCGGCCGAGAGAACCGAGTCGATCGCTACACGATCCGTCCCCTCTCCGACGCCGAGCGCGGCCGCTTCGCCCAGTCCTGGAGCAGGACACTGGGCCGGTTCGTGGACAGCCCGGCGGCCGCCGTCTCGGAGGCGGATAAGCTCCTGACCGAGGTCATGCGTGTGCGTGGCTTCCCGACCGCCGACTTCGACCAGCGTGCGGCCGACCTCTCCGTCAACCATCCGAGGCTGGCGCAGAGCTATCACGCGGCGCACGACCTGGCGCTGAAGAGCCGTGGCGGGCAGGCCGACACGGAAGACCTGCGCCAGACGCTGGTCCACTACCGCGCTCTGTACGAGGAGTTGGTCGAGGCGTCGCCGGTGGAGGCGGTCGCGGCCGCGGCACACTGAGCCACTGGCAGCATGTCCACGCGCGTCCCCCGCACCGCGGCGCTCGAGCCGCACTTTCGGGAGCCGGCACCGCGCTTGCTCCGCGTCGGGCACATGCGCCGCGACCCGCCGGTCGCCGGCGGCCCGCGCCTCACGCGCCCGACGTGGAACGGTGGTGGGTGGGGCTCATCGCCTGGGGCGAGGGCTGGCACAACAACCACCACGCCTTCCAACGCTCGGCCCGCCACGGCCACGCGTGGTGGGAGGTGGACCTCAACTGGCTGGCCGTTCGCGGGCTCGCGGCGCTCGGGCTGGCGACCGACATCCAGGGTCTGCCGCGGCACGCGGATCGCTTCCGCCTCGCCGGCCGGCGCGTGAACGCCGCCGGCGCGGGGTTGCGCGATCTTGGCTGACGCGATCCGCCGGCCGCCCAAGCCGTCGAAGGCCTCCGTTCCGCTCGTGTGAGCGATCCCGCTCACGCTGGCGCCTCGCGCACCGCGGCGCTGGGGCGGGCGCCATCGCGCTCATCGTGCTTTTTTTCTTGCCTTTCTCCTCCGGAACGCGTAAAATCACACCGGCAACGCTGCGAATGCGACCTTTCGCTTGACTCCGCGGGGCCGGGCGAGCGATGCCGGAACAGCCAGAGGCGTTCACCCGAGAATGGGGGCAAGCCATGCGGAACGAGGAGAGCCGGAAGCCGGAAGCCAAACGGAACCGCGCGACTGACACCTTCGATCCCGCGGCCTTCCTCGCGAGGATCGAGTCGGGAAAGACGACGCGGGAGCTACGGAACAAGCAGGTCGTGTTTTCCCAGGGGGACGCCGCCGACGCCGTCTTCTACATACAGAGCGGCAAGATCAAGCTCACGGTCGTCTCCACTCGAGGCAAGGAAGCGGTCATCGGCGTGCTGGAGCGCGGGAGCTTCTTCGGTGAGGGCTGCCTGGCGGGCCAGCCGCTCCGCATGTCCACCGCAAGCGTTCTGCAGGCATCGAGCCTCATCCGGGTGGACAAGAGCACGATGGTGGGGCTGCTCCACCGGGAGCCCGAGTTCGCGGAGCTCTTCATCGCGTATCTGCTGTCTCGCAACGTCCGGATCGAAGAGGACCTGGTGGACCAGCTCTTCAACTCCAGCGAGAAGCGGCTTGCCCGCCTGCTGCTCTTGCTCGCGCACTTCGGCAAGGAGTCGGAGCCGGAGCCCGTGGTTCCGAAGGTGAGCCAGGAAACGCTCGCCGCGATGGTCGGGACGACCCGCTCGAGAGTCAGCTACTTCATGAATCGCTTCCGGAAGCTGGGCTTCATCCACTACAACGGCGGCCTGCAGGTCCACCGCTCGCTGCTCACCGTGATCCTCCACGACTGAATTCGTGGCCCCGAGGGGGCTCGAATGAAGGCGCCGTTCGGGATCGGGCTGGCGCTGCGTGCCCACGCAGAGGCCGCCGAGGATGCCGTTTTCGAAGCGCACGGGACGGCATCGACCGAGTCCGAGGTTGGCGCGGCGGCATGTGCAGAATTGAACAGACCGGCCAGCCTGGACTTGATAGCTTGCCACCTCGAACACTGGCGAGGGGGATGAGATGTCGATAGCAAAGGTCTCCGAGATCAGCGCGACCTCGAGCAAGAGCTTCGAGGATGCGCTCGAGCAAGGGATTGCCAGGGCGCACAAGACCCTGCGCAACGTCCGAAGCGCGTGGGTCAAGGAGCAGCAGGTCCGCGTGAACGCAGGTTCGATCGCCGAGTATCAGGTCAACATGATGGTCACCTTCGTCATCGACGACTAGCCGGTTCCAGCCGGTCCCCGACGAGAAGGCGCGTTTCCTGAAGCCGGTGCGCCGGGCGGCTCGGGGGCTCCGCGGAAGGGAAACCGCTTGGAGGATCTCAGGATGAAGGTCGTCTTCACGAAGAACCTCGGCATGCTCCTGCTGGGCATCTGGCTGATCTTGATGGGCCTGGTGGGCTTCGTCCCGCTGGTCGCTTCGCTGGGCATACTCCTGAACTTTCTCGCCATCGCGGCGGGCATTCTGATCCTGATTGGACGCTAGCGTCCCGCGCTTGCCAGGCTGGCGGGTCCGAGGTGGTGGGCTCCGGCAAGGCGCGGCCGGCGCGGTCGTGCCCTCCCCCTGCTTCAGCCGCTCCGCGTTCCCCGCCAGCGGGCCCGCCGGCCGCGCGCGTCCACGTGCGTGAACGGTCCGTGGGCGCCGGTCGCGGGGTAGACGCCGACGCCGCCCACCAGGGCCGGGTGGCGGGCCTCGACGCGCTCCGCGGCCCGGGCCACCACCTCGGCGTCGCGGATGTCGACGCGGCCGTCACCGTCGACGTCGTCGGTCCAGCCGTCGCGGTCGTTGTCCACGAAGACGTCCGTCGCGTCGCCGTAGATGTGCCGGCTGAGCGACGCGCGCCCGCTCGTTTCGCCGCCCGCTCGGTTGTAGCGCGGCGTGCGGAAGCCGCTCATGATCGCCAGGTGCTCGACGTGGTAGCCCTCGTCGACGAGCTCCCCGATGACCAGCTCCAGCTTGTCGACCAGCCCGGCGTCGAGCAGCAGGTACTTGGGCCACACGGCCGGCTGGTCCTTGGTCAGGAAGTCGCCGAGCCTGAAGTGCTCGGAGACGCGGAGGCTGCGGTTCTCGCGGGTCACCTCCACGAAGCCGGCGGGATTGGCATACGCGGAGGAAGGCGCGCCGCCGCGCTCGTAGGGCCAGTGGCCCAGGCGGTACGAGCCGATCTGCCCCTGCCTCTTGGCGGCAAAAGGCACGAGCGTGATCACCCGCAGGTCCGCGACGTGCTCGCGCGCTTCGTCGGCCTCGACCGCGACCCGGTACACGCCCGGACGCCGCGGAGCCTCGAACTCCGCCGACACGACGGCCGCGCCCTCGTCCGGCTCGTAGCGTGCCGTCAGGCCGGGAGGAGGCGGTAGGATCAGTGGCTCGCCCGGAGCGCGAAAGGCGACCTCGAGCTTGCCGCTGGCGCCGCGGAGGGCTCCCAGGAACTCCAGGCCGGCGCTCGCGGTCCCTGCCGCGGGCGCGGCGCTCTTCCCGGCGGCGGGTGTCATCGCGGCCAGGGCGCCCATGGCGCCGGCGAGGATCGCGGCCAGCCGGCGGCTAGCCCGGGCCAGGCGCGACGTACGCCACGCATGCGTTGGCCTGCTGTGTTCCACCAAACAGCCATCTTGCGCCAGGCGGCAGGCAGACGCAAGCCGGGGGTCGGGCCACCCGGAGGACGCCTCGCGGCTCTGGCAGGCTCGGCCCTGCGCGCTCGGTCGATCGGCCGAGGGGTGCGCCGCCCTTGCTACTTCTTCTTATGGCACTGGAGGCACTTCACCGGCGGCGGCGCGGCATCTGGCTGGTGGCGCCGGTGGCAATCGATGCACGTCCCGGACGCGCCCTTGGGATCGTGGAACGCGGCCTGGAGGCTCGTCTTCATCGGCGCGGCCGCCGGCATCGTGTGGCAGTCGCGGCAGGCCTGGTTCTCCGAAGCCGCCGGTTTCTGTGGCAGGCTCGGATGGTGGCAGGTCGTGCACGCGATGGCCCGTTTGCCGGCATGGCCTTCGTGGTCGAAGGTCACGGCGCCGAGCTTCGCCGGAAGCGTGATCTTGCCTTCCGGCCGCTGCGGCGCGGGCCGCTGCGTGGTCGCGGGCTGCGTGGCCGCCGACTCTTTCGCGGGCCGCGGCGGAGCAAGTGAAGTCACCGCGGCCGTCGTGGGCGGCGGCTCCGGCAGCGTCGCCCGCGCCGTCACGGGCGCCGGCGGATCCGTCGTGGCCAGCGGCTGCGCGGCGACGACAGCGACCGGCGCCGCCGTCCCAGCCGGATGCGGCGGTGGCGGTGCCGGCGCCGCCAGGGACGAGACCACGGCCGGAGCCTCGGTCGCCGCCACGTCGGGCGCGGGTGAGGCGCGGCGGCAGGTATTGGCCAGCGGCGCCAGGAGTAGCGCCGTCACCAGCAAGCGCGCGTTCGATGTCATGGCCGCCCTCCTCGCGTTCATGTCCCCTCTGGCAGCGCTGCTCAGTAGATGTACACGGGAGTGCCCAGCGGCACCATTGCGTAGAGCGTGGCGATGTCCTCGTTGCGCAGCCGCACGCAGCCGTGGCTGACCGCACGGCCGACGGTCTCCGGCTTGTTCGTGCCGTGCATCGCGTAGCCGTTCCCCATGTTGAGCCGGTGGCTGCCCAGGACGCCCTGGTACCGCCGCTGCGTCGTGCCCAGGGGAGGCACCAGCAGCTTGCCGTCGACGACGATCTCGCGGCCGTCCGTGGCCTCCAGCACCCTCCGCCGCCCATCGGGAAGCGCCCGCACGACGTCGTTCCCCTCCACCGTGATGACCGACCCGTCGGCGACGGCCAGCGACTGGCCGAGCTCGAGGCGGGCCAGCCCCAACCCGCGCTTGCGCGACTGCTCCACGTAGTGCCAGTCCGGGGGCGTCCACACCGGCGCCGTTTCCTTGCCCTGCACGACCAGGCGCCCGCGCGGCGTCTCGAACTTCCATGCGCTGGCGCCGCCCTCGTGGACCAGCGTCTTGCCGCTGCCCGTCGCCACTTCCGTCGAGAAGAGGATCTCGCCGTGCTGCTTGAACCAGAGGCGCCGCTCTTCGAGGCTGATCACTAGGTACGGGCGATCGCGCGGCGGCTCCGGCGCGCCTTCCGCGTCGCGCAGCATCCGCTCGGAGGCGGCAACGCGCAGGCGCGCGCTATCGAGGAGCTCGAGCCGATCCTCCAGCACGAGGCGAGCCACGTCGCGCTGGAGGCGGACGCCCACGGTATGCACGAGAAACGCGGCACTGGCCGCCGTGAGGACCAGCAGGATCGCGACGAGCTGGATGGCCGCCCCGCGGCCGGAAAAGCCCGCGACGCGGGTCGTGAGCTTCGCGTTCTCCGGCGGGGCCCGCTCGCTCATGTCAGTGGAAGTACACGGCCATGCCGGGCTGCAGGCTTTCCCGGATGGCCTCGAGGTCGGGCGCCTCCGCCCGGACGCTGCCGGGCAGCACGTAGCCCACGTCGCTGAGGGGCCCCAATTCTGGCCGCGCGTAAAGGACCGCCCCGCTGTCCAGGAGGATGGCCAGCGGGCCGAGGGCGCCGGGAATGCGTCCGTCGCCCGGCACCGGCCATCCGCGGTCGACGTAGAGCCACTCCGGCACCGCCCATCGATACGAGCCGTCCACGACCCGCGCCACCGACCGCTTGCCCAGCGGCGGGGCCAGGAGCACCGTGTCAGGGGGCGCGCCCACGGTGGCCCCTGGACCCAGGCGAACATGCATCTCGCGGAGCCGGGCCCCCTGCCGCTGCAGGTACAGGAGCCCGTTCGCGGTGTCCACGGCCAGGTGCAACTCCGCATCGCCCAGCGACAGCCGGCGCGTCAGCTCCACGGCGATGGCCATTCGGTTCTCCTCCGAACTCGCGATGGCGTCGACTCGCCGGCGTTCGGCTTCCGTCAAGGCGGCGCGCAGGCGCGCGAGCTCCCGGCCGTACTCCAAGCGCTCGTGCGCGAGCGCCAGGTTCGTCAGGATGAGCACGGCGACGGCCAGTGCCATGCCCATGACGATGCGCGGGTATGCCTCCCGGAGCTCGCGCCAGCGCAGCGGCATCCTAGCGCCGCCAGTCCGATCGCGAGCCGGTCTGCGTTCCGCGGTGTGCGGCGCCGTCGTCGACCCTCAGCGTCCGCAGCATGTTCGTGAATGTCCGCGCCATCGAGTCGTGGCCGCGGCCGGGAACGATGCAGAGGGCGTAGATCACGTGGCCGTCGGACAGGGCCCGCGTCACGACCGTCACCCTCTCCTCCTGCCCCGTCACGGGCGAGCGGCCGGAGAGCGCCACCGAGTAGGACGGCGCTCCGTCGACCTGCTCTCGCCGTGCTTGACCGTCCTGGGCCCGCAAGTACGCGTTCGAGCGGATGACCTGACGCACAAGGTCGTCCGTAGCGTCCTCCAGGCTCCCGCGCCAACTGTCCGTGTCCTCGAAGGGGGCGTAGTTGTGCTGCCGGCTCTCCTGCTGGCGGTCCGTGTAACCCTCGAAGGGCTCGTAGTGGTTGACGATCACGCCGTAGAGCATGGCCTGTCGGCCGTTGCCGGCGTCCACGACGCCCCCGTCGGGCGCGATGGAAACGGCGTATCCGGAGTCGGACGCGTAGGCCCGCCAGTTGTCGGGGTGATCGATGCTGAAGAGGCCGTTGCGCTGCTCGAACCTCTGGAAGCGCGACGACGGCTCGTCCACGCGCACGTCGTACTGGCCGCTGGCCGGGTTGCCGCTGTCCTGGCTCCCAGGCGCCGCCAACCGCTGCGCAACCGGCGTGGAAGCGGGCGAGAGCCTCCGCATGTCCGTCCGCACCTTGTCGAAGCCGCCCACGGCCCGAGACCGCGCCAGGCGCAGGCCCCCCGCCTGGGCACGGATGCGCGCTTCACGATCGCCGGACGAGGGGTGGTTGCTGAAGAACTGCTCCACCTTGCCGGGATCGCGGCCCTGCTCGCGACGCAGCAGCTCGAAGAAGTCGGCCATCGCGACCGGGTCGTAGCCGGCGGCGGCCATCATCTGCGCTCCCAGCTCGTCGGCCTGGTACTCTGCGTCACGGCCGAACTTCAGGAAGACGACGTTCAAGCCCAGGCCGCCGACCGCGTTCACGATCTTGGCCTTGTCGCCGCCGTCCCTCCCGAGCAGTCCGCCCAGTATGCCGAGCCCGGCCTGGCCGAGATAGGCCTTCGAGGCCTGGTGGGTCCCGTGGCGCAGCGCCACGTGCGCCATCTCGTGAGCCAGCACGCCGGCCAGCTCCGCCTCGCTTCGCGCCGCCTCGAACAGGCCGCGGTTCACGTACATCGGGCCGCCGGGTAGCGCGAAGGCGTTGATCGCCGGGTCGTTGACCGCCTTGATCGCATAGGGATAGCGCGCTCCGGGAGCGTGCGGCGCCAGCTTGCCGACGACCTTACCGAGGTAGCCGTCCACCTTCTTGTTCTTCAGCAACGGGAGCTGCCGCTCGGCCTCCAACGCGGACTGACGCCCGATCTCGATGTCCTGCTCCACGCTGAACAGGTTGAAGCCGGGCGTCGCCGCCGCCCGAGCCACGACAGGCGCACCGACCAGGAGAGCGCTCGCCAGCAGGGCTGACGGCGCTCGAACCGTTCTCTTCATCTCTTGCTCTCCTCGTGTGTGGATCGCGGCCCGGTCCCGCCGACAGGCGGCTCGCGAGTGAGCCCGACGCCGACGCGCGCGCCGCTGCCGACCGGGCCAGCCGTGTCACGCGTGACACGGCTCACGACCATGGTCGGCAACCGCAACATGCAAACGAACACGCCTTCTCCACGGGTTGATCGTCGCGGAAGACGAAGACCGTCGCTGTCCCGAATTGCTCAGTCGCCGACGACTTCGCGAGAGGAGCCGAAGGTCCCGAAGGGCCCCCTCCGCTCTCGGGGCGGCGACAGTACCGGGTCCGTGTGGTGGGCAGGCTCCGCTCGGTGCGGCAGCGCTTCTACGCGATCACCGTTCCACTTTGACCAGACGTGGGGTCGTGTTGGCCCCACCATGGATGCGTGACGCAGAGGTGAGGTTGATATGAGCACTCTATTGGTCGTTCTCTTGATCGTTCTCTTGCTCGGTAGCGGTGGCTGGGGATACTCGCGCTGGCGCAGCTAGCCGTCGGCCGACGACCAGACACGGATGCGGCGTCGGAGTCCTAACCCACGCCGATCCCGTTCACGAGGCGGCTCAAGGTGCGGCGGGCTCTCAAAGCTGGTGGCTCTAGCCCTTGGCCGCGGTTTGTGCGCTAACCAGGGCCAGCTCCAGCAGATGCTCTCTCGTTTCCAAGAGCGTCGATGCGACGTGGCTGGCTCCGGCTTCGATGAGCGCGGCGTGGCGCTCGTCCGCCAGGCCGGGCGGGGCCCAGCGGCCCACCAGGATCGGCACGTCGGGTAGCGACGTGGCCAGCTTCTTGACCAGATACCGGGTCTTGGACGGCACGCTGGGCGGCAGGTCCGCGATGCACAGGAAGGGGTAGCCCTTCTTGCGCATCAAGGCCAGGATGTCGGAGGACATGCGCTGCGAGGACGAGATTTCGAGGGAGACGGCGGTGCCCGCGAGGAGCTGGTCGAGCATGTGAAGGGCCAGCTCGTCGGCCACCCCATTCGCGGGACAGGCGAGGCCAGACAGCCGCGGGAGGGCGACAGGCGTGGGCTCCGAGTCCGAGCCCTCTCCGGCCCTGGCCGGCTGACTCCAGGCGAAGGCGTCCGCCGCGAGGTCCCGAGTGGCGTCGAACACCGCGGTCTCTTCCTCAGCCGACAACCTCCCCTCGATCCGATCACGCTCGGCGTAGTTCAGGGCGGGCAGGAGCAGGGCGTCGTAGACCGAGTCGGGCGGATTGCTCTTCTGATGGAGGTCTATCAGGTCGGAGGCCCCGCTCTGGTCCCGGGCCAGCAGACGCTGATAGTAGGCGGCATCGGCCGACGGGGGTGGCGAGGCCGTCATCAGGATCCCCACGAACTCCAGCCCGGGAACGTGCTTGCCCAGCACCACCATGCAGACGGTCAGAGGCGTGGCCAGAAGCAGACCGACCGGACCCCACAGCCAGGTCCAGAACGCCACCGCCACCAGCAGGGCCACCTGCGACACGCCCGCGACGCCCGCGTAGAGGACGGTCTCCAGGGCCAGATTGGTGAACAGCTCGAGGACCAAGAACAGGCCCAGTACCCACAGGGGTTGACTCCAGCCGCTACTGGACGCCAGGCTCACAAAGAGAGGCGCGCCCGCGGCGACCGCGGGGCCCACATAGGGTATGAACCGCAGGCAGGAGGCGAGCACCCCCCAGAGCAAAGCGTGAGGCACATCGATGATCAGGAGCCCGACGAACACACCTACGCCGAAGACCAGGTTGACGAGCGACTGCATGAGGAGCTGACGGCTCACCCGGCTGCTGGCCTCGTCGAAGGCCCTGGTCGTGACCGCCAGGTGGCCACGTCCGATGAGGCCGATCACGCGATCGCGCAGGTCTCGGCGCTCCAGCAGCATGAAAACGACCATGATCACCACCAGGCCGGCGGTCGACAAGGGCCCGACGAGCGGGCCCATCCAGGGCGGGAAGCCCCACAGGCCGCTCACCTGCTGGGACTCGACCACCAGCGGGCGTCCTTCGCTGCCCCGAGGGGTGTCGGACTTCTCCATCTCCGTCTTGATGTCGTGGATCGTCTCCTGGATCTTCTCCACCGACCCGCCACGGCCGGCGCCGCGCACCTCCGCGATCTTCTGCTTGATGTTGGCGCGGTAGCTGGGCAGCTCCTGCGCCAAGCCGGACATCTCGCGCCAGACTCCCCACCCGGCCAGGCCCAGGACCGCGAACACCAGCGCCACGGTGACGAGCACGGCCGGTACGCGCCCCAGCCAACGCTCGAGATAGGTGACCGGGGGCCCGAGCACGAAGGTCAGGAGCGATGCCAACGCGACGGGGACCAGCACCGCTTGCGCGGCGTACAAGACCACCACCACCAGCACACAGCCGGCGAAGGTCACCCATGGACCTGCCCCGATCGCCTTTGGCGTCTCCACTATCGGTTCCTTGCCGGGCCTGCCGTCCTGGCGGTCACTCGCCAGTGATCTTGCCCCCATCGTCGGCAACGAGCAACGTCCGCTCATGTCGATGGCCAATGTGGCCTCGACTTCCGTGCCGAATGGCGGTGACTATCGGCGCCCGGGCCGGCCGGCAACCGTTCCAAAGTGTCCATTACTGAACAGCATCCCGGACGCCAAGAGCGCAGCGTGTTACTTGCCATGGGGAGTCGGAGGACCCCGCCTGTTCAGGTTCCGGGGCTCACCGTACGGAACGTGAGGGCAGCAGCGACCGCAGGGGACTGGGGCTCCGGCTGGCCATCGCCCACGAAAGCGTTGCGGTCAATGGCGGAGAGATCCGCGTCCGCAACCTGGCTGGCAGGGGATCCGTCTTCGCGATGGAGCTGCCACGCCTGGCTGGACGACCCGTTGCCGCCATTGGACCGACCGTGACTGCGGCACACGGCCAAGCCTCGCCGATGTGGGAGCCGGATGGGAACGTGTTGTCTCGACCTCGAAAGGAGGGCGAATGAATAGCAAGGCGAACACGCCACATCGGGGATGGCATGGCCCCCTGCTGTTGGTTGCCGTGGGGGTGGCGCTCGCGATCCCCTCATCCTGGAGCGGCGCACAGGACGAATCGAACGGGAAGGATGTCTTTCGATTCGACACCTTCGGAGATGAGAGCTTCTGGACCGAGAGCCTGCGCATGCACGAGGCGATCGCGCAAGCGGTCGACCCCACAACGGCGCTCTCGGTTGGATTGAAGGTGGACGCGGACGCGCTGCCCCCTGGGATCCTCAAGACGGCCGACCTGAAGAGCCCCGCCACCACCGTCGCGCTGCTCAAGCTGAACGCGGTGGTGGGACTCAAGGGCACGGTGGTTTCCAAGGACGGCAAGGACACCTTGACGCGTGTGGGCGTCACCTGTGCGCTGTGTCACTCCACCGTGGACGACTCCGTGATGCCCGGGATCGGCCGCCGACTGGACGGCTGGCCCAATCGCAGCCTCAACGTCGGCGCCATAGTCGCGTTGTCGCCGGCGCTCGATGCAGCCAAGAAGGCGGTCTACAGCTCATGGGGACCGGGCAAGTACGACCCGCGGTTCAACCAGGACGGGAAGAACATGCCGGTGGTCATCCCGCCCGCATTCGGCCTGGCCGGCGTCCGCCTGGCCACCTACACGGGCGACGGAGACATCACGTACTGGAACAACTACGTGGCGGTGACCCAGATGGGAGGCCACGGCAGCTTCAAGGAGCCGCGGCTGGGGATCGCCGTCGAAGCCAAGGGCCAGGACCTCGTGAAGGGCAAGCTGCCGGCGCTGCGGGAATACCAGCACAGCCTGACCACGCCGCCTGCGGCCTCGGGGAGCTACGATGCCGTGGCGGCCAAGCGCGGTCAGACGGTCTTCGCAGGGGCCGCCAAGTGCGCGAGCTGCCACTCAGGCAAGGCGTTCACCGATGAGAAACTGCACGCGCCAGCCGAGACGGGGATGGATCCTTCTTATGCCACGCGCAGCGCTACCAAGAAGTACCGCGCCACGCCCCTGCGAGCCTTGTGGCAGCACCCGCCGTACTTTCATGACGGCAAGGCGGCGAACCTGGGGGCGGTGGTGGACCACTACGACGCGACGCTCAACTTGAAGCTGAGCGCCGAACAGAAGAAGGATCTGGTCGAGTACCTAAAATCGATCTAGCCTGACGGCAACTTCCTGGAACGCATTCCGGCCCGCATGAGGATCGTCGTCCCCCTGACGCTGCTCCTCATCTTGGTGATCCCCTACTTGAACGTTCAGGGGTTGACCCAGGCGCTGATCGTGATGCGGTTCGTATCCTTCGCCGTCATCGGCTCCATCTGGCCATTCCCGTGATGATCGATACCGGAGTGGGCTCGGACGTGGTCAGGTGTGTGGCGGCTCCGCTCTGGGGCGGGCTCATCTCGCTCACCATCCTCACCCTGGCGGTGATCCCCGCTTTCTACGTCATCTGGCGGGGTTGGGAGCTCCGCCGGGCGCCAGCAGACGACCAGCCCCCCGTTCCACCCCCTGCCGAGGGGCCGATCCCCGCAGGCTCTCGATGAGCGCCGACACCGCGGCCCTGGCGGGGCTGAGCAGCGCCGAGGCCAGGAGCCGCCTCTCTGAGCACGGCCCCAACGAGATCCTGCGCGAGAAGGGCACCTCGCCGTGGGCCATCCTCGCCGCGCAGTTCAAGGGTGCGTTGATCTGGCTCCTCCTGGGAGCCTGTGTCGTGTCGGCCGTCCTGGGCGAGGTGGTGGAGGCCGTCGCCATCGGCGCCATCGTGTTGCTCAACGCTCTCGTGGGCTTCATCCAGGAGTACCGGGCGGAAAGGGCGGTGGAGGCCCTGCGGTCCATGACCGCGCCACGGGCGCGGGTACTGCGCGACGGCGCGACGGCCGTGATTCCAGCGACGGACGTGGTGGTCGGCGACGCTCTCGTCCTGGAGGCCGGCGACATCGTGCCCGCTGACGCCCGTCTCCGGGTGGCCGACGCCCTCCGGATCAACGAGGCGCCGCTGACCGGGGAGAGCGCGCCCGTCCAGAAGCGGATCGCAGCCGTGGCCACGGATGCCCACCTTGCCGACCGCACCGACTGCGTCTTCATGGGGACCTCGGTGAGCGCCGGCACAGGCTCCGGCGAAGTAATCGCGACGGGCATGGGCACGGAGCTGGGCAAGATCGCCCATCTCCTGGCGGCCGTGGAGCAGGGGCCGACCCCCCTCCAGCGGCGGCTGGAGAGCGTCGGCCGGATGCTGCTCTACCTCTGCCTGGGGATCGTGGCGCTGGTGGCCGGCCTGGGCTTCCTGCGAGGGCTGCCGCGGATGGAGATTCTTCTCTCTGCCGTCTCCCTTGCCGTGGCCGCGGTGCCGGAGGGACTTGCCGCCGTGGTCACCGTCGCCCTGGCCCTGGGCGTCCAGCGCATGGCCGCGCGCCACGTCCTCATCCGCACCCTGCCGTCGGTCGAGACCCTCGGCTGCGCCACCGTCATCTGCACCGACAAGACCGGCACCCTCACCACCGGCGTCATGGTGGTCCGCGAGCTGTGGGGGCCTGACCACGACGCCGTCCTCTTCGCGGCGGCCGCCTGCTCCGACGCGGAGCTGGCCGCGGACGGACGGAGCGGGACCGGGGATCCAACCGAGCTGGCCATCCTCATGGCCGCCCTCCCGCGCGGCATCGATCGCAAGGCGATCGAGAGCGAGCGCCCGCGGCTGGCGGTCGAGCCGTTCGATGCGGACACCCGCCGCATGTCCATCAGGCGCGGGGACGGCAGGCTCTACGTGAAGGGAGCCGTCGAGGTGGTCCTCCCCGCCTGCGTGTCCGGCACGGCCAACGCCGAAGCGGCCCACGTGGCGATGGCGCGGATCGGCCTCCGCGTGCTGGCGGTGGCCGTGGGAGACGGTCCCGGGGAGACGGACCTCGCGCTGCTGGGACTCGTCGGCATCGCGGACCCGCCGCGCACCGAGGCCATCGCCGCCGTCGCTCTCGCCCGGGGCGCGGGCATCAAGACGGTCATGATCACCGGAGACCACCCGGCGACCGCCGAGGCGATCGGCCGTGAGCTGGGCATCCTGACGCCCGACGACACCGCCGCCGAGGTCGTCCACGCGCGGGCCACTCCGGGGGACAAGCTCCGCATCGTTCGGGAGTGGAAGGCTCGCGGCGACGTCGTCGCCATGACGGGAGACGGTGTGAACGACGCGCCCGCGCTGCGCGAAGCACACATCGGAATCGCGATGGGACGGACGGGCACCGAGGTCACGCGCGAGGCCTCGGACATGATCCTCACCGACGACAACTTCGCGAGCATCGTGGCGGCCGTGCAGGAGGGTCGGGGCATCTACGACAACATCCAGAAGACCCTCGTCTACCTGCTGGCCGGCAACGTCGGCGAGCTCGCGGTGATGCTGGGGGCCTCCGCCGCCGGCCTCCCCCTGCCTCTCCTTCCGCTCCAGCTCCTGTGGATCAACCTCGTCACCGACGGGCTCCCCGCGCTGGCGCTCGTCGGCGATCCCGTGGCGGACGACCTGCTGCGGCGGCGGCCCCGAAAGCCGGACGAGCGGATGCTCGGGCGGCCGCAGTGGACCACCATCGTCGTGACGGGCCTGCTGCAGGCCGCGGTCACGATCTCCGTCTTCGCGTGGGCGCTCGAGGCGCGGGGGCTCGGCGAGGCCCGGAACCTCGCGTTCTCCGTCATCGTGTTCGCGGAGCTGTTCCGCTCCTTCGCCGCCCGCAGCACGAAGCGGCTCTTCTGGGAGGTGGGGGCGTTCACCAACCTGCGCCTGCTGGGCATCGTCCTCGTCTCGTTCCTGGTCCAGCTCGGCCTCCACCACATCCCGTTCGCCCAGACTCTCCTCGGCACCGCTCGTCTTTCCACCGCGGACTGCGCCCTTTCGGTGGCGCTCGGGCTGATCCCCGTGTCCATCCTCGAGTGCGCGAAACTGGTCCGCCGGATCGCGGGACGTTCGGCGCCGGGGGGAGGGGGCGCCTGAGTGGATCGCCGCGCCGACTGGGAGTGGGCGTGCAACGGCGGAGCGACGGTCACCCACGGGTGGAAGCCGGAGAGCGGCTTCCTGCCCTACCGCTGGGAAGGCTACGACGAAGCCATGCTCCTGTATGCGCTCGGCCTGGGGTCCCCGGGCCATCCGCTGCCCACGGAGAGTTACACGGCGTGGACCTCCAGCTATCAGTGGAAGGACGTCTGCGGGTACGAGTTGCTGTACGCTGGACCGCTCTTCATCCACCAGTACTCGCACATCTTCGTGGATTTCCGCGGGATCCAGGATGCCTTCGCGCGGGACAGGGGCTTCGACTACTGCGAGAACAGGGGTGAAGGTGTTTCTCGACGCGGACGGCGAGCCGCTGCGGCTGGGGCTCGCCGCCGGACCGAGCCTGATCAAGCCCAACGTGGAGGAGGCCGAGCGCCTGCTCGACCGCTCGCTGCCGGATGAGGCCGCGACCCTGGCCGCGGCGCGCGAGCTGGTGGGCCGGGGGGTGGAGACCGTGATCATCTCGATGGGCGGGCGGGGCGCCGTCTGCGCTCAGGACGCACGCGCCTGGCGCATCCATCCACCCGACGTGAAACGGCTGAGCACGGTCGGATCGGGAGACGCCATGGTGGCCGGGTGCGCGGTCGCGCTGGAGCGGGGCGAGGATCTCGTGCGCGGCCTGCGCTCGGAACCGCCGCCGGGGCGGCCACCGCGATGTCGGAGGGGACGGCGCTCGGGACGGCGGACGACGTGGCCGCCCTCCTGCCGCAGGTACGCATCGAGGAGGTGTCGTGATGAACCGACGAGATACGAGTAGGCATCAACGGTTACGGGGTCATCGGGAAGCGGGTGGCCATGACTGAACACGTGCACCCAGCCGCGAGCACGCCCGAGAAGACACCGGCGGCCGACGCGGCCGGCAAGGCGCCACAGCCCGGCCCCCCACCAGCCTCTCCACGAGGTCACGGCAGGCACGCCGGGGCCCAACCCCAGGCGCAAGGGGCTCGCGCTGGCGCCGAGCACCACGCGCACATGGCGGAGGAGTTCAAAAAGCGCTTCTGGATCTCGCTGGCGCTGACCCTGCCGATCCTCGTGCTCTCGCCGATGCTCCAGGAGCTGATGGGACTGCGAGACGCCATCCGCTTTCCCGGCGACGCCTACGTGTTGTTCGGGTTCTCCTCCACGGTCTTCTGGTACGGCGGCTGGCCGTTCCTGAGGGGCTTCATCGGGGACATCCGGGACCGCCGGCCCGGGATGATGATGCTCATCTCCGTGGCCATCGCCACGGCGTACATGTACAGCAGCGCCGTGGTCCTGGGCCTGCCGGGCAAGCCGTTCTTCTGGGAGCTGGCCACTCTCGTCGACATCATGCTGCTCGGGCACTGGATCGAGATGAAGTCCGTGATGGGGGCGTCGCGGGCCCTGGAGGAGCTGGCCAGGCTCATGCCCTCCGATGCGCACAAGCTGATGCCCGACGGCAGGGTGCAGGACGTCCCCCTCGGCGAGCTCTCGGTGGACGACAAGATCCTGATCAAGCCGGGGGAGAAGGTC
>Ga0268386_10000905_pt1 | contig 19745 bp, 14 predicted proteins | sample RVTome_15_FD_200260 | JGI IMG/M metagenome (GOLD analysis project Ga0268386, IMG submission 200260) | Soil microbial communities from uranium-contaminated site in the Upper Colorado River Basin, Wyoming, United States - RVT150D86... ...
ATGAACTGCTCGGCCCCCGACACCGGGAACATGGAGATCCTCCATATGTTCGGCACCTCCGAGCAGAGAGAGGTCTGGCTCCATCCTTTGCTGGAAGGCGAGATCAGGTCGTGTTTCTCCATGACCGAGCCCGATGTCGCCAGCTCCGACGCCACCAACATCCGTACCCGGATCGAGCGCGAGGGCGACGAGTACGTGATCACCGGGCGCAAGTGGTTCAGCTCGGGTGCGGCCTCCGATCGGTGCAAGCTCTCCATCGTGATGGGGGTCACCAACCACGAGGCGGACCGGCACCGCATGCAGTCGATGGTCATCGTCCCCATGGATGCGCCCGGTGTGACGGTCGAACGTGAGCCCACGGTGTTCGGCTATCAGGACCGGGGGGGTCATCCCCAGATCCACTTCGAGCACGTGCGGGTCCCGGTATCGAACCTGCTCGGAGAGGAGGGGGGCGGGTTCGCCATCGCCCAGGCCCGTCTCGGCCCGGGCCGCATCCATCACTGTATGCGGGCCATTGGAGCCGCCGAGCGTTGTCTCGACCTGATGATCCAGCGGTCCCAGGCGCGCACTGCGTTCGGCAAGCCGCTCTCGGATCAGGGCGTGGTGCAGGAGTGGATAGCCGACGCTCGCATCGAGATCGAGCAGGTGAGGCTGCTCGTGTTGAAGACGGCGTGGATGATCGACAACATGGGGACGAAGGGGGCACGCACCGAGATCGCCGCGATCAAGGTCGCTGCGCCCAACCTGCTCACCCGGATCGCCGATGATGCCATGCAGCTGTTCGGCGCCGCCGGGTTCACCGAGGACTGGCCGCTCGCCGAGCTCTATTCCATGGGTCGCTGGCTGCGCATCGCCGACGGCCCGGACGAGGTGCATCGCCGCTCCGTGGCCCGAGCCGAGTTGGGTCGCTTGGGACCGGGGGCAATCCCCGAGCCCTATCCCCGCCTGCCGAGCTGACCACCCCAACACCGACAGAACCGCCGTTACGTGACTCCTGTTGAGCAGGATCGCCCCGAACCGACACATCCCCTGACACGTACTGCAACGAATAGGTCAAGAGAGCACGCAGGCAGACAAGGGGATGACCACCACTTACCGCGTAAGTTTGCGGGAACGAATCCCGTTGACTCTGCGTTTACCTGTGCCTGAAGATGATGGGGCGAACAGTGATTGATTTGACTGTCACACCGTGGCGGGAAGCGGCTGCGTGTCTCGACGTTCAGGACGAGGTCAGCTTCTTCCCCGACAAGGAGGACTTGGGCGGAATCGTCCGAGCCAAGGCGGTCTGCGCCAGTTGCCCGGTGGCCGACGAGTGCCTGAGCTGGGCCATCGAGACCAACCAGACCGAGGGGATCTGGGGAGGTCACACCGCCAAGGAGCGCCGCAAACTTCGTCGGCGCTGGTTGGAGGAGACCAAGAAGGCCAGCTAGCGCTTGGCCTCGGCCGGCTCGTCGCGGTCAGGCCCCTTCTCGGCGGCGATGTGCACCAAGCCGTCGCCTGAGTTGACGAGAGGTCGCAACGACTCGGCGATGACCCAGCCGGTCTCCGACGCTCGCACCTGGGTCGGGCGGGTCCCGAAGGCATCCGAGATGGAGGCAACGGTCTGGCCCGTCGTGACGTGCTCTCCTAGGTCGACCTCAAGTTCGGCGATGCCACCGCGCCGGGCCCGCACCCACCTCGTGCGACGGATCAGTCGCGTGGGCCTCACCCGGGGCAGTCGCGCATCGATCATGCCCATGGCTCGCAGGGTCCTCAGGACGCCGGCCACACCGGTCTCGATGGCATCGTCGTCGAAGCGATGGGCTTGGCCCGCCTCGTAGAGCAGCATGGTCTTCCCGCGCTCCACCGCGGCCTGGCGTAGCGAGCCGTCCCGCAGCCGGGCGTGGATCGAGACAGGGGCGCCGAAGGCGCGGGCCAGCCTCAGGGTGGTGGGGTCATCGAGATTGGCCCTGATCTGGGGCAGATTCTTGCGATGGTTGGTGGCCGTGTGGAGATCGATGCCGACGGTGCACTGGCCGACGACTTGGTCCATGAACAGGTAGGCAAGCCGCGATGCGGTAGAGCCCCGCCGTGAACCGGGGAACGAGCGGTTGAGATCGCGCCGGTCGGGGAGATAGCGCGATTGGATGATGAATCCGAGCGGGTTGACGATGGGCACCGCGATCACGGCCCCCCTCAGGTTCTTGGCGTCCAGCTCTTTGATGACCCTCCGGATTATCTGGATCCCGTTGAGCTCGTCGCCGTGTATGGCCGCCGACAGCCAGATGTTGGGCCCGGCCGATCGTCCGTTGATCACCTTGACCGGCAGCGACTCGGTCGCCCCTGTCACGACACGGGCGAAGGGCAGTTCGATCTGCACCTTTCGCCCCGGTCTCACCGTGATCCCGCCGACGGTGATCGGCTCGTTGACCTTCTCAGGTACCAACGTTGTCTTCGATGAACTCGACTATTAGGTCGGCGATATCCACGCCGCTGGCGCCCTCGATGCCTTCGAGCCCGGGGGATGAGTTGACCTCGAGCACCATCGGCCCTTCGGCGGACTGGAGGAGATCGACGCCGGCGACGGCGAGGCCCATGCTCTTGGCAGCCCGTACCGCTGTGGAGCGTTCCGAAGGGCTCAACTTGATCATCTCGGCCTGGCCACCGCGATGGAGATTGGAGCGGAAATCCCCCGGGGCACCCTGCCGCTTCATGGCAGCCACCACCTTGCCCCCGACGACGAGGGCCCTGATGTCGGCGCCACCGGCCTCCTTGATGAACTGTTGGACGAGGATGTTGGCGTCGAGTTGGCGGAATGCGCCGATGACAGATTCGGCGGCCTTCTTGGTCTCGGCGAGCACCACGCCGAGACCCTGGGTGCCCTCGAGCAGTTTGACCACGACCGGCGTGCCCCCCACCACCTCGAGCAGCCCGTTGATGTCCTGGATGGAATGGGCGAAGCTCGTGGTGGGCATTCCTACCCCTGCTCGGGAGAGGATCTGCAATGAGCGCAGCTTGTCTCGTGACCGGCTGATGCCGTCGGAGCTGTTGAGCGTGAATACGTCGGCCATCTCGAACTGTCGGACCACGGCCGCGCCGTAGAAGGTATAGGAGGCTCCGATGCGTGGGATGACCGCATGTGGCCGCACCTCCTCGCCTCTGTAGAGGACCTTGGGTCGCCGCGCCGTGATGTCCATGTAGCAGCGCAGGTAGTCGACGATCGCCACCTCGTGGCCGCGGCCGAGGGCGGCCTCTTTGAGTCGGGCGGTCGAGTAGAGCGACGCTCCCCGGGAAAGGATGGCGATCTTCACGTCGATTCCTTGCGCGAGGGACGCTCGCCCAGATAGCTGCGACCCGGGTCGACCACGAAGTCCTTCCGCACTGTTCGCCGGCCCAGCAACATCCGGAAGGTCATCTCGTCACGGGTTGTCAGGTTCACCAATGCCTCGAGCTCCTCACCGGCGATGACCAGGGTGGTCCGGATGACGGGTCGACGCTCGGCGCGGCCACCCGGGTTCTTCACCATACGCTCGCCCACGACCTCCGCGGTGCAGGTGATACTCGGCTTCCGCTTCCGCTGCCGGGGATGGATCTCGAAGCGGACCATGTCGACACCGTTCTGCTCGTAGCGCTCGATGTCGAAGGCGTGCAGCGATGAGTTGTCGGCTCCGGTGTCGACTTTGGCCTTTATCTCTCTGACCCCGAGATCGGGTAGGGAGACCCACTCCCGCCACCCGATCGTCTTCCGTCTCTCTCCTCGTTTCGGCACGGGTCGGAGACTAGGGGGATGGAGGTTCCCGACGCATCTCGGCTCATCTCCTCCGCGACCGACTCAGACAGTCACTAAATCTGATATTTGACATATCAGATTAGATGCTACATAATGAAGGAGTAATCACAGCCGGACATCAATAGGAGGAAGCACTCATGCTCATGCGATTCGACCCGTTCTCGGACTTCGATCGTCTCTCTCGTCAGGTGTGGGGCAACACCCGCACCAACTTCATGCCCGCCGACGCCTACCGCAAGGGCGAGCGGTTCTACCTCCACATCGACCTCCCGGGTATCGACCCCGATTCGATCGATGTCACGGTGGAGAAGAACACTCTCACCGTGTCCGCCGAGCGCAGGTGGGACATCGATGGTGAGGATCAGATCCTGCTCAACGAGCGGCCGACCGGTTCGTTCTCCCGTCAGTTCTTCCTTGGCGAGTCCCTCGACACGGAAGCCATCGAAGCCGGTTACGACCACGGTGTTCTCACGGTGGCCATCCCGGTCGCGGAGACGGCCAAGGCGCGCAAGATCTCGGTGAGCGCCACCCACGAGGCCCTCAGCGCCTGACCCGCCCCCGAGCGATATCAAGAGCCCCGGCCCAACGCGCCGGGGCTCTTCGGCGCGAGCACAGGTACGCACGGGGCATGAGCCATCAGGTGATGTCATACGAGATGGCGCTGCAACGGCTCCAGGACTTCACCCCGGATTTCGCGGTGTGGGCCATCTTCTGCGGGGTTAGCCGTAGCCGGGGCCGATCGCACCTAGAGTCTCTCCCGAGATGGCCAGACATCGCAACAGGATGCCCGCCTGGGTCCTCGGGTTGGTCCTCGCCGCCGCCGTCTTCGCCATCGCCCTCCTGGTGTTCTCAGCCCTCGGATTCGGCGACGATCCGGTCGTCGAGGGTATCCAGAGCTTGGGCTGATCCCCGGTGCCCGGCCGCGAGATGCCAGTCGCCGAGGTGGAGATCTCCGAGGCGATGGTTCGAGCCCTATTCGCCGAGCAACGTCCCGACCTCGCCGACCGGGAGCTGACTCACATCGCCTTCGGATGGGACAACGTCTCCTATCGGGTCGGCGACGACCTGGTGGCCCGATTTCCCCGCCGAGCCCTTGCGGTTCCACTGATCCTCAACGAGGCGAGATGGCTCCCGGAGCTCGCACCGTCGCTGCCCCTACCCGTCCCGGTGCCGGTCTACGACGGCCGACCTGGGGCCGGTTATCCCTGGCCATGGTCGCTGACGCCTCTGATCCCGGGTGTCTCCGCGGCCCTGGCATCGTTCCTCGACCTGAATCGCTGCGCCGATCAGCTGGGTGCCTTTCTCGTGGCCCTCCACCGACCGGCGCCGGCGGACGCCCCGGAGAACCGATTCCGTGGCATGCCCCTCATCGAACGCGACGCCCCAACGCGGGAGCGTCTCGAGTTGCTCGGCGACGATATCGATCGCCCCCGCCTCGAGCGGCTTTGGGAAGAGTCCCTGTCCGCTCCGGTCCATCGGGGCCCTGGGGTGTGGATCCACGGAGACCTCCACCCCCACAATCTCCTGGTCGACGGGGGAGTCATCTCTGGTGTCATGGATTTCGGTGACCTCACGTCGGGGGATCCGGCCACCGACTTGGCCATTGGCTGGAGTCTCTTCGAGTCCCACCATCGGAAACGGTTCCTCGCCGCCTATGGAGGTGGCGGCGACGCGACTTATGTTCGGGCTCGGGGTTGGGCCCTCAGTCTGGGCACGGCTTATTTGGCCAACTCGGCCGACAACCCGGTGATGCATGCGGTCGGGGAACGGACCGTCCGCGAGGTACTCGGCGGTTAGGTGTTGGGGAGTGGGTTCCCGTTGCAGTCGATCCCGTCGCCGGGGCGGTAGAAGGCCACGATGGTGTCGATCGCGATGCGGCCATCAGTGAAGGTCCGTTGGCGGTCGATGGCACTCTGGCGGCATTGCCCGCGTCGGGAGACGCGCTGCTCGAGCTCGGCCACCTCGACGTTTTTCGTCGAATAGAACGTGACCGTGATCGAGGTGTCGGTATAGCTGGGCCAGATGAGAATCGGGTATTCGGTGTTGTTGGTCATCACGAGGTCGGGCCCCGGTATCGAGAGAGTCGCCTCCCGACCGAAGGGATAGCGGGAGAAGTAGACCGAATGACTCTGATACTGGTCGAGGTCGAGCCCGGCATAGAACGCCGCGTTGAAGATCGTGGTGACGAATTGGGAGACACCACCGCCGACCTCCTCGGTCATGTATCCACTCCGAATGGCGCCGGCGGCGACATAGCCCTTCTCCCTCGTCCGGGGGCCGACGAATTCGTTGAGCGAGAGGGTCTGTCCCGGGATGAGGTACACGCCGGTGAGCGTGTCGGCGATGGTCTGGATGTTGGTGACGCGGCTCTCACAGCACGGGTGGTTGGTGGTGAACTCAGCGACCACCTCCTTGATCTGTGAGCCGTCGGCCCAGGCGACGACGGTTTCGTCGTCGTCGGTGCGTGTCTCCAATTGATAGTGCGTTGCGCCCCCGGCGAGGAACGCGTGGGCGGCTCTCTCCACCGACTCGATGGAGCAACACACCTGCGGGGGCTCACCCTCGGCGATGACGTTCACCTCTCCGTCGACCACCTCGAGCCGAGGCGGTATGAACTCCCCGATCGGCTCGGGGAACGCCGACTCGAGCTCCCCACTCAGCCCATCGACATCGATAGAGAAGGTCATGACGCCATCGGTCACCTCGGAGCGCAAATGCGTCCGTATCTGACCGGGTGAGAGACGGGCCGTGTTGTCGCCGACCACCGCCAGCATCCCGTCTCGTGTCATCTCGTTGAGCTCGAAGGCCCTGGCGCGGGCCTCCTCGTCCGAGAGCAGCGGTGCGATCGGGAGGTGATCGGCCACGATCTCCACTGGGCCGTCGGCGACATCGGCCTTCCCGAGAACAGCGAGAAGGTGATCCACGTCCACCCCGACACCGTCGGTCCCGGGGACGGCGTACATATCGGAGGCGTCTTCGTTGCTCAGTTCCGGCTCGATCGGTTCCACGAGGACAAAGTCCTCCTGAGCTAGACGTTGGCGCGCCACTTCCTCGTCTAAGGCGATCCGGTCGGAGACCTCGATGGCCTCGAACGGTGTGGTGGCCCAGGCGAGGAACTCGGACCAGGGCCTGTCACCGTGTCGAGCCGAGACGATGGCCCTCATGGTCTCAGAGTGGAGATAGTCGTAGCCGATCTCATCAGCGGTCAGCACCACCCGACGATCGCCCAGATCGATGATCACCGGGGTGCTGAGCAACTCGATCTCCCGATCGCTCACCTGTTCGGCGACATCTCGCGGGGTGAGTCCCGAGATGTCGAGACCGGCGAACCTGACATTGGGCGCGATCTCGTCACCTTCGCTGGCGACATGTGAGGTCCAGGCCGCGGCGGCGATGGCAATTGGAATCAGCAGTGAGGGGAGGACCCACAGCCGACCGTTTGTTCGTTCACGGTGTCGGGCCATGAACCGAGCATGGTACGGAACGTGCCGATCAACCCCAATCACTGACAGCGACGAAGGGGCCGGTCCCCGACACGCGCAGCTCAAACCTTGACGGGTTTCGCGAAAATGCGATAGAGTGGCGATGAGCCTACGGGCTCGGGGCCGCGCCCCAAGCGTCACTCAGGAATGAGGGGCACTTGAAAGCGGTCCCACAACTCATTTTGCCAATTCGGGACATGTTCGCGCGTGTGTTAGCATGTCCTTTCTTGCGTTATCCCCCCAGTACCCACCACCTCAAGGAGGCACCCCTTGGCTTCGCGCGTGGCTGAGCGGTTTTCGTTCGGGAAGATCCCCGAAGTCCTGCCGCTTCCCAATCTGCTGGCTGTCCAGCACGAGTCCTTCCAGTGGTTCCTCGACGAGGGTCTCCGTGAGATCTTCGAAGAGATCAGCCCGATCGAGGACTTCACCGGTTCTCTCGCCCTCGAGCTCACCGACCATCGGTTTGGCGAGCCCCAGATGTCTCTCGAGGAGGCTCAGGAACGGGATTCCAACTATGCCCAACCCCTGTTCGTCACCGCCCGGTTCATGAACCGGAGCACCGGCGAGATCAAGGAACAACAGGTCTTCCTCGGCGATTTCCCGATCATGACCGACAAAGGTGTCTTCGTCATCAATGGCACCGAGAGAGTCATCGTCTCCCAACTGGTCCGCTCTCCCGGCATCTACTACGACGTGAACAAGGACAAGACGTCGGACAAGATGATCTACTCGGGAAAGATCATCCCTGGCCGGGGAGCCTGGCTCGAGTTCGACACCGACAAGAAGGACACCATCGGTGTCCGAGTCGACCGCAAGCGACGTCAGTACGTCACCGCATTCCTCAAGGCACTCGGTGTTGCCGAGACCGACGAGGAGATCCTGGAGATGTTTGGCCACGCCGAGTCGATCAAGAACACGATCGAGAGAGACACCAACGCCGACAAGGAAGAGGCGCTCCTCGACCTGTATCGCAAGCTGCGTCCCGGCGAGCCCACCACGGTGGAGTCTGCGCGGGGCCTGATCCAGACGTTGTTCCGCAATCCCAAGCGATACGACCTGACGCGAGTCGGGCGATACAAGATCGCCCAGAAGTTCGGTGAGGATTCACCCAAGGACTACCGGGCCGAGGGGCTGCAGATGCTCCGTGACGAGGACATCGTCGACGCCATTCGCTACCTCGTCGCCCTGCACGCCGGCCAGTCGACGATGAAGACCCATCTCGGCAATGAAGTCGGCATCTCCACCGACGACATCGATCACTTCGGCAATCGCCGGATCCGCACCGTGGGCGAGTTGGTCCAGAACCAGGTGCGCGTTGGTCTCACCCGTCTCGAGCGGGTGGTTCGGGAACGGATGACTACCCAGGATCCCGACGCCATCACCCCACAGACCCTGATCAACATCCGACCGGTGACCGCGGCGATCAAGGAGTTCTTCGGCACCAGCCAGCTCAGCCAGTTCATGGATCAGCCCAACCCTCTCGCCGGGCTCACCCACCGTCGCCGTCTCTCGGCCCTGGGCCCTGGTGGCCTGAGTCGGGAGCGCGCCGGGTTCGAGGTGCGTGACGTGCACCCTTCCCACTATGGGCGCATGTGCCCGATCGAGACCCCGGAGGGCCCGAACATCGGCCTCATCGGTTCGCTGGCCTCCTACGCCCGGGTCAACGACTTCGGTTTCATCGAGACCCCCTACCGCAAAGTCAAAGATGGAGTGGTCACCGACAAGGTCGACTATCTCACCGCCACCGAGGAGGAGAGATACGTCATCGCGCAGGCCAACGCGCCGCTGAGTGACAGCGGTGCCTTCCGCAACAAGCGTGTGCTGGTTCGGCGTGCCGGTGGAGAAGTCGAGTACATCGACGGCAAGAGCGTCGATTACATGGATGTCTCGCCTAAGCAGATCGTCTCCGTGTCGACATCGCTGATCCCGTTTCTCGAGCACGACGACGCCAACCGGGCTCTCATGGGCTCCAACATGCAGCGTCAGGCCGTGCCCTTGCTCACCTCCGAGTCGCCGCTGGTCGGCACCGGTGTCGAAGCGCGGGCGGCCCAGGACTCAGGTGACATGGTCGTGTCCCCGATCGAAGGGGAGGTCGTCGAGGTGACAGGTGACGAGATCGTCGTCAAGGAGAGGGAGACCAACAAGAAGCACTCGTTTCTCCTCGACAAGTTCAAGCGGTCGAACCAGGGCACTTGCATGAACCAGAAGCCGGTCGTCTCCGAAGGCGACACGGTCAAAGTCGGCGACGTGCTCGCCGACGGCCCGTCCACCGAGAACGGTGAGCTGGCCCTCGGCCGCAACCTCCTGGTGGCCTTCATGCCGTGGCAGGGCCACAACTTCGAGGACGCCATCATCATCAGCGAGCGTCTGGTCAAAGACGACGTGCTCACCTCGATCCACATCGAGGAGCACGAGATCGACGCCCGCGACACCAAGCTCGGCGCCGAGGAGATCACCCGGGACATCCCCAACGTCCCCGAGGAGGTTCTCGCCAACCTCGACGACGAAGGCATCATCCGGGTTGGCGCCGAGGTGGGCCCGGGCGACTACCTGGTGGGCAAGGTCACACCCAAGGGTGAGACCGAGCTGACCCCTGAGGAGCGTCTCCTGCGCGCCATCTTCGGCGAGAAGGCGCGTGAAGTCCGTGATACCTCACTCAAGGTGCCCCACGGCGAGACCGGGAAGGTCATCGCGGTCAAGGTGTTCAAGCGGGAGGACGGCTTCGACCTCAGCCCCGGTGTCAACGAGCTGGTCCGCATCTATGTCGCCACCCAACGCAAGATCTCGGAGGGCGACAAGCTGGCCGGCCGGCACGGCAACAAGGGTGTCATCTCGAAGGTGCTTCCCGAAGAGGAGATGCCGTTTCTCGCCGATGGGACCCCGGTCGACATCATCCTTTCCCCTCTGGGAGTGCCTTCCCGGATGAACCTGGGCCAGGTGTTGGAGACCCACCTCGGATGGGCGGCCGCCCAAGGCTGGGAGCCCTTTTCCGGAGATTCCCCGGCCGCGGTCGGGACCAAGCCGTGGACGCGGACGGCAACACCCGTCTTCGACGGCGCCCGAGAGGACGAGATCATGCAGGTCATCGCCTCGGCTCATCCCAACCGCGACGGCGATCGTCTCGTGCAGGAGGACGGCAAGGCCGTTCTCTACGACGGGCGCACCGGTGAGCCCTTCGACACCGCCGTCACTGTCGGGTACATCTACATGCTGAAGCTGGTCCATCTCGTGGACGAGAAGATCCACGCTCGCTCGACGGGCCCCTACAGCATGATCACCCAGCAGCCGCTTGGAGGTAAGGCCCAATTCGGTGGCCAGCGCTTCGGTGAGATGGAGGTTTGGGCCCTCGAGGCCTATGGCGCCGCCTATGCCCTACAGGAGCTGCTGACCATCAAGTCCGATGACGTCCAGGGACGGGTCAAGGTCTATGAGGCCATCGTCAAGGGAGACAACATCCCCGAACCGGGCATTCCGGAGTCGTTCCGGGTCCTGGTCAAGGAGATGCAGAGTCTCGGGCTCAATGTCGAGATGCTGTCCGCCGGTGAGGAAGTCGAGCTCCGGGAGCTCGAGGAGGACACCTACCGGTCGGTGGAGACCCTAGGCATCGACCTCAGCCGACCCGAACGCCCCGACAGCGAGTGACTTCAACACGGAGCGGCAGCTCCCGGCGGACCGGTGTCTGTTTGGCGGCCGAGAAGCTGGAAGCCCCGCAGAGGTGAGTTTGACCCTCATGATGAGAGGACGGCGGACGAGAGGAGACTCCCGGCCAAAGTCCGCCGGCAATCGAGATAGTGATCCCCTGAAGGAGATGACGGCGGACGCGAGGAGACCCTCGGCCAAGGTCCGCCGATAAGAGATATGGCACAGCAGATCTTCGATGAACTGAGAATCGGCCTCGCCTCCAACGATCAGGTTCGCGCCTGGTCGTACGGAGAGGTGAAAAAGCCGGAGACGATCAACTACAGGACCCTTCGCCCCGAGAAGGAAGGCCTCTTCGACGAGCGCATCTTCGGTCCGCAGCGGGACTGGGAGTGCTACTGCGGCAAGTACAAGAGGATTCGCTACAAGGGAATCATCTGTGAGCGTTGCGGTGTCGAGGTCACCCGGTCCAAGGTGCGTCGTGAGCGCATGGGCCACATCGAATTGGCCGCTCCGGTCACCCACATCTGGTTCTTCAAGGGTGTTCCCAGCCGTCTCGGATATCTGCTCGACATGTCGCCGAAGGAGCTGGAGAAGGTCATCTACTTCGCCAGCTACATCGTCACCTCCGTCAACGACGAGAATCGTCAGAAGGACCTGCCCGAGCTCGAGGCCGCCATGGGCGATGAGATCGAGGTCGTTCGCAACGAGTTCAGCGAGTGGCACGAAGTGCGTCTCGAAGCCCTCGAGGACGAGCTGGAGCGCATGGAGGAGGGTGGGGCCAAGACTCAGGAGATCAACGCCCGCCGCAAGGAGGTCGAGAAAGAGATCAAAGAGCGCGAGGAGCGGACCAACCGCGAGATCGAGCTGATCGAGGAGGCCTTCAGCACTTTCCGCACCATGGGCCCCAAGCAGCTCATCGAGTCCGAGCAGCTCTGGCGTGAGATCTACTTCCGTTATGCCGACTACTTCGAGGGCGGGATGGGCGCCGAGGCAGTGAAGACATTGCTACTCGGGCTCGATCTCGATGCCGAGATGGAGCGTCTCGACGAGCACCTCAACGGGAACTCCCAGCAGCGACGTCAGCGCGCCACCCAGCGGATGAAGGTGGTCAAGCCCTTCTGGGAGGGTCAGAACCGCCCCGAGGACATGATCCTGGAGACGGTCCCGGTCATCCCCCCCGATCTGCGGCCCATGGTTCAGCTCGACGGTGGCCGTTTCGCCACCTCCGACCTCAACGACCTCTACCGACGAGTGATCAACAGGAACAATCGGCTCAAGCGACTCTTGGACTTGGGCGCCCCCGAGATCATCGTCAACAACGAGAAGCGCATGCTCCAAGAGGCCGTTGACGCGCTGTTCGACAACGGCCGTCGCGGTCGTGCGGTGACCGGGCCGGGCAACCGCGCCCTCAAGTCGCTATCCGACATGCTCAAGGGCAAGCAGGGCCGCTTCCGTCAGAACCTCCTGGGCAAGCGGGTCGACTACTCGGGCCGGTCGGTGATCGTGGTCGGTCCCCAGCTCAAGCTGCATCAGTGCGGCCTCCCCAAGATCATGGCCCTCGAGTTGTTCAAGCCCTTCGTGATGAAGCGGTTGGTCGACCTCGATCTGGCACAGAACATCAAGGCGGCCAAGCGGATGGTGGAGCGGCAGCGTCCCCAGGTGTGGGACGTCCTGTCCGACGTGATCCAGGAGCACCCCGTGCTCCTCAACCGTGCACCCACCCTGCATCGTCTCGGCATCCAGGCTTTCGAGCCGGTACTGGTCGAGGGCAAGGCCATCCAGATCCACCCGCTCGTGTGCGAGGCGTTCAACGCCGACTTCGACGGTGACCAGATGGCAGTCCATCTCCCCCTGTCCGCCGAGGCGCAGGCCGAAGCCAGGGTTCTCATGCTCTCGTCGAACAACGTCCTGTCCCCGGCGTCGGGTCGCCCCATCGTGACACCGTCCCAGGACATGGTCATCGGGATCTACTACCTGTCGGAGTTCGTCGAAGATGCCCTGGGAGCCGGTCGGACCTTCGCCGATATCGACGAGGCCGTCATGGCCTACGAGATCGGGGAGCTGTCCCTGCACGCGCCGATCAAGCTGCGTCTCGGTGAGCTCTCCGGCGATCCCGAGGTCCACACCGACCTCAAGCAGACGCTGAAGAAGCTGACCAACGAGGAGCCGGTCGACCCCAAGGCGCTGACAGAGACGACATTCGGTCGGGCATTGCTCAACACGGTTTTCCCCGAGGACTTCCCCTACATCAACTCGGTGGTGATCAAGAGCGACATCAAGCTGTTGATCGAGACCATCATCGAGCGCTACCCGCGCTCGGCCGTGGCCGCCACGCTGGACGGGATCAAAGACCTCGGGTTCCGCTTCGCCACCCGCGCCGGTCTCACGATCGCCCTCGACGATGTGCGCACCCCGGCTGACAAGGCCGAGATACTCGCCGAGTACGAGGAGCGTGCCGAGAAGGTGCAGAACCTGTTCGCCAAAGGTGTGGTCACCGATGACGAGCGCCGTCAGGAGCTCATCGAGATCTGGACAGAGGCCACCGAGAAGGTGACCGATGCCATGAAGTCCGGGCTCCGGACCGAGCAATTCAACTCGCTGGACATGATGGTGGGCTCGGGTGCCCGCGGGAACATGATGCAGGTGCGTCAGATCGCCGGTATGCGCGGGCTGGTGGCGAACCCCAAGGGTGACATCATCCCGCGGCCGATCATCTCCAACTTCCGTGAGGGCCTCTCCGTCCTCGAATACTTCATCTCGACCCACGGTGCCCGAAAGGGGCTGGCCGACACCGCGCTCCGCACCGCAGACTCGGGATATCTCACCCGTCGTCTCGTCGACGTCTCCCAGGAGATGATCGTGATCGATGAGGACTGTGGGACCGACCGCGGCATCGTCATCCGAGTCGTCGACGATCGCGGCAACAAGATCAGGAATCTGCGCTCCCGGATCTATGGACGGGCCCTGGCCGACGATCTCAAGGAGGGGCGTTCGCTCGTCGCCACCGAAGACGACGAGAAGCTCCGTGAGGGCACGATCATCGGGACAAAGGAGTTGCACGCCATCGAGGAGGCCGACGTCGAGTCGGTCCGTGTCCGATCCCCGCTCACCTGTGACACCAGGGGTGGTGTGTGCCAGACCTGTTATGGCCTGTCACTGGCGACCGGACGGATGGTGGAGACCGCCGAGGCGGTTGGCATCATGGCCGCCCAGTCGATCGGCGAGCCTGGCACGCAGCTGACCATGCGCACCTTCCACACCGGTGGTGTGGCCGGTGAGGACATCACTCACGGCCTGCCCCGCGTGGTGGAGCTCTTCGAGGCCCGCGCGCCCAAGGGCAAGGCCGTTCTCAGCGAGATCTCCGGTGTCGCCCATGTCATCGACGATGAGGAGGGCCGACGCGTCACCGTGACCAAGGGTGACGACGAGGTGGTGTACAAGATCTCCCGCTTCTCCAAGTTGCGCTTCCAGGATGGTTCCGAGGTCGAGGCGGGCACCCAACTGACGGAAGGCCCGTTGGACCCGAAGGAGGTCCTGGTCATCAGGGGCGTGCGCGCCACCCAGCAGTACCTGGTCGATCAGGTGCAGGAGGTGTATCGCTCTCAGGGTGTGGAGATCCACGACAAGCACATCGAGATGATCGTTCGTCAGATGTTGCGTCGGGTTCGGGTCGTCTCCCCCAACGACTCCGACTTCCTACCCGCCGCCCTCATCGACGATCAGACCTTCCGGGACACCAACCGGGAGCTGGTTGCCGAGGGCAAGAAGCCGGCGGAGGGTCGCCCCGAACTCATGGGAATCACCAAGGCCTCCCTGGCGACGGAGTCGTGGCTGTCGGCCGCCTCGTTCCAGGAGACCACCAAGGTGTTGACCGACGCAGCCATTCAGAGTCGCTCCGATTTCATGCGTGGGCTCAAGGAGAACGTGATCATCGGCAAGCTGATCCCCGCGGGCACCGGTGCCGAGCAATATCAGATGCTGCAGCCCTCACTTCCCGGGGCCACCACGGTGGCCAGCCTCGGCATCCTCGGCGACGGTGGAGGCATGCCCTCCGACGACGACGGCCTGCCCGAGGACCCGGCCGAGTGGCTGGCCTCGCTGGGTGGTACGTCGAAGACCGACGAAGAGGAGTAGGCCGGGTCGGGGGCACGAACCTCGGCCACGACCAGATAACCAGGGGGAGAGCCGCCCCCCACGGGCGGCCCTCTCCCTTTCATCGATCGCTGGGATAGCTAGCGATCGACATCTCGGTCCCGGGACTGGAGCCAGGTGCGCCGGGTCCGGGCGTGGCCGGAGAAGCGTGTGATCGCAGACTCGTCCCGATAACCGGGACGTGGCCGACGAGTGGCGCGGGCGCGAAGTCGGTGAACTCGAGCCCAGCGGTGTTGCCTCCCAGCATCACGATGCCCCTTGAATTTGTCGGTGTGGACAATGTCCATCGCCCGATTGGCCACTCAGAGTAGGCAGGATCTCCGCCATTTCCAGCAAGAATCAAAGAATTCCTTTGGTCGGCGCCGGTCCACGAAACAGTCCGAACGCAGAGCGTGACAGGAAGAGGGACTCTGGCGCGCCCGGACCCTGCCCCGTCCCAGATCAGCAGGTCGATCAAGAAGCACCAAGCCGGCTCACCGACCGACTTTGCGTTGATCTGACGATCGTTGACTTCGCTCAGCGCGACCCGTAACTTTCGGCGGGGCCCGGCGGGAAAGGAAGGAACCCGTTGTCACCCCCCGGCCAGCGGCTCAGCCCGGACGAACTCGCTCGGAAGGTCGCAGAGCACATCGCCGAGTCTGGTCCCATCAAGGCTCGTTTCTCGCTGCGCCGGAGTGTCGCCGTGGCTCGCGTCATCACCGGGCTCTTCGTTCTCGGCGCTACCGGCACCCTGGTCATGGCGATCTTCCTCGGGGTGAGCTGGTTGGTCGACCGCCCGGCTCCCCGCCCAGAGGTTTTGGCCGCCGCCCTCGAGAATGACAACACCACGACCAGCCTGGCGTCGAGTCGATCGGGAGACCCCGTCCTTGGGCCGCTTCCTGAGAGCACCGTGCCTCCCACCGCCCCTTTCGCGACTTCGGCCGCGCTCGGGTCGATTCTGCCTGCCCTCCCCCTGACCACGACCACATCCATGTCCACTCGCGTCGGCACGCCGGCACCACCGACAAGCCAGCCCCCGGCCCTGGCTCCCACGCAGCCCACCACGACACCAACTTCCCCGCTGCCATCGCCGCCCCTTCCTCCAACCACGACGACGTCCGTGGCACAGGCCACGACGACGACGACAAATCCAACGACGACTGTCCCACCCCCGACGAGCAGCACCGTCGCAGAGACCACAACGACGTGTCATGGGAATGGAACTGGCAACGGGAACTGCGGATAACGGCTGTACGTCCAATCGAAAGCCTGTTACCGTGCCGTTGTCGGCCGGTTCGCCGGTCGATTTGGTACGCGCGCAGACAGACACATAGAATCTGTCTCGGTTCCCGGGCTCGCATCTTCCGCGTGTCCGTCAGGGAACAGCCTGGTGCTCCCGCGGCACCCGGTACGCAAGTTTTCACAAGCAGGAACGGCACTAGGACTGTGTCTGAAGCCGCTTTTCTCGCGCAGAGGAGCAAAATGCCGACGATCGAGCAGCTTGTCCGCGAGGGCAGGAAGCCAAAGAAGAAGAAGGTCAAGACCGCCGGTCTCGCCGGGGCGCCACAGCGTCGCGGCGTCTGTACCCGGGTCTACACCGTGACCCCGAAGAAGCCGAACTCGGCCCTTCGCAAGGTGTGCCGGGTTCGTCTCTCCTCTGGGGTCGAGATAACCGCGTACATCCCGGGTGAGGGTCACAACCTGCAGGAGCACAGCATGGTGCTGGTTCGTGGTGGACGTGTCCGTGACCTTCCTGGTGTCCGCTACAAGGTCATACGGGGTGCTCTCGATGCCGCGGGAGTGAGCGAGCGCAAGCAGGCGCGTAGTCGCTACGGATCGAAGAAGGACACCTGATGCGTCGCGCTCCTGCCCAGAAGCGGAAGGTCGAGCCCGATCCGGTATTTCGGAGCGCGCTGGTCAGCCAGGTCATCAACAAGATCCTCCTCAAGGGAAAGAAGGACCTGGCACGCACCATCGTCTACGACGCCCTCGAGACCATCGAGCAGCGCACGAGTCAGGACCCGACCATCGTCCTCAAGCGTGCCGTCGATAATATCCGCCCTTCGGTGGAAGTTCGCTCCCGTCGTGTCGGCGGCAGCTCCTATCAGGTTCCCGTCGAGGTCACCCCGCGTCGGCAGAACTCACTGGCCATCCGCTGGCTGGTCAATTACGCCCGCCAGCGTCGGGAGCCGAGCATGTCGCAACGGCTGGCCAACGAGATCCTCGATGCGTCCAACAACACCGGAGCCGCGGTGAAGCGGAAGGAAGACGTCCACAAGATGGCGGAGTCGAACAAGGCTTTCGCCCACTACCGCTGGTAGCCCCAGGCCCCAGAGGTAACTGACAAGACCTACCCCGAACGTTCCAGCAGGCGGGCTCGAAAGATCCAGAGGCCCGAACCGCCGGACGAGGGACGTTCACAACTTCATAACGAGCTGGAGTAGTAGAAGAGAGAATGAGCAACGACAACGCGCTGCATCACCTTCGCGAGGTGCCGCTGAGCCGGACCCGGAACATCGGGATCATGGCTCACATCGACGCGGGCAAGACCACCTTGACCGAGCGCATCCTCTACTACACCGGCCGTAACTACAAGATCGGTGAGGTCCACGAGGGCGCCGCCACGATGGACTGGATGGAGCAGGAGCAAGAGCGGGGAATCACCATCACTTCGGCCGCCACCACCTGTATCTGGCACGAGCACCTGATCAACATCATCGACACCCCGGGTCATGTCGACTTCACCGTCGAGGTGGAGCGTGCCCTGCGGGTTCTTGACGGTGCCGTGGCGGTCTTCGACGGGGTCGCCGGGGTGGAGCCCCAGTCGGAGACGGTCTGGCGCCAGGCCGATCGCTATCACGTCCCCCGAATCTGTTTCATCAACAAGCTCGATCGCACCGGCGCCGACTTCTACTTCGATGTCGACTCGATCGTGGAGCGTCTCGGGGCCAAGCCTCTCGTCATGCAGCTCCCCATCGGCAAGGAGTCCGACTTCGTTGGGGTCGTCGACCTGGTCGAGATGCGCGCCCACGTCTGGCAGGGTGACGACGGCAAGGCCTGGGAGACCACCGATCTTCCCGAAGACATGGTCGACCAAGCCGTCAAGTACCGCGAGAAGCTGCTCGAGACCGTCGCCGAGACCTCGGAGGAGCTGCTCGAGGCGTATCTGGAGAATGGCGACCTGACCTCCAAGGAGATCCAGGCCGGGGTCAGGGCCGGGACGATCGCCAATGACTTCACGCCGGTGTTCTGCGGCTCGGCCTTCAAGAACAAGGGTGTTCAGCTCCTTCTCGATGCCATCGTCGTCTACCTGCCCAGCCCTGATGACCTCCCGGCCGTCAAGGGTTACAAGCCTGGTGACGAAGACGTGATCCTCACCAGGAGCCAGGACGACGCCGACCCGTTCGCCGCCCTCGCTTTCAAGATCATGAGCGATCCCCACGTGGGAAAGCTGACCTATTTCCGCGTCTACTCCGGCCATCTCGCCAAGGGCGACACGGTGCTCAACACCACCACCGGGCAGAAGGAGCGCATCGGGCGCATCCTCCGTATGCACGCCAACCACCGCGAGGACATCGACGACGTGTTCGCCGGTGACATCGTTGCTGGTATCGGATTCAAGAACACCACTACCGGTGACACGCTGGCCGCGGTGAATGCCCCCATCCAGCTCGAGTCGATGGAATTCCCTGCCCCGGTGATCTCGGTCGCCATCGAGCCCAAGACCAAATCAGACGAAGAGAAGCTGTCCGCATCTCTGCACCGTCTCGCCGAGGAGGACCCGACCTTCCTCGTCCGTGGTGACGAGGAGACCGGTCAGACCATCATCTCCGGGATGGGCGAGCTCCACCTGGAAATCCTCGTCGACAGGTTGCTTCGCGAGTTCAAGGTCGACGCCGCGGTGGGCAAGCCACAGGTGGCCTACCGGGAGACCATTCGCAAGGGCATCGAGAAGGTGCAGTACAAGCATGTCAAGCAGACCGGAGGCAAGGGCCAGTACGCCGACGTGGTGGTCAATCTCGAGCCCACCGGTCCCGGTGGCGGCTACGAGTTCGTCGACCAGATCAAGGGTGGCGCCGTCCCCCGCGAGTACATCCCCTCGGTCGACGCCGGTATCGAAGAGGCCCTGGACCAGGGAATCCTCGCCGGCTACCCCCTCGTCGACGTCCGCGCCATCCTCGTCGACGGCTCCGCGCACGACGTCGACTCCTCGGAGATGGCGTTCAAGATCGCCGGCTCGATGGTCCTCCAGGAGGCTGCCCGCAAAGCCGGTGTCAAGCTGCTCGAGCCGGTCATGGACGTCGAGGTGACGACTCCGGAGGACTACATGGGAGACGTGATCGGGGACCTCAACGGCCGTCGTGGAAAGGTCGAGGGAATGAAGCAGCGGGGCAACAGCCAGGTCATCAAGGCCCAGGTCCCCATGTCGGAGATGTTCGGCTATGCAACCGATCTGCGCTCCAAGACGCAGGGACGCGCCACCTACTCGATGCAATTCAACTCATATCAGGACGTACCGGATTCGATCGCCGATGAAATCGTGGCGCATCGTCGTGGTGAGGCCTGAGGCAACAAGGAACCAGGAGAAAAGACAATGGCCAAGGCGAAGTTTGTGCGTTCGAAGCCTCATGTGAATGTGGGGACGATGGGTCATATTGATCATGGGAAGACGACGTTGACGGCGGCGATTACGAAGACGTTGGCGGAGCGTGTGGGTGGGG
>Ga0268386_10000906_pt1 | contig 19736 bp, 9 predicted proteins | sample RVTome_15_FD_200260 | JGI IMG/M metagenome (GOLD analysis project Ga0268386, IMG submission 200260) | Soil microbial communities from uranium-contaminated site in the Upper Colorado River Basin, Wyoming, United States - RVT150D86... ...
GACAACTACCACGTCGTCGAGGAACAGGTTCGCGAGATCCGCGATGACCTGCCTCCCGGCTACTACCGCCAGCTGCCGAAGCTGGCGGAGGGGCCGCTGATCGGTTACCCGAGGGTATTCGGCATCGCCTGGGCCTTCGTTGCCCACACCGATAGCCGCTTCGATCCCGAGATACTCCGCCGGTTCATTGCCGCCTATCAGCGGGTTCAGCCGCTCGCGATCGGCGAGCTGTGGGCGGTCGCCATCACGCTGCGCATCGTCCTCATCGAGAACCTGCGCCGCCTTGCCGACCAGATCGTGGCCGGACAGGTGGCGCGTGGCGATGCCGAAGCGCTGGCCAACCAACTCTTCGCTTCCGGATCCGGCCGGGCCGCGCTCGACCGGGACATCTCCACGCGCTCCTCCGAGCCGCTGTCCAGGCCCTTCGCCGCGCATTTTGCCAAGCGCCTGCGGGACCAGGATCCGCAGACCACACCGGCGCTCGGATGGCTGGAGGAGCGGCTCAGGCTGCAGGGCACTTCGATCGACGAAGTGGTGCAGACCGAGCAACAGCGGCAGGGCGCATCCAACGTCACGGTCCGCAACGTCATTACCAGCATGCGGCTCATGTCCGATGTCGACTGGGCGCAGCTGTTCGAGAGCATGAGCCTCGTGGATGAGCGCCTGCGCGTCGCCAGTGACTTTGGCGCAATGGATTTTGCGACCCGCAATCTGTACCGGAATGCCATTGAGCAGCTGGCGCGTGGGTCGCCAGCCTCGGAGCTCGACGTCGTCGATGCCGCCCTGGAAGCATCGCGCACGGCGGCGGCCGATGCAGGCGAGCCGGTCGAGGTCGAGCGGGTCCGCGACCCCGGCTATCACCTGATTGCCGGGGGCCGGGCGGCGCTCGAGCAAACGATCGGGTTTCGGGCGCCGCTCCGGCTGCGGATCAGCCGCTACAGCATCCGCCTCGGTCTGGGCGGCTATGTCGCCGCGATCGTACTCGTCGCAGCGCTCTTGCTGGCCCTCGCATTGGGAGTGCTCTCGGGTCCCCGTGTCGGCGCCGGCTGGCTGGCGCTGTTTGCGCTGATTGCCTTTGTCCCGACGACGGAGGTGGCGACGGCGCTCGTCAATCGCGCGCTTTCCTGGAGTATCGGCGCCTCACCCCTGCCCGGGCTTGAGCTCAAGGACGGCGTTCCGCAATCGCTTCGGACGCTCGTCGCCGTGCCGACGCTGCTGACGAGCGAAGCCGATCTCCTGGAGCAGATCGACCAGCTGGAGGTTCACCACCTCGCCGGCGGTGGCGGCGACCTCGTCTTCGCGCTCCTGACGGATGGCGCCGACGCGGATACCGAGGTACTGGACGGCGATGCACGGTTACTTGCCGCGGCTGACGAGGCGATCGGGCAGCTGAACAGCCGCTACGGACCGGGTCCCGCCGGCCGCCGCTTCCTGTTGCTGCATCGGCGCCGTGTCTTCAACGCGGGCGAGAACAAATGGATGGGGTGGGAGCGCAAGCGAGGCAAGCTGCACGAGCTCAATCGCCTCTTGCGTGGCGCCGCCGACACCACGTTCGTGTCCATTGCGGGGCGTGCGCCGCAGGTACCGGCCGGGGTGCGTCACGTCGTCACCCTGGATGCCGACACGCGGTTGCCGAGAGATTCGGTGCTGCGGCTGATCGGGAAGATGGCGCATCCCCTGAACCGGCCGGAATTCAGTCGTACCGGGCAGCGCGTCGTTGGCGGCTACGCCGTACTTCAGCCGCGCGTCACTCCTTCGTTGCCGGTCGGCCGCGAGGGATCGTTCTATCAGAGGGTGTTCTCCGGCCCGGGCGGCCTCGATCCGTACGCGGCGGCCATCTCGGACGTTTACCAGGATCTCTTCGGGGAGGGTTCCTACACCGGCAAGGGCATCTACGATGTCGATGCTTTCGAGGCGGCTCTCGCCGGGCGCGTGCCGGAGAATGCGCTGCTCAGTCACGATCTGTTCGAGGGCGTGTTCGCACGCGCGGGGCTGGCCTCCGATGTCGAGGTCGTCGAGGAATTTCCCTCGCGCTACGACGTTGCCGCCAAGCGCCAGCATCGCTGGACGCGCGGCGACTGGCAGCTGTTGCCCTGGGTGTTCGGGAACCGGGAGGGAAACCGGGCGGTGCCGGCGGTCGGCCGCTGGAAGATGCTGGATAACCTGAGGCGCTCGCTGGTGGCGCCGTTCACGCTGGCGGCCCTTGGCCTGTGCTGGCTGCTCCCGCTGCCCGCAGCGGCGGCCGGAAGCCTGCTACTCCTCACCGCCATCGCGATCCCGGCATTCCTGCCGATCGTATTCTCCGTGTTGCCGCGCCGCGCGGACATTGCACTTCACAACCACGTCAATATGCTGGTCGGCGACCTGCGGCTCGCAGGCGCGCAGACCCTGCTGTCGGTCGTCTTCCTCGCAGATCACGCCAGGCGAATGGGCGACGCCATCGCAAGAACGCTCGTGCGGTTGTTCGTAACGCGGCGCCATCTCCTCGAATGGACGACGGCCGCCCAGTCGGCCGGGAGTCCGAGACTGGATCTGCAGGGCTTCTACCGGGGGATGGCAGGAGGAGCGGCGCTCGGGATGACCGTGTCGGCGGGCGCGTTCGTTTTCGCGCCTTCCTCCTGGCCGGTCGTCCTGCCGTTTGCATTGCTGTGGCTGACAGCCCCTGCGCTGGCCCTATGGGCCAGCCGCCCGCCGCCCGCCGCGCTGCAATTCCCGGTTTCGGAGCAGGATGCGCAGGATTTGCGGCTGATCGCGCGTCGCACCTGGCGCTACTTCGAGACGTTCGTGACGGAGACCGACAATTGGCTGCCGCCGGACAATTTCCAGGAGGATCCGAAGCCCGTCATCGCCCACCGCACGTCGCCTACCAACATGGGTCTTTACCTGCTCTCTGCGGTCGCCGCCCGCGACTTCGGCTGGGCGGGCACGATGGAAACCGTGGAGCGGCTGGAAGCGACCCTCGGCGCCATGCAGAAGCTGCCACGCCTGAAGGGCCATTTCTATAACTGGTACGCAACGCGGGACCTGCGCGCGCTCGACCCGGCCTACGTCTCGTCCGTCGACAGCGGCAATCTGGCGGGCCACCTGATCGTGCTTGCCAACGCCTGCGACGAGTGGGAGGAGGCACTGCTGGCACCGGCTGCCGGGTGCGGCCTGCGGGACAACCTGCGCCTGGCACGCGCCGCGGTCCGGGACCTGCCCGCCGCAAGCGGCGAGCTGCGAGTCCGGCTCGCCGCGATGCTCGAAGAGATTGAGGTGCGCCTGGACGGTATTCCGGACGCCGACGCCGCGTTTCTCACTCTGGAGCGGCTTGCCGTAGATGCCGCCGCCGCGGCTGAAGCCCTGCGCTTCGACGATGCGGCGGATCCGCCGGAAGCGGTGTTCTGGATCGGCGCGCTGAGGAAGGCGGTGACGGAACATGGCCGCGACCGGCTGAATACCGAGGCCGCGAGCGACGGCCTCCGGGACCGCCTGCAGGCACTGGCCGGCACCGCGCGCGCGATGGCGCTGGCAATGGATTTCGGGTTTCTCTTCGATCCGGAGCGAAAGCTGCTGTCGATCGGCTATTCACAAGCCGACAACAGCCTCGATTCCAGCTGCTACGACCTGCTCGCCTCGGAAGCCCGCCTCGCCAGCCTGTTTGCCATCGCGAAGGATGATGTCGCGACTCGCCACTGGTTCCGGCTCGGTCGGGCCGCGACACCGGTCGGGCGCGGGGCGGCGCTGATCTCCTGGTCCGGCTCCATGTTCGAGTACCTGATGCCGTCGCTGGTGATGCGCGCGCCGGCCGGCAGCCTGCTCGAGCAGACCAATCGCCTGGTGGTGCAGCGCCAGCAGTCGTACGGGCAGTCGCTGGAAATTCCGTGGGGCGTGTCGGAGTCGGCTTATAACGCCCGTGACATGGAGCTCACCTACCAGTACTCGAACTTCGGCGTTCCCGGTTTGGGGCTGAAGCGCGGGCTCTCCGAAAGTGTCGTGATTGCACCGTATGCGACGGGCCTCGCGGCCATGGTGGACGCGCAGGGCGCACGCATGAACTTCGCCCGCCTCGCCCAGCTGGGCGCCGAGGGGAGCTACGGGTTTTACGAAGCCCTGGATTTCACCCGCTCGAGAGTTCCCGACGGCGAGGAAGTCGCAATCGTGCGCGCCTTCATGGCCCATCACCAGGGCATGACCGTGGTTGCGATCGCGAATGCGCTGCACGAGGGCGAGATGCGCGCGCGCTTCCACCGCGAACCGCTGATCCGGGCTTGCGAGCTCCTGCTGCAGGAACGCCTGCCCAGGGCCGTTGCCATTGCGCATCCGCGGGCCGAAGAGGTGAAAGCCGCGGCGGCCGAAGCCGGCGCCGCGGTGCCGACGGTGCGCCGCATCGTCCCATCGGTCGACGGCGCTCCCGTGACGCATCTGCTCTCGAACGGACGCTATGCGGTGATGCTGACCGCCAGCGGGGCGGGATACAGCCACTGGCGCAACATCGCCGTGACGCGCTGGCGGGAGGATGCGACCCGCGACGACTGGGGTTCCTTCATCTTTCTTCGGGACGCGGAGAGCGGCGAGGTCTGGTCGGTCACGGCGCACCCGGTCGGCGGCGAGTCCGACCATGACGAGGTCGTCCTCGGCGAGGACCACGCCGAATTCATCCGCCGCGACGGCAGGTTGACCACCACGCTGGAAGTGCTGGTATCCGGTGAGGATGACGGCGAGGTGCGCCGCGTTTCGCTCGCCAACAGCGGCCGCGAGCCGCGTGAGATCGAGCTTACGTCCTACGCCGAGCTCGTGCTGACGACGGCCGCCGCCGACAGCGCGCATCCGGCGTTCGCCAAGATGTTCGTTCAGACCGAATTTCTCCCCGAGCACGCCGCACTGATCGCGACTCGCCGCCCGCGATCGCGCGATGAGCGGCCAGTGTGGGCGGCCCACCTGGCCGTCGTGGAAGGGGCGGTCGTCGCCGCTCCACAATACGAAACCGACCGGGCGCGATTCCTGGGGCGGAACCGGACGCTCGGAGCGGCCGCGGCCGTCGTAGACGGGCACCCGCTTTCGAACACGGTCGGTACGGTGCTCGACCCCATTTTCTCGCTCCGTCAGCACGTGCTGATTCCGGCGGGTCACGTGGCGCGCATTGCGTTCTGGACCGTCGTGGCGTCGTCGCGCGCCGAGCTCCTTGCGCTCATCGACAAAAATCGTGACCCGAGCGCATTCGACCGGGCCAAGACGCTGGCGTGGACGCAGGCCCAGGTCCAGCTGCGTTATCTCGACGTCAAGGCGGAGGAGGCGGCGGATTTCCAGCGCCTGGCCGCGCCGATACTGTATGCCGATCCCCGCTTCAGGGCGCCCTCGGGGGCCATCGTGCGCGGCGCCGGCCCGCAATCACGGCTGTGGCCCCACGGCATCTCGGGCGACTTCCCCATCGTCCTGCTGCGCATCGACTCCGTCGAAGATATTGCCCAGGTCCGCCAATTGCTGCGCGCGCATGAATACTGGGGCATGAAACGCCTCGACGCGGACCTCGTCATCATCAACGAGCGTGCGTCCTCCTACGTGCAGGACCTGCAGAACGCGATCGAGACGGCGGTGCGGAGCTGTCGAACGCGCTCGCATATCGGTGAATTGCTCGTGCGCGGTTCGGTCTACGCCCTGCGCGCGGACCTGATGAGTGCCGCCGAGCGGGCCTTGCTGCAATCGGTCGCCCGTGTCGCGCTGATCGCGCATCGAGGCCCGATTGCCGAGCAGCTTGCGCGCATGGAGCGCCCGCCGGCGCGCCCGTTGTCGCCTTACGGGCTCAATCCGCAGCCCCCAGCGGCGCGGCGCTCGCCTGCCGCCGCGCGCAGGGAGATGGAATTCTTCAACGGCCTGGGTGGCTTCGACCACAACGGCCGCGAGTACGTCACCATTCTCACGGCCGGGCACACAACTCCGGCGCCCTGGATCAACGTGGTCGCCAATCGCGGCTTCGGCTTCCAGGTTTCGGCGGAGGGCAGCGGCTACACCTGGGCCGAAAACAGTCGAGAGCATCAGCTCACGCCCTGGTCGAATGATCCGGTCGAGGATCCGCCCGGCGAGGCGATTTACGTGCGGGACGAGATCAGCGGCGATCTCTGGAGCGCCACCGCGCAACCGATCCGGGACCGCAGAACGTACGTTGCGCGCCACGGGTACGGCCATTCCCGCTTCCAGCATGAGGCGCACGGCATTGCGCTCGAGCTGCTGCAATACGTGCCGCTGGTCGACCCGATCAAGATTTCGCGCCTGGCCCTGCGCAACGTCTCGCCAGGTCCCCGCCGGCTGTCGGTTACGGCCTATGTGGAGTGGGTGCTCGGCACGTTCCATGGCGCCTCGGGTCCGTTCATCACGACCGAGATCGACAGAGTCACGGGCGCGATGCTGGTCCGAAATCCGTGGAGCATCGCGTTCTCCGACCGTGTCGCCTTCGCCGACCTCGGCGGCCGCCAGACGACATGGACGGCCGATCGCACAGAGTTTCTGGGCCGCAACGGCGGACCTGCGGCGCCCGCAGCGCTCCTCGGCTCGAAGGCCTTGTCCGGTGCGACGGGCGCCGGTTTCGATCCCTGCTCGGCCCTGGCGCGGGTCGTGGAGCTCGACGCAGGCGAAACCGTCGAGGTCGTTTTCTTCCTTGGGGAGTGCAGCTCAGCCGACGAGGCCCGCCGCCTGATCACCCGCTATCGGGACGCCGACCTCGACGCCGTTCTCGACGAGGTGACCGAACATTGGCAGGAAATGCTCGGCGCAGTCCAGGTCAGGACGCCCGATCGCGCCATGGACATCATGCTCAACGGCTGGCTGCTGTATCAGACGCTCGCCTGCCGCATCCAGGCGCGCTCTGCCTTCTACCAGGCGAGCGGCGCGTACGGCTTCCGCGACCAGCTGCAGGACGGCATGGCCCTGGCATTCGCCGACCCGGGCCGGACGCGACGCCACCTGCTGCGCGCCGCCGGCCGGCAGTTCGTCGAGGGCGATGTCCAGCATTGGTGGCTGCCGCATTCCGGCCAGGGGGTGAGAACGCGGATCTCGGACGACCGTGTCTGGCTCGCGTTCGCGACTGCCACGTACATCGGCAGCACGGATGACGCCGCCATCCTGGACGAGGTCGTGCCGTTTCTCGAAGGCCCGCTGCTGGGCCCGGGCGAGCACGACGCGTTCTTCCAGCCGATGATCGCGGACGAATCGGGCTCGCTGTACGAACACTGCGCCCGCGGCCTCGACCAGTGCCTGGAGCTCACGGGCGAGCATGGCCTTCCGCTCATCGGCACCGGGGACTGGAACGACGGCATGAACCGGGTTGGCGAAGGCGGCCAGGGCGAAAGCGTCTGGCTCGGCTGGCTGCTGGTGCGAACCCTCGCGCTCTTCGCACCCCTGGCCGAAGCGCGCGCAGGCGAGGCCGACGGCGGGCGCGACGCCGAACGTGCCCGCCGCTGGCGCGCACACGCCGCGTCCGTGAGCGCGGCGCTCGAACGGGACGCCTGGGATGGCGACTGGTACCGCCGGGCCACGTTCGACGATGGCACCTGGCTCGGCTCGAGCACGAGCGAGGAGTGCCGCATCGACTCCATCGCCCAGTCCTGGGCCGTGCTGTCGGGCGCCGCCGATCCCGTGCGCGCGGCGGCGGCGATGGCGTCGCTGGACCGATTGCTCATCCGTCGCGACGACGGGCTGGCACTGCTGTTCTCGCCGCCCTTCGACATGACACCCCTCGATCCCGGCTATATCAAGGGCTATCCGCCGGGGCTGCGTGAGAATGGCGGGCAGTACAGCCATGCCGCCATGTGGGCAGTCCTTGCGTTTGCGAAGCTGGGGAACGGCGAGAAGGCCGCCGAGCTGTTTTCGCTGCTCAACCCGATCAATCATGCGCGCACGCCCGACGAAGTCGGACGCTACAAGGTCGAGCCCTACGTCGTCGCGGCGGACGTTTATTCGGTTGCGCCGCACGTCGGGCGTGGAGGGTGGACCTGGTACACGGGCTCGGCCGCGTGGATGTACCGTGCCGGCGTCGAGGGGATCCTCGGCATCCGGCGCGAGGGCCCGTATCTCGTGGTCGATCCGTGCATTCCCGACGCCTGGCCCGGCTTCGAGGTGACGGTGAAGGTGGACGCGACCCGCTACGACATCCGCGTGGAGCAGGTGGCGCACGGGCGTCGCGACGCCTCGCACGCCGTGCTGGATGGGGCGCCCATCGACGCAGCCGGCGGGCGCGTCCGCGTGGCGCTGGACGGCGGGACGCACAGTCTCCTGCTATCCCGCTGGGGCCGCGCCGTCGTCCAATAGCTGCATCGTCCGCGCCGGGAAGCTCATTCCCCGGATCCCGAAAGGTCGCGGCTCGAGCGCCCGGGCGGACCGATGGTGCGGGGCACGGATTCCCCGCCGCGCCAATCGCGTAAGCGATGATAGCGCGTGAGCAAGGGCGAAGCTTGGCTTTGCCCTTGCGTCATTGCACCAGTCCAGAATGGACTTGTGCAGAGGTTCCCTGGTGGGGCGGCTGGCCGGCCCCCGCGCCGGCGCGTCGAGGTCATCCGGCGGCGCCGGCCGCCGTTTCCGGTAACCGCTCCGGCGCGACCGGCGCGACGGGCCTGCCGACCGTCAGCGCCTTTCTGAATTCGCTGTCCATGGCAAGCGCCGGGGCGTCGGCTTCGACACCCAGCGATTCGATGACCTTGGTCCAGAACGCCCGTGCCGCGGCGGCGGCCGTAATGTCGAATATCTCGGCATCGGTGAATCCGTCCCGTTTGAGTCCCTCGACGTCACCGGCGGTCACGGATGTCGCGTCCCGCGCGACCTTGCGGGCGAAAGTCATCATGGACGCCTCGGCGGCCGAAAGTGATTGCGGCGCCTCGCCCCTCGCCATGGCCTGAACGTCCTGCATCGAGAAGAACGCAGTCAGCGCCTTGCCGTGCGCGAGGGAACACAAGGTGCTGCGCAGCGCATGCGCCGCGGCAAACGTCACGAGCTCGAATCGCCGCTTGTCCATGTGACGCTTGATGCCGCCCTGCAGCTGGGCCCACAGGCGCATGATCTCGGGTCGATAACAGAACACTTTCGCGTAGTTGGGCACATAGCCGTAGTGGGCGGCCTGACGCTCGTACATTGCCCGCACATCGTCATCGATGACGGCGGCGGGGAGGGTCTCGATAAACGCCATGAGTCACTCCTTCATGCGGAATAGTCGCTGATCTGGGCGTACGCGCCGTAATCGGCGTAGTCGCCGGCGGCTCGGCGGGCACGAAACTCGCCCCAGTTGATTGCCCGATAGCGCGGCGGATGCCTTGCGTCGGTCGTCGACGGCAGCGGCCCATACTCGGCGCTGTACGCCGGATTGAAGAAGAACGGCGCGCTGTAGCGTTCGACGTCGGGATTCACCAGACCGCGGTGCAGCGCTGCGCGATAGCGGTCGTTCGACCAGACCTGAACGATGTCGCCGATGTTGACGACGAGCGCGTCGCGCCTGGGCTCGACGAGCAGCCACCCGCCGTCGTGAAATACCTCGAGACCCGGCTGCGCGTCCTGCAACAGCAGCGTGATCGCCCCGGCGTCGGTGTGATGGTTGACGCCCAGGTGACCGGCCGCGGCCAGCGAGAGATCCGGCGGGCGCGCCGGCGTCGGGCACCTCGGGTAATAGTTCAGGCGCAGGAAGCTCGTGTGCGCGGGGCGGAAAAGCGGCGCCAGAAAACCCGCCGGCATCCCCAGGTTGAGCGAAATCGCCCCCAGCAGGCGCAAGGCGAGCGCATCGCAGGCGTCGTAGAACGCCCTGATGACGGGCTCGAAGCCGGGCAGCGCCGACGGCCACTGGGGCTCGATGACGCCACCATCGGGCGGACCGTAGTCGTAGACCTGCTTCCAGTCCGGCGTGCGCTTCGTCAGTTCGCAATCGTAGTAGCCCCACGGATTGTCGGCCGTGCGGAGGATCTCGCGCTTGACGGCGAGCGGCAGCGAGAAGAAGGCCCGCATCTGGCGGCGCAGCGCCGCAAGCAATTCCTCGTCGATCGAATGGCCGAGGATCTGAAAGAAGCCCCAGTCGCGGCACGCGGCGTCGATCGCACGAAGCGTGTCCGCGCGCCCGGGGTCGGCGATATCGATGACGGGCAGGGTTGCGGTATTCATGGGGTTCCCCCTTCAGGCCGTCTTGCGCGGCTGCAGCCACTTCGGCAGCAGGTTGTACGGATCGGCATCGGCGTCGAGCGTGAATTCGACGCCGGCGTCCGTCAGACGCCGCTGTACTGAGCCGTCGCGCCACGCATCGAACAGCACCGTGCACCCGCCGATGTGCTCGCCGCCGATGAAGATCTGCGGGATCGTCACAGTCCCGACGCTGTCCGCCAGGACGGCCCGGATCTTGCCGCCCAGATCCTCCTCCTGGTACTCGACCGAGTCGAGGTCGACGCTGCGGTAGGCGATGCCGTGCCGCGCGAACAGCTTGCGCACCGACCAGCAGAACTCGCACCACTCCAGTGCGAACAGCACTACGGGCTCGTCGCGGGTGAGGGCGGCAACGAAGCGCTCCGCGTCGGGATCGATGGCGACCTGCGCCGGCCCCGGGGTCGGCGTGGCCGGGGCCGGCGCGTCGAATCGGCAGCCGGGCGTCGAGCGTGACAAGGCCAGCTCCTCGTCCGTCATCTCCTCGCCAATGTCGGCAAACAGCGGTGTCGTCATGTAGCGCTCGCCCGTGTCGGGCAGCATGCAGACGATGTTGGTGCCGGGGGGCGAGCGCCGCGCCACTGCGAGCGCGGCGGCCAGAGTCGCACCGCTCGACGTCCCGGCGAATATGCCCTCCTGGCGCGCGAGGTCGCGCGCCAGGCGCAGCGCATCGTCCCCCGCGACGGGCACGATCTCGTCGATCAGGCCGGCCGCAACGGTATCCTCGGTGAGCCGGGAAATGAAATCCGGGGCCCAGCCTTGCATCAGGTGCGGGCGAAAGGACGGATGACTTTCCGACGGCGTCCCGGCCGCGTCGCGCCGTTGCGGAATGCCGCTGCCGAGCACCCTGGCGTTGTCGGGCTCGGCCGCGACGATCTTCGTGGCCGGACTCGCCTTCTTCAGGGCGCGGGCCACGCCCTTCAGCGTTCCGCCCGTCCCGAAGCCCGACACCCAGTAGTCGAGGCGGTCCCCGGCAAAATCATCGATGATTTCCCGCGCCGTCGTGCGCGAGTGCACATCGGCATTGGCCTCGTTCTCGAATTGACGGCACAGGTACCAGCCGTGCGCCTCGGCCAGTTCCACCGCCTTGGCGAGCATGCCGGTGCCCTTCTCGGACGCCGGGGTCAGTACGACCCTGGCGCCGAGGAAGCGCAACAGCTTGCGCCGCTCGATGCTGAAGCTCTCGGCCATCGTCACGACGAGCGGGTAGCCTTTCTGCGCGCAGACCATCGCCAGGCCGATTCCGGTGTTCCCGCTGGTCGCCTCGATGACGGTCTGTCCCGGCTTCAGGGCCCCGGTCCGCTCGGCCTGCTCGATGATGGCCCGGGCCATACGGTCCTTGACCGAGCCCATCGGGTTGAACGCCTCGACCTTGACGTACACGTTGACGCCGTCCGGCGCGATCCTGTTCAACCGGACCAGGGGAGTATTGCCAATCGTTTCAAGGATATTTGCGTAGCGGGCCATAGTGGTTCTCCCCGGGTGTGCACTCTCGAGTCGATGCCATCCTGCACCCTGGGCGAGGTAGCGGCCGTGGAAACGAGCGTGGTTTTTCTGCCCCGCCAGCGTGGTATTCGGGCGGCAATTGCATTGGCCGGGCCGGACTCCGGCCCTACAATTCCGCGATGGCAGCACTGGAGCTGAAGTTTCTCGGGGACCTCGAAGTCATTCGGGACGGTGAGAGCATCCCGCTGCCGCCGTCGAAAAAGACCCGCGCACTGCTCGCGTACCTCGCCCTGAACCGCCGCGCGTTCCGCCGCGAGCATTTATGCGAGCTGCTCTGGGAGATACCCGACGACCCGCGTGGCTCGTTGCGCTGGAGTCTGTCCAAATTGCGGCGCCTCGTCGACGACGAGGCCCGGCAGCGGATCGTCGCCGACCGGGTCAACGTGAAATTCGATGCCACGGACGTGGCGATCGACGTGGCGCTACTCAACTCGTTCACTGACGGGGAGCTCGAGCGCTGTCCTCTCGAGCAGCTCGAGGAAATGGCCGCCCGCTACCATGGCAATCCACTCGAGGGCCTCGAGCTGCCGAACTTTCACGAATTCGATGCGTGGTGCCTGGCCGAGCGCGAGCGCGCCATCCTCGGCCAGACACGCCTCCTGAGTGCCCTGATCCGGCGCCTGACGGGTGATCCGCAACGGGCGCTGCCGCACGCGCGCGCCCTGGTGCGGATTGCGCCGTACGACGAGATGGCCCGCGCGACGCTGATCCGGCTGCTGGTTGCCCTCGGCTGCAGCGACCAAGCGGAGCAGCAGTACCAGGTGGGCATGCGGATGCTGAAGGAGGTCGGTGCGGCACCGACCGGGGAGCTCTACCGGGCCTGGCGAGGCAGGGGAGCGGGCGCCGACCCGCGGCCGTTGCCGGCGGAGCCCGGGGCGCCCGGGGCGGCCGGGGGGAGGGCCGACGCGCCTGTCCAGCGGCTGATCGGCCGCGGCGCGGAGCTCGGTCGCATCGCGACGGCCTTTGCGCAGGCGGTCGAGCAGGAACGCGCGACGCTGCTCCTCCTTACCGGCGAGCCCGGGATCGGCAAGAGCACGCTGCTCGAGGCCGCGGGGGCGGTGGCCCGCGAGGCCGGCGCGCTGCTGCTCGAGGCGCGCGCCTATGAATCGGAGTCCATCCGCCCCTTCGCGCTGTGGATCGACGCGCTGCGCAAGCTCGGGCCCGATGTGGCTGCCACCTTCCTTGGCCCGCCCGCACATGGCAATCGCGAACATCTGTTCGGCGGATTGAGCGCCCTGATCGCGGAGAGGGCGCGCGCACAGCCGGTCGTCTTGCTGTTTGACGACGTCCAGTGGGGCGACGAATCGAGCGCCGCGGCGTTGCACTACATCGCCCGAACCCACAGCGAGCAGCCGCTGTTCGGCATCCTCGCGGCGCGCAACGACGAGCTGCGCAGCAACCCACCGATGCGGCGCGCGCTTCGCGAGCTGCGCCAGGCGGGCCTGCTGGAGGAGCTCAAGCTCGGGCCGCTGGCCGGGGATGACGTACGAGCATTGATCAATGCGAGCTCACCGGCGGCAGACGGCGACCGCCTGAGCAGGGAATGTGGCGGCAATCCGTTGCTCGCGATCGAGCTCGCGCGGGCCGAGGTCGCCGGCGACAGCGGCCAGTCGCTCGACGAACTGGTGCAGGAGCGCCTGGCACGCTTCGACGCCGAAGGCGGCGAAGTCCTGCGCTGGGCCGCGGTGCTTGCACCGCGCATCGATGCCCCGACGCTCGCGCGGCTCACCAACCTGGACTGGAACCGGATCGGCGAGCTGCTCGAAACGGCCGCCCGCCAGTCGATGTTGCTGCAATCCGAGGGTGGCTTTCGCTTCGCGCACGAACTGATAGCGCACAGTATCTATGCCGGCATCTCTCCGGCACGACGCCGCACGATGCATCGGCGCGTGGCCGAGCTGCTCGAGCAGGATATGGCGCTCGACCCCGAGCGCGCGGCGGATCTTGCGCACCATGCGTCACAAAGCGGCGACCCGGGCCTCGCCGCACGGTCGATGGTCTCCGCCGGCCAGCTCTGCCTGCGCTTTTTCGCAAACGATGAGGCACTGGCGCTCGCGCGCAAGGGCCTGCAATGGATCGAGGAGCTGCCGGCCGTCGAGCGCATCTGCCTGACCCTCGACCTGCGCGAGATCATGTTGGCGGCCGCGCCCGTCGAGGATGGGGAAGCGGCCGCCCGGGAGTTGGCGGCGCTCGCCGAGCAGGCGCTGGATCACGGCGCGCTGTCCCATGCCCGCCGTGGCTACTACATGGCGAGCTATGTGCACTGGATGCGGGGCCACTGGGCCGGCGCGCGCGAGGAGATCCTGCAATCGGAGCGCATCGCCCGCGTCGGCAGCGACGAGGAGCACGTCGCCGGCATGGCGGAGGCCGCACGCTGCCTCGCGATGCTGGAGCGCGACCTGGCGCATGCGGACGCGATGCTGATGGAAGCGCAGGCGCTGGCGGCGCGCAAGCATCTGAGCCACTGCGCGATTCCGGCGGCGCTCGGCATGTTGCGGTTTTACGAGAACCGGCTCGACGAAGCCGTGGAGCTGTTCAAGGAGGCGCGCGCAGTGGCGCGATCGTCCGGCGACCGGCTCAGCGAGTTCCAGGCAAACGAGTACCTGGCAATGATCGAAATCGAGCGCGGTCGCCCCGAGTCGGCCAGAGCGTACTGTGCGGTGCTGATCGAGCTCGGCGAGAAGCTGCGCGAGGGCAGTGAGCTGCCGTTTGCGCGTGCGCTCGATGCCTTGTGCCAGTATGCGCTCAGCGATGAAACGGGGCCGCTCGAGACGGCGCTCGACGGGCTGCGTGCCGCCGACGCCAAGCAGCGCCTGGCCTGCACGTTGACGCGAGCCGCGCTGCTCGACGTGGAACGGCAACGCCCGGGGAACGCAATCACGCGGGCGAGCGAGGCGCTTGCCTGCGCCGAGGCGCTGGATCGCGCCACTGAGATCCTGCTGGCCCATGTGGCGCTGGCCTGCGCCCACCGCCTGGCAAACGACAGCGCCGGTTTCGCGAGGCACGCCGGAGCGGTCGCCAGGCTCGCAGGGACCCCGGTCGCCCGATGGGCGCGCGACCGTGCGAACGCGTTGCCCGCCGCGCCCGGCTGAGGACATCGACGTGGCGACGAACGTGTTTCTCGAACGCATTTTCGACACGCCGCAGTCGGCCGCTCAGGTATACGCGAAGGCCCGGGAAAGCCGCTGGTGCTTCGACCTGCACAAGGTCGATTGGCACAGCAGCTTCCTGGCCGGGACCGGACAGCTGATCCTTTGCTGGTTCTCCGCGCCCGATGCGGAATCCGCGCGTCTCGCGATCCGGCAATCCGGCCTCGAGATCCGGCGTCTCTGGCCCGGCACGGTGCACGACGCACCCGAACCGGCCGTCCCGAACGTGCTCGTGGAGCGGTCGTTCGGCGACCCCGTGGCGCTCGAGGAGATTCAGGCGATCGAGGATGCGGCCGCCTGGTGTCTGGAGGCCCATAACGTGAAATTCGCGCGCACGTTCTTCTCCGCGGACCGCAGGCGCATGGTCTGCCTCTACCAGGCCCCGGACGCCGAATCCGTGCGCCTTGCGCAGCGCGAGGCTGCCATGCCGCTCGATGCGGTCTGGGCCTTCGAGCGGCTCGGCCCCGACACGATGGGCCCGGCCTAGCCGCGGGGGCGGGGCCAGGATGGCGGCGCGGGCGGCCGTCGCGGCAATTCCACGTTCAGCCCCGAAAATTCCACGCCCGCTCCCACGCTGGGTCCCACGGCTGCGACGCAACCTGCTGCCATCGCCGGTCGTCGACCGGTCCTGCCACCACGCAGATGGGGAGCAACGCAGATGAAAGTGACCGAAATGAAAGTCGACAATGGCGTCAATGTCGAGGCCCTGCTGGGCGCCCGCCAGGCGCTCACCGAAATGCCGGAAGCCGCCCGCTTCAAGTGGCGCGCGACCTGTAGCTGGATCAACGGCACGCACAGCCGTTCGATGGTGAAGGGATTCTTCGGTCTGGGGGCGGAGCAGGCGCACAAGACCGAGTTCAGCTACGACGCCGACCATCCGGAGCTCTTCGCGGCTGAAGACAACGGCGCAACTCCGGTCGAGTACGTGCTCGTGGGCCTGGTCTCCTGCCTGACCGCCGGTATCGCCTCGGTGGCGCAGAACCGGGCGATCCAGCTCCGCTCGGTGAAGGCCACGGTCGAGGCCGGGATGGACTTGCAAGGCATCCTCGGCATCGACAGCGACGTACGCAACGGGTTCGATGGCATCAAGGTCGCGTTCGAGATCGATGCCGACGCTTCCCGGGAAGAGATCGCCGCACTGGTCGCCCAGTCGCAGCGGCGCTCGGCCGTGTTCGACATCGTCACGAACCCGACGAATGTCGCGGTAGAGGTGAGATGATTCGCGCCACGCGCCTATCCCGCGCGCGCGCCGGCATCGTTGACGTCGTCGTCATCGGTGCCGGCCACGCCGGGCTCGCAATGAGCCGGTATCTGTCCGGGGCATCGATCGATCACGTCGTCCTGGAGCGCGGCGACGTCGCCAATTCCTGGCTGCATGATCGCTGGGACTCGTTGCGGCTGTTGACGCCGAACTGGCAGAGCCGCCTGCCCGGGTACCGCTACAGGGGCCCCGACCCCGACGGCTACATGACGATGCCGGAAATCGTCGAGTTCGTCCGCATGTACGCCAGGCTTGTCGATGCGCCGGTGCGAACCGGCACCACGGTGACGTCCGTCACTGCATCGGACGGCGGCTACCACGTGGTGACCGATCGTGGCCAGTGGCGGTGCCGCGCCGTCGTCATCGCCAGCGGCGCCCACAACATCCCCGCCGTGCCGCCGATCGGGGCGGCGCTGCCGGAGTCCTTGCGGACGCTGACGCCGAAGGACTACCGCAATCCGGACCAGCTCGATCACCGGGGCGTCATCGTCGTGGGGGCATCGGCCACGGGGCTGCAGCTTGCCGATGAGATCCACCGCTCGGGCCGGCCGGTGACGCTTGCCGTCGGCGAGCACATCCGGATGCCTCGCATCTATCGCGGCCTGGACATTCAATGGTGGCTCGACGCTGCCGGCATCCTGGACGAGCGGTACGACCAGGTCGACGACCTCACGAGGGCAAGGCGCGTGCCGTCGCCACAACTCGTCGGCACGCTACAGCGCGCAACGCTCGACCTGAACGCGCTGACCGGGCGCGGAGTCCGGATCGTCGGCCGCCTCGTGGGGGTCAACGATGGCAAGGCGCAGTTCTCCGGCTCCCTGGCCAATCACTGTGCAATGGCGGATCTGAAGCTCGGACGGCTGCTCGACAGGATCGACACGTGGGCCGAGCAGAGTGGCAAGGGCAGTGAAGTGGCGGCGCCCGAGCGGCTTGCGCCGACGCGCGTCGAGGAGACGCCGTGCCTGAGTCTCGATCTGTCGAGCGACCGGATCGGGACGCTCATCTGGGCGACGGGCTTTCGGCCCGACTACCGCTGGCTGCACTTGCCCGTGCTCGACCGCAAGGGCCGACTGCGCCACGACGGCGGCATCGTCGATGCTCCCGGCCTTTACGCACTCGGGCTCAATTTCATGCGCAGGCGGAAGTCGAGCTTCATCCATGGCGCGGAAGACGACGTCCGCGACCTGGGCGCGCACCTGGCGACCTTTCTGCGTGACTGCGGGATCCAAATCGCACGACGCGCGGTGGGCTGACGGCAGGCAGCGCACCGTGACCCATTTCTTCCTCGAGCAGTCGTTCGATACGCCGCTGACGGACCTCGCTGCACGGGCAACGGCGCAGGCACTGGGGGCCTGCCTGCGCATTCACCACGAATGGCGCGAGTGTTTCGTCGATTGCGATCGCCGCCGGATGCTGTGCCACTTCGAGGCGCAAGACCCGCAGGCCCTGCGCGAGGCCTCACACCGCGCGCGAAACGAGCCCGGGGTGCTGTGGCCGGGAGCGATTTACAGCCCGCTGCCGGCCGGGCTGGACCTGCAAGCACCGGGCGACCGGTCGAGCTACGTGATCGGAGAGAGAAACTTCGCTGCGCCGCTGACGGAGTCGGACCTCGCCGGGCTGTACGGTGCATGCGCGTGGTGCTTCGAGGTCCATCGGGTGCACCGCGTGCGCCTGATCGTTGCGCAGAACCGCAGGCGCGCCGTCGCGCTGTTCCGGGCACCCGATGCGGAGTCGGTGCGACTGGCCTGCCAGCACGCCGGCACGCCGCTCGACCGGGTCTGGCCGTGCCGGCGAATCGGGCGTGAGGACGGGCCACGGGGCGAGAGGTCGGCGGGCGGGCCGCGCCCGGACGGCGCGTCAGCGTGACTGGACGGCGGGACGCAGGTGTCCGATCGCCCGCCGGGGCGGCCGTTAGCCAGGCGTCGTCCGGATCACCTGCGCCTGTCGGCTCCCGGGGTCCGCCGTTTCTTCGCCTTGCGGCGGCGCCTGGCGGGCGCCGCACCCGGGCAGGGCCGCTCGTTGATCAGCCGCTTCGCGGTTTGTTTGACCCCATGTGCCGGATCCTGCTGCAGCACAGCCACGATCCCGTCTGCGACCGACGGAGCCAGCGCGGCCAGCGCGGAGAGCGCCGCGGTGCGGATGCTGTCGTGCTCCGGGCCGCTGATCGCCAGCGCCGTGAGCCGCTCCACGGCATCGAGCGAGCGCAGTCCACCGAGCGCCACGACCGCCTGATGCCGAAGGAGCGCGTGCTCTCCGCCGAAACGCTCCGCGGTGATGAGCTCCAGCACGGGCAAATCCGCGGGCTCGAACGCGACGTCGTCGTGAGGACCGAACGGGCAGGTCCGGGCGAGGAGGCGTTCGTTGACCGCCCGGCGATGCGCGACGGCAGGGTACCGGGAGAGATCGACGCGGATCGAAGGCCGGGTCCGGCCGCGGGGTACCGGAATGGGCGGCGGCTCGGGTGGCAGACGCTTGATGCTGGCCATAACGCCTCACTGATAGACCATGAACCCGTGCGGGAACATGGTTCGATACTGGTCGTAGTCGAGATTCGGGCCGCGGTTGCCGGTGTTCCGACGCATCAGGTTGTTGGTGTTCTCGAGATGCTGCAGTCCCAGGTAATGTCCGATTTCGTGGCCGATGAGCTGGGCCAGGGTGGTGACGTCGAGCCGACTCGTGCCCGAGGCGTCGGTGAAGCCGGTCTTGTCGGCGGCGATCCCGTCGCGGCGGCCGCCCTTGGCCGCCGGCCCCGGAATGTCGCCGGCGAAGCCGTTGAACGTCGACCACGAGAATTGCTGCACGACGTAGACATCGACGAAATCGTTGGGCACCGACCAGTCCTCGAGCAGGTCGCGGAATTCGTCCTCGCTGTTGAGGATCGTGTAGCTCCCCGCCTGCGCATTGCTGATGATCCGGCGGTCCACGCCGCGCAGCGTGATGTCGCGCTGCTCGTAGATCTGGCGCATCTGATCGACGGCGTCGTAGAGATCCACGTGCTCCTGTGCGGCGAAGTCGCCCACCTTGATGATGTTCACGCCGAACGCGAGCATGACGCGGGCAGTGATTTGCCCCCGCACCACGCGCCCGTCGTTCGCCCGCATGGAGATCGAGATCGCCATGTCTTCCTTGCGGTCGTAGACGTTGAAGATCCCGCTGCCGCGCGGTGAGCTGAACCACGCGCTGCCGCGCCACACGCCGAATGAGGGGACGGAGATCGCGCTCGGCCAGTCGAAGCTGCCGGCCTCGACGCGCGTCCCCGTGCCGACGCCGCCGTCCCAGAACTCCCAGTCGACGCGCCGGTTCATGGATACCGAGCCGGCGTCCCCGTTGGCGAGGGTGATCTCGATTTCGGTGAGGAACGTGTCCGACCCCGGCTGATAATCCCCGCGCGCGCTCCAGGAGCCGGTCACGCGCGCGCCCGTCGGTCCGAGGCTCAGGGAGAGCGGATTCGAGGGCAGGACATAAACCGTGCGCCGGAAGGAGGCCTGGGCGCCGTCGGCCCGGTAGAGCGTCACGCGGAACTCGGCCCGCCCGATGGGCAGCGCGCGCTCGCGATCGAAGCGCACCGTGACGACGCCGCTCTCCGCTTCGCCGGCGGTCACTTCCTGCTCGACGACGAACGGATCACCGGCCCAGTGCACCGCCACGGACGCGACCACGACGGCTGCATCCGA
>Ga0268386_10000907_pt1 | contig 19725 bp, 8 predicted proteins | sample RVTome_15_FD_200260 | JGI IMG/M metagenome (GOLD analysis project Ga0268386, IMG submission 200260) | Soil microbial communities from uranium-contaminated site in the Upper Colorado River Basin, Wyoming, United States - RVT150D86... ...
TGGTGCTGCTGGCGGCCTTCAAGGTGTTGCTCAGTCGCTACACGGGGCAGGAGGACATCGTGGTGGGAGCGCCGGTGGCGGGGCGGACGCAGCGCGAGACGGAAGGGTTGATTGGGTTCTTCATCAACACGCTGGTGCTGCGGACGCAGGTGCGCGGCGGGGCGAGTTATGAGGAACTGTTAGGGCAGGTGCGGGAGGTGTGTTTGAGCGCCTACGGGCACCAGGCAGTGCCCTTCGAGTTATTGGTGGAGGAACTGAATCCGAAACGCGATTTGAGTTACTCGCCGATGTTTCAAGTGGCCTTCGGCCTTCAGAATCTTCCAACAGAGACTCTGGACCTTCCGGGTCTCGTGTTGAATACGATGGAGGCGGAGATCAATTCGGCCAAGTTCGACATCACCTTGTTCATAGTCGAAACCAGGCAGAATCTCGTGGGCTCGCTTGAGTACAACACGGACCTGTTTGACCAGACGACGATCTCACGGATGATTGGGCACTTCACGACGCTGTTGGAGCATCTGCTCGTTTCCCCGGAACAAATGGTATCGCAATTGCCGCTCCTGACTCCGAGCGAGGAGCACCAGCTACTTGTCGAATGGAATGACACCTCCGTCGCCTATCCGCAGGATGAGTGCCTGCACGAATTGTTTGAGAGACAAGCTGCGCTCACACCCCGGACAGCCGCACTAATCTCCGAAGATAAGCAGTTGAGCTATGAAGAACTGAACGGACAGGCCAATCAGTTGGCACACTATCTAGAGCGGCTTGGCGCCGGCCCTGAAGCGCGCGTGGGCATCCTGATGGAACGTTCGGTGAAGATGGTGGTGGGGCTTTTGGGGACCCTCAAAGCAGGGTGCACTTATGTGCCTCTCGATCCACAACTCCCACGCGAGCGACTGGCCTTCATTCTGGAAGACGCCGGAATTAGCGTGCTGTTGACGCAACGCGAACTGCTTGAAGCGTTGCCGCCACATGCGGCTCAAGTGGTGTGCTTCGACGAGGAGTGGGAGCGCATCGTTGCTGAAAGCTTGCGAAACCCTGGAAGCGCAGCGCAGGCAGCGCACGTCGCCTACTTGATCTACACGTCAGGCTCCACCGGCCAGCCCAAGGCCGTGATGGTTGAGCATAAAAATCTGGTCAACACCATCCTTACCAGCAAGCACCGGTTCGCTTTCGGCGAGCGCGATGTCATGCCTTCCATAGCTGCGTTTTCCTTCGACATTTCTCTCTTTGAAGTGCTCACACCGTTGCTAGCGGGCGGCACGGTGAACCTCCTGACCAAATCGACTGTACTGGACATGGGCAGTTTCCTGAAGAACTTGCAGCGCTCAACTCTCGTCCACACGGTTCCGAGTCTCATGCGGCAGTTTATCGAGTTCGTCAGAGAGAGTGAGTTGCGAGAGAGCTTTGTCAACATCCGAAAGCTTTTCATCGGCGGCGATTGGGTTCCCGTTGATTTGCTCGCGGAGATGCAGGCAGTCTTCCCGCACTCGGAAATTCACGTGCTCTATGGCCCGACCGAAGGCACAATTATCTGCACGAGTTACACCCTTCCGAGAGGCGACGTGCCGCGGAAGCATCTCATCGGCCGGCCGCTTGACAATGTGCAGTTGCGACTCCTTGACGGCCATCGAAATCTTGTTCCAGTTGGTGTCGCCGGTGAGCTTTATCTCGGCGGAAGCGGCGTGACACGAGGATACTTGAACCGTGATGAATTAACTGCCGAGAAGTACGTCCTGATCGACGGTCAAAGGTATTACCGCACTGGCGACTTCGTGCGTTATCTCATAGACGGCGAAATAGAATTCCTGGGTCGCACAGACCAGCAGGTCAAGGTACGCGGCTTCCGTATTGAGTTGGGTGAGATTGAAGCGGCGCTGGCGGAATATGCCGGTGTCAGCGAGGCGGTGGTGCTGGCCTCTTCGGATGAGTCCGGGGAAAAGCGACTCGACGCTTACATCGTTGCCGAACAGCATCAAGTTCCCACCGCGAGTAAGCTGCGCGATTTCCTCAGTCAGAAGATACCGGACTACATGATGCCTGCGGAGTTCGTCATGCTGGACGCCTTACCACTGACGGCGAACGGCAAGGTTGACCGCCGCGCTTTGCTCGAGATGGAGGGGGCCAAGCTTGCTTCAGGAGTGCCTTACCTCGCACCCCAGACAGAGCTCGAGCGGGACATCGCGGGTATCTGGGAAGAGGTGCTCAAGATTGAACAGGTTGGAACTCGCGACAACTTTTTCGATGTTGGCGGACACTCGCTGCTCATGGTGCAGGTGCGCCACCGGCTGCAACAGACGCTCGGCAGAGATATCGCCATCATCGATCTGCTCAGGCATCCCAACATTAGCGCGTTCGCCAAATACCTGGACGACCAGCAGCCCAGCATCAAGCCCTCATTCCAACGAATCAGCGACCGCGCACAACGACAAAAGGCAGCTATTAACCAACAACGTCGCATGAAACGGGAGATCCGGTTAAATGCATGAAACGATGACCAGTGAGCCTATTGAGCCAATTGCCATTATTGGATTTGCCGGACATTTCCCAGGCGCGAGAAATGTAGACGAGTACTGGCGCAATCTGTGCGACGGCGTGGAATCAATCTCCTTCTTCTCTCAGGAGGAATTGATCGCGGCGGGCGTGAATCCCGACTTGTTGGCCCTACCGAATTTCGTTAGGGCGAATGCCGTGTTGGAAAATGCCGAGATGTTCGATGCTCACTTCTTCGGGTTCAGCCCCAGAGAAGTTGAGATCATGGACCCGCAGCAACGAGTCTTTCTCGAGTGCGCGTGGGAGACTTTTGAATCAGCCGGCTATCACGCCGAAAGCTACGATGGCCCAATCGGCGTCTATGCGGGGGTGGATTTTAGTAGCTACCTGTTCAACCTGTATACGAACCCTGAGATTATCGAGTCGGCGGGCGCGCTGCAAATCATGTTGGCCAACGATAAGGACCACTTGTGCACGCGTGTCTCTCACAAGTTGAATCTGAAAGGGCCGAGCTTTACCGTTCAAAGCGCTTGTTCCACCTCGTTGACGGCAGTGCACCTGGCCTGCCAGGGATTGTTGACTTTCCAGTGCGACATGGCGCTTGCGGGCGGCGTCTCAATCAAAGTTCCGCAACTTAAAGGCTACGTATATCAAGAGGGTGGGATCGCTTCGCCCGATGGACACTGCCGCGCCTTCGATGCGAAAGCAAACGGAACCATCGCGGGCAATGGCGTTGGTCTCGTGCTGTTGAAGCGTCTGGATGCCGCTCTCGCTGACGGTGATTACATTCATGCAGTCATCAAAGGGACGGCGATTAATAATGACGGCTCACAGAAGATTAGTTACACGGCGCCAAGCGTTGACGGACAGGCAGAAGTAATCGCGATGGCGCACGCCATCGCCGGCGTCGAAGCCGGGTCGCTGACCTACGTGGAAGCTCACGGGACGGCCACTCAACTCGGCGATACCATTGAAATCGCAGCCCTCACGCAGGCGTTCCGCGCGAGCACAGATAAGACGGGCTTTTGCGGAGTAGGTTCGGTGAAAACCAACATTGGGCACCTTGACGCGGCAGCCGGAGCCGCCGGGCTGATTAAAACCCTCCTCGCCCTCAAGCATAAAAAGTTGCCGCCCAGTTTACACTTCGAAGAACCTAATCCCCACATTGATTTTGCCAACAGTCCTTTTTATGTCGTCGATAAACTAACCGAGTGGAAGAACGGACGCCTTCCGCGCCGGGCTGGCGTGAGTTCCTACGGTATGGGTGGCACGAACATCCATGTGATTCTGGAAGAAGCGCCTAAGGTGACAGCATCGGGCGCGTCGCGTCCGTGGCAAGTTTTGCTGCTCTCAGCCAAAACAACTTCGGCGCTGGAGGGCCTCACCGCAAACCTGGCCGCACACCTGAAGCAGCATTCTGAGATCAACCTCGCCGATATCGCTTTCACGCAGCAGGTCGGTCGCAAGGCCTTCAATCATCGCCGGATGTTGGTCTGCAGGGAGGTGGACGATGCGTTGAAGACCCTGGAAACCGTGGATGCGAAGCGAGTCTTTACGGCTCAGCAGGACGCCATAGTCCGACCGGTGGTCTTCATGTTCGTCGGCCAAGGCTCGCAATACGTGAACATGGGTCTCGAACTTTACCAGTCCGAGCCAACCTTTCGTAAGGAAGTGGACGCTTGTGCCGACCTGCTGAAATCTCATCTGGGATTCGACCTCCTCGAGGTGCTCTATCCGTCTGAGCAGGAACGCGACGAGGCGAGCAGGAAACTGACGCAAACCTGTACCACTCAGCCAGCTTTGTTCGTCGTAGAGTATGCCCTCGCCAGGATGTTGATGAGCTGGGGTGTCGAGCCGCAGGCTATGACGGGGCATAGCATCGGAGAGTATGTCGCGGCGTGTCTGGCCGGTGTGTTTAATTTGGAGGATGCCTTGCAACTGGTCGCAGCGCGGGGCCGGCTGATGCAGCAATTGCCCGCAGGCTCGATGCTCGCCGTTTCTTTATCGGCAAAAGATGTCGAGCCGCTGCTCGGTGACGAAGTTTCACTGGCGGCGAGCAACAGCCCCTTACTATGCGTGGTTTCAGGGCCCGACGCAGCCATCGAAGGATTGCAGACGCGCCTCACTGAACAAGGCGCCAGTTATCATCGCCTTCACACGTCGCACGCGTTCCACTCTGCGATGATGGAACCGATTCTCGAGCCTTTCATCAGACAGGTGAAGAGCGTCAAACTCAACTCCCCCACCCGTCCCTACATCTCCAACGTCACGGGCACCTGGATCACGGCTGCCGAGGCGACCGATCCAAGCTATTGGGCGAAGCATTTAAGGCAGACCGTGCGCTTCACTGAAGCTGCCGCGGAATTAATGAACGAGCCGGGTCGTGTGTTTCTTGAGGTTGGCCCCGGCCAGACGCTGAGCAGGCTGGTGCGCCAAAGCTCCGGTAAGAATAAAAATCTGACCGTTCTTCAGACGCTACCCGCCCCGCAGGATACACAGCCTGCCTCGGCCTTCATGATGAACACTTTGGGCAAGCTCTGGCTCGCAGGTGTCGAGATCAACTGGAACGGGTTTTACGAGCATGAGAAACGCAGTCGCGTGCCCCTGCCGACGTATCCGTTTGAACGGCAGCGCTTCTGGGTCGAGTCGCAAATGCCTGCAAACGAAGGCGATGCGCGGCCGCACGCCCCAGGAAAGAATCCGAACATTGCCGACTGGTTTTATGTGCCGGCGTGGAAACAAACCGCACCGCTGTTGAGAGACACGCAGGATCAGGCCGCGAGCCAGAATTTATGCTGGCTGGTGTTGGCCGATGCGCACGGGCTGGGCGAACAAATCGTCGAACGGCTCACCGAGATGAAGCAGCACACGGTGACGGTGTCGATGGGCGAACAGTTTGCAAAAACGGGCGACCGCAGCTACACCATCAATCCACGACAACCACGTAATTACGAGCAACTGCTGGCGGAGCTGGCCGAGCGCAGCCTGCTGCCCCGGATGATTTATCACCTGTGGAGCGTCAGTCCCTCTCCTGGTTCCGAGTCCGGAGCCGGGCTGTTTGATGACACACAGGATGCCGGCTTCTACAGTCTGCTTTATCTTGCGAAGGCTCTCGGCGGAGAGAACGTAACTGACATTGTGCAAATCGGCGTGGTTACAAATGAGTTGCAAAGTCTCATCGGACAAGAGGAGACGATTCCCGACAAAGCCACAATAGTAGGTCTGTGTAAGGTCATTCCGCAGGAATATCTGAACATCACCTGTCGTAGCTTTGATGTGTCGTTCCCCTTTTGCTCGCCGCGGGAAGACGGAAAATTAGCCGATCGCTTGATTACTGAATTGATGGTTGAGACGCCGGACGTAGTAGTCGCCTATCGCGGCAATCGCCGGTGGGTGCAGACCTTCGAGCCGATGCGCTTGAACGAGTTGACGGAAAGCTCCACTGGCTTGCGCGCAGGAGGTGTGTATCTGATCACAGGCGGTTTGGGCGGAGTTGGCATGATTCTGGCTGAACACCTCGCGCTCACGGTTCAGGCGAAATTGGCGCTCGTCGGTCGCTCGCCATTTCCGGCGCGCGACGAGTGGGCGGGATGGTTCGAGAGCCACGACGAAGCGGATGAGGTCAGCCGGAAGATAAGGAAGTTGCAGGTGTTTGAAGCAGCGGGTGCGGAAGTCACCGTCATCAGGGCGGATGTTTCCGACGAGTCGCAGATTCAAGCGGCGGTCGCGCGGATTTATGAGCAGTACGGAGTGCTGCACGGCGTCATTCACGGAGCGGGCATTAACGGTGAAAGGTCCGTCCGCGCAATCTCCGAAGCAGGGCCAATCGAATGCGGCTGGCACTTCCAACCAAAAGTCTACGGTCTGCTCGCACTCGACAAAGCTCTAAAGGGGCGGCAAGTAGATTTTTGTATGCTGCTCTCATCGCTCTCGGCGGTGTTGGGCGGGTTGGGATTTGCCGCCTACAGCGCGGCCAATCTTTTCATGGATGCCTTTGCGCAGAAACGCCGGCCGTCCGGCTCAACTCCGTGGATCACAGTCAATTGGGATGGCTGGCAGTTGAGAGAGTTGGGGCCCGACACAAACCTCGGCGCGGCCTTGAACGATTTATCGATGAAGCCTCAGGAAGGCTCGGAGGCGTTTCGCCGCATCCTCGCAACTCCCGAACTCTCGCATGTTGTCGTTTCGACCGGAGACTTGCAGGCGAGATTGGATCAGTGGATTAAGCCCGGTTCGTTGAGAGCGGCGCTGGGAGCGCCGCGCGACTCCACCGCAACGCTCTATCCGCGACCTGAGATAAGGGAGTCCTACGTTGCGCCGGCGACGACCCTAGAACAGACACTCGTCGGGACTTGGCAGGAGCTTCTCGGCATCGAGCAGATAGGGATTAACGACAACTTCTTCGAATTGGGCGGGCACTCGTTGCTGGCAACGCAGATCATCTCAAGAATGCGGAAGCTGTTCGATGTCGAGTTACCACTGCGCAGCTTCTTTGAAGCTCCGACAGTGGCGGATATGGCGACGCTGATCATGCGCTACCAGGCCGAGCAAGTCGGCGACGCCCAACTGCTTCAGATGTCTGAAGAGATCAAACAAATGTCAGAGGAAGAACTGAGGGCGATGCTGGAGACTGAAAAACAACTCATCGCCACCGGAGTTGATTAACAACTCAAGCGAGGATTAACGATGTCGATCTCAAATGGGCAGCGCAAAATTACAATCGTCGGCGGTGGGATGGGTGGCTCGCTGATGGCGATCTTCCTGGCCCGGCGCGGTTACGACGTGGAAATCTACGAACGTCGCCCGGACATCCGGCGCAACGAAGCGGAACGCGGCCGCTCGATTAATCTGACGCTGGCCAAGCGCGGACTCAACGTGCTTGAGGAAGTCGGCATCGATCGCGACGAACTGATGCGTCTGACCGTGCCGCTCAAAGGGCGCATGATTCACACGGCTAAAGGTAAGCTCAAATATTCTCCCTACGGCCAACATGAAGATGAAGTCATTTATTCGATTATGCGGAATGACCTCAACATCCTGTTGATGAATCTTTCTGAATCCTACCCCAACGTGAAGTACTTCTTCAGACGGCGCTGCACCGGCTTGGATAAGCGAACCGGAGTCGCGGAATTTCTCAACGAAGACACGGATGAAAAATCCCAGGTGCAGTCCGAGATCATCATTGGCGCCGACGGGACCTTCTCGACCGTCCGCCAGAGCATGCAGCGCGGGGTACGGTCTAATTACAAACAGGAATTTCTTGACAGCGGTTACAAGGAATTGAAAATCCCGCCGAGGCTGGACGGCTCGTGCCTGCTGGATCGGAACGTCCTGCACGTTTGGCCGCGCGGCGACTACCTGCTGCTGGCGATGGCGAACATGAACAACTCACTGACCGTCACCTGTATTCTCCCGTTTTATGGCGAAACCAGCCTCGACAGTTTGACGCATAAGTCGGACGTGAACGCGTTTTTCGAGAACTATTTCAGCGATGCCCTACCGCTGTGTCCGGCGCTGGTTGACGACTTTGTGAACGGTCAGGCGGCCGCCCTTCTCACGACCAGTACGTCTCACTGGTATCACGATGACAGAGTTGTGCTGCTGGGCGACGCAGTCCACACCATGACGCCATTTTACGGTCAGGGAATGAATGCGGCCTTCGAGGATTGCCTGGTGCTGAACCAATGCATCGGCCGCCACCCGAATGACTGGCAGGCAGTCTTCGGCGAGTATCAGAGCCTGCGCAAACCGCACACAGACGCAATCGGGGAATTGTCGGTCAAAAACTTCATCGAACTGCGCGACAAGGTGCGACTCCCGATTGTGGCCGTGCACAAAAAGATAGACTTCATTATGCACCGCCTGTTTCCGACGAAATGGGTTCCGCTCTACACAATGATTTCTCACACGGCGATGCCCTACGCTGACGCCGTGGAGAAAGCTCGGCGGCAAGACCGCGTCTTCAAATGGCTCGGCGTTGATGCGCTTTGTCAGCTTGGCTCGGCATTCTTCTCCCTCAGGCTGAAAATCATCAAAAGAAGGACTATCCGGACTAAAGCCCTGCAGGAGTTGTATCTCACCAGGCAGGGAGCCAGGGCGGTCAAAAACACAGGTTATTGACCATGACTGTTTCGACCCTTTGTAAAAATCACACGACTCAATCACGTAGATGAACCGTGCGGCGTTAAATAGTTGGACAACCAGAAGAGGTCGCCCACCGGCATGAATCTCATTCGTTTTATTCTCCGGTATTCTCGTCGCGTGGTCATGCTCGCAATCGCCACCGGACTCATTTCCGGCATCGGCAGCGCCGGAATGATTGCGCTCATTAACACGTCACTCGCGAGCCGCGCGGACGTGAAGATGCTGGCCGGAAGCTTCGCCGGTTTGGGACTGTTGGTCCTGCTGTCTGGTTATGCTTCGCGCGCCCTGCTGATTCATCTCTCGCAGCATGCCATCTTTGATCTGCGCGCGCACCTGAGCCGGCAAATTCTGAATGCTCCTTTGCGCTTTCTGGAGCAGTATGGCGCACATCGGCTGCTCGCTTCATTGACAGACGATGTGCAGGTCATCACCGGTTCTTTGCTCGGCATCCCGGCTCTCTGCATCAACATCACGACGATCATCGTATGTATGATTTACCTGGGCTGGCTGTCCGGCACGGTGCTCGTGTCGGTGCTCGCTTTCATGGCGCTCGGGGTCCTCACGTACAACGCTTTGATTAAGCGGGCTCTGCGCTACCTCCGCCTGGCCCGCGAAGAACAGAATTCACTGTTCAAGCACTTTCGTTCTTTGACGCAGGGCACCAAAGAACTGAAACTCCACATTCAGCGACGCAATGCGTTTCTCGACGAGCAGCTCGACCGCACGGCGCACGACTTACGCCGCTTTAACATCCGGGGCTTGAGGATCTATGCCGGGGCGGATGGTTTCGGGCAGTTCCTCTTTTTTGTCTTCATCGGTCTGTTGCTCTTTGTGCTGCCGCTCGTGCGCGAGGTCAATGTACAAACCCTGACGGGTTACACGCTCGCTATCCTCTACATCATGGTTCCGCTGGAAGTGATTCTAAACTTCATCCCGGCTTTCGGCCGGGCGCAGATTGCGCTTCAGCACGTTGAATCGCTCGGGCTGTCGCTGGACAAGATCGGCGCGGAACGTCATGCGGCCACGCCGGCGCCGCGCGCCGTTTCGTGGGAACGGCTTGAGCTGGTGGGCGTCGCACATGCTTATCATCAGGAGAACGCGGAAGAGAGCTTTCTGCTCGGCCCGCTGGATCTGGAATTCCAACCCGGCGAGTTGGTCTTTCTAACCGGCGGCAACGGGAGCGGCAAAACCACGCTGGTTAAACTGCTGACCGGACTTTACTCACCGGAGGCCGGGGAGGTGCGGCTCAACGGCGAGCTCATTGCGGATGAAAACAGGGAGTGGTACAGGAGACATTTCTCGGTTGTGTTTTCCGACTTTCATCTCTTCGAGAGTTTCCTCGGGTTGGATTCCACGGAAGAGGGAGACGCCCATGCGCGGGACTTATTATTCAAACTCCAGTTGGACCAAAAAGTCCAAATCAATGAGGGGCAACTCTCGACGACCGAGCTTTCACAAGGTCAGCGTAAACGCCTGGCGTTGCTGACAGCTTTGCTGGAAGATCGGCCTTTCTACATTTTCGACGAATGGGCGGCCGACCAGGACCCGGTCTTCAAAGGCATCTTCTACACCCAATTTCTGGCAGAACTGAAAGCTCGCGGTAAGACCGCGCTGGTCATCACACACGACGACGCCTATTATCACTTGGCGGACAGAACAATCAAATTGGATTATGGAAGGGTCTGCGCTTATACCCCGCTGCTGGCCGCAAGCGCGGTCGAAGTCTAATGCAGACCAAGGCGAATTAATTATGTGGCAGTCAAAGCACTGGGCAGTCTTGCTCATCATCTCGATCAGTTTCATCAGTTGTGCCGGTTTGAGCAACCCTGAAGTCAAATCAACCAGGATCGGCGCCAGTGCGCCTGAGCCAACACTCGTGGGCGCTCTCGTTCCACATCGCAACATGATTGCCAGGCGTGCCACGCACACGGCGACGCTTTTGCGCGACGGCAGAGTACTGCTCGCGGGCGGCATGGAAAACAACGACCTGATACTGTCGAGCGCGGAGCTTTACGACCCCGCGAGTTTGACGTTCACTCGCACAGGAGACATGGGCGCCGCGCGTGCCGGTCATACGGCAACGCTTTTGCCAAACGGAAGAGTTCTCCTGACCGGCGGCTCCAACACGGCCGCGTGGCTGTCGAGCGCGGAACTTTACGATCCGGAAACGGGACATTTTACACCTATCGGTAATATGACCGCGGCACGTGGCGGGCATGCGGCTGTAGCGTTGCACGACGGCCGCGTGCTTATCGCTGGTGGCTTCGACGGAGTTCGCGGCGTGTCGAGCGCGGAACTTTACGACCCCGACCGAGACACGCTGACGGTCACCGGCAGCATGTCAACCGGGCGCGCTTCGCTCGCCGTTACACTTTTAGCGGACGGCACGGTGTTGGTCAGCGGCGGCAATGCGAATAGTCGCGACGTTTTAGCGAGCGCCGAGATTTACAACTCTCGAACAGGAACATTTTCGCCGACCGGGAATATGTCTACGGTTCGCTACAAACATACATCAACCCTCCTGTCTGACGGCAAGGTTCTCATCACCGGGGGATCGGATCAGCATGATGGACGGGGTCGTAAAGCGAGCGCGGAAATTTATGACCCGGCGAGAGGAGCTTTTGTCGCCACAGGCAGTATGAGCGCGCCACGCTATAAACATACGCCAGGAGCTTTACGTCTTCAGGACGGCCGCATACTGGTTGCAGGCGGCAGCAACAAGGTCGAAGTCTACGATCCGCGCACGAGCTCGTTCGGCGAGGTGGGAAACGACCTCGGCTCGGAAAACCTTTTTACCACCGCGACCCTTCTGCCGAACGGCAAAGTTCTCATTGCCGGTGGTTACGGTCCGGGAACGCGCGCACGCGGCCCCGTCGCCACAGACAAGACGTGGCTTTACCAGCCCCAGGATCAAAACTAAGTCTTCCTCACCGAAGTCTCTCGGAAAAATACAGGCGCGGCTAACGAGGCCACTGGTGTCTGTCATCCGCGCCGCCCGCTGTCGGCTTGTCATCGCATTCAATCAATCAATAGCAAGGAGCAGGGATGTGAAAAAGCGCTACTTCTCAACTTTGTTGACCCAGGAATCAGCTATTTGCATCGCCGTAATACTGGTGGTTGCGGTAACCGTCTGGCTGAGTTTGAGATGGCTCCAACCCCCCGCTGCTGTGCCGGAAACCGCGCCGGAGACAGAATACTCGTCGGCACGCGCTTTGAAGCATCTACAGGTGATCGCACGCGAACCACGGCCAATCGGTGCGCCCCGTCATGGGCAGGTCCGTGAATATCTGTTGAAAGAATTGACCACGCTGGGGCTAAGCCCGGAAGTGCAAAGCTCTTCAACTCTGGAAGCATTCGGTTCCGAACTGCGCGGCGGCTCGGTGCAAAACGTCGTGGCACGGTTGAATGGCACGCAGAGCGGTCAGGCTGTCATGCTGGTCAGCCATTATGATTCGGTCATGTTTGGGCCAGGAGCGAGCGACGACGGTGCGGGGGTGGCGACGATGCTGGAAGCCCTGCGCGCTGTGAAGGCTGGCCAGCCGCTTATGAATGACCTCATCTTTCTCTTCACCGATGGCGAGGAGGAAGGGCTGCTGGGAGCCAAAGTCTTTGCGGCTGAACATCCCTGGGTCAAAGACGTCAAGGTGGTGCTTAATTTCGAGGCGCGCGGAACCCAAGGGCCGGTCATCATGTTTGAAACAAGCGAGGAGAACGGATGGCTCATCGAAGAGTTTGCCGCCGCCGCCCCGCATCCGATAGCGACCTCCCTGTCTTACGAGATTTACCGTCTCATGCCGAATCTCACAGACATGACTGTCTTTCGAAGGGCGCGCATGACGGGCTTGAACTTCGCCCATATTGGAGGGCAGGCCAGGTATCACACCCGACTCGATACCGTCGAGAATCTGGACGAGCGAAGCCTTCAGCATCAGGGATCTTACGCGCTGGCGCTCTCACGTCATTTCGGGAACATCAGCCTGGCCGACACGAAGCGACCGAACGCAGTCTACTTTAATCCCGCCGGCTCGCTGTTCGTGCATTACTCGAGGGCGTGGCTCCTACCGCTCACTGGCATGGTCATACTTTTGTTTGCGGCGGTCGTCGTCGTAGGTTTTAGAGAAAAGCATTTGACGGTTTCGAAAGTCGCGTTGGGGTTTATCGCCATCATCGCCACCGTGGCCGCGGCGGCAGGTGTCGTGTGGGCTGCGTGGTGGCTGTTGCGCGCCGCGCACAACTCAATCGGCATCATGTTCCAACAGGTAATCTATAGCAGCTACCTCTACGCGCTCGGTTTCCTCTTGCTCACGCTTGCTTTGGTGGCAGCACTCTATAACCTGTACCGAAAAAAAATTACGCTGCCAAACCTGATGACCGGCAGCTTGCTGCTGTGGCTGCTGCTCACTGTTGCGTCTGCGTTGTTTGTGCCCGGCGCCAGCTACCTGTTTCTCTGGCCGCTATTCTTCAGCCTGCTCGGACTGGGCTACACGTTCATCGCGGGCGTGCGGCCGAATCAACAGTGGGGTCGTTTTGCGATACTGATGCTTAGCTCTCTGCCCGCGCTCCTCTTGTTCGCACCATTGCTGAGCCTTTTATATACCGCGCTGGATTTGGATTCGTATTTCGCGCTGGCGGTGTTGCTGGCGTTGTTGCTCGGCGCGTTCCTACCTCTGCTTGCTTACATGGCCGCTCCCGGAAAATGGCTGTTGCCGGTGTTTGCGGCAACGGCCGGTGTCGGGTTTTTAGTGGCTGGGAGTATTCCTTCAAACTTCGACCCGCAATATCCGCAACCGGCACACTTGTTTTACGGCTTGAACGCCGGCACAGGCAAAGCTGTGTGGGCCAGCGTTGACCGTGTACCCAACGAATGGACGGCGCAATTTCTGACGGCTCAACCGCAACGGGGACCGGTGATCGAATACGTGCCTTCAAACTATAGCGGGTTTCTGACCAATCCAGCTCCGGCAATCTCGCTGCCCGCGCCGCGTGTGGAGTTGCTCGACGAAGAGAACGGCACCGTGCGACGGATCAGACTGCGCCTCACCTCATCGCGTGAAGCCAGTGTCTTCTATCTATTCGTTGATTCGGCGTCCAAGGTTCGGCTCGCGACGATGAACGGCGCGGAAGCAAACTTGAGAAACGAGCGCACGCAAGCCGCCGGTCAATTGCAGCGGGTGTTGACCTACCTTGCTATTCCGAAAGAGGGTCTGGAGTTGACGCTGGAAACGGAGCCTTCGACGTTGGTGAAAATTACGGTGATGGATCAGTCTTACGGATTCCCTGAAATCCCCGGATCAACCTTCAAAAATATGCCGGACTCAATCATGCCTTTGCCGTTCACGTATGGCAACTCAACGCTGGTGTCCAGTTCGTTCACTTTCTGAAACAGTAAAACCGCGCACGAAGGTCTCCGTCTTTCTGAATATCGAAAGGATTGGTGAAAAGATGGTTGCTAACGAAGTGATGTATGCAAAAGCAAAGGAACGCGTGAGCCTCAAGGGGTTCGACTACGTGGAATTGTACGTCGGCAACGTCCTGCAAGCCGCGCACTTTTATCGCACCGCGTTCGGGTTCACCCCGGTTGCCTATTGCGGTTTGGAGACTGGCGTGCGCGATCGAGCCTCGGTCGTGATGGAGCAGAACGGAATTCGCCTGATCTTGACCTCAGCGCTTGATAATTCCAGCCCAATTGCCGATCACGTGAAACTGCACGGTGACGGCGTCAAAGATATCGCCCTCAAGGTGGACGACGCGACGGAAGCGTTCGAGTTCATGGTCAGCCGTGGCGCACGTCCTATCATGGAGCCGACGCTCTTCGTCAACGAAGAGACGGCGGTGACGAAAGCAACGGTCGGAACTTTCGGCGACACGATGCACTCCTTCATTCAATCCGAGGCCGGCGGCGGCTCGCTGATGCCGGGGTATCGCCAAATCGAAACGCCTCTGACGGGCATCTCGACCGGCTTGCAGACCATTGACCACGTTGCCATCTGCGTCGAGGAAGGGCAACTTGACCGGTGGACGGAATTTTACGAGCAGACGCTCGGCTTTCGTCAATCTCATAGCGAAGATGTCGGCAGTGAATACAGTGCCATGAACTCCAGGGTTGTGCAGAATGAGAGCGGCTCGATTAAATTTCCGATCATCGAGCCGGCGCGTGGCAAACGCAAGTCTCAGATCGACGAATACCTCGCTTTTCATCACGGGGCAGGCGTGCAGCACGTTGCGTTATCGTCCGAGAACATCATCCGTTCGGTGCACGAGTTGCGCAGTAACGGCAACGAGTTTCTGCGGCCTCCACAGGTTTACTACAACATGCTGGAAGATCGGATCGGCAAAATCGCGGAAGACATCTCGACGCTGCGCGAACTCAACATCCTCGCGGATTGTGATGAGTGGGGATACCTAATGCAGATTTTCACCAAGCCACTGCAAACCCAGCCGACACTCTTTATAGAGATCATTCAGCGGAAAGAAGCACGGGGCTTTGGCGGCGGCAATATCAAAGCGCTTTTCGAAGCGGTCGAATTGGAGCAGGCACGCCGAGGAAATCTCTGAGGCACGCGCCAAAATCAGCCTCACGGATCAGCGCGTATCAGAGTTAAGAGTCTCGTTTATTGTTGGAAGGAGCATGATGAGAAATCTATTACTCGAAATATTGTTCGTAATCTTCGTCTCGATCAGCGGCCTTAGCGCACAGGCGCAGGAGAGACCGGGCCCAGGGACGCAAGCGGGCGTGAATGTTTTACCGGGCCGTGTCATCGGCGAGGTTGCCAGTATTAACGGTGAAGCGCGGCAGCTAACTATCAAGACCGATCAGGGCGACCTCGTCAACGTCAAGTTCGAGGCAAGCGCATCCTTCAAGCGCGTGCCACCCACTGTCAAAACGCTCGAGCAGGCTGTCGCAATCTCGTTTGAACAAATAGGAGTGGGCGACCGCGTTTTTGCCAGCGGCGCTGGCAGCGACAATGGCAAATCCGTGACCGCCGGAGTATTGATCGTGATCTCGCAGACGGACCTGACGAAAAAGCACGAACGCGACCGCGAGGAATGGCGGCGGCGCGGGATTGTGGGCACCATTGCGACACTCGACGCGGGAAAGAATGAACTGACGATAGTCGCGCGTCTGCCGGAAGGAAAAAAGTCGCTGGTTGTGACGCCGACCGCAAACGTCAAAATCCGACGTTACGCGGAGGGTTCAGTCAAGTTCAACGAAGCACGGCCGAGTGTCTTAACCGAGTTCAAGGCGGGCGACCAGGTGCGCGCCCTGGGAAACCAAAATGCCGAAGGCACGACTTTCACCGCGGAGGAAATTGTCGGCGGCACGTTCCGCGTGGTTCCGGGAGTCATCACTGCGGTAAACCCGGCGAGCGGCGAAATCCTGGTTAAAGACCTGCAATCGCAACAGGCTCTCACCATCGCACTGAATGCGGATACTCTGCTTCGCCGCATGCCCGCTGAATTGCTGGCCCGGCTGAATCCGGGAGCAGCGAGTTCCGGAACTGCCGGTCAGTCACAACCGGCGAGCGCTAACATGGGGGGCAACCTCGATGTGCGGGAAGCCCTCGAGCGCCAGCCACCCCTCCCCGCCTCTGATCTTAAAGTAGGCGATATGGCGATTATCATCAGCATCAGCGGAGCAGACCCGGCGCGACTTACCGCCCTCACCTTCATCACCGGCGTTGATTCGTTACTCCAACCCTTACAGACGCTGGCGCAATCGCCGGCTCCGAATCGCCGTCCAGCGAGCCTCAATCTAGGATTACCCGAAGGACTATCGTCGCTCGGCATCGGGCTTCCTTAATAAATCTCGTCAAGACGCCGGTCTGCTGCCCAAACTCCGCCTGAGAGTTTGGACGACTTTTGGAGAAATCCCTTGACTTGCGGGTCAAGGCCATTCAGAGAGGTGAAATCATGCGAGTACATTCAAGAGCTTTCAGCACGACTACGGGATTACTGCTCTCACTGATGCTCACCGCCAGCCTGGTGTTCACGCAGGAAAGAGCGGGTTCATTGCGTGGCCAGGTGACAGACCAATTTGGCGCGCGCATCGTGGGCGCCTCGGTGGTTCTGGTTGGCGCGGACGGAAAGAAAAAAGAGGTGAGCACAAACGCCGAGGGCAGGTATGTCGTCAACGGCCTCGAGCCGGGCCGGTACAGCTTATCGGTAAATTCAAAAAACTTCGCCCTCTACGAGAATGCTGAAGTCGAGATTACAGGCCAGGAGCAGAAGACGCTCGATGTTGCTCTGACAGTCGCGCTGGCTAAAGTAGAAGAAATCACAGTGGTGAACGAAGCCGGGAGCACCGATCCGAGCAGTAATGCGAATTCGATAGTACTGCGCGGCAAAGACCTCGATGCGCTGCCCGACGACCCGGATGAGCTGGCCGCAGTGCTGGACGCGCTGACCGGCGCATCCGCCATCCCCGGCGGCAGCCAGATTTTCATTGATGGCTTTTCGGGAGGACGTGGCTTACCGCCGAGAGCAGGCATCAGCGAGATCGTCATCAACCAGAACCCGTATACGGCAGAATATGAGCGCTTGGGATTCAGCCGCATAGATATTCGCCTGAGTCCGACTACCGAAGCTTTCCGCGTTGAGTCGGAGTTCTTCTTGAATCATCAGACGCTCAACGCGCGCAATCCTTACGCAGACCGCCGTGCTCCCACCCAGTCGCGTTATTACTTCGGCGCGCTGAGCGGGCCGCTGATTAATAAGAGCGCGTCGTTCTACGCCGCAGTACAACGCCGTGATACGGATGACAATGCCATCGTCAACGCGATAATCCTTGACTCCGGTTTCAACATCGTGCCCTTTAGCGACTCCGTGCCGACAGCTAATCGCGTCCTTTACACCGACTTGCGTGTCAACTATGCGCTCAACAAAAACAATTCGATGGTTTTCAACTATCAGGTGATCCCGACGAGCACGACCAACATTTCCGTCGGCGATTTATCGCTGGCTTCGCGCGGCTACAACATCTCGAACACGGACCACGTCTTCCGTATTTCGAATACGATGATTGTTAACCCGACAGTGGTCAATCAGACTCGCTTCCAATATGTGCGCGGTCGTTTCGAGAAGGAGAGCAATACTTTCGACCCGACTATCAGCGTGCTGGGAGCTTTCACTGGGGGCGGCTCCGGTGTCAATCAGTCGGTGACGAAAACGAGCCGCTGGGAGGCACATAACTACACGACCATAGCGCTCGGCGGAAATACTTTGAGATTTGGCGGGCGTCTACGCCACGTCAATATTGACGATTCGTCGCCGACAAACTTCAACGGCGCTTACGTCTTCGCAGGCGGCCCCGGCCCTCGGCTCGACGCGAACAATCAAATGGTGCTCGGAGATAACAATCAGCCTATCATGGACGAACTCTCCAGCATTGAGCGTTACCGGCGAACGCTCTTGTTCCTCAACCAGGGGCTTTTTCCTGACGTCATCAGGACGTTGGGCGGCGGCGCGTCGCAATTTTCCATCGTCACCGGCGACGCCCTTGCCAGTGTCGGCCAGATCGACCTCGGAGTGTTCGCGCAATTCGACTGGCGGGTGCGCCCGTCGTTTACGCTCGGCCTGGGCCTGCGTTACGAGACACAAAATAACATCAGCAGTCCTCTGAACTTTGGGCCGCGACTCTCTTTCGCGTGGGCGCCAGCAGGGGATACCAAACGGAAGACGGTCATCCGGGGCGGCTTTGGCGTTTTCTATGTTCGTTTCGCCGAGAGTCTGACTCTGCAAGCCAACCGCTTCAACGGTCTCAACCAGCAGCAGTTCATCGTGACGAACCCGGTGATTCTCGATTTGTTTCCGAGGGTGCCGGAAATCGAAAACCCGCAAAGCTTGGCCCTCCTGCAAACCGTCAGGCGCGTGGCCGACGACCTACAGGCACCGTACAGCTACCAAACCTCGATTAGTGTCGAGCGGAAGTTGCCGCACAACTTCGCGCTCACGATGACTTATCTGAACGCGCGTTACCTCCATATGCTGCGATCACGCAACATCAATGCGCCCCTGCCCGGAACATTCGATCCCGAAGGCTCTGGCAGCGGCGTTCGCCCAGTGGCTAACAACGGCAATATCTTCCAATATGAATCTAGTGGGCGTCTCAATCAGAACCAGTACATCGTCACCGTTAATAGCCGGCTCAATCCAAGGCTGTCGATCTTCGCCAATTACATTCTCAACACCGTGAGCAGCGACACCGACGGTCCAGGCAATTTCCCCGCTAACAGTTACGATTTGAGCGGCGAGTATGGTCGCTCATCCTTCGATATTCGTCATCGGTCCAGCATCGGCGGAACCATCGACGGGCTCTGGGGACTAAGTCTTAACCCGTTCATCACCATGCGATCGGGGGTTCCGTTCAACATTACGACGGGACGCGATACCAACGGAGACACAATCTTCCTGGAGCGCCCGGCCCTCGCAAACGACCTGAACAAGACGGGAGTGGTCACTACAGACTTTGGCGCGTTCGATCCGAATCCCGATCCGGGACAGGCACTGATCCCTATCAATTACGGCATCGGCCCAGCGTTTTTTAACGCCAACTTGCGTGTAACCAAGACGTTCACCTTTGGTCAAACATTTCTTCCTGGAGCGCCGGGAAAGGTTGCGAAGAGGGATAGTCCCTACCGGCTGATATTCGTTATCACGGCACAGAACCTGTTCAATAACGTCAATCCGGGTGTGCCTGTTGGAAACCTCACTTCGCCTCTGTTCGGCCAGTCGACTTCCAACTCCACGGAAGCAGGCGCCAGTAGAGTTTCCAGTAACCGCCGCATCAACATAGCCATCAGGTTTAACTTCTAAGTCAAAGGCCCATCTGCTCACCGAATAAAGCAACCTCGCTCTATAACACTGCTGCCAAAGCAGTAGGAAGAGCAATGATTGATCCAACAACAGTTATAGGAAATTTAACGCCGGTTCAGCGCGAGTTATTGCTGCTGCGGATGAGCCGTGCCAACAAACTCAAGGATGCACAACCTCGCATCACACGCCGTAGCCAACCCGGAGTCCCGCTGCCGCTGTCCTTTGCTCAGCAGCGCCTCTGGTTCCTCGACCAACTCGACCCTGGCAGCCCGCTGT
>Ga0268386_10000908_pt1 | contig 19719 bp, 14 predicted proteins | sample RVTome_15_FD_200260 | JGI IMG/M metagenome (GOLD analysis project Ga0268386, IMG submission 200260) | Soil microbial communities from uranium-contaminated site in the Upper Colorado River Basin, Wyoming, United States - RVT150D86... ...
CCGACGTCGATGCCTCCGACGTCGTTCCCCTCCTCGAGGTAGGCCACGTACCCGGGATCGGGCTGGGCGGCCGCCACCGCGTCGCCGTTGATCCGGGCGGCGAGGGCCTGGAGGGTGGAGAGGTTCTCGACCTCGATCACCCCCAGGACGTCGGGGGTGCGGAGGTAGTCGCGGATGGCCAGGGAGGCCTTGGCGAGGCGCCGCTCGAAGGCGGCCGCGGTGAGCACCGGGTCGCCGATGCCCGGGTCGTTCACGGTGTCGAAGAACCGCTCGAGGTTGAACGCGGCCACCGTGACCTCGTCCGCCGAGGGGACCGAGGCCGGGGTCGGGGCCGGCCCGCCCACGACCCCGGGCGGCGTGGCCGGATCGGGCAGGACGGTGTAGGTGCGGAACGAGTAGTCGAGGGGGCCCACCAGGCCGGTCACCGCCGCCCCCGCGCCCACGTCGATCGGGGCCGCGCCCACCAGGCCGTCGCTGTCCACCCGGATGCGCTCGGGGTTCGTGTCGAAGCGCGGGACGCAGCAGGGGGCGCCGGGGGGGAGCGGGTCCGGGACCTGGACTCCCGGCTCGCGGAACGGCCGGGGGACGCCGGTCACCACCCCGTAGAAGACCCCGGTGGTGGTCCCGGTGGCGTTCGGCTCGCTCACGTTCCCGAGGGTGGGGCCGGTCACGGTGAGGGAGGCGACGCTCACCCGCATCCCCTCCAGGCGTTCGAGCTGGTCGAAGCCGCCCGCGGGATCGGGGAAGGTCGTGGTCAACGGGACCGCCGCCGGCAGGGGGTTGCCGCCGGAGAGGAAGACCACGGTCGGGGAGGTCAGCTCCGTCAGCGGGGCCTGGAAGGGGTCGGCGGCGGGGACGAACTCGCTCACCGTCCCCGTCACCTGCACGAGGTTGCCCACGGCGGCCGCGGGGGGGGGCGCGGACCCGGTGAAGACGAAGATCCCCTCGGAGGTGGCCGGGTCGGCGTCGGCCGACGCGTCGGGCTCCTGGACGAAGAAGCCGTTCGACTTGACCCCGGTGACGATCCCCCGGGTGGTCACCACCGCCCCGGCCAGGGGAGAGGCGGCTCCGCTGCCCTGGATCTCGTGGATCCCGACGAGGGACACGTCGTCGTTGGTGATGGTCCCGAGGCCCTCGCCGTCCACGGCCGCCGCCCCCACCACGTTCGTCACGTCCACGAAGAAGGTCTCGTCCGGCTCGACCGCGGTGTCGCCGTTCACGGTGACGTCGAAGGTGTAGGTGCTCGCCCCCTCGGCGATCAGCTGTCCCGTCAGGGAGCGCGCGACGTAGTCGCCGCCGGCCACCGTGGCGGTGCCGTCCCGGGTGGCGATGTCGAAGCTCACCCCCCCGGGGGGAGCCGGCGCGGACAGGCTCACGGTGAAGGTGGCGGTGACCGTGCCGGAGTCGCCTTCGACCGCCGCGGCGTCGCCGATCGAGAGGCCGAGCGCGCCTCCCACCCCGCTCGCGGTGAGCGAGAACTCGTCCACCCCGAGCCCGTCGTCCGCCCCGCTGGCGTTGAAGTCCATCCAGCGGATCCAGAAGACCGCGGTGGGAGGGATGGCGAGGCCGGCGAGGGTCGCGCCGCGGGCCGTCCGGTTGGGGGCGCTGTTGCCGTCCCGGGCGCCCGTGGGGGAGGTGGTCACGGGGGCGGTGAAGTCCAGGTCGTCCGCGTCGACCCAGGTGCCGGTGGTGAGCGAGGTCGCGTCGAGGCTGTACTGGAAGTCGAGGCGGTCCGTGCGGCCGGCCGTCCCCAGGCGCCACTGCTCGCCCGTGTAGGCGATCGCGAGGCTGGTGATCGTCCCCCCGGTGTCGTTGCGGAAGGAGGCCCCGAGAGTCGGGATCAGGGTGCCGCTCTGGAGGCCGCCGAGCGCCCGGTCCGGGTCGCCGGCCGGTCCGAAGCTGTACGTGTTGCCGGCGTTGCTCGACCCCGTCCCCGCGGCGTAGGTCGTGTCGGCGTTCGTGCCGGCCTCGCTGAACGCCCATCCCGCGGGCAGGGTGCCGGAGGTCCCCGTCGTCGCCAGGGTGTCGAAGTCCTGGGTCACCGGGCTCTCGAGGGCGGGGACGCTCACCTGCGCCCGGGCGAGGGTGGCCGAGGCCAGGAAGAGCAGCCCCAAGACGGGAGCGACGGCGGGAGGGCGTCGGTGCGTGGCCATTGTCTCACCTCACCCCTCGCGCACCGCTCGGCGGGCGCGGCGCCGCGGGCAGCCCCGGGGAGTCCTGCATCGTCCCAGCGAGAAGTGACGATCCTTCGACAGGCGGGGGCCGATTGTCAACCGCCGGGAGCCGGCGAGCCGGCGAGGGCGAGCTTCGGCCGCGCCGGGAACTTCAGTCGAGCTGGTGGGTGGTCCCCTCCCGGGCCGCGAACGCGCCGTCCCAGGCCGCGCGCGCTTCCGACTCGATGGCGGCCATGGCCGCGTCGTCGTGGTCGGGGTCGTGGTGGAAGATGGCGAGGCGGCGCGCGCCCGCCTCCCGGCACAGGCGCACCCCCTCCTGCCAGGTGGAGTGGCCCCAGCCCACGCGCCCGGGGAACTCCGCGTCGGTGTACGTGGAGTCGTAGACGACGAGGTCGGCGCCGGCGATGAGGCCGAGGATCCGCTCGTCGGGACGGCCGGGGACGTGCTCGGTGTCGGTCACGTAGCAGACCGAGCGGCCCCCGTGCTCGAGCCGGTAGCCGGTGGCCCCGTTCGGGTGGTTGAGGGGCGCGGTGCGGACGGAGACCCCGTCCCCGAGGGCGAAGGACTCCCCGGCCGCGAAGTCGTTGAACTCGAGGCGGGCCCGCATGATCTCGAGGGGGACCGGGAACATCGGCTCCGCCATCTGCCCGGCCAGGGTGTTGCGGATCCCTCCGCTGGTCGCCGCGAGGTGCCCGGCGAAGACCCGGAAGGTGCGGTCCTCGCGGAACGCGGGGGAGAAGAAGGGGAACCCGTTGATGTGGTCCCAGTGGGTGTGGCTGAACAGGAGGTCGGCCTTGCGCTCGTCCAGCTGGAGAATGCGCCGGCCCAGCTCGCGGATCCCCGTTCCCGCGTCGAGGATCACGAGGCGCCCGCCCGCCCGCACCTCCACGCAGCTCGTGTTGCCGCCGTAGGCCATGTGCTGGGGGGTGGGGCACGCGATCGTCCCCCGCACACCCCAGAACGTCACCTGGAGCCCCATCTTCCCCTTTGGCGAGAATGATACTTCAGGCGGAGCACGTCGGGGTTCGGCGGCCGGTCGGGTGCGGTCCCGCCCCCCCGCCCCCCGCCGCCGACGCTCCCCCCGCGGCGGCCCGGAGATCCCGTTACCTATCAATACGGAACAGGGCCCGCATATGGCCGTGTGCGTTCGGCTGTGATCGCGCTCATAGCCCGGATACGACAGGTACCAATAATGGTCGATGGCTGGTCGGCCCCCTCCGGGCCGGTTCCGCCGGGAGGGCTTGGGCCATGGTGTCCAGAGAGCCTCGATACGCCGTCGACATCCTGATCGACTGCTCGACCAAGGACCTCTTCCTCGCCAACCGCATGACCAACATCAGCCGGGGCGGGATGTTCATCCAGACGCGCCTCCCCCTGGACGCCGAGATCGACCTCCGGTTCAAGCTGCCGGGGTCCGAGCTCACCATCGATGCCCGGGGCCGGGTCGTCTGGAACTACGACATCCGGCGGGGATCGGTGCATCTCGTGGCGGGATCGGGGATCCGTTTCACGGAGATGGAGCCCGAGCACCGGGCCGCCCTCGAATCCTGCCTCCGCGCGCTCGCCGGACCCGTCCGGCTCGCGGCGAGCGGTCCGGCGCGGGCCACCGCCCCTCCGGCTCCGGCCAGCCCGGACTGTTCGTGAGGGGGAGCCCCGGAGCGGGTCCGACGCCCCGCCGCACCCGGTCGGCTGCGTTCGACGTGAACGGGTCGGGCTAGGCGGTCCCGCCCTCCGGGTCGAGAGGCCGCCCGGGGCGGCCGTCGCCCCGCGGCACCACCACCGACAGCACCCCTTCCAGACGGTCGAGGGCGGGCCGGGTGAGGACGCGGAACTCGCGCAGGCGGCGGGGCCTCGCCTTCTTCACCGCGCCCACCGAGAGGGCGTCGGCGAAGACGAGGTCCGAGGCGGGGACGAGGCGACGCCACTCCTTCGGGTTGCCCCCCAGCCGGGTCTCCACGAGCAGCTCGTCCCCCCGCAGGCTGCGGAGGAGGACCGACGCGAAGGGCAGGACGGTCGGAGAATGGGAGACCACGAGGACGGCGGAGCCCGCCCTCAGCTCGAGCACGGCCTCCCGGTCCTTCGGGGGGAACTCGAGGTGGATCACCTCCACCGCCGCTCCCGGGGCGTGGCGCGCGATGGCGGCCGCGTGGTAGGGGAGGGTGAGGGCGAGGGCGCCCGACAGGCGGGCGGGCTCCCGGGCGAGGTCGCTCAGGCTGCAGCCGGACACCGGGATCGGCAGCAGCGCGCGCACCTCGTGGGCCACCAGCTCCGCCATCTCCGGCGACGGGTCCACCACCACCACGTGCTCGGGGGGCGCGGCCCGAAGCCAGCGCTCCACCGCCGCCTTGATCTCCACGCCGGTGTAGCCCTTGCGGAAGGCGACGGAGAGGGCGAGCCGGATCATCTCGTCGAGGCCCCGGGCCTCGCTGAGGACGGCGGGCGCCCCCGGCCGCACGAACACCCCGGCGCCCCGCTTCAGCTCCACGTGTCCGGCCGCCTCGAGGTCGCGATAGGCGGCCGACACGGTGTTGGCGTGGAGCTCCAGGACCCGGGCGAGGGTCCGCACGCTGGGAAGGCGCTCTCCCGGGGCGAAGACCCCGCCGAGGATCTTCAGCTCGAGCTGGGCCACGAGCTGGTCCCGGACGGGGACGCCGCCCTTCCGGTTGAGGACGATGTCCACCGGTGCTCCTCTTGGATGGGGCCGATTATGGACCGGCGGCGGGGGTCTTGGCTACGGGTCGCCGGTGGCGTGTCCGGCCGCGCCCGGACGGGACGGCGGCGGGTGACGGGGGGAGAGCAGGTAGAGGAGGACGAGGCCGGCCGCCCCGGCCGCGAGGTGCCAGGGCCGGGCCGCGAACCAGTCGTCCCGGCTGTGGCCCACCGCCATCAGCGCGAACATCACGAGGAGCGTGAAGAGGCGCCGGTCCCGGAGGCGCAGCCACTGCACGAGCGCCACCACGGTGGCCGCGATGTAGAAGCCCTGGAGGCTCACCCCCCGGACCCCCCCGCGGCTCCGCGGGAGTGAATCCCGCTCCGCCGCGCCTCCGGGAGCCTTTGACCCGGCCTCATGCCCCTCGCCCTACCCGGGCCACCTCCACCAGAACGTCGTAGAACGTCGCCCCCTGGCCCATGTCCGTCAGCTCCTGGCTGGTGACGGCGTTGGCGTTGCGGCCGCCCGGGCACATCTTGGCCCACCAGATCGAGAGGCCGACCACGAGGCCCGGGCGGGCGGCGTCGGAGACCCGGGCCCGGGCGAGGAAGGAGCCGCGGTCGTTGAAGGCCCGCACCGTGTCGCCGTCGGCGATCCCCCGGCTCGCCGCGTCCCCGGGGTGGATGGTCAGGCTCGGCTCTCCCTCGCGGCGGACGAAGGCGGGCTGGGCCGAGAAGGTCGAGTTGAGGAAGTGGTGGGCGGGGGGCGAGATGAACGCGAGCGGGTAGCGCCGGGCCCGCTCGGGGTCGGTGGCCGCGCTCTCCCGGGGCGGGACGTAGCCCGCGAGGGGATCGAGGCCCATCGCCTCGAGGGAGGGGGCGAGGAGCTCGCACTTCCCCGAGGGCGTGGGGAAGCCTCCCTCGGCGAAGGGCGCGTAGGGGTCCGCCACCGAGAGGCGCACGCTGCCCTCGCGCTCGAGCCGCTCGAAGGTCACCCCGGAGAGGTTCGGGTGGTCCCAATGGAAGGCCTGGCGCGCGAGCTCCTCGTCGCTCTCCCCCAGGCAGGGGTGATCGAGCCCCATCCGGGCGGCGAGCCGGCGGAAGACCTCCGTGTTGGGGAGCGCCTCTCCGAGGGGGGCGATCGCCGGCCGGCTGAGGCTCACGTAGAGGTGCCCGTAGGCCTTGTGGACGTCGTAGTGCTCGAGGGTGGTGGTGGCGGGGAGGACGACGTCGGCGAAGTCCACGGTGTCGGTGGGGAAGAGCTCGTGGACCACCGTGAAGAGGTCCTCCCGGAGGAGGCCCCGCCGCACCGCCTCCTGGTCGGGAGCCACCGCGGCCGGGTTCGAGTTGTAGACGAACAGGGCGCCCACCGGAGGGGCGAGGGCGGGGTCGGTGAGCACGCGGCCGAGCTGGCTCATGTTGAGGGTGCGGGTCCCCGGGGGGAGGAGGTCGGGCCGCTCGAGGGCCTGGTCGTTCACCGGGAACGTCCCCGAGGTCGAGAGGAGCACCCCCCCGCCCGCGTCCCGCCAGGCCCCGGTCACCGCGGGCAGGCAGGCGATCGTCCGCACCGCCATCCCGCCGCCCGCGTGCCGGTTGAGCCCGTAGTTGACCCGCACGACCGCGGGTCGGGTCGTCGCCCACGCCCGGGCGAGCCATTCCACCTCGTCCACCCCGAGGCCGGTGGTCTCCGCGGTGCGGGCGGGAGTCCACTCCCGGACCCGCTCGCGGAGGGCCCCCCAGCCCACGGTGTGCCGCTCGAGGTAGTCCTGGTCCTGGAGGCCGTCGCGGAAGGCCACGTGCATCATCCCGAGGGCGAGGGCGGCGTCGGTCCCGGGCAGGAGGGCGAGGTGCCGGTCCGATTTCTCCGCGGTGCGCGAGCGGTAGGGGTCGACGGTGACGAGGATCGCTCCCCGCCGGCGGGCCTCCTCGACGAACGGCCACAGGTGCACGTTGGAGCTGACCAGGTTGGCCCCCCAGGCCACGACGAGGCGCGCGTGGACGACCGCCTCGGGGTCCGGGCCGAGGGACTTGCCGACGGTGGCCTTGAGCCCGGCCGTCCCCGCCGACGCGCAGATCGTCCGGGCGAGCTGGCTGGCCCCGAGGGCGTGGAAGAAGCGCCGGTCCATGCTCGCGTAGGAGAGGAGGCCCATGTTGCCGGCGTAGGAATAGGGGAGGATGGCCTGGGGACCGTGGGCGGCGATCACCGCGCGGAAGCGGCCGGCGACCTCGTCGAGGGCCTCGTCCCAGGAGATCCGCGCGAACCGCCCCTCGCCCTTGGCTCCCGTCCGGCGGAGCGGGTGGAGGATCCGGTCGGGGCTGTAGACCCGCTCCAGGTAGCGGTTGACCTTGGCGCAGAGGAAGCCCCGGGTGAACCGGTGGTCGGGGTCGCCGCCGAGGGCGACCGCGCGGTCCCCCTCCACGGCCACGGTCATCACGCAGGTGTCCGGGCAGTCGTGGGGACAGACCACCTTGTGGGTCCGCGCGCTCATCGCTCCCCGTGGATGGGGGTGGGCCGGCCGCGCTCGTCCACCGCAACCAGGACCACCTCCGCCTCGGTGACCTTGACCCGCTCGCCCTGCCCGCTCCCCCACCGATCGCACTCCACCGAGACCCGCACGGTGAGCGAGGTGCGGCCCACCCGCACCGTCTCCGTGAAGAAGTTCACCACGTCGCCGAGGAAGACGGGCTCGTGGAACTCCACCTCGCGGATCGCCTTGGTCACGTAGCGCCGGGACGCGACCTTGCGGGCCTCGACCGCCGAGGCGAGGTCGATGTGGGAGAGGATCACCCCGCCGAAGATCGTCCCGAGGGCGTTCGTGTCCTTGGGGAGGAGGAGCACCTTGATCGCGGGGACGCGCTCGCCCATCGGGGGAAGGATACGCCGGCGCCCCCCCCTCAGGCCAGGAGGAGCGGCGCCCCCGAGGGATCCACCGTGCCCGCCCGCAGGCTCTCGTACACCTCGGGCCCGGCTTCCCGGGCCCGGGCGAGGACGGTGGTCAGGTAGGTGGCGGAGGGGCGGCCTTGGTGGTTGCCCCGGCGGCGCCAGTAGAGCTGGGCGACCACGGGCTCTCCCCCCGCCGGCTCGACGTACACGGTCTCCCGGGGGAGATGGGTGGCTTCCTGGGCGTCGAGCCGGGCGAGGTCCTCCTCGGCGAGGCCGGAGACGAGGACGCCCACCGCGGAGGACCCGGGGGCGGACTCGAGGTTGAGGACGCCCCCCAGCCACTCGTCGCGGTAGACGTTCCAGACCCTGCGCCAGCCGGACAGCCGCGCGGGGACGAAGCGCAGGGAGTCCACTCGCTTCCCGTCGAGGGCGGCGCGCAGGCCGTCGGGGGTCATCAGGGTGCCGTAGGCGAACAGGTTCATGCCGAGCCCCCCCAGTCTACGGCAGCCGGCCACCCCCGGTCGCCCCGGCGCGAGCCCGGTCCTCCCCGCGGCCCGGGCCCGAGCGTTGGAGCGTTGGAAAGGCCACGGGTTTCTGCTACAGTCCTCGGTCATCCTGGCACGTTTCTGTCCGGGCCTCGGGGGTTGGAAGCCCCGCCCGGCCGGCGCAACAGGGCATGGAGGAGTAGGACCATTTCGAACAAGGTTTTCGTGGGCAACCTGAGCTTCGACGTCACCCGGGAGGAGCTCGTCCAGGCCTTCAGCGCCGCCGGCCGTGTCGTGGATGCGAAGGTGCCCACCGACCGGGAGACCGGGCGGCCGCGGGGCTTCGCGTTCGTCGAGTTCGAGAGCGACGACGCCGCCCAGAAGTCGATCGAGCTGATGAACGGCCGGGACCTGAAGGGCCGGCCGCTCCGGGTGAACGAGGCCGAGAACCGGCCCCCTCGCCCCCCCGGCGCCGCCCCCGGCTTCCGGCCCTCGGGAGCGGGAGGCGGGTTCCGGCCCCCCGGCGGGGGGGGCTTCCGACCCTCCCCGGGAGGCCCCGGGGGTCCCTATCGCGGGGGTCCGCCTCCCATGTTCCCCCCGCCCGGGATCGAGCCCGACCCGCGCGGCGAGGGCCGGGGCCGTCGCTTCAAGACCAAGACCCCCAAGAAGAACAACCAGCGGCGCCGCAAGGACGACGTCGCGGACGACGACGAGTTCTGATCTCCGGCCTGGTCGCACTCCTCGCCGTCCTCGCCGCCGTCCCCCCCGCGCGCTCCTTCAACGAGGAGCGGCTGCTCCTCGATCGACGTCTGGAGACCCTCCGCCGGCTGCTCCCCGACGGGGCGAACCCCGCGGCCGACGAGGCGTTCGTGCGGGAGCTGGCCGACGGGGCGAAGCTCGCCCGGGTGGCCCTGGCCGCCCGTCCTCCCGTCGAGTCGGGGGCGCGGGGCGAGGTGGTCTTCGACCTGGAGGCCTTCGGCCGCTTCGCCGAGGTCGATCGCTTCTTCCGCCAGGTGGCCCTCTCCCTCCGGCTCGTCGACGTGGAGAGCCTGTCCCTCTCGGCGACCAACGAGGACGTCACCCGGCTCACCGCCGTGCTCCGCCTCCCCTTCCGCCCCCTGAAGGCGCCCCTCCCCACCCCCCCCGAGATCCGGTACCGCCCGAGCGGCGTCCCCCGCCCCGCCGTCGAGGCGTTCTACCGCGACCAGGCCCTCGCCCTCGCCAAGTCCGAGGCGGTGGCCCAGCTCCGGCGCGCGCGCCGCAACCCGCGCCTCTTCCTCTCCGAGCTGGCCGCGATCGCCCGCGAGCGCCCGGTGGTGCTCGGCTTCGCGTCCGTGGCCGAGGAGTTCGTCGTGCGCGGCCTCGCGGTGGGAGAAGGGCCGCTCCGCGGCCTGGAGAGCCGCTTCGAGCGGGGCTTCTTCCGGGTGGCCGACTTCCTGGTGGCCCGTCACGGGGCCTGCCACCGCTTCGAGGTGCGCGGTCGCAGCCCGGTCGCCGGTCCCGACGCGGAGCTGCCCCTCCCGGCCGAGGACCCCTTCGAGCAGGACGAGGCGCCGTGCCGGGTGGACCGCGACCCCCCGCGCCCGGTGCTCGTGAAGGGGCCCTCCGCGAAGGCGGTCGGCCAGGGCCCCCTCACCCTGCGCCTGCGCGGCGTGGACTTCGCCGACGTCTTCCGGGCCCTCCACCTGCTCACCGGGCAGGGCTTCCTCGTGGACGACGGGGTCGCCGGGCGGGTGAGCCTCGACCTCCCCCGGGTCACCCTCGAGGACGGCCTGCTCGCGATCGAGAAGGCCGGGGTGGACGTGGGCGACGCCGGGCTCGTGAGGCGAGTCTCCCTGTCGAAGGTGACCACGGTCCCCGGGGCGGCCGGAGGGACGCCCACCGCGAGCTTCGCCCTGAAGCGCGTCGATGTCCGGGAGCTGCTCGCGGTGATGACCGACATCGAGCCCAGCCTGGCGACCCTGGGTCCCCCGAGCTTCCTCGGCCGGGTGAGCCTGTGGGCGCGGGACGTGCCGGTGATCGACCTTCGGGCGGTCCTGCTGGCCGCGGTCGGGCTCTCGGAGCGCATCGAGGAAGGCCGGCGCATCCTCACCCGGACGTCCGGGCCCGAGGAGCCACCGGCGCCGGTGGCGGGAACGGCGCCCGCGCGGCGGCTCGCGCTCTCCCCGCAGGACCTGACGGTCATGGAGTTCGGGCTCGCCGGGGTGGGGGCGGGAGGGGAGGGCTGGGTCGCCTTCGCGTACTCCCCGACCGGGACGCTCAACGCGTACCGAGCCGGCGACCGGCTGGCCGACGGCGTCGTCAAGTCGGTGGAGTCGACCGACGTGGTGCTCGAGACCGACGAAGGGCCGGTGCGCTACGCGCTCGCTCCGCTCCCCCGGTGACCCGTTCCCGACGCGGCCCCGGCCGGGAGCGGGAAGAGGAAAAAGACCCGGGAGCCTGGGCTCCCGGGTCGGGTTTGGGCGTGCTGCCCAGCGCACCAAGGGTGCGCTCTTCAAGAATTCGTTGTCGTCTTGGGCCTGATCGGCCCCTCAGTAGCCCGGCGGAGTCACCGTAGCTTCCATAGGCAGCTCTCCTACGAAGCTCTCAAGGTGCCGGCCTCCCACGCACGGGAACCGTTCTCGGGTGGAAGCCGCCACTCCCTCACGACCATCAAGCCGCCCTCGTCTCCTTCTCGGCCCCTCGGGGGCCGACGGGCGGGACGTCACACCTAAGATGAGCCGGCGTCTCGCGGGTGTCAAGGGGGAAAGTGGAGCGAAAGGCCCAGGGGCCTCGCGCGCCTACTTCACCTGCCAGGTGTCTCCGCTGCGCAGCAGGTCTCCGAGGCTGCCCTTCCCCTTCTTCGCCGCCACCGCCTGGACCTGATCGTTCATCTCGTCCTCGTAGCGGGGCGCGTCCACCGCGCGGAGGACGCCGATCGGCGTCGGGAAGCCGGGGGTGGCGTCCATGCGCGAGAGGAGGAACGCGTAGGCGGGGTTCGGGTCCCGCTCGTCGTGGACGACGAGCTGCTCCTCCCCGATCCCGTCCCCGAGCTTCACCACCTCGAGGGCGAGGCCGTTCCGGCGGATCCCCCGGTCGCGGCTCTTCCCGAAGACGAGCGGCTTGCCGTGCTCGAGGGCGATCGTGTGGTCGTCGCGAACGTCCTTCTCCGTGAGGTTCTCCCAGGCCCCGTCGTTGAAGATGTTGCAGTTCTGGAGGATCTCCACGAAGGCCGCGCCCGCGTGGGCGGCCGCCGCCCGGAGGACCCCCTTGAGGTGGGGCTGGAACACGTCCACCGACCGCGCCACGAAGGTGGCCTCGGCCCCGAGGGCGAGGGAGAGCGGGTTGAAGGGCCGGTCCACCGAGCCGTAGGGGGTGGACTTGGCCTTCTTCCCCAGCTCGGAGGTCGGCGAGTACTGCCCCTTGGTGAGGCCGTAGATGCGGTTGTTGAACAGCAGCACCTTGAGCCCCACGTTGCGGCGGAGCATGTGGATCGTGTGGTTGCCCCCGATCGAGAGCGCGTCGCCGTCGCCGGTGGCCACCCAGACCTCGAGGTCGGGCCGGGCGATCTTGAGGCCGGTGGCGACCGCGGGGGCCCGCCCGTGGATGGTGTGGAAGCCGTAGGTGTTCATGTAGTAGGGGAAGCGGCTCGAGCAGCCGATCCCCGACACCACCACGAACTTCTCCCGGGGGATGCCCAGCTCGGGGAACACCGACTGCACCGCGGACAGGATCGCGTAGTCCCCGCACCCGGGGCACCAGCGCACCTCCTGGTCGGTCTGGAAGTCCTTCTTCGTGTAAACGGGCAGGGTGGCGGTCATGGTCAGCTCAGGACCTCCTCGATCTTGGCCTCGATCTCGGCCTGCTTGAAGGGCTTGCCCTGGACCTTGTTGAAGCCCTGGGCGTCGACGAGGTACCGGGCCCGGAGCACCCACACGAGCTGCCCGAGGTTCATCTCCGGCACGACCACCCGGCGGTACCGCTTCAGGACCTCGCCGAGGTTCTTCGGCAGGGGGTGCAGGTGGCGCAGGTGGACGTGGCCGATGCGGCGGCCCTTCTCGCGCTGGGCGCGCAGGGCGGCGGTGATCGCCCCGTAGGTCGAGCCCCAGCCCACGAGGAGCAGGTCCCCCTCGGGATCGCCGGCGGGGACCACGTCGGGCACGTCCTGGACGACCAGCTCCACCTTGGCCGCCCGGAGCTGGACCATCCGCTCGTGGTTGAGGGGCTCGTAGTTCACGTTGCCCGTCCCGTCCTGCTTCTCGAGGCCGCCCACGCGGTGCTCGAGGCCGGGGGTGCCGGGGATCGCCCAGGGCCGGGCGAGGGTCCGGGGGTCCCGCGCGTAGGGCAGGAACCCCTCGGGGTCGGTCCGGAAGGTCACCGGGAACTCCGGCAGCTCGGCGAGGTCGGGGATGCGCCAGGGCTCCGCCCCGTTGGCGAGATAGCCGTCGGAGAGAACGATGACCGGCACCATGTACTTGATCGCGATGCGGCTCGCCTCGAGGGCGACCCAGAAGCAGTCCCCCGGGGTGGCGGCGGCGAGGACGGGGACGGGGGCCTCGGAGTTCCGGCCGAAGAGCGCCTGGAGGAGGTCGGCCTGCTCGGTCTTCGTGGGGAGGCCGGTGGAAGGGCCGCCCCGCTGGATGTTGCAGATGACGATGGGCAGCTCGACCGCGATCGCGAGGCCGATCGCCTCCATCTTGAGGGCCATCCCCGGCCCCGAGGTGGTGGTGATCGCGAGGGCGCCCCCGTAGGCGGCGCCGATCGTGGACGTCATGGCCGCGATCTCGTCCTCGGCCTGGAACGTCATCACCCCGAACTCCTTGTACATCGACAGCTCGTGGAGGATGTCCGAGGCGGGGGTGATCGGGTAGGAGCCCTGGAAGAGCCGCAGGCCGGCCTTCTGCGAGGCGGCCACGAACCCGAGGGCGAGCGCGCTGTTGCCGGAGAGGTTGCGGTAGACCCCGGGGGCGAGCCGCGCCGGGGGGACCTCGTAGCTCGTCTGGAAGGCCTCGGTGGCCTCGCAGTAGGCGTAGCCCGCCTTCATCGCGAGCTTGTTCGCCTCGACGAGGATCGGCTTCTTCGCGAACTTGTCCTCGAGCCACCGGTAGGTCGGGTCCATCGAGCGGTTGTAGAGCCAGTAGCACATGCCGAGGGCGAAGAAGTTCTTGCACCGGTCCATGCTCTTGGCGTCGAGGCCGAGGTCCTTGAGGGCGAGCCGGGTCAGCTTGGTCAGCTCCACCGGGAACAGCCGGTAGGCCTCGAGGGAGCGGTCCTCGAGGGGGCTCACCGTCATCTGCGCCTTCTTGAGGTCGATCTCCTTGAAGTTGTCGACGTTGACGATGAGGATCCCGCTCCGCTTGAGGTCGGCGACGTTGGTCCGCAGCGCGGCCGGGTTCATCGCGATGAGGACGTCCACCGTGTCCCCCGGGGTGTAGACGTCCATCGCCCCGAATTGGATCTGGAAGCCGCTCACCCCGGGGAGCGTCCCCGCGGGGGCGCGGATCTCCGCCGGGAAGTCCGGGAAGGTGGCCAGGTCGTTGCCGAAGAGCGCGGTGGTGTTCGTGAACTGGCCGCCCGTGATCTGCATGCCGTCGCCCGAGTCCCCCGCGAAGCGGATCACCGCGGACTCGAGGACTTCCTTCTTCTTGCTGCTCGTGGGGGCTGCTTCTAGCGTGGCCATGGAGCCTGTATTGACCTCATCTCGCGTGGCGGGAGCCCTCTCCGGCCCCCGGAGAAGCCGACAATTCACGAGTATATCACCCGGGTGGGACGGCCCTCCCGCGCGGCGCGGCGTTCGCCCCGGGGAAGCTACCGAGCGGACGGCAGGACGCGGGAGCCTGTGGCAGGATGCGGCAAATGGCCGAGCCGCCGCCGCCCCCGGGACCACCGCCGTTCCTCACCGCGCCCCGGCGGCGGGCCCTTTCCGCGCTGTGGCTCGGCTCGGCCGCCCTCGCCATGGCCGCCCTCGCCGGCGAGCTGTGGCTCCGCGTCGACCACGCCCGGGCCGTCCGGGCCTCGGAGCGCGTCCGGGCCACGAACGTCTTCTTCGCGAACAGCATGGAGCTGAACGCGGGGAACCGGAGCCTCTGGCGGAAGCCCTGGCGCAAGTACGAGCCGGGCGCCCGGGCCGAGGTGGTGGCGGGAGGCGAGCGGTTCGTGATCGAGATCAACCGCCTCGGCTACCGCACCCGGGAGTTCTCGCCGGAGAAGCCGGAGGGGACGGCCCGGGTGCTCTGCATCGGCGGGTCCACAACCGTCGCGGGCCGGACGAACGACGAGACCTACCCCGCCCTCCTCGAGGCCGGGCTGCGCCGGCGCTTCCCCGGCCGCTCCCTCGAGGTGCTGAACCTCGGGGTGAGCGGCGTCACCACCGAGCAGTGGCTGGAATGGCTGGACAAGCTCTTCTCCTACGAGCCCGACGTGATCGTCCAGTACCAGGCCATCAACGACATCTCCTGGCTGCACCTCCCCGCCCGCGCGGGCGAACGTCCCGGGGAGCGGCGCTTCCGGGAGAGCCTCCTCCTCGAGCGGCTGCTCGGCTTCGATCCGGCCGTCCTCGACCCGGGCATCCGCGGGACCCTCCGGCGGTTCGGGGAGATGAACGACCGCTGCCGGGCCCGCGGGGTCGCCTACCTCACCGCCACCTTCGCCGCCCCCGACGCCTCCCGGGCCTCCCCGGAGGTGCGGCGGCACCTCGACGCCAACACCGTGTTCTGGACCCGGCACTTCCCGATCCGGTCCTACCCGGCCTGGGCGGCGATCCTCGCTCGCCACAACGCGCAGCTCGTGGACTTCGCGGAAGGCCGGGGGGTCCCCCTCGTGCTCGTCCACGAGCAGCTCGCCGACCCCGGGCTCTTCATCGACGTCTGCCACTTCACGCCCGAGGGGATCGGCCGGCTGGCCGAGGCGTTCCTGCCCGCGGTGGCCGAGCGGCTGGACCACCTCCCGTGGGGGAAGGAGGGGCGGCCGCCCGGGGACCCCCACGCTACGGCTGGAGCGCCTCGTTGACGATGGCCTCCTGCTCGACCACGTGCAGCTTGTGGGAGCCGGGCGCGGGGGCGGCGCTCGCGTCGCGGCCGACGTAGCGGAGGGGCCGGGCCCCCGGGTCCCGGAGGTCCCCGTCGAGGAACCGCTCGCGCACGAAGCGCCAGGGCCCCATGTTCCGCGGCTCCTCCTGGGCCCACACCAGCTCGGCCCCCACCGCGTAGTGGGCGAGCACGCGGGCGAGCTCGGCCGCGGGGAACGGGTAGAGCTCCTCGAGGCGCACGAGGGCCACGTGGTCGGCCCCCTGCTCCTCCCGGCCCTTCAGGAGGTCGAAGTAGAGCTTGCCCGTCACGAGGACGACCCGGCGGACCCGGCCGGGAGCCGCGGCGGGATCGTCGATCACCGGCCGGAAGGCGCCCTCGGCCAGCTCGGCGAGGCCCGACACGCAGCGCGGGTGGCGGAGCAGGCTCTTGGGCGTGAACACCACGAGGGGCTTCTCGACGGGGTCGCGCCCCTGCCGGCGGAGGAGGTGGAAGTACGACGCGGGGGTGGAGGGGTAGGCGACCCGCATGTTGTCCTCGGCGCAGAGGATCAGGAACCGCTCGATGCGGGCGCTCGAGTGCTCGGGGCCCTGGCCCTCGTGGCCGTGGGGGAGGAGGAGCACGAGGCCGGTGGGCTGTCCCCACTTGGTCTCGGAGCCGGCGACGAACTGGTCGATGATCACCTGGCCCCCGTTCATGAAGTCGCCGAACTGGGCCTCCCACATCACGAGGGCGCGGTGCTCGGCCACCGAGTAGCCGAACTCGAAGCCCATCACCGCCGCCTCCGACAGCAGCGAGTCGTGCACCTCGAAGCGCACCCCGGAGGGGGCCGCCGCGTTGAGGGAGACGTGCTCGCGGCCGGTGCGCGCGTCGTAGAGCACCGCGTGGCGCTGGCTGAAGGTCCCCCGGCCCACGTCCTGGCCGGACAGGCGCACCGGCACCCCTTCGAGGAGGAGGGTCCCGAAGGCGAGCGACTCCGCGGTCGCCCAGTCGATCTCCCCCTTCCCCTCCAGCAGCTCCAGCCGCCGGCGCACGAAGGGGACGAGCTTGGGGTGGAGATCGAACCCCTCGGGGACGGAGCCGAGGACCCGCAGCACCGTCTTGAGCCTCCCCCACATCGCGGAGGCGTCCACCGCGGCCGGGGCCACCGGGGCCCGCTTGTCGATCGTCGCGAGGGGCCCCGCCTCCCCTTCCCGCTGCATCTCGGCCTTCTTGTCCGACCAGAGCTGCTCGAGGTCGGCCCGGCCCACCACTCCCTGGCGCACGAGCTGCTCGCCGTAGAGCTGGGCCACCGAGGTGTGGCTCTTGATCCTCGAGTACATGAGGGGCTGGGTATAGCTCGGCTCGTCCCCCTCGTTGTGCCCCCACCGCCGGTAGCAGACGAGGTCGACCACCACGTCCTTCTTGAAGCGCTGCCGGTACTCGAGGGCGAGCCCGGCCACGTAGGACACCGCCTCGGGGTCGTCGCCGTTCACGTGGAAGGCGGGGGCGTGGACCATCTTGGCCACGTCGGTGCAATAGGTGGAGGAGCGCGCGTCGTGGGGGAGGGTGGTGAAGCCGATCTGGTTGTTCACCACCACGTGGATCGTCCCCCCGGTGTGGAAGCCCTCGAGGCCGGCCAGGTTGAGGGTCTCCGCCACCACCCCCTGGCCGGCGAAGGCGGCGTCCCCGTGGAGGAGGATCGGGATCACCCGGGAGCGCTCGTCGTCCCCCCGGGCGTCCTGCTTGGCCCGGGCCATCCCCTCGACCACCGGGTCCACGAACTCGAGGTGGCTCGGGTTGGGGGCGAGGGTGACCGAGAGGGTCTCCCCGGTGTCGGCCTGGTGGGTGCCGGTGGCCCCCAGGTGGTACTTCACGTCCCCCGAGCCCTGGACCCCTTCGGGGTCCACGTTGCCCTCGAACTCCGAGAAGATCTGGGCGAGGGGCTTGCCCACGGTGTTCGCGAGGACGTTGAGGCGGCCGCGGTGGGGCATTCCCATCACGACCTCGCCCACCCCCTGCTGGGCCGCGTCGTTCAGGACCCGGTCGAGGAGGGGGATGAGCGCTTCCCCGCCCTCCAGGGAGAAGCGCTTGTGGCCGACGTACTTGGCGTGGAGGAAGCGCTCGAAGCTCTCGGCCTCCACGAGCTTCTCGAGGACCCGCCGCTTGCTCGCCGCGTCGAGGGCCGGGTAGTTGCGGGCCGACTCCATCCGCTCCTGGAGCCAGTCCTTCCGCTCGGGGTCGGCGATGTACATGTACTCGACGCCGATCGTCCCGCAGTAGGTCTCCCGCAGGACCTCCAGGATCTCGCGGAGGGTGGCCTTGTCCCGGCCCGACAGGCCGTTGGTGATGAACTCGCGGTCGAGGTCCCACAGGGTGAGGCCGTAGGTCGCGGGGTCGAGGTCCCGGTGGGGGGTCCGCCGGGAGTCGAGGGGGTCGAGGTCGCTGACCAGGTGGCCCCGCACGCGGTAGGCGTGGATGAGCTGGAGCACCCGGGCCTGCTTCTCCACCTCCTCCTTGCTCCCCGAGGGGCCGAAGAGGCCGGGGTGCTCGTCCATCTCCCAGCGGATCGGGCGGTGGGGCAGGCCGAGGTCCTCGAAGATGCGCTCGTAGAAGCCGTCCTCCCCCCGGAGGAGGTCCTCCAGGCGGGCGAGGAAGAGGCCGGACTCCGCTCCCTGGATGATCCGGTGGTCGTAGGTGGAGGTCACCGTCATCACCTTGCTGATCCCGAGGAGGCTCAGGGTGCGGGGGGCCATCGACCGGTACTCGGCCGGGTAGTCGAGGGCCCCGGTGGCGACGATCAGCCCCTGTCCGGGCATCAGGCGGGGGGCCGAGGAGCTGGTCCCCACCGTGCCGGGGTTCGTGAGGGAGACCGTGGTCCCCATGAAGTCGTCGGGAGAGACCCCTCCCTTCCGCGCGCGGGCCACCAGCTCGTCGAAGGCGGCGAGGAAGCCCGCGAAGTCGAGCTTGCCCGCGTCCTTCAGGTTCGGCACGAGGAGGGTGCGGGTCCCGTCCTTCTTCTGCACGTCCACCGCGATCCCCAGGCGCACCGCGTCGCGCTGGATGCGGTGGGGCTGGCCCTCCAGCTCGGCGTAGGCGTCGTTGAGCCGGGGGAAGGCGTCGAGGGCCCGCAGGATCGCCCAGGCCACGAGGTGGGTGAAGCTGACCTTGCTCTTCCCCAGGGACTCCCGGTGCTTGTTGAGGATCCGCCGGTTCTCCTCGAGCGGGCGCACGGGCAGCGTGCGGACCGAGGTGGCGGTGGGGACGGCGAGGCTCGCCTCCATGTTCTCGACGATCCGGGCGGCGCCTCCCCGGATCGGCTGCGCGATGTCGCCGGGCAGGATCGCGGGAAGCGCCACCGCCTTCGAGCGGGCGGCGAGGGGGACGGGGGCCGGGCGCGCGAGGACGGCTTGCCGCGCCGGCGGCTCGCCGCCGGCCGGCTCGGGCGACCCGGCTCGGGCTTTCCCGGGGACCGCTTCCGGCTCGGGCTCCGGGGCGACCCCGAGCACCCGGTCGAAGTAGTCGCGCCAGCTCGCCTCGACCGAGCGCCGGTCCTGCCGGTACTGGGCGAGGACGTCCAGGGCGAAGACGTAGTTGCCCCCGAACTCGTTGACCAACGTCTCGAGGAGGGGATCGGCGACTTGGGTGCTCATGATACGAGTGAGTCTATGCCCGCCCCGCCGGGGGCTTCAACTGCGCGGGCGCCGGACCCCCCTAATCCTCCACAGCGGAACGAGTTGCCCAGAACGATCTTGACGAGCGGAACATCTGTCGCTAAGTTAACGTTGTTACTCACGGGATCGGCGGTCACGGCCGGCCGGGTCCATGAATCGAGGAGGCTTGGGGGCCGATGGGCATCACGCAGCGGCGTGAGAGGGAGCGGGAAGAGGTCCGGCAGAAGATCCTCGACGCGGCCCGGGACCTGTTCGCGTCCGAGGGGTACGAACGGGTCACCATGCGGCGCATCGCGGAGGCCATCGAGTACTCCCCGACCACGATCTACAACCACTTCGAGGACAAGGACGACCTCGTGAACGCGCTGTGCGAGGAGGACTTCGGCCGGCTCCTCGCGGTCTTCCGCGGCCATCTCCCCCCCGACGACCCGGTGGAGTGGATCCGGCAGCTCGGGACGAGCTACGCGCGCTTCGGCCTCGACAACCCCAACCACTACCGGTTCATGTTCATGACCCGGGCCAAGTTCGAGAAGGTGCCCGAGGCGAGCCCGTCGGGCCGCGAGTCCTTCGGCGTGCTGAAGGCGGCGGTGGAGAAGGCGGTGGCCGAGGGCCGCTTCCGGGCCGGCGATCCCCACCGGATGGCCCAGGTGCTCTGGGCCAACGTCCACGGCGCGGTCGCCCTCCTCATCACCCTCCAGGCCGAGCACTGGCCCCAGGGCGGGGCCCCCGGCCCCGGGCTGATCGACGAGGTGATCGACAACGGCATCCGCGGCCTCCAGGCCGAGCCGCGGAAGGAGTAGGCATGGTCTCCCTGGCCCGGAAGAACCTCTTCCACGACCGCCTGCGGTTCGTGATCACGGTGGCCGGGGT
>Ga0268386_10000909_pt1 | contig 19716 bp, 17 predicted proteins | sample RVTome_15_FD_200260 | JGI IMG/M metagenome (GOLD analysis project Ga0268386, IMG submission 200260) | Soil microbial communities from uranium-contaminated site in the Upper Colorado River Basin, Wyoming, United States - RVT150D86... ...
TCGTTAAGCCGTGTGTGGGAAATCCACGAGCACGGTTTGAAAGGGGGGGTCAGGAACCCGGGCTCGCAAGAGCACCGCGCCTGACCCCTACCAATGCGGACGACGATCGAGCTCGACGAAGGGCACCGAGCCCTCCTCGTGAAGCTGGCCGCCGAGCGCGGCGAAAGGGGGTTCTCCCGCCTGATCGGCGAGGCCATCGACGCCTACCTCGCGAGCCTGGGCCATGACCATCGACTGGGAGCGCAAAAGCTCCGGGGCGCCCTCTCGGAGGCCGATGCCTCCGAGTTGGAGGAGCGCGCCAAGGCGCTGCGCGAGCACTGGCGATGATCGTCGCGGACACCGACGTCTTGATCGACTTCCTCGCCGACCGGGCACCCGCCGCCGAGAGGGTGGCCGTCGAGCTGGAGACGCGCTCGTTCGGCACAACCGTCGTGACCCGCTTCGAGCTGCTCGCCGGAGCCCGCGACCGCACCGCCGAGGGGCTGGTTCGGAGGCTGTTGGACTCGCTGCCCGTCATCCGCCTCGACCGCGAGTCCGCCGACCGGGCCGCCGAGGTGAGGCTGCTGATGGAGCGCCGCGGGGAAGGCATGGGCATGGCGGACAGCCTGATCGCGGGCATGGTGCTCACGCACGACGCCCTGCTCCTGACTCGGAACCGCCGCCAATTCGAGCGCGTGGACGGTCTCAGGCTGGCATCGCTGTGACCGGGCCATGTTCGCTGGGATCCTGTGAATGAGGCAACGACTGTCGGTCCCTGCGCCCTTCCCGGCCCGCCGCCGGTCCCTGCGTCCCGGCGCCGCGGCCCCCTTCGCCGCAGCGGTCCTCGCGGCCGCCTGCGGGGGGGGCGGCCAGGCGGGGCCGGGCGGGGGCCCTCCGCCCACGCCGGTCCAGGTGGTCACGCTGGCGGAGCGGCCGGTCGAGCAGGCGACCGAGTTCGTGGCGACGGTGAGGTCGCGGCGGTCGACGTCCGTTCAGCCGCAAGTGGAGGGGTTCGTCACGCGGATCATGGTCCGGTCGGGGGACCGGGTTCGGCCCGGACAGGCGCTCATGCAGATCGACCCCAGCATGCAGCAGGCCGCGGTGAACAACCTGGAGTCGATCCGCGCCGCTCGTGAGGCCGACCTGCAGTTCGCCCGCCAGGAGGCCGCCCGCTCGAGGACGCTGCTCGAAGCGGGCGCGGCCAGCCGGTCGGAGGCGGAGCAGGCCGAGACCTCCCTCTCGACGGCCCAGGCCCAGCTCGAGGCGGTCGAGGCGCAGCTCCGGCAGCAGCAGGTGGCGCTCGCCTACCACCGCGTGAGCGCTCCGACGGCGGGAGTGCTGGGGGACGTCCCGGTGCGCGTGGGCGACAGCGTCACTCGATCCACCGTCCTCACCACGATCGACCAGAACGCCGGGCTCGAGCTCTACGTCAACGTCCCGGTGCAGGAGGCGCCCCGGTTGAAGGCGGGCCTGCCCGTCCACCTCCTCGACGTCAAGGGCGAGGTCGTCTCCACGGCGAGCCTGTCGTTCGTCTCGCCGTCGGTCGATCCGGCGACCCAGTCGGTCCTGGCCAAGGCGAGCCTCGAGCAGTCGGGCGGCTTCCGGACCGAGCAGGTCGTGCGCTCGCGGATCGTCTGGACGGAGGAGCCTGCCCTGACCGTCCCCATCGTGGCCGTGAACCGCGTCGGCGGCCAGTTCTTCGCGTACGTGGCCGAGAGCGGCGAGGACGGGCGGATCCTGGCCCGCCAGCGGGTGGTGGAGACCGGGCCGGTGGTGGGGAACGAGTACGTGGTGAGGTCGGGGCTCGAGGTGGGCGAGAAGCTGATCGTCTCCGGCGTGCAGAAGATCGGCGACGGGTCCGCGGTCACCATAGCCGAGGCCCCCGCCACGCCGGTCCACGGGTCGCCGGCGCCGGCCGCCGGGAAGGGCGAATAAGCCTTGTTCTCCGACGTCTTCATCCGCCGCCCCATCCTCGCCACGGTCTGCTCGCTCCTGATCATCCTGGCCGGGGCGATCTGCATCCCCCTGCTCCCGATCGCGCGTTACCCTCAACTGGCCCCGCCATCGGTCACCATCAACGCGTTCTACACGGGCGCCAACGCCCAGGCGGTCGAGAGCGCGGTCACCACCCCCATCGAGCAGGTCGTGAACGGGGTCGAGGGCATGACGTACATCCAGTCCTCGAGCACCAACAGCGGCGTCTGCACGATCAACGTCTTCTTCGAGATCGGCCGCGACCCCGACCTGGCCGCCGTCGACGTCCAGAACCGGGTCAACCAGGTCCTGGGGCGCCTGCCCGCCGACGTGCGGACCACCGGGGTGACGGTCACCAAGAACACCGCCGGCTTCATGGGCGGGCTCGGGTTCTTCTCGCGCGACAACCGGTACAGCGCCCAGTTCATCAGCAACTACCTCGACCTCTACGTCCGGGACGCGCTGAAGCGGGTTCCCGGCGTCGGCAACGTGATCATCTTCGGCGAGCGGAAGTACGCCATGCGGCTGTGGCTCGACCCCGCCCGGCTCGCCGCCCGCGGCGCCACCGCCGGCGACGTGGTGAGGGCGCTGCGCGAGCAGAACCTGCAGGTGGCGGCCGGCGCCCTGGGGGACGCCCCCGCCGCCCCCGACCAGGCGTACACCCTGAGCGTCCGCGCCCTGGGCCGGCTCACCGAGCCGAGCCAGTTCGAGGAGGTCGTCGTCAAGGCCGGTCCCGGGTCCGCGCTGGTCAGGGTCCGCGACGTCGGGCGGGTGGAGCTCGGGGCCGAGACGTACACGGCCAACCTGCGCTTCGTCGGGCTCGAGGCTTCCGGGATGGGCATCCAGCTCCTGCCCAACGCGAACGCGCTCGCCGTCTACCAGGGCGTCATGGAGGAGATGGCCCGGCTGGAGAGGAGCTTCCCGCCCGGCCTCGAGTGGCGGCTCGCCTTCGACAACGTGGGCGTCGTGCGCGAGTCGATCAAGGAGGTGCTGCTCACCCTGGCCGAGGCCATCCTCCTGGTCATCCTGGTGATGTTCCTGTTCCTGCAGAACTGGCGCAGCACGCTGATCCCGGCCATCACGATCCCGGTGTCCCTGATCGGCACCTTCGCCTTCGTCAAGCTGTTCGGGTTCTCGATCAACACCCTGACCCTGTTCGGGATCGTTCTCGCCACCGGGATCGTCGTGGACGACGCGATCGTGGTGATCGAGAACATCGAGCGCCACATGACGGAGCTGAAGAAGAGCTCGTACCGCGCGGCCATCGACGCCATGCGCGAGGTCTTGAGCGCGGTCGTGGTGATCGGCGTCGTCCTCGTGGCCGTGTTCGTGCCCGTGGCGTTCTTCCCCGGGACCACCGGACGGCTCTACCAGCAGTTCTCGCTGACCATCGCCTTCGCGGTGATCCTCTCGGTCTTCAACGCCGTGACCTTCACTCCCGCGCTCTCGGCCTTGCTGCTGGCCCGCGAGAGCCACACTCACGGCCGGTTCTTCACCGCGGTGAACCGCGTGATCGAGGGGGGAACCGCTGGATACGTGCGGCTGCTGAAGCGCTCGCTCACGCGGCGTCCGCTCATGCTTGGCCTGTTCGGCGTGGGGCTGCTCGCGACCTGGTGGCTCTTCCGGGCCGTGCCCACCGCGTTCGTGCCCGACGAGGACGAGGGCTACTTCATCACCGTGCTCCAGGCCCCTGCCGGCGCCTCGCTCGAGTACACGACCGACATCGCCAAGCAGGCGGAGGCCATCCTGTTCGCCGACCCGGACGTGCAGGCCGCCTTCTCGGTCGCGGGGTTCAGCTTCAGCGGCGCCGCGCCCAACAACGGCCTGATCTTCACGCGGCTCAAGGACTACGGCGCGCGGCGCGGCAAGGCCCATTCGCTGCAGGCGGTGCTGAACCGGGTCCGGGGGCCGATGATGGGGATCCCCGGGGCCCTGGTCATCCCCTTCGCCCCGCCGGGGATCCAGGGCCTCTCCGTCTTCGGCGGCTTCCAGTACGAGCTGCTCGACCAGACCGGGGGGGACATCTCCGGCCTGGCCGAGACCCTGGGCTCCTTCCTCGGCCGCGCGAACCAGAGCGGCCGGGTGGTGGGCCTGTTCTCCAGCTTCCGCGCCAACGATCCCCAACTGGTCGTCGAGATCGATCGCGACAAGGCGCGCAGCCTCGACCTGCCGCTGCTGGAGGTCACGGACGCGCTCCAGGTGTTCCTGGGCTCGGCGTACGTCAACGACTTCGACTTCAACAACCGCGCCTACCGAGTGTACGTCCAGGCGGACCAACAGTACCGCTCGGACCCCGGCGACCTGCGCCAGCTCTACGCCCGGGCCGCGAACGGCGCGATGATACCGCTCGACAACGTGGTGCGGACGCGGGAGACCACCGCTCCCCAGGTCATCAGCCACTTCAACCTGTTCCGCTCGGCGGAGATCAACGGCGTTGCCGCGCCGGGCCTCAGCTCGGGCGAGGCGCTCCGGGCCATGGAGGAGCTGTCGCGGGAGGCCCTCCCGCCGGGCTTCGCCTTCGCCTGGGCCGGGCAGTCCCTGGAGGAGGTCCGCTCGGGCGCGCAGATCGTCTACATCTTCGCGCTCAGCCTCGTGGTCGTGTACCTCGTGCTGGCCGCGCAGTACGAGAGCTGGGTGCTGCCCTTCATCATCCTGCTGGGCGTGCCGCTCGCGGTCGTCGGCGCTCTCGGCGCGCAGATGCTGCGGGGCCTCGCCAACGACGTGTTCTGCCAGGTGGGGCTCGTCATGCTCATCGGACTCGCGGCCAAGAACTCGATCCTGATCGTCGAGTTCGCGGAGCAGTTGCGGGAGCGCGGGCTGACGATCACGGAGGCGGCGGTCGAGGCCGGCCGCATCCGCCTGCGGCCCATCTTGATGACCTCGTTCGCCTTCATCCTCGGCGTGATGCCCCTGGCCGTCGCGACGGGCGCGGGGGCCGGAGCGCGCAACTCGGTGGGGACGTCCGTGGCCGGGGGCATGCTGGCCTCGACGCTGCTCTCGATATTCTTCATCCCGGTGCTCTACGTGGTGATCCGCTCGCTGGCGCCGGGCAGGGTGCGGCGGGCCGCCGAAGACGAGGATGCGCCGGCCGCTCCCGGAGGAGAGGCCCATGCTTGAGCGGCTCCTTCCCGTGCTGGCGCTCGCGGCCACCGCGGGCGTCCAGGCCGCAGCCGTGACCGCACCGGCCGACGGCCCGACACCGCTCTCGCAGGGATCGGAGCCTCGCGCGGCGCTCGAGCAGGTGACGTTCGCGGAAGCCGTCGACCGCGCCGTGGGCCGGCACCCCACGGTGGCCCAGGCGGCGCAGGCGATCCTGAGGGCCGAGGCGCTTCTCGACCAGGCGAAGTCGGTGTTCCGGCCGACGATCTACGGGGGCGTCGGCACGACGGTCCTCGACGCCGCCCGCGGCTTCGACGGCAACGTCACCCAGCCACGGACCCAGTCCGCCTTGAACGCGACGCTCTCCTACCCGGTCCTCGCCGCCGCCCGTTGGGCGGCCAAGAACCAGGCGGCCGACCACGTGGGGATCGCGCGCGTCTCCGCCGAGGAGACGCGCCGGCTGGTCGCGTTCGCCGCCGCGCAGTCGTACCTGGCGGTCCTCGCCGCCCGGCACCAGCGCGAGATCGCGGTGCGGAACCGTGCGACCGCGAAGGCGCTCGCCGAGTACGCGACCGCGCGTCTCCAGGCCGGCAAGGGAAGCCGGCTCAACGAGGTGCGTTCCTTCCGCGAGCTGGCGACCACCGAGGGGGCGGCCGAGGCGGCGGAGCTGGCGGTCGACCAGGCCCAGGAGGCCCTTGGCGTCGCCATCTTCGCCGACGGGCCGGTCGATGCCCGCGGCGAGCCTGAGGTACGGCCCGCGCCGCCCCCATCGCACGACGAGGCCTTGCTGGCCCAGCGTCCCGACGTTCGTCTCTTCGCCGCGCAGGAGCGAGCCGCCGACCGGGTGGTGCGCGATTCCTGGACCTCCTGGCTGCCGACCGCGACGGCGTCCTTCACTCCCCAGTACGTGACGCCGGCCGGGCTCTTCGAGCCGGCCCGGACCTGGCGCGCGCTGTTCCAGCTCCAGATCCCCATCTACGACGGCACCCTGGGCGCGGCGAAACGGGTCCGGATCGCCGACCGCGAGGCTGCCCGCGCCCGCCTCGACCTGGTCCGGCTCCAAGCGCGGGCGGAGCAGCGGCTCGCCCGCGAAGCCGTGGCGCGTAGCGAGCGGATCGCGGCGTCCATCCGCGGGGCGGCCGAGAGCGCGGTCGAGGCGCTGCGCATCACCGAAATCGCCTACCGGGCCGGCGCGACCAGCAACGTCGAGGTGGTCCAGGCCCAGCAGACCGCCCGGAACGCCGAGATCGAGTCCGTCCTGGCGGACGACCGGCTGCGCCAGGCGCGCCTGGACCTCCTCGTCGCCCTCGGCCAGTTCCCCTGAGCGGGCCGGCGCGTCTCAGAACCTAGCGTCTCAGAGCCTTCGCCTGGTCGGCTACCGCGCGCGCCGCCGCCGCGACGGCGGCGGGATCGCCGAGGTAGTAGTGCCGGCGGGGAGTGAGCTCCTCGTCGAGCTGGTAGACCAGCGGGACCCCGGTGGGAATGTTCAGCTCGGCGATCTCGCTCTCGCCCACGTCGTCGAGGCATTTCACCAGCGCCCGGAGCGAGTTCCCGTGGGCCGAGATGAGCACTCGCTGGCCGCACCTGATGGCGGGAGCGATCCTCTCGTGCCAGCAGGGCAGAAGGCGGGCCACCACATCCTTCAGGGACTCGGCAACCGGCAGCTCTTGCGGTCGTATGCCGGCGTATCGGGGATCGCGTCCGGGATGCCGCTCGTCGTCGTCGGCCAGGGCCGGCGGCCGGACGTCGTAGCTGCGACGCCAGACGTTGACCTGCTCCTCGCCGTGCCGCACCGCAGTGTCCTTCTTGTTCAGCCCCTGGAGCGCGCCGTAGTGGCGCTCGTTGAGCCGCCAGTCGTTGTGAATGGGGAGCCACATCCGGTCCATCTCCTCCAACACGAGCCAGGTCGTCTTGATGGCGCGCTTCAGGAGCGACTGCACGACCACGTCGAAGGTGTAGCCCTCGGCCGCGAGCATGCGGCCGGCGGCGAGCGCCTGCTGGACGCCGCGCTCGGAGAGGTCGACATCCGTCCAGCCCGTGAAGCGGCCTTCCTTGTTCCAGGTGCTCTCGCCATGGCGGAGGAGAACGACGGTGTGAATGCTCATCGGTCATCCCGAGTGCTGGGCTCCTGATCGAGGAGGGAGGCCATCGTCATGGCGAGCCGTGCCGGGACGTCAGCGCATTCGCGAGCGTCCCCAGGTAGTCGTGGATGGCGGCGGCGGCGTGCCGGCCGTCGCGCATGGCCAGGATCACCGTCGCTCCGCCGCGCGCGAGGTCGCCGCCGGCGAACACACCGGGGCGGTTCGTCCCCTGCGATCCGTCGACCGCGACGACCCCCCCGGGTCCCACCTCCAGGCCCGGGGTGGTGGCCTGGATGATGGGGTTGGGGCGCTGGCCCACGGCCTCGATCACGACGTCCACCGGGATGATCCGCTCCGTGCCGGGAACCGGTACCGGCCGGCGGCGCCCCGACTCGTCCGGGCCCCCGAGCGCCATGGACCGGCATTCGATGCCGGTGACGACGCCGTGGCCGTCCCCGAGGATGCGCAGCGGCTGGGTCAGCAGCAGCAGCTCGATCCCCTCTTGCTCGGCGTGTTCGACCTCCTCGACGCGGGCGGGCATCTCGCGCCGTGAGCGCCGGTAGACCAGGTAGGCGCGGCCGGCTCCCAGTCGGCGGGCGGTCCGCACCGCGTCCATCGCGGTGTTGCCGCCCCCGACGACCGCGACCGAGGCGCCCATCCTGACCGGCGTGTCGCACACCGGGAACCGGTTCGCGCCCATCAGGTTGACGCGGGTCAGGAACTCGTTGGCGGAGTAGACGCCGCTCAGGCTCTCCCCGGGGATGCCGAGGAACGTCGGGGCGCCCGCTCCGGTCGCCAGGAACACCGCGTCGAAGCCCCACTCCCCGAACAGCTCGTCGACGGTGGCGGTGCGGCCGACCAGGAAGTTGGTGCGGATCTCGACTCCGAGGGCCTGGATGCGCCGCGCCTCGGCGTCGAGGATCTCGCGGGGCAGCCGGAACTCGGGGATCCCGTAGCGCAGGACGCCGCCGACCGCGTGCAGGGCCTCGAACACCGTGACGGCGTGGCCCCGTCGGGCCAGCTCCGCGGCACAGGTCAGCCCCGCGGGCCCCGAACCCACGATCGCCACACGACGGGCGTCCTCTCCGTCCGGCGCCGCGGCCGGAGTGGCGGCCGCGGCCAGGACCTCCCGGTCGGCCACGAAACGCTCGAGCTTGCCGACCGCCACCGGCGCGAACTTTCGGCCCAGCGTGCATACCGCCTCGCACTGGCTCTCCTGCGGACAAACGCGGCCGCAGATCGCCGGGAGCGAGTTGGTCTCGCGGATGCGCGCCAGCGCGCCGGCGAAGTCCTTCTCGAGGATCAGCCGGATGAACCCGGGGATGTCGACGGCCACCGGGCAGCCGTCGATGCACACCGGCTTGCGACATTCCAGGCAGCGGGACGCCTCCACGAGGGCCTGCGCCTCGTCGAACCCCAGGCACACCTCGTCGAAGTTGGCGGTACGGCGCGCCGGGTCCTGCTCGGCGGGCACCTGCCGCGGGAGCTTGACGCGGTCGCGGGGCTTCAGCGGATTGGCGCTGGTCACGGCCATGCGCCGTTCCCGTCCGCCTCGGCCTCGTGCAGGGCGTCGGCGTACCGCTCGAGGTCCACATAGGTCCGGTTCCGGCGGATCAGCTCGTCGAAGTCGAGCTGGTGGGCGTCGAACTCCGGGCCGTCCACGCAGGCGAACCTGATCTCTCCTGCGACCGTCACCCGGCAGCCGCCGCACATGCCCGTGCCGTCGACCATGATCGGGTTCGCGCTGACCAGGGTCTTGAGGGCCGCCGGCCGCGTCTCCTCGGCGACCGCCTTCATCATCGGCAGCGGGCCGATGGCGTAGACGGCGCCGATGCCGGGGCGGTCCCGGAGCCGGTCCCGGAGGGCGTCGGTGACCAGCCCCTTCCGGCCCTGGCTGCCGTCGTCGGTGGTGACGGCCAGCGTGGCCGAGCACGCGGCCATCTCGTCCTGCAGGATGACGAAGTCGCGTGACCGGGCGCCCAGGATGGCGTGGACCTCGTTGCCCGCCGCGCGCAGGGCGCGGGCGATCGGCAGCAGCTCGGCCGTACCCACCCCCCCGCCCACGCAGGCGACCTCGCCGTACCGCTCGATCGGCGTCGGGTGCCCGAGCGGACCCACCAGGTCCGCGATGCCGTCGCCGGCGCGCAGGGCGCACAGGAGCTTGGTGGTCTTGCCCACCGCCTGCACGATCAGGGTGACCGTCCCCGCCGCCGCGTCCCCGTCGACCATGGTGAGGGGGATGCGTTCGCCGCCCTCGTTCACCCGGACGATCACGAAGTGGCCGGCTTGGCGCTTGCGCGCGACCAGCGGAGCCTCGACCACGAGGCGGGCCACGGTCGGGGCGAGCTTCTGCGCTTCCCGGATCGCGAACATGCCGGGATCAGTCGGTCTCGCCGTCGTCGTGGATGCACCGGAGTGGGCAGGCCGCCATGGCCGCCTCGACCGCCCGCTGCTCGTCCTCACCCACGGGCTGGAACGCCACCGCGAAGAACGCCCGATCGGCTGTCGTGCCGAAGTTGTCGGGGGCGCACCAGGCGCACACGCCACAGCCGTTGCACTCGCTGGTGACGTAGTACCGCCCCCAGGCGTTCGCCCGGAGCCGCTGCGGTTCGGCCGCGTTCGTCGCGTTCGGCTCTGCGGTCGTGATCATGGGAGCCTCCCAGCCGGCGGTATAGCAACGGCGGTGCCAGGACGGGGATCGCGCATCTGTTGCGGTTGGCACGGACCGGAAGAGCGTGGCAAGCGGTTTTCGCGCGATCGGCAGATGGCGACGCACTAATTGCGGACCGCACACGACTGCACGTCCGGATGGGAGCGTGGTCGTGCAGGTGCCGGCGGGCCAGCCGTCAACGGATCGCCAAGAGCACGGCCGTGAGCAGGCCGTAGGCGAGCTCCTGGAAACCGAGCAGCTGCGGCCTCACCGCGCGGCGTGCCGGCGAGAGCCCATGGAGCGCGCGCGCGAGCAGGAAGGCGAAGGCGGCGAGCGCCGGCCATCCGGCGAAGCCGGCTGCCGCGAGCGTCGCCACGACCGCGAGCCCCACCCCGTGGGAGACCCAGGCCCCGGCGCGGTTCGGCCGAAGCCCGCGATCGAGGCGCAGGCGCGTCCTCACGTACAGGACCGTGGCCACGCCGCGCAGGGCGAGGAGCAGCCAGAGGAGGAACGCCTCACCGGCCGGCCACCCGCCGGCGATGGCGATGCTCGCCGCCGCGCTGCCCGCGGCCACCGCGCCCAGCAGCTCGGCGACCAGGTCGCGCCCGCGGTGGCGTGCGTCGTAGCCCAGTTGCGCGAGCGCGAGCGGGGCCGCCGCCGCGAGCGGAGCCCAGACCATCGCCGACGCCCCGGCTGTACCCAGCACGAGCGCCACGGCGCCGAGCGCGCCGTAGCCGAGCGCGAACGCGGTGGCCGCGCGGGTGCGAGGGTAGAGGCGCCCTCGCAGCCGGTCGGCGAGGACGAGCTTCAGCGGGTGGCGGGCGAGGAAGGCCGCGACGGCCGCCACCGCCAGGCTGGCGCCGCGGCCGGAGGGGGCCACCAGCAGGCCCAGGATCAGCGGCTCGGCGACGAAGCCCCAGCCCCCGTGTTCGGCCGGGAGGGCCACGGCCTTCAGGGCGACGGGCTGCGGCTCGGGTCGACGGCCGGACGTGACGATCGTCGTCATCTCCACGGTCCACGGACCACCAATACGCGTGCCAAACGGTGCACAGGGGCACAGCGCAGCACACAGAGCAGGCACAGAGAAGGACAACAAGGACGTCTCCTCCTCGTACTTCCGTTCCCTGTGCGTTCTCTGTGGCCCCTGGTGCCTCCGTGGCTTCCGTGCGCCAGGGCAATCGCGGACTGCCGCACTTGGGCAGAACGGCGCGTTTGGCGCGAATGGATTGCGCCGTCGGGCAGGCGTGGCGCCGTCTTTTCGCGCCCAGGACCCATTGGAGCCGCCAGGGAACGCGTTGGCCCCGGCACCGCACTTGCAGTCGATCAGGTGTCCGCTCAGCGGAAGGAGACGGTCATGGCAACGACGCCGAGAGACGACATCCACCAGGCCTACTGGGACGCCATCGTCCGGCGCGTCTGCTCGGTCTGCCTCGACCAGCGGACGGACGGCACCTGCGGCCTCCCGCGCCGGACCTGCGCGCTGCAGTCGCACCTCCCCGCCGTCGTCGAATCGATCGCCTCGATCGAGAGCGATCGCATGGACGAGTACGAGGCTGCCGTGCGCGCCCAGATCTGTACGACCTGCGCCGAGAGGGAGTCGGACGGGAGCTGCGCCGTCCGCGACCGCGGGGAGTGCGCGCTGTCGGCTTACCTCTCGCTGGTGGTCGACGCCATCGAGGAGGTCAAGCAGGGACGTTGAGGACCGGGAGGCGCGCGGCCCGTGCGCGGTCAGCCAGTGCGCTTGACGTAGATCTCGCCCGCGATCTCCGGCTCCACCGCGAGCGTCGTCTCCCCGACGCGGAAGACCGTGGCTGGGCGCGTCTGCTGCAGGTGCACCGTCGCACCCGGAACCACGCCGAGATGGGAGAGCTTCAGGAGCCGCCCGGGCTCGCGCGGGGCGATGTAGACGATGCGCCCCTCTCGGCCCACGGGCAGCTGGTCCAGCGGCTGGACCAGCGGCTCGAGCGTCGTGCTCGTGGTGCGGCAGCAGCGGCCGGCGGGGATCGGCTTGCCGTGGGGACACAGGCGTGGGTGGTCCAGGAAGGCGCAGATCGAGTCGGCCAGGCCGTCGCCAAGGATGTGCTCCATCACGCAGGCGGTGCGGTTCACGGCCTGGTCGTCCTGGACCTCGAGCACGGTCGTGAACAGCGCCTCCGCGAGGCGGTGCCGCCGCACCTGGCGCTCGGCAAGGGCCGTACCTGCCGGCGTCAGGAGGACACGCCCATGGCGGACCGCGACCAGGCCGCTCGAGCTCGGCGAGCCCCGCGTCGAGAGCGGCCACCTTGGTCGTGCGGCGCAGGTCGTCGAGCCCGTGCAGGCCCACCTCGCCCAGGGTCCACAGTTCCTCGGCGATCTCCTCCACGTCCTGGTCGGCCAGATCGCGCTCGTGGCTCATGGGGCCCTCCGCTTGAACCGCGCCACCATCTCTCGCAGCGTCTCGACAACCCTGGAGGTCCGCGGGAAAGCGTAGCCGCAACGGGGACAGGCGACCACGTCGCAGCCCGTGGAGAGCGGGCAGACGGCGCAGACCCGCTCGGCGTGCCTAAAGGCCCCGCCGCACAGGAGGCACGTGAACGTCGTCGCCGCGGTCGCCGCGTCCGCGGTCGTGAAGGGCTCGTCCCTCGTCTGGGCGGCGCTCATCGCAGCGGCAGCGGCAGCAGCCGCAGGACGGCGTTGAGGGCCGCGCCCACCGTGATCGCGAACGGGAACACGAAGCCCGCGATGGCCAGACTGGTGCGCCAGCCGCGCTCTTTCACGATCATGAAGAAGTTCGCGATGCAGGGGACGAACAACGTCAGGGTAACCATCGCCACCAGGACCTGCACGGCGTCCAGCCGGCCCTCGCCGGCCAGTCGGTACAGCCCCGCCGCCCCGAAGTCGCGGCGCAGGAAGCCGAGGACGAACGCCGAGGCGGCCTCGCGGGGAAGACCGAGCAGCCCGGTCACGACCGGCTCGGCCGAACGCTCGACGAGCCCGAGCAGCGCGAGGCGGTCGGCCGTGAACAGGATCAGGGTGCCGAGGACGAAGAGGGGTACCGCCTCCTTCAGGTACCACTCCACGCGAGCGAGGGTCTTCACCGCCAGGTTGCCGGGACGGGGAAGACGCAAGGGCGGGAGCTCGAGGACGAGGTCGCTGCCACGGCCGGGGAGGACGATCGCGGCCAGGCGGCCTACCAGGAGGATGACGGCCCCGACCACGCCCGCCCAGACGGCGAACGCCAGCGGGGAGAGGCCGCCGACCAGGGCGAGCACGACCGTGAGCTGCGCCGAGCAGGGCACACCGAGGGCGAGGAGCAGGATCACGATGAGCCGCTCCTTCGGAGTCTCCAGGATGCGGGTGGTCAGGGTCGCCATGGTGTCGCAGCCCAGCCCCAGGACCATGGGCAGGACCGCGCGGCCGTTGAGCCCCATCTTCTTGAAGACGCGGTTCACCATGACCGCCAGCCGCGGGAGGTAGCCGGAGTCCTCGAGCACGCCGAAGGCCACGAAGAAGGTCGTCACGATCGGGAGCACGAGCCCGAGCGAGTAGGCGAGGGCCATCGTGACGACACCGTAGGGTCCGACGAGGAGGTCGCGCAGGAGCGCCCAGGGGATGAGCCGGTCGGCAGCGGCCACCGCCGCGGGCCCGATCAGGCCTCCGAACAGGCCGCCCTCGATCAGCTCTACGAGCGTGCCGGCGCCGAAGACGCCGACGAAGAGGTAGGCCCCGTAGAGCACCGCGGCCAGGATCGGGAGGCCCCAGACGCGATGGGTGGTGATCGCCTCCAGCCGGGGGACCCATGCCGGCCGGCCGTGGCCCCGGCTGGCGACCGACGTGACCGCTCGTGCCAGTCGGGCCGCCGACCGCCGCCGCGCGTCGCCGACCACGTAGGCGACGGGATGCTGGAACTCGGATCCGAGCCTCTCCCGCAGGGCCTCGAGACGCACCATCGATTCCGGGTCCATGCGGGGGGAGAGCCAGGACGCGAGCGTCTCGTCCCCGCACAGGGCCATCAGCGCGAGGGCGCGCCGGGAGATCGGGCTCGCGGGCAGCAGGGGCGAGGCGGCCAGCACCGCGGTCTCGAGGGGCTCCGGGTAGGTCACGGCGATCCAGGAGCGGCGCGGCGCTTCGACGCTGGCCAGGAGCGGCCGCAGCCCGTGCTGGCGCACCGCGACCGTCGGGACGACGTCGACGCCGAGCCGCTCCGACAGCGAAGCCGCGTCGACGCGGATGCCGCGCACGCCGGCCTCGTCGGTCATGTTGAGGCACAGCACGAACGGCAGCTCCATCTCCGCGAGCTCGACCGCCAGCACCAGGGCGCGCTCGAGGTTCTTGGCGTCGGCCACGAGCACGACGGCGCGGGGCCGCCCGGAGAGGAGGATGTCCCGGGTGACGCGCTCGTCCTCCGAGGACGGGATGAACGAGGAGGCGCCCGGCGTGTCCACGACCTCCAGCCGGCTCGCGCCCACGCGGGTCTCGCCGCGGGCGACCTCGACGGTCGTGCCGGGGTAGTTCGAGACGGTGACGTAGCGGCCGGTGATGCCGCCGAACAGCGCGCTCTTCCCGACGTTCGGGTTTCCCACCAGCACGACCCCCAGGTCCTGGGGGCGGTTGCCGGGGGTCGCGAGGTCGTCGAGGTCGCGGACGGGAAGCGAGGCCATGTCGGGTCCTACGCCGAATTGCGCTGCCGCTTCAGTCGAGACCGGGGCGGCCGCCGATGCCGGAGGCGGCTCACGCTTTCACCGCCGCCGCCTCCTCCGCCTTCGCCTCCATCCGCGGCACGGTCAGGCCGGCGAGCTGCTCGTACACGGCGAAGCGCTGGCGGGCCTGGCGCTCGGCGGCAGCCATGAGCGCCTTGAAGCGCTCCGGGTCGAGCTTCTCCGCCATCCGGAAGCGGGTCTCGTTCCGCATGTACTCCGAGACCGGCGTGCGGGGGGCGGCGCTGTCCAGCTTGAGCGGCGGCTCGCCAGCGGCGACGCGGCGGGGGTCGAAGCGGTACAGCGGCCACACGCCCGAGGAGACCGCGAGCTTCTGCTGCTCGGCCCCGAGCGCCATGTCGTACCCGTGGGCGATGCAGTGGCTGTAGGCGATGATCAGCGACGGCCCGGGATGGGCCTCGGCTTCGAGGAAGGCGTGGACGGTCTGGGAGTCCTTGGCGCCGAACGCGACCCGCGCCACGTAGACGTGGCCGTAGGCCATGGCCATCATCCCGAGGTCCTTCTTGGGCGTCTCCTTGCCCGCCACCGCGAACTTGGCCGCTGCCCCGAGGGGCGTGGCCTTCGATTGCTGGCCGCCGGTGTTCGAATAGACCTCGGTGTCGAGGACCAGCAGGTTCACGTCGCGGGTCGTGGAGATCACGTGGTCGAGCCCGCCGAAGCCGATGTCGTAGGCCCAGCCGTCGCCGCCCACGATCCAGACGCTCTTCTTGACCAGGTAGTCCGCCAGGGACGAGAGCCGGGCGGCTTCCTCTCCCGGGACCCGGGCGAGCGCCGCCCGCAGCGCGGCAACACGCTCACGCTGGGCGGAGATGCCGGTCTCGCTCGACTGGTCCGCGTCGAGCAGCGTCCCGGCCAGGTTGTCCCCGAGCTGCGGCGCCAGCCGGCGGAGCAGCTCGCGGCCCTGGCGCAGGTGGCTGTCCAGGGCGAGGCGCATGCCGAGCCCGAACTCGGCGTTGTCCTCGAACAGCGAGTTGGACCAGGCCGGCCCGCGGCCGTCGGCGTTCACGGTATAGGGCGTGGTCGGGAGGTTGGCCCCGTAGATCGACGAGCAGCCGGTCGCGTTGGCCACCAGCGCGCGGTCGCCGAAGAGCTGGGTGAGGAGCTTGACGTACGGAGTCTCGCCGCAGCCCGCGCAGGCGCCCGAGTACTCGAACAGGGGCTGGAGGAACTGCGAGCCCTTGACGTCCAGCCTCAAGGTGCGGCGGTCGGCCTCGGGCAGGCCCAGGAAGAACTCGTAGTTCACGCGCTCCCGGTCCCGGATCGGCGCCTGGGGCTCCATGTCGATGGCCTTGTGACGCGGCTTCGCCTTGTCCTTCGCCGGGCAGACCTGCACGCACAGGCTGCACCCAGTGCAGTCCTCCGGTGCCACCTGGATCGTGTAGCGGAGCCCCTTCAGCTCCTGGGACTTGAACTCGTGGTGGAGGAAGCTCGAGGGCGCGCCAGCGAGCGCGTCCGGCGCGTACAGCTTCGCCCGGATCGCGGCGTGCGGGCAGACCAGCGCGCACTTGTTGCACTGGATGCAGATCGTCGGGTCCCAGACGGGGATCTCCGGAGCGATGTTGCGCTTCTCCCAGCGGGTGGTGCCCATCGGCCAGGTTCCGTCCACCGGGAAGGCGCTCACCGGCAGCAGGTCGCCCTTCCCCGCGATCATGAGGGCCGTGACCCGCTTCACGAAGTCCGGCGCCTCGTCGGCGACGAGGGGAGGCCGCTGCCGCTCGGCGGTGGCCTCCGCGGGGACGGGGACGCGATGCAGCTCGGCGAGCGTCGCGTCCACGGCCGCGAAGTTGCGGCGCACGATCTCGGCGCCCTTCTTCCCGTAGGTCTTCTGGATCGCTTGCTTGATCTGCGCGATCGCCTCCTCGCGGGGGAGGACGCCGGACAGGGCGAAGAAGCAGGTCTGCATCACCGAGTTGATGCGTCCGCCCATCCCGGTATCGCGCGCCACCTCGTAGGCGTCGATCGAGTGGACCTGGAGGCCCTTGTCCAGGATCTGCTGCTGCACCTCGCGGGGCAGCCGGTCCCAGACCTGTTCCGGCGGGCAGGGGGCGTTCAGCAGGACCACGGCGCCGGGTGCGGCGTAGTCGAGGACGTCGTAGCGGTCGAGGAAGCCGAACTGGTGGCAGGCCACGAAGCTGGCCTGTCGGATGAGGTACGACGAGCGGATCGGCCCTGGGCCGAAGCGAAGGTGCGAGATCGTGACCGCCCCGGACTTCTTGGAGTCGTACACGAAGTAGCCCTGCGCGTCGTGCTCGGTCTCTTCGCCGATGATCTTGATCGAGTTCTTGTTGGCCCCGACAGTGCCGTCGGCGCCGAGCCCGAAGAAGACCGCTCGGACACGGTCGGTCGAGTCGATGTCGAAGTCGGGGTCGACGGGCAGCGACAGGCGGGAGACGTCGTCCACGATTCCGACCGTGAAGTGGTTCCGCGGGCGCTCGTTCCTCAGGTCGTCGAGCGCCGCCTTGACCATGGCAGGGGTGAACTCCTTCGAGGACAGGCCGTAACGCCCTCCCACCACCACGGGTTCCGTCTCGAAGCGGGAGAGCCCGCTCACCCGCGCCTCGCTCAGGGCCGACACGACGTCGAGATAGAGCGGCTCGCCGACCGCGCCCGGCTCCTTGGTTCGGTCGAGGACGGTCAGGGCGCGCACGGTCGGGGGGAGGGATGCCACCAGGTCGGCGATCGAGAACGGCCGGAACAGGCGGACCTTGAGGACGCCCACCTTCTCGCCGCGGTCGAGGAGCCACTCCATGGTCTCGTGGGCGGTCTCGGCCCCGGAGCCCATGACCACCACCACCCGCTCGGCGCGCGGGTGCCCCACGTAGTCGAACAGCCGGTACCGTCGGCCGGTCACATCGGCGAAGCGGTCCATCGTCTGCTGCACGATGCCCGGACAGGCCTGGTAGAAGGGATTGCAGGCCTCGCGGGCCTGGAAGAACGCGTCGGGGTTCTGGGCGGTGCCGCGCAGGACCGGCCGGTCCGGGGTGAGGGCGCGCTGCCGGTGCGCGCGGACGAGGGTCTCGTCGATCATCGCGCGGAGGTCCGCGTCGGACAGGGCGTCGATCTTGGCCACCTCGTGGGAGGTCCGGAAGCCGTCGAAGAAATGGAGGAAGGGGACCCGCGTGCGGAGCGTGGCGGCGTGGGCGATGCAGGCGAAGTCGTGGGCCTCCTGGACCGAGCCCGCCGCGAGCATCGCGAAGCCGATCTGGCGGCACGCCATCACGTCGGAATGGTCGCCGAAGATCGACAGGGCGTGCGTCGCCAGCGTGCGCGCGGCGACGTGCATGCAGAACGAGGTCAGCTCCCCGGCGATCTTGTACATGTTCGGGATCATCAGGAGGAGCCCCTGCGAGGCGGTGAAGGTCGTGGTGAGCGCTCCCGCTTGCAGGGCGCCGTGGACCGCCCCGGCCGCCCCGGCCTCCGACTGCATCTCGACGACGTCAGGCACCGCGCCCCACAGGTTGTGGCGGTTGGCGGCCGACCATTCGTCGGCCAGCTCGCCCATGTTGGAGGACGGGGTGATCGGGTAGATGGCGATGACGTCACTGAGGCGGTGGGCAACGGAGGCCGCGGCCTCGTTGCCGTCCACGGTGATCCTGGTCCGTCCGGTCGTGCTGCTCACTGATCGGCTCCTCCTTCCCTGCGCGTCTTCCGGCGTGCTCACGGCCTCCAGCGATCCCGTTTCGACCCCCCTGCGCAGACCGTCCCTGCCCGTCCGGCCCGAAGCACGACGCCGGGGGTCCCGCTCAGGCCGAGGCGAGCGTCAGTTGGGGCAGCGTCGGGTCGGGGATGGGGCCGTTGGCGCCGTTCGCGGGCGCGATCCAGCCCTTGCGGAACGCCAGGGACAGCGCTTCCAGCTTGGAGTGGACGCCCAGCTTCTCCAGGATGTTGTGGATGTGGTTGCGCACCGTGGCGAGGCTGATGTCGAGCTTGTCCGCGATTTCCTTGTTCTGCAGGCCTGCGGCCACCCAGGACAGGATCTCCTTCTCCCGTTCCGTCAGCGGCGGCACCGCCGCCGCCGGCTCCGGCGCGCCCGGCACCTTCATCAGCGGCGGGCAGACGCCGCGCGTGCCCGAGACCGCGAGCACGCGGGCCAGGCGGCTCGACTCGTCGATCTGCTGGAGGATGTGGACGAGGGTGAACAGGTCGGGGCGGCTCCCGGGGACTTGGAGGACGGTCACGTTCAGGGCTTTGGTGGCGATCCCGGTCGGGGACACCTGCAGCTCGAAGCCCCGGACCGGCTCGCTCCTTCTCGCCATCGCCACGACCGCGCAGTCGGGGCGGCAGAACCGGTTGCCGAACACGTCGCGGCCGCCGAGCACGTCGTAGCAGCGGCGCCCCAGGGCTTCGGCGGCCGAGCGGCTGAAGATGCGCTCCGCGCCGCGGTTCCAGAACACGATCCTGTGGTTGTTGTCCGTGGCGAGAGCCGGCGGATCCCCGGTCGCCAGCAGGTCGAGGAGGGCCGGACCGCCCGAGGCCTGATGCTGGGCCCACTCTTTCACCACCACCGCAACCTCCCCTGTCCCGGCCGTCGTTCGTGCGGCCGGCTGATGCGCCATCCGTACCATCGAGTGAGCAATCGGGATGCCACGAACCGATCGGAGGATTCGCCCGTCGCCCGGCACCTTGCATGGTCCCGCGGCCGAGCGGGCCGAAAGAGCCGCGCTCCGAGAGCACGACCGGCGCAAAACGTGCGGCCCGAACGGCCGATGAGGGGCGAATCCGCTCTCCTGCTCACGGCCCGGCTCTTGCTGTCGCAGACGCCACCTGACGGAGGCCAGATACATGAGCGAGAGGACGCGCAGCGATGTCGGTGCCGGGGAGAAGCGGCGCGGAGAGCGCCGCGACTTCCTGCGGCTGCTTTACGGTGGCGCGGCGATGGCTGGCGTGGGCGCCTTGAGCGGATGCACCAGCGGCTCCCCGACCGGGCCGGATCCGCTTGGACCGCCTTCGGCCTCCAGCTCGTCCGCGGCGGGGAACTCGAGCTCCTCCTCCGCTTCGAGCTCGAGCGCCTCGAGCAGTTCCTCCAGCTCGGACAGCTCTTCCAGCTCGAGCAGCCGGTCCTCGTCCAGCTCGAGCTCCAGCAGCTCGTCGGAGCGCTCCAGCAGCTCCTCCAGCTCGCGCTCTTCGAGCAGCTCGAGCTCCTCGGACTCGGTGCGCTCCGCCCGACGCATGACTTGACCCTGCTGGACGCTCTCGTTCCGCTGCCTTTTGCGCTCATCGGAGGGCCTGGGTGCGC